>Ga0316198_10002510_pt1 | contig 11073 bp, 6 predicted proteins | sample OudBieAanoxic_MG_FD_204935 | JGI IMG/M metagenome (GOLD analysis project Ga0316198, IMG submission 204935) | Coastal sediment microbial communities from Oude Bieten Haven, Netherlands - site A anoxic | ecosystem: Environmental > Aquatic > Marine > Coastal > Sediment | place: Netherlands... | reverse complement strand
GTATCTGGCCATCGGTCTCAACAGCGAAAACCCGCCGTACCAGTTCGGAATCAAACGTTCGCTCGAGGACTACACCCCGGCGGCGCTGCGTCGCTCGGGCAAACGATAAGATACGAGTCCCATGCGGACGGACCGCGACCGGTCCGTCCGCATTTCTCAACCCAACCGACCGGGAGAAAAACATGAACACCACCCCATCGGGCATTGACTTCGCCCGCCGGACCCGGCGTCATGAAACCAAGGGCGGGCCGTTTCGCAGGACCACCATCGCCGTCCTCTTACTCGTCGCGCTCGTGTCATCCTCGGGCGCCGTGACGGCTCAGTATGCCGTCGCGGAGATCTCGGTCATGGCGCCGCTGGCGCCAAAGTCACTCATGCTCGACGCGGTGGCGCTTGATGACCGGTTGGTGGCGGTCGGAGAGCGCGGTCACATCCTGATCTCGACGGACAACGGTGCGACCTGGCGGCAGATAGAGGTCCCCACCAGGGCCATGCTGACCGCCGTGGCATTTGTCGACAACGAGGTGGGAGTCGCGGTCGGCCACGACTCGGTGATCCTCCGCACCACCGACGGCGGCGAGACCTGGGACCTGGTCTTCAGCGCCCCCGAGGACGAGGCGCCCTTTTTTGAGGTCTGGTTTTCCGATGAGGTCAACGGCGTCGCCATCGGCGCCTACGGCAGCCACTTTCGGACGACCGACGGAGGTCTGACCTGGGATTTCGAGCCCATCGGCGACACCGATTGGCACCTCCACGAGGTCGCGCGAGCCGGCAACGGTAAACTCTATCTCGCCGCCGAAGCGGGATTCGTCTACCGTTCAGATGACGGCGGAGGCACCTGGATCGAGCTGACTTCTCCCTACGAAGGTTCGTACTTCGGTGTGCTTCCCCTCGAGGGCGATTCGGTTCTCCTTTACGGTCTCCGCGGTCATCTCTTCCGATCCGACGACGCCGGCGAGAGCTGGTTGGAAATTCCGACCGGAACCGTTGCCCTGCTCACCAACGGCATCAGACTTTCGGATGGGACGATCATCATCGTCGGTCTGGGCGGGGCGGTCCTGGCCTCGTCCGATGACGGTCAGAGCTTCACCTTCCACCAACAGGCGGGTCGCCGCGGAATCTCTGCCATTGTCGAAACAGCCGATGGGTCGCTCCTGCTGGTTGGTGAGTTCGGGGTCCGCACGGCGACCATCGCCGAGCTCACGGCCGCCGAGGACTGAGGGGGAGAAGACGATGAAAGAACTTCTGGAAAACCTGGTCTTCCGTCACCGCAAAGCGGTCGTCGTGCTCTTTCTCGTGTTGACGGTCTTCATGGCCTGGCAGGCTTCTCACCTCAAGATCGACGCCGGCTTCGCCAAGCTCCTGCCCCTCAAACACCCATACATGCAGACCTACCTCGAGTACCGCGAGGCCTACGGCGGCGCCAACAAAATCGTCATCGCCATCAAGGCAAGGGAGGGTGACATCTTCACTCCCGAGTTCTTCGAGGTCCTCGCCGAAGTCACTGACGAGGTCTTCTTCGTGCCCGGTGTCGACCGGACCCGAGTCATGTCGCTGTTCACGCCCAACGTCCGCTTCACCGAGGTCGTCGAAGACGGCATCGCGGGCGGTAACGTCATCCCCGCGGATTTCGAGCCGACCACCGAGGGGCTCGCCAAGGTCCGGGAGAACATCCTCAAGTCCAACTACATGGGTCGTCTCGTCGCCAACGACTTCTCGGCCGCCATCGTCGTTGCCGAGCTCCTCGAGGTCAACCCCAACACCGGCGAGAAGACCGATGTCATCGACATGGCCGCCCAGTTCGAGGCCATCCGTACTAAGTACAGCGCCCACCCGGTCGGATTGGAGTTCGACTATCACATCATCGGCTTCGCGAAGGCCATTGGCGACATCGCCGCCGGCGTGGCGCGGGTCGTGCTCTTCTTCCTGATCGCTTTCGTCATCACACTGATCTTCGTCTGGTTCTACTCCCAGAGCCTCAAGCTCACTCTCGTGGTCGTCGGCTGCTCCTTCATGGCGGTGATCTGGCAGCTGGGGATCCTCACCCTACTCGGATTCGGCATCGACCCCATGTCGATCCTGGTGCCGTTTCTGGTCTTCGCCATCGGGGTCAGCCATGGCGTCCAGATGATCAGCGCCTTCCGCGCCGAGGTCCACGGTGGCGCCGACAGCCTGGCCGCCGCCCGTTCGTCGTTCCGCCGGCTACTCGTCCCCGGCGGCATCGCCCTGCTGTCCGACACCATCGGTTTCATCACCATCATGTTCATCGAGATCCGGATGATCCAGGAGATGGCCATCACCGCCAGCCTCGGTGTCGCCATCATCATCCTCACCGATCTGATTCTGGTGCCCGTGCTGCTGTCCTTCGTCCGTCTCGACGAGCGCTATCTGGACAAGATGGCGGACCGCGTCACCCACATGAATCGGGTCTGGGTCCCTCTGGCCAGGGTGGCGACCTCCAGGGTGGCGACAGCCATCATCGCGATCGCGGCGGTGCTCTTTGTCGGCGGCAGCTGGAAGGCGAGCCAGATCAAGATCGGCGATCTCCACGCCGGCGTCCCCGAGCTCCGGCCCAACTCGGTCTACAACATGGACACCGACATCATCACCGGCAACTTCGCCATCGGCGTCGATGTCATCACGACGATCATCGAGACCCACCCGGAGGCCTGCACCCAGTACGAGATCATGAACGTCATCGACGACTTCGAGTGGGCCATCCGCAACGTGGACGGGGTCCAGTCGGTCTTCGGCATCGGGATGGTGGCCAAGATCATCAATGCGGGTTGGAACGAGGGCTCGCTCAAGTGGCGTGAGCTACCTCGCAACCCGTCGACCATGGCCCAGGCGGTCACCTACATCGACACCTCCACCGGGTTGCTCAACGGCGAGTGCAGCGTCATGCCGGTCTACATCTACACCATCGACCACAAGGCCGAGACCATCGACCGTGTGGTGGCCGCGGTCAAGGCTTTCAACGACGAGCACGGCTCGGATGATCTCAAGTTCCGGCTCGCCACCGGCAACGTCGGGGTGATGGCAGCCACCAACGAGGCGGTCTCAGCGGCCCAGTTCCCGATCCTCATGTGGGTCTTCGCCGCGATCATTCTGCTCTGCCTCGTCACCTTCCGGTCGGTGAAGGCGACATTGAGCATCGTCATCCCGTTGAGCCTGGTTTCGATCCTCGCCTACGCCCTCATGGCCTACCTCGAGATCGGGCTCAAGACCTCGACGCTGCCCGTCGTCGCCCTCGGCGTCGGCATCGGCGTCGACTACGGCATCTATATCTACAGCCGGTTCAAGAGCTTCCTCGGCGAGGGCCTGGACATTCAGGAAGCCTATCTCGAAACCCTCAAGGTCACCGGGGCCGGGGTCATCTTCACCGGAATCACCCTGGCGATGGGCGTCGCCACCTGGATCTTCGCCCCGATCAAGTTCCAGGCCGACATGGGAATCCTGCTCACCTTCATGTTTCTGCTCAACATGGCCGGCGCCATCATCCTGCTTCCGGCGCTGGCGTGCTGGCTCAAGCCGAAGGGTTAGCGAAGTTCTTAATTTTGAACTCTTAATTCTCAAGTACATCGCAAGGTACAGATCGGACCGGCGGCCTCGGGCCGCCGGTCTTGTTTTCGGTGAGCGGGCGCAAAAAGGGCCCGGGCTCACCCGTAGGGCGAACCCGGGCTTCCTGCCATTCGTCCACGCTCAGGGCACGGTGGTGGACCACCGCGAGGTGTTACCGGTCTCGAACCCGTCGAGAAAGATGGAAATGGGCTCGATGGCGATCTTCAGTCGGCCCTCATCGGGGGGGATTCCAAAGAGCTCGCGGTAGGCGACTGCGGCCTCGCCATTGGCGTTCATGGCGACGGACAGGCCGCCGGCCGCCTCGGCATGGTTGATATCTCCCGCATCCAGGGTCTCGCAGAGCCACGTCGGAAAGAACATTGGGCTCAGAGGCCCGCAGTTTCCAGCGGCAGGCCAGGACAGTCCACCGAGGGGTCGTGCGATCTTGAGATCCAGGTCGCCCGAGCTCGCGTCTTGATACACAATGACCGGGTTCCCTCCATCATCGATCTCGATGTCGATTCCCGAGGGCATGGCGCCGGACCCCATGTCGTCGATTCCTTCGCACCGGTACCAATCAAAGGGTCCGCAATTGCCATCTGTCCCAGCCACGTAGGTGGCCCACTCCAGCGACTCCGTCGTCGCGTTGCGGTAGGCCAAGTGCCGTTCGGTAATGGACGCAATTCCCAGCGAAATATACTCACCTGTATCGTTGCCCGGATTGGTGATCGCATGGCATATCCATTGGTCGGAACCGTTACAGCCCTGCCCTCCGCTTCCAACCCGATACCCCCATATCGGGAATGTGTCCGTTTCTTCGGCGGTGAAGAACGCCATGTGAACCGACCCAGAGTCCTCTACATAGATATCCAAAAAGTCGCCAACCCCAGCCCCACCATGGAGGTGGCTACACTGCCACATTCCCGCGGCGTTCCCCTCTCCGCAGTTTCCCGTTCCTAGGGGGTTTGCCCGTGTTGCGTATCTCACGTTCTTGTCCCCGGTCAATTCCACCTGGTAGAGAACGTGGGGGTTCCCAACGAGACGGTGACACCCAACGGCAGTCCTCGTACCGTAGTGGTACCCGAGCCCGGTATCGCCCAACTCCACAATGTCTGCGTTGTAGGTGAACACACCGGTCGCTCTGTCAATCTCGCCCTCAACCACCTTGAGCGATCCGGTGGTCACATCGTGGTAGCTGATGTAGAGCGATGCGACCGGGCCCGTGCCGCAGACGGTGATGGAGCTGTTCTTGCCGACCACGCCGTCGGAGTCGAGCACCTGGCACTCCCAGGTGTTACCGGGACCGCAGTTGCCGTTCGGGGCACCGGTCCTCGCCAACCAGAGATCGCCATCGACACCCTCGTAGTAGCTGATGTAGGTGTGGCCGGTCTCGGGGTCCGTCGCCACCGAGACGTTGTAGCCGACCTCCCTGGTGGCGTCGATGGTTTCGATCAGCCAGTCCGACGCAGGGGACGACATCTCGCCACCTGCAGGCTCGGTCGCGAGCAAAACTCCCGAGCTCAGCGCCAGCACAAACATCGTGCCGATCAGCGATCGTATGATCCGAAACCTTCTCATGACCTCTCCTTTCGAGTCACCCCTCGTCGGCAAGCCCGAGCGTCCTGCCCTCACTCTCGGTCACGGTAAGGTGGTGGTCCACCTGTCGGTGCCACCGGATTCGAACCCGTCAGCGAAGATGATCCTGGGCTCCACTGCCACCTTGAGTCGGCCCTCATCGAGGGGAATTCCAAAGAGCTCACGGTACGCGACGGTGGCCTCGCCGTTGGCGCTCATGGCGACGGACAGGCCGCCGACCGCCTCGGCATGGTTGATGTCTCCCGCATCCAGGGTCTCACAGAGCCACGTGGAGAAGAACGACGGGCTCAGCGGACCGCAGTTCCCTGCCGCGCCCCACGGCAGAGCCTCGAGCGGTCGTGCGATCTTGAGATCCAGGTCGCCCGAGCTCGCGTCTTGATACACAATGACCGGGTTCCCTTCATCATCGACCTCGATGTCGATCCCCGCCGGCGAGGTCCCGGGACCGATGCCTTCGATCCGCTCACATTGCCAGGTGTCGTAGTACGGGCCGCAGTTGCCGTTTGGGGAACCGACCCACCTCGCCCACTCCAACGTGTCGGTGTTCTCGTTGCGATAGGCGAGGTGCGGAAGGCTGTTGTCACCCAGGACAAACGCGAGATAGTCCCCCGTGTTCTGTCCCCCGTTTCGCACCTCGGTACAGTCCCAGAGATCGGAGTTGTTGCAGTTCCCCCCCGACGCCACCATGTGGGCCAGGATCGGAAAAGTGTTGGTGCTGAAGCTGCTGTGGAAAGCGATGCTCGGGTTGCCCCCGAGATCGACGTCGATGGCGATGAAGTCTCCGACGCCCTGTTCGACGTAGACGTGACTGCACTCCCAATCGTTCTCGGCGGCGCCTTCACCACAGTTGCCCGTGCCGGGAGCGACCCGGGTCGCGTACTTGATGCCCTGCAGGGCGCCCACATCGATCTGGTAGGCGATGTGGGGCGTTCCCGAGCTGCCGACAACGATCGCCGTGTGCTTTCCAGTGAAGATCCCACTGCCGGGATCCCCTCGATCGAGAAAATGGATCTGCTTCGTGAGGTTCCCGGTCGCCCTGTCGATCGTGCCCTCGATCACCTTGAGGGCACCGTTGGTAGCGTCGTAGTAGCTGACGTAGTAATACCCGATTGGTCCAACCCCGCCGATCGCGATGGAGTTGTACTTGCCGACAACGTCACCCAAGTCCAAAACAAAACAGCTCCACGAGTTCGATGGCCCACAGTTGAAGTGCGGCCCATTCGGCTTCGCCAACCAAAGCCCCCCGTTCTCCCCGTCGTAGTAGCTGATGAAGGAATGACCGGTCTCGGGGTCCGTCGCCACCGAGACGTTGTAGCCCACCTGCCTGGTCGCGTCGATGACATCGACCAGCCAGTCCGAAGCCGGCGCCGACATCTCGCCCCCTGCAGGCTCGGTCGCGAGCACGACTCCCAAGCTCATCGACAGCACAAGCATCGTGCCGATCAGCGACCATACGATCCGAAACCGTCTCATGATCTCTCCCTTCCAATCCCCATCGCGAATGCTCCCGGGCGTCCTGCCATTCGATCACACTCAGGGCACGGTGGCGGACCACCGCGAGGTGTCACCGGACTCGAAACCGTCGAGGAAGATGGAAATGGGCTCCAGCGCGATCTTGAGCCGGCCGTCCGTCGGAGGGGTTCCCCAGACCTCGCGGTAGGCGACCGCGGCCTCGTCGTTGGCGTTCAGGGCGATGGACAACCCTCCGACGGCCTCTTCGTGCGACAGGTCGCCCTCCTCCAGGGTGTCGCAGAGCCACATGTATTCCATGAAAGCGCTCAACGGTCCGCAATTCCCCCCCGAGCCCGGCAACCCACCGACTGGCCACGCAATCTTTAGGTCCTCGTAGCCAGACTCCAGGTCCTGGTAGGCGATGATCGGGTCGCCGTCACCATCGGTCTTCATGTCGATCCCCGCCGGCGAGGTCCCGGGTCCGATGTCGTCGATCCACTCGCATTGATAGCTGTCGTCACCGGGACCGCAGTTGCCCAACCCGGGTCCCACATAGCTGGCCCACTCCAGGGAATCCGTCGTCTCGTTGCGGTAGGCCAGGTTCTTGACGCCGCCGGTGGCGATCTCAAACGACAGGTATTCTCCGGTGTCGTTGTTGGTGTGCATGATTGGCGCACAGGTGAAAGTCCCGGAGCTGCAGCTGCCTCCGGACCCCACATCGATCGCGATCACCGGGTGGGCGTTGGCGCCGGCAGTGGTCGAGAACGCGATGTTCGTCACCCCGCCGGGACCCACATCGATGTCGAGATAGTCGCCGATACCGTCCTCGATGTGGACGCTCTCGCACTGCCAGGCGTCCAACGCCGAACCATAACCGCAGTTTCCGGTTCCGGGCGCCACCGGGTAGGCGTGCTTGACGGATCTCGTTGCGCTGGCGAACGTGACCTGATAGGCGATCTCCGGGTTCCCCGACGCGTTGATGGTCACCGAGGTCCGGGTCCCTTTGCGGATGCCGGACCCAGCCGGGTCACCGGGATCGACGGTGTAGCTCTCCGCCGTCAAGAGATCTCCCGTCACCCGGTCGAATCTCCACTTCGCCAACTTGAGGTTCCCGAGTGACTCGTCGTAGTAACTGATCCACACCGCTGCAATCGTCCCGGTCCCACCCACGGCAATGGAGCTGGCCTTCCCGACAGCGCCGGAGGTCGCAACCACCCGACAGTCCCATTGGTTCCCTGGCCCGCAATTGCCCGAGGGAGCGCCGGTCCGCGCCAACCAGAGATCGTTCTGGTCGTCGTCGTAATAGCTGATGTAGATATCGTCTGTGATGGGATCCGTGGCCACCGCAACATCTTGGCCGACCTCCCTGGTCTGATCGATGGTGTTGATGAGCCACTCGCTGGCCGGAACACGTTCCGGACCCTCGGCGCCGCACGGCTGCGAGGCTGCTGCCAGAACGATCACTGCACACATCAACGACCACGAGACCTTTCTGTTCTTCTTCACGATGACCCCTTCCTGTCCGACGTCACAACCGATGCGCGCCGTGTTTCGAGCCTGTCACCAGTTGTCGGCCGAACTGCTCTATCGACTGACTTCCCGATGCTCGGAACCGGTACCGTGTTGCCCTAATAAACCCGGAAACCGAGTAAAGCGCACAAAACGGGAGCGAAATCGGTCTTCGCGACGTTCCGATACAATGATGGGAAGGACACGGTTCAGATCGAGATCAAACCTAAACGGACCGCAACGCAAAGGACTGCGAAAGTGGATCGCCAGGAGCTCGAATCGACCGCCACTTTGATCCAGCGCATCCAACAGGGTGACGATCTGGCGAGGAGTGTCCTCATCAAGCGTTGCCTGCCCGCGCTGCGGCATTGGGCTCACGGCCGATTGCCCGCCTATGGCCGCGATCTCGCCGATACGGATGATCTCGTACAAACGACGTTCCTCCGGGCTCTGGGCGGTCTCGAGCGCTTTCGCCCTGAGCGTGAGGGCGCCTTTCTCGCCTACCTGCGCCAGATCCTGATCAACGCGGTGCGAAACGAGATCCGCCGGAGCAGCAGCCGGCCCAGGGGGCAGGCCCTCGATCAGGAGCCGGTGGATCTTCGCCCGTCGGTACATGACCAGGTGGCCGGCGAAGAGACCATCGAGGCGTACGAGCGAGCCCTCGAGACCCTGAAAGAGCGTCAACGACAGGCGGTCATCCTTCGGGTCGAGTTCGGCCTCACCTTTCCCGAGATCGCCGCCGAGCTCGACATCGCCTCCGCCAATGCGGCCCGGATGCAGGTCTCCCGAGGTCTGGTCAAGCTGGCCGAGGTCATGTGACCGTGAGGTCCGAACGGGACCCTCTCCTGGACGTGGCGACCGACCTCGCCGAAGGCCGGGAGGTGGATTGGGAAGCAGAAGCGGCCCGCAACCCGGGTAACAGCAAGGTGCTCGAGAACCTGCGTCGCATCGCCGGCTTGGCGACGATCTTCGACCGTATCGAGTCCCCGGACGGCCCGGAGTCAAGGTTGAGCACGGCCTCCGCGGAACCACAGAGGTCAGAGATCTTGTTCCACTGGGGTCACCTCAAGGTGACGGGACACCTGGGCAGCGGGAACTTCGGGGACGTCTATCAGGCCTTCGACCCCATTCTCCAGCGATCCGTAGCACTCAAGCTCAGACGCGACAGAGGCGCTGATACCAACGCCGCCATCTCGTACATCGACGAAGCTCGACGCCTGGCGCGCGTCCGTCACCCCAACATCCTCGCCATACACGGTGCCGATCTCCACGACGGACGGGTGGGACTGTGGGCGGATCTGCTTCAGGGACGCACTCTCGAGCAGGAGATCGAATCCGGCACATATTTTTCGGCCACCGAGACCGTTGCCGTCGCCCTGTCCCTGGCTGAAGCTCTGGCCGCCGTCCACGATGCGGGTCTCGTCCACGGTGACGTCAAGGCATCCAACGTCATGCTCGAAGCGAATGGAACCGTCGTGCTCATGGACTTCGGCGCCGGGGCCGAATCGGGCGACGGCTTCCGGACCGCGTCTCCCGTCGGTTCGCCCCTGTCCATGGCGCCGGAGCTCTTCGCAGGAAACACCGCCACCCAGTCCGCTGATCTCTACGCGCTGGGTGTCCTGATCTACCGTCTGTGCGAAGGGGAGTACCCACTGACCGCGACCTCGGTCGAAGAGCTCGCGGAGCACCACCGCAAGGGACAGCTTGCTTCGTCGGCCGTTTCCGGGACTCGAATGCCTCGATCCCTGAATCGCCTCGTCAGACGCCTTCTCGCTCCCGATCCCGCTCACCGCCCCACGGCCGCCGACGCGGCAGGTCGCTTGCGGTGGATCCGGGAAGCGCCCGCTCGGCTTCGGCGCCGGCTGGCCGCAGGCGTCATCGCCATCAGCCTGATCACAGGGACCGCAGCAGCCACCATCGGCTACTTCCAAGCACGCCGGGCTGAGGCGCGGGCGGAGGCGGCGCGGCAGGACGCCGAGACGGTCACCGGTTTTCTGTACGAAATACTCGCCTCGCCTCGGCCGTCGGAAAGCGGCCGGCAGGTGACGGTGGTCGAGTTACTCGAACGGGCTGTCGGCAGGATCGATACGCAGTTCGCCGGACAGCCCCTGGTCGAGGCGCGCATCCTGGACATCGTCGGGGGAACCTATCTGAGCCTGGATCGATACGAGGCGGCGGAAACACTGCTGCGGCGGTCGGTGAAGCTGACACAATCGCACCTTGGCCCTGAGCATCCTCAGGCGCTTCGGCCAAGCCTGAAGCTCGCAAGGGTATATTTCTATAGCGGTAGACACGAAGAAGCCAGCTCGGTCGTTGCCGAGGTCCAGGCACTGGCGGCGCCGCTGGGACGGGCCCATTCGGTCAACGTGGAGGCTCTGATCCTCAAGGCGAGAATCGCGTCGGAACGCATGGACTACTCGGCGGCCGAAGCGCTGCTCGAGCAGGCCCTTGCACAACGTTCCGGGCCCGAGTGGCATGACGACTTCGACCGGCGTCTGGCGGAACTGAACCTGGGTCAGCTCCTCGTTCTGTCCGGCGAGTTCGAAGCTGCAGAGTCTCTCGCGGGGCCTCTGTTGCAGTGGGCCGAAAAGATGCTGGGCGAACGACACGCCAATACCATCAACTCGCGACGTCTTCTCGCCCAAGCACTCGCACGTCAGGGCCGCCTCGCCGAGGCCGAGCCCTTGATGCGGCACAATCTGGCAGCGGCGGATGCCTGGCTGGGGCCCGAGGACAAATACACGGTGGCCTGTATCTCCGACCTCAGCAACAACCTGGCGGACCAGGGCAAAATCCGCCAGGCGACCCAGCTGAGCCGGCGGGCCCTCGAGATCTCCGAAAAGACCCTGGGCCCGAATCATCTGAACACCCTTTCCGCCATGGGGAATCACGCCAACCGCCTCGGTGAGCTGGGACAGGTCGATGAAGCAGCCGCGCTCCTCCGCGAGACGATTT
>Ga0316198_10002508_pt1 | contig 11080 bp, 2 predicted proteins | sample OudBieAanoxic_MG_FD_204935 | JGI IMG/M metagenome (GOLD analysis project Ga0316198, IMG submission 204935) | Coastal sediment microbial communities from Oude Bieten Haven, Netherlands - site A anoxic | ecosystem: Environmental > Aquatic > Marine > Coastal > Sediment | place: Netherlands... | reverse complement strand
ATCCAACACAAGTACCATAGAAATGATATTCCCGTTCGTAGGGTTGACCATAAGTTTATTACAGGATTGGAGTTTTTTTTAAAGTCACAAAGAAACTGTGAACATAATACGGCCATTAAATATGTGGTTAACTTTAAGAAGATTATTCGAATCGCTTATGCCAATGAATGGATAACAAAAGACCCTTTCTTTCATTGGAAAGCTACTTGGAAAACAAAAGAAAAGCAGTATCTGACTCAATCTGAATTGGATGCACTGCGGGATAAGAAATCATTTTTACCACGTCTTGATTTAGTGAGGGATATTTTTGTTTTCTGCTGTTACACGGGTTTGGCCTATGCGGATGTGAAACAATTGAAATCGAAACATATTGTAATCGGAATAAACGGCGATAGATGGATAAAAATGCCAAGAAAGAAAACGAAAGCAATCAGTAGTATACCACTGCTACCTCCCGCCGAAGAGATTATCCTTAAGTATAGTGAACACCCCTATGTATTGGACGGAAAAGGGGTTCTACCAGTACTGACCAATCAAAAATCTAATGCCTACTTAAAAGAGATTGCCGATGTTTGTGGAATCAATAAGAACCTCACCACGCATTTGGCTAGGCATACATTCGCTACAACGGTTACATTATCAAATGGCGTAACCATATCAACTGTAAGTAAAATGCTGGGGCATCGCTCGCTTAAGACTACTCAGATTTATGCGAAGGTTCTCGATAGTAAAATTGCGGAGGAAATGGAGCGACTAAAAGAAAAGATAAAACCTGCTGAAATTTCCAATCCAAAAGACGAAGGTGGCATTGAAAGCTAGAATTGTCCCAAATCCTTACCCCAAAACTTTGCGCATGGTCCCTGTTCGATTTTTTAAGTGTTCGGGAAGATAAGCGTGAATAAAAAATCGGATAGGGCGCAACCTACTTTAGTATTTTTGAAACTCGTTAATGGGGATGTTGCCTTTTCAGATACCCCTGTTTTACTAAATCATCCTCATTTTTAATTTCAAATAATTCGGAATCCCTGATGAGTATGTTTTTATCCGCTACGGCCAAAACATCTTTATAGTAGTGATCCGTTAGAATGATACCCTTTTCTTGTTTCAAGTCGATTAGAAAATCTCGTATAAGATCCTTATAAAGAGGTTCGATCATAGAAAATGGTTCATCCAGGAAAAGAAATGGGTGATCTAGAAAAGAGACTAATACCAATTCAAAATAACGAAGCTCGCCTAAAGATAAATTCTTAATACTTTTATTTATTATCCTATTAATTCCAGGAGAATAGAAAACATTGTCCTGACGCTCTTCATTAGAAAAGTACATCGGAATCACGTTCTTGACTTTAGTGTTTTTCGGAAGAAAGGATTCCTGGGGAAGGTATCCTATTTTACCACTTGGTATAACGTCGCTAGGATTTATATTGACTCCGTCAATATCCATGGTTATAGTATCTGCTTTAAGAGTTCCGAAAATACATTTAAGCATAGTTGATTTGCCAGATCCATTTCGGCCAAAAACACCTATTATTTCATTTGTTCTGCAGCAAATGCCAATATCACTGAGCACTTGATTTCTCCCAAATCTTTTTGATAAATGTTCAACATTCAGTTCAGCCATTAGCGAAAAATTAAAAAGAATATAGCAAGAACTAGTAGCGAGAAAAAGGGGTTGATTAGGGACGCCTTAATAATCAGCATCCTTTTTGTTATACCTAAATTATAGAAAAAGTAATATTGGTTTTTATGAAGAATGTTGTATGCAAGAATACCTACGGCCAAACCTAAAGTAGCAAAAACTATAGCTCCCCATAATGTTCCAAATACTAAAGCTACGGCCGTGGAAAAAGTAAGGTTATATATTAGTATGTATTTATAATAATTAAAATATACTTCCAAATCATGTGATTAATGGTCCTATTGTTATTTTCAAAAATAGGTTATAGTATGACTCATAAGCATGAATTTAACCCAATTTTAGGTATTCCCATTTTAGGAGCGAAGCGGATAAAGAAGGAATAGCAAGAGGATAACACGCTAAAGCGATGTTATGATGTTTGATTTTGGCTTCAAGCATCAATAAAATTGGCGGTTTCTAATAGTTGAGCCATTTATTAATATTACCCTTTTTTGGCACAAAAACTATGGGAACCCCTGTGAGTATTGAAAAAGTTTGGCACAAAATATTCATCCGGCCATAAATGGTTTGACGTTTCTTAAAATCAAAGACTTATGATATAGATAGTATTATCTAAAAGGTCCTACTGTAAAAATTTGTTGCAAAAAATATGTTAAGACCTATAAACATTGAAAAAAATTGTTGCAAACAAACATTTTGTCTCGCAAGCAGATTAGTTCGGTAAGAATTGGGGCTTGCAGCACGAAACTTTGTTTCGCTCGCTTTCATATTTAGGTTTAACAAGCATTTTATTGTACAATAAGTCTTTCTCCATTGGAATGTCCAGAAAACTCCGGTGCATACATACTTTGTAAAGTTGATATTCCAGATGCAAAATTACCGCTGTTATTAACTCTTAGTTGATATTCAAAGATGTAGGTCCCTTTTGGAAGTCTATCAAAGAAAAAGTGTGTTGCAACATCTTTGGTGGACTGATAATACCCCAATCCATCTTGCCATTTATAGTTAGAAAGTACATCTATCGGTTCCAAACCAGAAGCTCTTGAATCCTTAAGATGAACAAATTCCAAATCAGCTTCCGAGGTAATCTCCAACCTAACAGTAAGAAGGTCTCCAAGGTTTAATTTTGATTTCGAATTTATAGGTATTAACCGTTCTCCATCCACCGATTTTTCATTTATAAACAGATTTTTCCTAATAATCAAGGGCCCATCCTCCTGGGCCACTATTTTGTCCAAGTCTTCAAAATATTGCCAGTATACTCCACCAAAACCAGACACATTACTTTTGTTTTGGATTTTGACAGTCGCCATTTCATTAGATATTTCATCTTCGGTCCAAACAATTTTCATATAACCCGTCCCCGCTTCTTTATTAGTCTGGTCCAATTTTTTCGTCTGAATTTTTTGATTGCCCAATGAAATTATAGTGTTGTCCAAGACCGATAGCCAATCGTTACCTTGAATGAGTAGAGCGTAAATAGCCTCCGTTGTTGCCTTGGTGGTATCCCATTGATGTGTTCTTTTGTTTTTTAACAGCCATAGTTTCAATCCATCTATAGTCTCGTCCTTAGCCCCAACTTCGCTAAAGGCTTCTATGATCAATGCCTGTGTTTCAATTGGTGCCCGAAACCAATACCAACTCGACGTATTTTCTTTCCAATAAATTCCATTTGATTCACTATTCACAGCCTGCTCTTCTAAGGCGTCAACAATCTTTTTGGCGATTTCTTTATTGAGGTACCTACCTAAAATTAACGATATCATGGCCTTATTATAAAGTGATTTTGTTAACCAAGTTTCTTCACAAAGATTAAGGTATTTTGATTGAATTTCTTTTAGTTTTTCATTTACAGGATGACTTTCCAAAAAGAAACTTCTAGTATATAGGTAATGAATATCAGTATTGGTCAAAGCGATTTTGGTGGAGTCCATCGTGTTCTGAAGAGTTCGCTCGTAACTTTTGACGAACTCTTGATCCAAATACTTCAAAGCCTTCTCAATAAGATTTTTGGCTTTATAGTCATTTTCGCTTTTGACATTCATTTTATTCAAGTGTCCAAAACCGGCTACAATATGTCTTGTGATAAAGTTGTTTTCATGTCCTCCAGCGAACCATGGGAATGCTCCTGAAGCTAACTGTAACTCTTTCAATTTATTTATGGCTTGGGTTTGGTGATCAAATAGAGCGTTTTTCTCAAAAAGTTTACCTAACCTCGCGTTGTTGCTACTTTCATTTTTGGAATCTCTTACCCAGGGTGTTTCAGCAATCAATATGGATTGTAATTCTTTGTTTTTTTCGAAAGGACTTTCAACTTCTCCTGTATTTGTCCAACTCTGAAAAACTTCAGCTATTTTAGGATTACTGTTTGCAATGTGATCTGCAATGGCATTGGCATAAAATCTTGAAAAGGTCTGTTCTGCGCATTCATAGGGAAATTCCATAAGGAAGGGTAGTGACTTTATGGCCGACCAAGCTGGATTAGAAGTATATTCCAACGTAAATCGATGATGTTCCACTGAATTCGAATTTTGCTTTTTCAATTCCTCAAAAACGACCTCTTTTGAACTGTTAGCCAAAACCCAAATTGGCTTTGCTTCGGTAACTAAAATTCTAGTTGACAAAACTGGAATAATAATGCTTTCACCATCACTTTTATTGCCAGATTTTGCCAATACCTTGACTTGGATTGCATTTATGTTTTCTGGAATGTGAAATTTCCAAGAAATATTTAAATCATTGTTCGGAGAAATAGAGAAATTTTGGGTTTGGTCATTTACAAAGATTTCTGCGTCCAACGGTTTCATGGTTTCGGCATCAAATAGCTGCAAAATTGTAGTACCCGTTTGAGGAATGGATGTTAGATTGCTAATTTTAGAAGAGAATACCAAGGTGTCTTTTTCTCTTAGAAAACGTGGATAGTTAGGAATAATACTTAAATCCTTCTGTGTTATTGCTGTTTTTTCCAACCTACCCAATTCCAAATCTTTGGTATGGGCAAGCATCATGAATTTCCATTTGGTCAATGCTTGTGGAGAATTAAAGTTAATGCTGATAGTTCCATTGATGTCAGTTGTGAGATTTGGAAGGAAAAATGCGGTTTCTTTTAAATTGGTCCTAACTTCGACTTGCAAGGCCTCTTCAATTCCTTTCTTTGTCGTTATGATGACTACGCCATTAACTCCCTGTGAGCCGTAAATTGCAGAGGCTGAAGTGCCTTTTAATACTGTGATGTCATCGATATCACTTGGTAGCACGGTTTTTTCATTAATTTGACCTTCTTCAAATGTAAAGATGACCCCATCAATCACAAAAAGTGGCCTATTTTTCGTGTTTAGAGAAGTCATTCCTCGAATAATAACTTCTTTCCCAGATCCTGCATTTCCAACTGTTTGAATTATTTGAACCCCCGCCAATTTTCCAGCTAGTTTGTTTTCAATATCATATCTTATGCTGGATGCATTGGTATAAACCGCGCCTGTTAAGTCTTTTTTTCTTTGAACGCCCAAGCCTGTAATTACAACTTCTTCAAGAGCCTGAGCATCTTCTGTCATTACCACATTGACCGAGTTAGGTTGTGATATAGAAACCACTTCATTTTTCTGACCGATATAGCTAAAAACCAATTCGGAACCAATAGGAGCATTAATGGAATAATATCCATCAAAATCAGTTTGGGTGCCAATAGTTGTTCCGTTAACCACCACATTAACACCAGGGAGTGGAACCCCATCGGAATCAGTTACAATACCGCTTATATTACCTTCTACCTTGGGAGGGTTATATGTTTTAAGCTTAAGTTTTTTGAGATAACGTTCATTATCATATTTAGTACTTCCAAAATCAAGTCCAAACCAGTTGAGTTGATGGTAGTTTTTCAGAAAAGTAAGCACATTAGTTCTCGGCGAATAGTTGAATTTTCTGAAATTGGTTGTTGAGAAAGAATAGTTGTCATCGATTCTAGGAGCAGAAGAATTGTGATAGTTTTCCGATTCCAATTGATTATTCCATTCATGTTGTTTGAACTGGTCCAGGGAAGCATCATACATACTTGCCAAAATCTCGGCATTTGCATTTTTGTTGTCAGAATTGGTTATTCTGAAACTCCAAGTTTCTTTGGAATCCGGCACAAGCTTGTTTCTAAAGCTTAAGGTTTCAATAGACAACCTTTTGGTGACTTGAGGAAAGTCTACGGCAAATTGTTTGGAATATAGACTGTTGAATTTGACAAAATAGGCATTGAATATCATTTTATCCTTATAGTTTGCCTTGACCGGAATCTCTATTGATGTAACCCCTTTTTTGATGTCAATTTCTTTGTTAAAGACCTTTTGTTCATTGCAATATCCTTCAAGGAAAAACTTCAGCTCCTTCGCGGCAGTACTAAATTGTAGTTGTACAAAACCGTCACGTTTATAAGAGCTATTGACAATTTTATAATCAAAGAGTTGACCCCTGGGTATAGAGGGCTCGTTTTTATCAAATACATCAAACCTTCGCTCAACTTTGACCGTATCTTTTAAATTATCAATTGCGGTTAGTATAATGGCATAGGCCCCAATTTTCCATTGTTTCATATCACCTAATGCTATTTTGTCCTCACCATTTGTTTGCATTTGTTTTCTTAAAACCATTTCCCCCTTGGACCAATATTTCTTCAAGTCCAAACTATCATAAGGCTCATGTGGAAAAAGCTCTCTAAACTTTTCCTTTTCCATAACTTGCATTTCTGCTAAACTCCAGGGTTTTTTGCGGAACACAGCGTCGGGTTCTTTTAATTTAAACACCTCTATTTCAAGACGGGCACTTATTGGTTGTGAGTTTAAATTTTGAGCCGTTACACTAACGCTATTTGCCTCATCCTTATCTAATTTGAAGGCAACTTTAAGATTTGTCTGCAGGTTATGATAACCCATGCGTACCGAAGTTTCTGCTGACCGTGTTTCGCCATTGATATCGGTAACGTCCGCATTAACATAATAAGAGTAGATAGGTTTATGGGTTGCTATAATGGTGGAGTCGGGGACCGATAAAAAAGGAATCTCAAAATCTCCTTTTACATCGGTTTTGATTTCACCTTGTGCAATAACTTGAGATTTACCTTGGAAGTACAAACTACCTCTTAGAGAAGTTGTATTCCTTTCAACAGTATATTTGACAGTTGCATTCTTAATAGCAGTACCCAATAACGCATTAGCATTGCCCTTGACTAGAACAGAATCACCAACCAAAAGACTTTCTTTTACCTCCTCAAATGCTACTTCAAAACGAGGTCTTTTATATTCTTCTACGGAAAAATAAACCGAAGCCATTTCAAAATCATCGATTTCGTACCAATAGGGATCCTCATCTTCTTCATCAGTTCCATAATCTTCATCCATATCTATTGTGAATTCACCCGTAAGAACATTGACTGGTATTTCATATTGGCCATGGACTGAGCCAAATTCATTGGTTTTTAAACGTATCTCCTTAAGTTCCTCGCCGTTCGCATCATTTATAAATAGTGTAACCCATACATTTGGAACCACGTTGGTTTTGCCCTTTTTTCTTTCAGTGACTATTCCTTTAAAATAAAGGGTTTGTCCTGGACGGTAAATGCTCCTATCTAGAAAGAGAGACATTTTCGCTTCGTGCTCATCATTGCCGTAGCGATAATTACTTTTTGCATATAACCAGTACTTATAGTTTACGATGGTATCATTTTCCTTGGAGACTACAATCTTTAAATCATAAGAATCTTTTTTGGGCCTATTAACTTTTAAAGAACCCTTGGTATCAGTTTCCCCGATCTTGAAATAACCTTCATCGTCGGTCAATGAAACTTTAGCTCCAGAGATGGGGTGTCCATTGGACCTATTGAGCAATTTTAAATTTAAACTCTTCTCAGTTAATGAAGAAAGTAGCGCTAGATCTGTAACTTGGGCTTTTTCATAGGCATAAATTTCCTTGAGCGACATTGGGTTCTCAACTCTGGATGCAACGATCAAGTGAGCCCCCACAGGTAGTTCAGGGAACTCTATTTCAGTACTATGGCTATAATAATCCATTCGCTTTTGCAACCTGTAAAACCTTTTGGCAATAGCTTTTTTGGACGTTATAATATCCAAGGCTAGGCTATCGTTTTTATAAGAATATGTATCAACAAAATATTCGTTTGGGATAGGATAAATCGATATATATAGGGAATCTATATTTTTAAAGGTTGTCTTTCCAAGAAATGGTTTTATTGGCACTATGTTTTTCTCTATTTCAATATCCAAATCCTGTTTTTCAATCTTATTTTTTAGAATCTTGCATAAAAGTCCGCCATCAGAATTAGGATACTTATGAATTACTTCTTTACATAATTCATGGGCCTGGATTCTATGCTCGGTGAGCAATGGATTATTTTTAGCATTAGGGGTGTTGGTAGCACTGAACAGGCTTTCCGCAATTTCATAAGCAATCGTTCCAGAAACCCTATGTTTATCATATTTTTTGTTCAACCCTTTCAATCCATTCAGATATAGTTGATTTTTATTTTCTAATGGAGAGTTATCCCTTGAAAATTTTAATCTTTGAATAACAACATCAACATATGCGGTGGTGTCCAAGTCCATGTGAAAAGCCTCTAAATCTTGGAAAAATTTCAACGCCTTTTGATATGAAAAAACACTATCAATCGTAACAAAAGGTTCTTCAACAAATTTCTCAGTGGAATTGAAAATCACCGGGTCAGTAAGAAAGAAACGCTCACTAGGTCTATTTACATACCAGCGGTCAATTTTATGGAATGCTAGTGCTCTGTGCATTAAAAAATCATAGAGTGTTGGCCTATATTTTTTTGAGGTTTTGCTCTCTGTGAGTATTGCTTTGAACTTGTCTATAGGTATTTCCTTTAACTTAATGGAATTTTGTAATGATTGTTTGTATTGTTCTCCAATAAAGGTCACTAAAGTATTGACATCCCAATTTTCAAAATCATCTGTTTGATTACCATTTAAGGTCTCAGTCCTTTTACTGATTTTGTATCGATTATGGGCTAAATATTGTTCCAGAAAACCCGCATATACCGATTTTAAAATAGCGTTTGTTGGAAATTCACTTTTATCAATTTGTTCTTTTATTTCGGAAACGATTTTATGTTGAGCATCTTCTTCTAGTTGAAGAGCGAACTTTGATTTGTAAATGAAGCTTTTGACCAATTGTGCGCTTTCGTGCGAACGTTCTGATTTCTTCAAGATTTTATCCGTGGTTTCAGCGGCACTCTTGAACTTACCTTCAAGTTCAAATTGTTCTACCTCTTTCCAAAGCTTGTCATATTTGGTTTGTGCGGTAATACATTGGAATCCTATAATTAGGAGTAAAAGGAGTATTCGTTTTTTCATGGTGGTTAATTTCATCTAAGGACTGAAACTTAATTGTATCACTCAAGAACTAATGAGTAATCAGTATGTTCTGGTTCGGGAAATTCTATGTCATAGGTATTGGTGATTTTGAAAAGATTTGAAATATTCTAATTTGTATTCATGAAGATAATCCATAAAATATTTCAAGATGCAACTTCTTATTCGCTTGTAACTATTACTTTCTCAATGGTATCATTTACTACCACTCTCTTGGCATTTAACTCTTGTTCCAAAAAGTATAAACCGTTAAGTCCGGATTTATAATGGGATATTGCCACATTATCACTATTTTCCGCTAAAATTCCCTTGTCATTATAGCGCTCTATAACCTGTATTAATCCAGAAGGAGCTAAAGTGTACTTATAAATTGCTGTACCGGATTCATCTTCAACTAATAAATTGTTTTCGCCATATGTCCGTATTTCTGTGGTTTGCCCCATATCATCCCATTCATACTCGATTCTGTGGTATCCATAGGGGCCTATAACTGTGTTTTCGTTTTGATCAAAATATTCATAGGTAAGCGTATGTCCAAGATCATTTAATTTCCATTTTTCTATGGCTACACCATCCTGGGTATTTGTTAACCGATTGAACTCATCAAAGTGTGAATAACCAACAAGTCTTTGCCGTTTGTTATAAGAGTAGTTTGTTGCACTAACTCCGTTATCATTTTTGACTCTCCTATTGTCGGCATCGTAATATTCACTTCTTATTTCGTTACCGTATTTATTATAAAAATATTTGGTTATACTAACACCTGCTTTCAATTTACTATTGATATCATATTCATACATAATGGAATCTTTTCCAAATCTATTCAGTAAGAAACGGGTTTTAAATGTCTCATCAATTAAAGCTGGCTTATGTTCAATATCAAAATTAGTCCGCTCAATAAGTTGATTCTTATCGTTGTACTTATATTCATTGTAGGTTACCCCTTGCACAGCATTGGCAAGCTGGTCATCGATATTGAAATAGGTTGTTTTTATCTTATTTCCATTTTTGTCATAATTCCATCGAACAATAGCAACGTCCTCTTCAAATTCTTTGAGTTTTCCTAAGGAGTCATATCCCGCGCTTTCTGTTTTATTCCCCGAGCTGTCGAATTTATAAAATTCTTCAACAATTTCATCTTCAGCTTTTGCAAAGAGCCCTCCTGCATCCAAATAGATCTTTCTTACTACTTCTTTCTTTCCATTTAGATGTTTTTTTATTATTGCTATCTTATTATTATTTTCAAATACATTGTTATAGGCATCAACATTATATTCCTTAATAATGCTATCACCTTCATACATGTATTTAGTTGCACCCCATTTGTAGTCACTAAACTTTAAAACATATTCAGGATAGTAATAAGCTTCAAATGTAAGCCTACCAAAAGAATCATATTCTTTAACCAGTTGAAAAAAATCGTCATTTGCTATAATGGGTAAATGATCTTTGTTGAATCTTTTTACACCAGTCTCTCTATCATAGGTATCATAAGTATATTCATAAATAGATGCACCATTGTTGTCATATATTTTTTCATGATTTTCATCAAGCGAAGTAACTCGAATTATATTTCCTCTTTCATCATAATCGTAGGCTAGATGATAATCATTCAGGTGAAACGCAAAATTTTCGTCTTCATCATAGACACGATAGTAAATTTTGAGATTGTTTTCATTAAACTGTCGTTCGTATCGCGCAACGTAGTTGTCATCATTTCTTAGCTTGTTTTGCTTATCGAAGTCAAAGAATATTGTTCTTTCCTTGTCGTCAAGAACTCTTTTTTTATGATAAATCCCTTCATCATTTGTAATTTTCCTTCCTCTTTTATCGAAAAAAGATGCGTAATAGGATTCCTCTTCTGGATTATACTGCCATCGCGTTTCGTATACTGAATTCTTTTCTACTCTTTTCCCTTCCTTATCAAAATATTGAACTATCGAATTTTTCCTGTCGTCTACCAAACTTTTTCGAATACATACAGATAAATCGGTATTGTAAGTTTCATCAGGGTTAAAATAATACACTTCAAAAAAACCCTTTTCATTTTGTT
>Ga0316198_10002507_pt1 | contig 11081 bp, 9 predicted proteins | sample OudBieAanoxic_MG_FD_204935 | JGI IMG/M metagenome (GOLD analysis project Ga0316198, IMG submission 204935) | Coastal sediment microbial communities from Oude Bieten Haven, Netherlands - site A anoxic | ecosystem: Environmental > Aquatic > Marine > Coastal > Sediment | place: Netherlands... | reverse complement strand
GTATCGGTGCGTCGGCCTTTGCCGGCGGGTTGTCCGTCATGAGCATCGCCAGAAGTTTGAAGTAAGCCTCTGCACTCAGGCCGTGCACCTGATCGCGCACCGGTGTGTCCATGTCGATACCGGGGTTCACCTTGCCTGCAGGCGGGGTATATGGCTTGCCGTAGGAGCTGAGCGGGACGATGGACATCTCGTCCTGCATCCTGTGTACCGCCGAATAGTCCTCCGGAGTACCGGTGCAATAAATGCGGCCAATGAGCCATACGAGGCTAGTGGGCGATTTATACTGCTTGACGCCTTCGGGCAGCTTGCCATTCCAGCCCGGTCCCGTGATGGCATACGTCTGGGCTTTGGTGCCCGTGGTGCGTGTTCCCGGGACCTGGAATACGTCGGTCCAGCCATCGAGCAGCGGCATCAGGTAATAGCGGCCTTTTGCGTCGGGGATGCTCAACACCCACGGCTCCCGGCCCACATCCATCCAGGCGGTGGTGTAGAGCGTGTCGGCGTTCGGCGCGGTGACCTCCTTGTAAGCCGCCGTCGGATATTCACGATAGCGGACCAGTTGTCCCATTGGACCCCGCGTGCCTTCAGGCTTCTCGACGTTGGTGATCACCCGGCGGGTCATCTCCATCGTCACGAGCGGGTAACCATAGATGTAGGCATCAATCGCGATCTGCGAAGCTTCCTGCTCGCCCATCTCAGCCTCTTGTTTTGCCCAGGTCGGCTGGGCCGTCAGAAGTGCGACAAGAATGAACATCAACACCTCTATTAACAACACTTTTGTCTTCATGATTGGTCCTCGTCTGTTTCCTCGCGCGGGTTGCTTTAAGGAACCTGCTGTGGTTGTAGACCGTCGGCGCCGGTCCGCTGCCGCCGGCATTTCCAGCCGTCCTTTCACGATAGCTAAATGCTAAAAGCGGCCGGGACCGCGGAACCCGACGCCGACGCCGTGGAAGCCGCGCCCAACCCCGCCACCGACTCCGATCCAATCGATGAACAGCGAGGTCGCACCGCCCCCGGCGGGGAGGCTGCCCTCGATGAGCTTGTAATTGTAAACGAGATCGGAACCATCGATTCGGGGCTGCGTGATCTCGACGGCGACAACCGTATTGTCGGATTTTCCAGGTTCAAAGACGGACAGCACGGCGTTCGGCGGGTCTCCGCCAAAATTGTCCTTGCCGGCCTTTGCCGTCCACTCCTCGAGATAGTCGGCCATTTTGATGTGCCCGGCTATTCGGACCGGTCGATCCGAAAAGTACAGTGTTTGCTGATTGACGTTCACGAGACGAATAGTCTTTGCTGCCGCGTCCACTTTAACATCGTCGGCAATCTGCACGAACATGTACTGGGGTGTTTCCGAGGTGGCAGCCGACGCGGTGGAATTAGCCGCACATACAGCCATTGTTGTCATGACCGCCGTCAGGAGAAACACCTGGAGAATGTAGTTGAATCTTTTGTGGATTTCATTGATATTTTTCATGAAATGATTCTTTCCTGAGTTTGAAATTTAGTTCTTCCTCTAATGATCGTCCTTGACGAAACGGAAGTGCGCGATCAATCTGTTGGCGCAACAGGTCCGACAGGTTCAGAAGACGTGTATTCAACATGCGCCTGCTCGATCTTGCCGTTGAACTTGAACGGCGCCTGGTCGTAGTACTCGAGCCCCACCGGCGAGCCGAGGTCGATGCCGAAATCGAGGCCGTCGTTGCCGGTGAAGAGCAGCGGCGCGCTGACGGGCACCACGCCCGAGGCAGCTTCCTTGCCGTTGACTTTCAGCACCACCTTGAGCGGGCCGGCCGGCTTGCGCTCGACATACGACGTCTCGACTTCGATCTTCACCCTGCCGGTGGGTAGTTTGCCCTTGGCCTTGATGTCGGTGCGCTGGATCTCGAACAGGTTGTATTCGTAGGACAGCACACCATCTTTAACGTAGCAGGTGAGTCCGCCGGAAAAACCACCCAGCGCATAGATCACGCCGTTGGCATTGGCCGGGATGTCGGCGTCGATGGTGACGACGTTGGGCGTGTTGCCCAGCGCCGGTGCAGTGACTTCAGGCATCCGCGTGATCGCGCCCGGGAACGTCCACGATGTGTAGGGCGGTTTGGCGCGCAGCTCGGGGTGGAACACGGGGACCCACAGGCCGCCGCCGACGGGCAGGCCGCTGTTCCTGGTGAACTCGATCAGGAACATTTGCTTCATGTCGGCCAGTTTTTCCGGCATCTTGGCGGCCAGGTCATCGTCCTGTGACCAGTCTTCGTTCAGGTTGTAGAGCTCCCACCTGTCCTTGCCGGGCGTCCATTCGAGGAGTTCCTTCGGCAGGCCGGGAATCCACGGGGTGCGCGGGCCGAAGGCGGACGCCATCCAGCCGTCGTGGTAAATGCCGCGACTGCCCATAATCTCGAAATACTGAGTGTGTTTCACCTCCTCGGCCTTGGCATCGGTGAAGGTGCCGGCAAAACTGACGCCGTCGAACGGGTCCTGGGGAATGCCGTTGACCACCCGCGGCGGGGTGATGCCGACGATGTCGTAGATCGTCGGAGCCACGTCGTTCACGTGCAGGAATTGGGCCCGCAGCGTGGCGTCGGCCTTGATCTTCATGGGCCAGCGCACGGCCATCGGGTTGCGGGTGCCGCCGAAGTGCGAGGCAATCAACTTCGTGTACTGGTAGGGCGCCCCGCCGGCCCAGGCCCAGCCGGCATGATACATGTTGTCGGTTTTGGGTGAACCGAGAACCTCGAGGCCGCCGAGGCCGTCAAGCGCCGCGATCTGCTGCTTCGTGGTGGAAGGAATGCCGTTTTGCGCGAGCAATTCGCTGATCGTGCCGTCCTGACCTTCGGCCGAGGCGCCGTTGTCGCCCCAGATGTAGAAGATCAGGGTGTTCTCACCGAAGTCGAGCCGGTCGATCTCATCAACGACGCGCCCGACCTGGACGTCCACGTGCTCGGTAAACCCGGCGAACACCTCCATCAGGCGGCGCTGGAAGGGCTTCTCGTCTTCGGGGATCGCGTCCCAGGAAGCCAAGTTGGCGGGGCGGGGCGTGAGCTTCGCGTTCTGGGGGATCCAGCCCAACTCCTTCGCGCGTTTGTAGGTCCGCTCGCGGTATTTGTCCCAGCCGTCGTCGAACTTGCCCTTGTACTTGTCAGCCCATTCCTTCGGTACCTGATGCGGGCCATGCGAGGCGCCGCTGGCCCAGTACATGAAAAACGGCTTGTCGGGAGCAAAAGCCTTGTGCTGGCGTAGCCAGCCGATCGCATCGTCGGCCAGATCCTCGCTCAGATGGTAGTAGTCGTGGCCGCCCGAGGTGTGGGGATGCTCGACGTAGGCGTTGTTTCGCACGAGGCTCGGCTCGTACTGCGACGCCTCCCCGGCGAGAAACCCGTAGAAATACTCGAAGCCGTAGCCGGTGGGCCAGTAATCAAAGGGTCCGGCGGCGGTAATCTGCTCGGCCGGCGTGTTGTGCCACTTGCCCCACGCGCCGGTGTGATAGCCGTAATCCTTGAGCACCTCGGCCACGGTGGCACTGCTCTTCGGGATGGTGCCCATGTAACCGTCCCAGTCATTGGCCAGCTCGGTAATCTGGCCGCTGGCGACGCGGTGATGGTTTCGCCCGGTGAGCAGCGCCGCGCGCGTGGGCGAACACATCGCGGTCGTGTGAAACCGGTTGTAGGAGATTCCCTCTTTTGCGATCTTGTCCAGGGCCGGTGTGTGGATCTCGCCGCCGTAGGTCGCCGTCTGGGCGGGACCGACATCGTCGATGAGGACGATGAGAATGTTCGGCGCATCCTCTGGCAGCCGGTTCACGGCCGGCAGCGGACTGTAAATCGACTCCGGCATGGTCCGGCCGGCAATGCTGCCGGATGGTTTGGGCGGAAACGGCAGGATCTCTTGCGCACCCGCCGGCAACGCGAGCGCCGCACCCAATACGAGAATTATGATTGTACTGACTGCATAGTGTCTCATCGCTTGTTTCCTTTTTGAATTTGTTGTTTAACCGCTTTCGCCGAATGACGGGGCAACCCGCATACTGTGCTGTGCACCATCATTCGGCAAAGGCGGCTGGGACGCGGGTTGCGTGGTGCGCAACCGCATCGACCGGCTTCACCCTACTTGTGCCCGTGGGTGTCCGCATGCCCGCAACAGGATGAATCCCTTGCCGGTTGAAAAATCCGCGCGGCCGCCGAAATCCCGGCTACGGCTTGTAGGTGCAAGACTTCTGACCGGCCTCTTCAAAGCACGCGTTGTAGGTGCCTTCCAGATCGTCCTGAACGATCCGTGCGACGCCGTTAAGCGCATGAATCTCGAGATCTCGGTCCAGCACCTTGACCCGGTACTTCCAGCCCGGAGGGAGCTTGAGCTTCTTGCCGAGCGTTGGGAGATCCGCATACGTCAGGTTCGGATCGACGATGTGAGAGTAAGCCTGCATGATCCACGGCGTGCCGCTCGGGTCGTCTAGAATGAAGACCGTCTGGCCTTTAACGTAGCCCTGGTGCGATGCCCGCTGAACCGTTGTCGGGTGGTAGGCGGTGGACCCTTTTTTCTTCGGGTCGAAGGATTTCGGCAACTGGACCTTGCCAAACCAACGCCCATGATAGCCGTTGAAGTCACGCTCAGTCCCCACCGGCAACTCGATCCAGTCGTACATCCAGAACCGGGGGCCGTTCTTGAACACGCCCAGCACGTGGTATTCCTTTTTCACCGCCTCAATGTCGACCTTGTCCCAAACCGCCTGGGGGCAAGAATCACGGGTGGTCGCCCCGCCGTTCAGGTCGGTGCTGTTGTAAAAGTCGGCCTGAAGGTCCTTGGTCAACGCGTCGCCACCGATCAGGAAAAGCTCGCAGTAGCGATAGTTATCGAGATTGGTGAATCGCATCATCTTGGCGTTCTTGCCATCGTTTGGAAGCGTCGCGCAGCCGGCCAAGAATCCTCCAAAAACAAATATAAAAATAGTCGTAAACAAAATCTTTGCTTTCATAATTTTCTTCCAACGTTTTCATGTGTGATTACGTTTTTGGGAACCTGCTATTCTGATCTCAATTTGAGCCTCCTCCACTTCCCCTCCCACCAGGGGAGGGGAAGTGGCGTTTTTTTTGAGGACGACTGCATGAACGCCTCGCCCGCTTTTTTCTTACGGGCCCGTTCCGCCTTTTCCATGAGTCGTTTTTCCATTTCCACGATTTCCGGCGACGGCATTGCGCCATCTTGATCCGCTATTGGCTCGCCTTGTTCTTCTGCATCGCCTCCTGCAGCTTCTTTTCATCTTCCGGTGTGAGCTTCGGCCGGTCGATCGTGAGCGTCAGCTTGTCGAGCGTGCCGGTGAACTTGAACGGCGGCTGGTAGTCCCGGTCGTCCACCCCGGTCAGGGTGTCGGCGCCGACGTCGAAGCTCTCGTCCCACTGCAGCGTCAGGGGGATCGTCTTTGGCAGGGTGATCTTCGCGACCTCTTTGCCGTCGACTTTGAGCACGCCGGTGCCACTGCGGCCGAGGCCGGATACACTGTTGAAGGCGAGGGTGGCGGCACCCATGCCGTCGTATTTGAAATCATATTCGAGCACGTGCTTGCCGGGTGAGAGGGCCTTGGGAGCCGTCCACTTGACGCGCTTGAGATCGAGCAGATTCCAGGTGAACACCGGCTTGCCCTTCAACAGATAGAACCCGTAGCCGCCAAAGCGGCCGCCCTGGGTCACGATCATCCCTTCGGCGCCGCCCTTTGGGATCTCGACCTCGGCCTTGATGTTGTAGGACGCCGCGAGCACGCTGGGTGCGTCGCCGTTCGGCGTACCGATCATCTCGCCCGAATAGGTGAAGACATTGCGGCCCGCCGAGAGGCTCGGGCGCGGCGCGACGAGGCGGGTGAACTTGGCCGCATCCAGCGGCAGGACCTGGTATTTCTGCGCCTCGGCCCAGAACAACGCCTCCATTTCCTTCAGCTTCTCGGGGTACTGGGCAGCGACGTCCGTGTACTGGGTCCAGTCGTTGCCCATATTGTAGAGCTCCCAGGGGTAGCCAGCCGGATCGGGCTGGGCCGCACCGGAGTTGTCCCATGGCGGTGAGACAACCTTGGAACTGGCGATCCAGCCGTCGTGGTAGATCGCGTGATCACCAACCATTTCGAAGTACTGTGTCTTGTGCGTGGAAGGCGCGTTCGCGTTCTGCTTGTCGAAGGTGTAGACCATGCTCACGCCCTCGATCGGTTTCTGCTCGAGGCCATCCACCACTTTCGGGGCGGGGATGCCGGCTGCTTCCAGGATGGTCGGCACGATGTCGATGACGTGGTGGAACTGCCAGCGGATGCCGCCCTCGTCGTCGATGTGACCGGGCCACGAAATGGCCATGCCCTGTTTGGTCCCGCCGAAGTGCGAGGCAATCATCTTGGTCCACGAGAACGGCGTGCTGAAGGCCCAGGTCCAGGGGATAGCCATGTGCGGATAGGTCAGGTCCGAGCCCCAGACATCGTAGAAGTCCTTGAGCTGGGCCTCGACCGGCAGATGCACGCCCTGCACCGCGGCGACTTCGTTGGGCGTGCCGATCATCGTGCCTTCGGCACTGTTGCCGTTGTCGCCGCTGATGTAGATGATGAGTGTGTTGTCGAGCTTGCCCAAGTCTTCGACGGCCTGGATCACGCGGCCGATCTCATGATCGGTGTAGGCCGCGTAGGCGGCAAAGACCTCCACCTGACGGATGAACATCTTCTTCTCGTCGGCGTTGAGCGTGTCCCATTCCTTGAGCAGGTCCTTGGGCCAGGGCGTCAGCTTCGCGTCCGGCGGGATCACCCCGAGCTTCTTCTGATTGGCGAAAATGGTCTCGCGCAGCTTGTTCCAGCCCTCGTCGAACAGGTGCATCTTGCTGATTTTCTCGATCCACTCCGGCGTCGGATGGTGCGGCGCGTGCGTGCCTCCCGGCACGTAGTAGACGAGGAACGGCTGCTCGGGGTTGAGTGCGTCTATGCGCTTCATCCAGTCGATGGCATCGTCCGCCTGGGCGGTGGTCAGGTTGAAGTCGGGATTGTCCAGGAAGGGGTAGATCTGGGTGGTGTTGCGGAACAGGTTCGGCTGCCACTGGTTGGTGTCGCCGCCCACGAAGCCGTAGAAATAATCAAACCCCATGCCGGTCGGCCACTGGTCGAAGGGACCGGCCTGGCTCGCCTGGAAATCCGGCGTGTTGTGGTCCTTGCCGAACCAGGAGGTGCGGTAACCGTTGTCCTTGAGGATTTTGCCGATGGTCGCCTTGTCCCGGGTCATAATGCTGTTGTAGCCGGGGAATCCGGTGGCGGTTTCGGAAACGGTGCCGAAGCCCATCTCGTGGTGGTTGCGCCCGGTGATGAGAGCCGCCCGCGTCGCCGAGCAGACCGCCACCGAGTGGAAGTTGGTGTAGCGCAGGCCGCTGTTCGCAATGCGGTCCAGCGCCGGCGTCGGGATCACGCCGCCGAAGGTGCTGGGGAGCGCAAATCCCTGGTCGTCGGTCATGATCAGCAGCACGTTGGGCGCGCCCTTGGGCGGCACCACGCGCGGCGGCCACCAGGGCGTCGATTGCAGCGCGTTGCGCTCGATCTTGCCGCCGAACTTCGGGGCGGGCGGCGGAAGTTGATTGCCTTCAATGGTCGTGGTGGCGCTGGGCGAGCCGAGTTTGCCAGTAATCTGCGGCGAGGCCTCGGTCTTCATCTTTGAAGAGGCCTCGGTCTTCATCATCGTGCCGGTCTGCTGCGATGCGCAGGCCGCCAGAATTACTGCCGTGCCGGCAAAAGCGAAGACCAGCAGCACAAAGCGAACGGTTGACTTCTGAATAACTTTCATCTTTCTTTCTCCTTTCTTATGTTTCGGGTCGTTATTGCTTTTTGGCGCTCCAGGTTCCCTTGGGGTTATAGGGCGCATTCAGGGAGAAAGTCCCGCTCACCTCATTTTCATCAGCGGACAAATCGCCGGAAACGGTGCTGCCGCCGAAGACATCTTCACCGAATACGGTCCCTTCGAGATGGTTGCCTGTCATTTTCCCTTTTAGGGTGAGAAAGACGTCTGTCTCCATTCCCTGGAAGGAACCCTCAAATGTGCCGCTGCCGTCCGGCAGCCGGTAAAGGTCTATTTGGCAGGGTCCGGATAATGGAGCACTACTGAAGGTACCCTCGTAGTGGCCGATTTTCTGAGTGCCTTGGGGCAGGGATGCGCCGCCACAAGCATATATTGCCATCAAGAGCAGTAATCCTAATACGATGAGTCGCTTTTCAGATTTCATTGCCTGTCCTTTCAATTTCCTGCAAGCCTAAGTGGCTCTATTCGTGAATACGGCGGCATCCAATCACCGATGCATCCAGCCGCGCCATGTTGCTCGGCGCTCGCATACGCTTGGTATGCTCGCTTCTCGAGCCTTGCGCTACGGGCGCCTTGGTCATCTCGGTGCGTCACCGTATTTACGAACAGGACCACTAAGTAAATCGACGATATCGCACAAACGCGATCTCGTCGGCGCTGCGCCAGAAGGAGCTCGTCTGTCAACGCAACTTCCACACTATGTCAGGTTTGTTTCCCTCGTTTCCCCTTGTGGGCGGGGGAAACGAGGGATGGGTTTATGGTTGAATTTACGCTTTAGTTAGTTTCCGTCCATAAACATCCTTTTTTTCCTGCGTGGTGTTCTCGACAGGTTTCCGACTGCAGCGTACGGAAAGTACGCCTCGCCGCACATCCCGCCGTGATAATGAGGCCGATCTCAACGAAAAAAATATCAGTTCAGTGTGGTGTCCCAATAAAATTTGGCACCGGTGAGGCTGACGCCGACGAGCAGGCCCTCATCATTGAGCTGATACATCGTCACGCCCTCGTCAAACACAGCAGCGCTTTCAACCGCCCCGCCTTCGCTTTTGTTTTTTGCCATAGCAATCGCATTCGCTCCAAACTCCCAGCCGGAATTCAGGAACTGGTTGAACGCCCCCTGATTATCGAATACGAGCACAATGCGGAAACTATTGGCCCCCAAACCCAAACCGGGCTGGAGTTCCACCATCTCCATGAAAGATTCCTGCTTGTTGGCGTTGTTCACTGCCACGCCCTTGCCCTTGCCTCCGCCCATGAAAACGGCCTTGAATCCGAAGTCGCTGAAAACCGCATAGCCCGCCGATCTTGCGATGACCTGTCTCATTTCCGGCTTATTCGCGTACAGTTGGGAGAGCGTGGTCTTTGCCATGCTGCGCACATCTTCCCGCTGCGCCTGAACTTCAGACGGTGTAACCTGGGCCGTCTGACAGGCAACCAGAGCCAGACCCAATACCATCATAGCCGATACGAATACGACGGATAGCTTCTTGTTCATTGTCTTTTCCTTTTCTTTCTTTTCTTTTGATTGTTTCTTTGAAGTTTTTTAACTTCTTAAACACCAACACATAAACTCATACGCATTTCATCGGTCTACCTCCTTATTTATTTGGATTGTGTAAAATTGAAGCGGTCGGCATCAGGAGCCATACTGCTGATTATGCGATCTCCCCTGCTGTAGCCGCAGCCTTTTTTCATGCAGGGACCGCCTGTCTCATCGGGTCGCTTTACTCCTTAAACGGCCGTGTGTCCGGTTATCATTCTTCCTCATTCCACGATCTGATTGAGAAGTTTTTGAGACTCCGTTTGATATTGAGCCTCCGTGATGATTCCCTGTTTTTGAAGCGACTTGAGTTCCTTGAGGCGAGCGACGGCCTCGGCCTGACTATTCGTCACGGCCGGTGCGGGTGGCGGCGACACGGTTTCGTTCACGGTGACGTTGGTCGGATGAGCCGCCATGGCAGCGGTTGCAGCCGCAGACGTTGCGGCCGTGTCCCACATCACCGTTCGAAATGCCGTCCGCCGCGCAACGCCGGCAAAGGAGAGCGGCGTAAACGGCAGCCCGATGATATCGATGAAGACCGAACAGGCTCCGCCCTTCTCCGGCGGCTTCCCCTCGATGACCGCGATGTCGTACGTCAGGTCCTTTCCCGTGAGCCGCGGTTTGCTTAGCTTGACGACCACATCCGTGAGCTGCTCCCGGCCCTTTTCATACATCGACACGGTAGCGTTGGGCGGGTCCTTGAGGAAGCTGTCTTTTCCCTCATCCCAAAGCGGCACGAACTCGTCCTTGGTGTTGAAATGCCCGGCGATGCGCACCGGACGGTCGGAGAAAAAAACCGTCATGGGGCTCACGCCCTTGAGAGTGAGCGTTCCCTTGCCAAAGACAACGGATTCGGCATTCTGTACAAACAGCACCTGAACGATCAGCGGCTTCGGCTCGGCTGATGCGGCGGTGCCGGGCTGAACCGCCATGAAAGCGGCCAGCACTGCCGATAAAAAAATAGCCGTTACCAGGGTATATCGTTTCATCCTTCATATCTCCTTTCGCCTGGAACACGAATCCGATGTTTTCATCACCCTCAATCCGCACTCCTTCCAATTTCGGGAAAAGTAAACAAAAGGTGAACAGTTGATTAAAAAAAGGCTGGCCAGCCCTCGTTTCCCCTGGAACCAGGGAAAACGAGGGCTGGATTCGCGGACAACTCCCCACGCTCCTATTACTTTTCCAGGGTGAAATGGATACCCTCTGCTGCAAGCTTCAGGTTGACCCCCTCGGTCTTGGGCAAAAGATGAATCTCCACCCCCTTCTCGTTTCTCATGGCGGCAGCGCCAGCACCCTTTACCATTGTGCCCTCCGCTGCGACCGCCGAATAGATCCCGTTAAAATCGTCAAGCTTTTTCAGATTGAAGACCTCGCCCTCGGCCTTGGCTTTGCTGATGCCCACGTCAAGCACCGAGAGTCCCTTGACTTTAAACGGATATTCCTTCCCGTTCATGCTCAGGGAACCCTCTCCCCAGCTCCAACCGATGCCAACGGCCACCTGCCCCTCCTCGAGCTTGAGGGTTGCATCCGGCTTTTTGGCATCTCCAGCAAATGCCATACCGCACATGACGAACCCAATTACCAGTAAACACACTGTCAATCTATTCATTTTATATTTCCTTTTTTTTAATGTGGTTTTGATGTGTTTGCCATATAGTAGGCAAGAGCCTTGAGTGATTCTGCTGTCAAAGCGGTCTTCTTCGCCCCCGCCACGACCCCCATTCTTACACGGACGATAG
>Ga0316198_10002506_pt1 | contig 11081 bp, 10 predicted proteins | sample OudBieAanoxic_MG_FD_204935 | JGI IMG/M metagenome (GOLD analysis project Ga0316198, IMG submission 204935) | Coastal sediment microbial communities from Oude Bieten Haven, Netherlands - site A anoxic | ecosystem: Environmental > Aquatic > Marine > Coastal > Sediment | place: Netherlands... | reverse complement strand
TTCAACATATCGCGTTTCGCTCGAAACGCTTCATATATAGACTCTACAGAATTATAGACCTCTTCAGCCTCTTCAATCGCAACTTGACATTTATGATATTCTGGATCAGTGCGATATAGCGCTTCAATAGTCTGGACGGTAGGAGGTTTAGGATCTCCTTTCGCTGTCGTAGTCCACCCCGGTTTTAGCTTTTTCCCACCCGGTACCATAATGTCCAAATGAAACTGACTTCTCCATGACCGATAAGACCTCTCTTGTAATTCCCAAATTCTTTTAGCCACCGCTAATAACCGACCCCATTTCTGGATTTCGCCGGTAATAGTCTGGACCTGACCCGCAACATTAATCTCATCCAAAACTAATTCCCTAACTATCGCCTGGGGGTCGATATCGAACCAGGGAATAGCAGTCATCCCGTCTTTCGACACCGATTTTAGACTAAACGATGGCATATTTTGAAACCTAGCTATGTACTGCTCCAGATAACTCATTCTTTCCTCCTTAACCAACTACTTGGCATTTTACGTTTTCTAAAGTTGGACGAGCCATAAAATCCTGCAACGTTATTTCGTTTGGCTCGTCCGGGTTCACCACGTCCACAATCGCCCACTTGTGGCCCCAGTCTAAATCCGCTACCTCAGCGTCAACTACCACCGGGATCGGACTAAATTCTGGATAATCTTCCATCATCACCTTGCAATTCTGTAACACATAGGGCAGACAATTTTTTGGCATGTCCAACTGAATTTCATCATGAACCGTATTCACTAAATACGCTTCAACTTTTGTTTCCTTTATCCACCTAGCAATCCTGACCATAGATTCCTTGGTTAACTCAGCCGCTTGACCTTGAATTATACTTCCGATCAACCGTCGCTCTGCAGAACCCCGTTTCCAGCCTTCATTAGATTGAAGATCTGATATCCTCCTAGTACGGCCAAATAAATTGCTAACTAAATTCCCGTTCCGTCGAGCATAGGCACACAGCTCCTTTCGGAAGTCATCAATACCTTTATATCTCTCAAAAAACTTCTGCATGAAATTTTCAGCCTCGTTCAACGGCATACCCGATTGAGCCGCTAAACCCTTAGCTGATAACCCATAATTTAGGCCAAAATTTACCAGCTTGGCATGTCTACGAGGTACATCCCGCCTTAATAATAAGGAAACCTCTTTTTGGGTACGCGCGTGGATGTCCCCATTTTTCAAATAAACATCCACCATAATGGGATCACGACTATAAAAAGCGAGTACCCTCAATTCAATTTGCGAATAATCCAGAAAAAGCCGCACCCAACCTTTGCCTCTAACGTGAAACGCTTGACGAACTTCCGGTCCAGACACCATATTTTGATAATTCGGATCTCGACAACTAAGACGACCTGTAACAGTCCCCATCTGTTGTAGGTTTCCATGAAGTACATCATGAGAATCACATAGCTTGATTAGGCTTGTGGTATACGTCGAGACTATCTTACTAGCATCCCGCCAATTCAGAATGTTCTGTAAAACAGAATATTCCCTAGCAAATCTTTCGATCACTTCCCTATCAACACTCAATTTATTTTTATCCGTTAGCTTATCCCAAGTAAGGCCCAAGGTGAACGCCATAAAATCACGAACCTGGTCATCACTACCAAACGCAATGGACTTTCCCCCCATAGTCGTTTTAAATTTTATTTCAGCTTCCTCCATTTTCTGAAGTTTACTTTCCCGGAGGGATTCTAAATAAGATACATTGAGTGGAAGTCCGTTCTCTTCAGTATCGCAAAGGGCTTCCGTTAATTCCATCTCAGTATTAAATATCCTGGAATACGTAGAAGATATATTTTTGCTTTCGTAGAACGAACACAAATTACCGCAATGGGTCACGTCAAAACAACAATAGTAGCCACAAATATCCACTGGGACTTCAGCATAACCATAAATATTTTTATATTCCTTAATTTTCATCTTACGATCTTTGGCTAATCCCTTCACACAGGAATTAATCATATTCTTACCTTGATATGCGTTCTTACCTAAACCTAAATCAGTAGCAGCCCTATTTTCCAGATTCGTAAAATTATTCTCGTCATAAATATGAGCCGCGATCATTGTATCGTATCGTCGTCCAGAAAGTTTCCAACCCTCTTTTCTGGAAAAATGATCTTCAAATTTAATATTATGGGCAATCTTCAAAGTGTCTGGACACTCCAAAAGTGATTTTATGCCTGGGCCTACCACCTGGATATCCATTTGGGGTTCACCAGTCATATGTCGAAAAGGGACATAGGACGACCAAAACCTTCCCTGATCATCCCACGACCCTAATCCAATGCCAACCGCCACAGCCTTTTGGTAATAATTTAAACCTGAAGTTTCATAATCCAAAACCAAAGGCCGTCCAATTAAGAACCTAAGCCACTCTTCAAACCGCTCCCCTGATTTAATAATTTGTTTAAAAGGGTCGTTCGGTACCTTAAAAGTAGCAAAAGCACTCAATTGCATTATTTATCTTGCTCCCGCATTAAACATCAAGCCCTTCTACCGTATTGTAGATAAATACCCCAAACTTGTTCCCACGATAACCACCGCTGGTAATAATCACTCCAGTACCAGACTACCCCCGCATTATCAGTGCGAGGATCTCGACACCTACAAAACTGAACAGCTATTTCAGTTTCCAGAACCGGACGGCGCTCCACTTGTTGGGCTGGCCCGAAACTGCTACCCCGGACCTGTAAAGGGTTGGAGCCTCTACTGTCGGTTTTCCGTGAGGGGTCACCTTCCAAAGTCCTTTGCAGCATTTCGCCATGTGAATTTGCCCGCTCTTCTTTGGCCATTCCACTTTTAAAATCTGACCAACTTTCACTGCCCTGATCAAGGGCTCTCTCTCGCGTTCCTTCGTCCACCTTCTCAAGTATGTCTGTTTTCCCCAAGGGACCGTGGCTCTTTCTACCCGTGCCCAAGCAGAAGGAGCAGATTTTTTCTTCAAAGGTTTCGCCGCATCCTCGGCACTCTTCACAGAGGACACGGCTTTCAAAGGGCGCTTTTTAACCTTAGGCTTATCCTCAGCAGTAGACTCGGTAGCAACCTCAGCCGTAGACTCGATAGCAACCTCAGGAGTAGACTCGGTAGCAACCTCGGGAGTAGGCTTTTTCTTCTTAGCAGCCTTTTTCTTTTTCTTTTTAGGAGCAACCTTCTTAGGAGGCTTTTTCTTTTTGGAAAGAACTTTCTTAACGGGTGCCTCGATAGGCTCCTCGATAAGCTCCTCCTTTGATTCAACTTCAATAACAGGTTGATCCTCTACAATCTCTACAGGAACCGGATATTTACTCGCTCTATATTTTCGTGCAGCAACCACAGCGTCTGGACAGCCAAGCTTAAGCTCATCCGACACTTCTATAGGATCTGCTTGCTCCCCTTTAGACCCCTCCGCTTCTGGAAGGGTGACTTTTACAAACTGATCTAAACAACGATCTCCGACAGCACAATTGCGGCATTCTTCTCCCTCAGGCCCCGGAATTCCGGCCCAAAACAAACCAAAACACTTTGGTACATTTACATCCGCTTCTTGGCCCACCATCGTTTTCTCCTTTTCGGATCGCTCCTCAGCGCTAGTGATTGCCTGTTTTAATTGGTTATCATCCATACAATATGTCCAAGCCACACCCAATAAATCAGCTTTACGCCGAAGTTGATCCAAATCCATGTTAACAACCTCCAAAGGTAGAAACTGTGGCCAGACAACTGGACACTACTTTTTATTTTTTCAAAATCTTCTTAGCTTTATCCCTTAGCAATCCTATTCTATATTTCACTTGCCTCTTAGACATTCCAGGTTGAATACCCGCCTCCATCCTACAATCCCTAAAAACCCAACGCCACAACAATTTCATCTCTTCAGGTAACAAAAATTTCTCTAGAATTTTAACCGCATTTCTCGCTTCAATACGGTATTCCAACTCTAGCTTTTCAGTACTGGCTGGAGGCCGAACCATCAACATTACACCCTCATGTGAAACCATCCCTTCGTACCTCCGACGCCGTGCTTTAAAGGTGTCCCGGAAAGAATGCCATAAACTCTTACACACATAACGGTGCTCAGCATTCGCATTAAAACCATGAAGCTCACGAAATCTATTTTGTAATTTTAAACTTTCTAACTGAAAAATAGATTTATAATCGCTACGGTCATTCGCTAACACGTCAACTGTACTAAAAGTACAAAGACGTTTTGATAAATTACCAGCGACCTCGGTGTACACATCAAACAAAACTTCTGCCATAATTCATTCCCCATTAGCCATTCGGCTCAGGTTGCCAACATTCGCTGGCAGATCCAAAAAGTTAATTTGATTGAAACTCCTCCTTACTGCATGGCAGAATAAAACGCAAAAAATTTTCGCAAATTTGGCTCATATATTTTTAATGTACAGGAGACCCGCTACACTAAGCATTCTCCAGAGCCTTCTTGACCAATTCCTGGAAGGTTTTTTGCACTTCCATAATTTGTTTTCGTCGCTTTCGTGGTACCTTTTGTAAAGCAGAATTGTTCACAAGGTAGAAAGCTAACGCCACCGCTACAAAATCACTCTTAGAAACACCGATAGTTTCCCTTGCATCCTCCATCTCTGGAAGCAATTCCTTGGGTAACATTAAACTCGTTTTAATCCGTTCCATTTTATATCTCCAACAAATTTCCTTTAAATGATCTAGACTCCATGCGATACCACATAAGTTGATCTCTCGTAAAATTCCCTGGATCTCCATATGGAAGATCCACAATGCGAACCCTAAAAAACGCCGCCAACAAAGGAGCAATTTGCTCCATGCTATCTCGGGCATCCGAGTCCCACATTAAATGCACAGTTTTTACACCAGCCCGAACAAGCTTCGCTACTTGAACGCCACTTATTTGCTTACCAAATGTAGCAACCGCATCGTAACCGGCGTGAATAGCATCCACAGGCCCCTCAGTTATGCATACAGTATCGTATTGAGTAGCCCCATCGTAATTAAACAAAACGTCTGAAGAAACCGCACCAGCGGCCACACGGGGAGGATTCAGACTTTTTATGTACTTTACCCCCGATTTTGGGTCCAGAATCGTTCTAGCTTGAAAATAAACAAACCTCCCCCCCTCAAAAACTGGAAACACCACCCGGTTAGCGTACTTCCAATCTGAACACCAAAACAACCTAAAAAATTTTATGTCATCACTGCTAACTCCTCGACTCCGAAGGTACACATTAGCTGGAGAATTTTCGGTTATAGCAACACTTCCAAATGGAATACCTAACTCTGGAAGTTTCTGGACGCTTTGAAAATCATCCAGCATCTCTCGCGATACTAAAAGATCACCCTGAGGGATCGACGACAACGATTCAACGTCCAGAAAATCTTGCCGCAAAATAGTTGCAATTGCTTCTGAACGAGTTTTCCCGTCCAGAAATTGAATAAGGCTGATCAAGCCTCCAGCTCCAGAAATAGCCTTTTTAACTGGCCCCCTCGGTGTATCTACGTACTCTAAATGCTGACAGACCCAACAATGCCACGTCTTTTTTTGGATATTAACGATTAATTTATCTTTACCGCAACTAGGACACATGAGCGACAACTCGTCACCCTGAGCGTCCATACAGTAATGATCTCGACAATATCCCAAAAGATCAAACTTTTCGATCGCCGAAAGTATATTTTCGCCCCAACTCATATGTATGCCGCTGCTTGCTGAACCTGACCCTGAGAAGTCTGGACGTAACCTAATTGTGGGGTCTCATAAATCCTCATACGGGAACCATCAAATATTACCGGGATTTCCTTATCTGCAGCATTATCCCGATATAGCTCGGCAAACAATCTAGCTCTACCTGGGAGTTTCGAACCATGTGGATAGTTAGGATCAACTGGAGCCGTACGCCGCTCTTCTCGGGTAGCATTGATCGAACCTAAAAAATCAGTTACCCGAACCTTTTCATAACAATCCGCAATCTGTCTAGCATGTATTAAATGAACTTTATCTTCAGCACCTTCACCTGGTCGTCGCGCCTGGGAAGCAGTCCAAAGGCCGTATCCCCGGTTAGCGATTAACTTTAGGTCACGAAACGCCGCCTTTTGTTTCTCAGTCTCACTGGTATAAGACTTTTTATCGTGTCCTAAGATCAAATCACCGTAGTCAACAATAATAACCTCAGGAACCCAACCCCAATTTCGCTTCCAGTCATTTAATGCATCAGTAATGTCAACAACGCTATGATCCCAGCGATCGGAAAAAGCCCTGATGCGCAACAGGCCCTTCAAGGATTGAGCCTGTTGCCACGCTTGAGAGTATTTTTCCGCATCGCAATTTCCAAACTTGATTGCCGCGTAAAACTCATCCATAAAAGCCGCGTCATATCGATCTTCAGCCTGTTTACGACTCCCCTCAAAAACAAAATGAGCCGTATTCTTTAGAGCCAACCTAGTAGCCGCTAAGCCATGCTGGATCAACACGGTACTTTTTCCGCATTTGGCATAAGCGACCCAAATACCCATTTCCCCTTTAGACAAACCACCATTAAGAATAACGTCCAGAGTCGGAAACCCAGTACCTATCGTGTCACTAGATGCGTCCGTAGACATACGATCATTTTGACGAGCAGCCATTTCAGAAAAATAATCACACTCGTCAACTGGCTCCCATGAAGTTTTGATCAACTTCTCCATATTTCTCATCATTAAATCGTAACATTCAGTTGTGCGTCCAGAATTAAATAAGGCCCTCGATTCTTGATAAGATCTAACGAAAATATTGCGCTTGATAAAGTCCAAAGTTTTACTGCGCATCCAAGAGGAATCACGCAAAGAAGCCTGCTCAATCTGCTCTATAGCCGATTGATACATTGCCCTAGAATTAGCCCCGACCGTAGCTACTTGGTGCTTCAAAACACCCAACGATGGAAAACTACCGTAATCCGCTAAGTATCGCTTACAAAAAGCGAAAGCCCAAGCAAAAATTTCGTTACTAAAATATTGAGGCTCCAGGTAATCCGCAACCGTATGCGCGAATTGATGGTCTGAGCATAACAACTTCAACAACCCCCTTTGATATTCAGCATCAAAAGGTAATTGTTGGACTTGTGCTATTGGTACTGGATCCCTAATGGGTGGCATTATACCAACCTGCCACTCGTTTCGCCTGATCAGTGGTAAGGTTTCCTAACCGTAATGCCATTATATCGAATGGAACCATCGCCTGGAGGCGAGACTCACATTCTTTAGTAACCGGACAATGAGCACAAACCGAACTCTTAGGATGATATCCCAACGTAGTTTGCATCTCGCCCATGCAACGGGCTGTGTCCATTATTGCTAAATACCGACGCTTTAACATCTCTGCCATAAAACTAATATCCCGATTCGGATCAAAAGTGTCATCGGGTTTTACGTTTTGTTGATTATGCTGTATCCGTCGTGAATAAATTGGAGTGCTAGTCTCAGAATGATACCGAGCTAACGCTTTCTTCTTAGTTTTTTCAGTAGCTGGTACCAATTGGTCCCAACGAGGTGCAAAATTCCAATAACGCGCTTGGAACAATGAGTGGAGAAATCGCCTGGAGTCAACTTTATTCTCCTCACAAAAATCAATCAAACGCTGTAATTGATCTAATCTGTCCTTTGTTTTTTTGGCTGTTTTAAGTACACAACCTTGCCTATGTAATTGACGATAATTAGCTGTAAAAAGTCGATAGTATTCATAGTCATCAAAAAGTTGATCCGGCAGCATATTCCCCTCCAAATGTCATTCGACACTTAGGCTAAACTAACAATCATTCCCGGTCCCTTATAAACAATACTGATATCAGTACCGCCTGAAAATATTATACCAAGTGTATACAGATCCACCCAAACCAATTTTCCAACCATGATACAACCGCCGCCATCCTCAAAAGTACCTTCAGTATATGGCGGTACATCTATCCTAACCTTACGGCCCTTAAATTTATTATACTGCTCCCATTCTGGACCATGTTCAAAACGTAATTTAGCCTCCTTACTCATAAAGCGGGATTCTCCAACGACCAGTTAGAATCCAATTCAGAGGCTTGCCTGATTAAATATCTTATAGCACTATCTAGCTCCTCAATTTCAAGTGTTTGCACTTTCATCACTGGAAATTCGACCTCACCCTTTTCGGTCTCAACCAATTTAGTACGTCCTGACTCCAGCGTAGCCCTATAAGCTCCGTACCTAGCACACATCTGCATAAATAAATTATGGAAGTCTGGGAAAGGAAGTGCGTCCACCCAATCACTGGAATTAATAACTATCCATTCTCGTCCAGACTCTGCCAACCATTTTTTTAAATGTTGGGGGCTTTTCATTCCTGTATTTAACTGTTGCTGCGATAAAACTTCTGTCATCTTAGTCTCCGTAAAAAAAGCACCCGGTATCCCTGGGGAGAGAATACCGGGCTTTCTCCTCCTTGAGCAGCGTAGGAGGCGTACGAAAAATAAACTTATCACCTACCGAACCATTCGGCAAATGAATTTTTATCCGCTCATGAAGTATTAACTGTTTTCAAACATAAAGTGGACAAAAAAAATGCACTAAAATTGAAATTGTTTTTCTTGATCGATCCAGGCTTGGATCCACTGACCGAAATAACTAGCGTCAGGCAAAACTTCAACAGTAAAAGTAGCCTCTTCGTAATATAGGTCTAAACGCTCATGACTGTGCCTGAGAAGCTTCCTGTGGTGCCTATCAGCAAAATCCACAATAAGAGCTGTCTTTTTGCCAGAAACCGCTGTACAGACCCTGTAGGCGTTCTGCTTCAAAGAAACTGCAGCCTTCTCACCCCTCGCGTATACAAGAGCATCCACATCTGGCAAATCAACACCCTCGCCAAGTAAACTAGTTCCCAACAAGATTTTAACCTCTTGTCCCGAAAGAAAACTATCCAGTATATCGGACTGCCTTGGTCTAGGTTTGTCAGTACTTATAAATTCCACGGATTCAAACTGACACCCAGACTCTTTGTCTGGGAAAAACGCAGCAATTAAATTTTTGATTGAATATCCTTGTTTTTTCGTCCCAACAAGAATCATTGGTTTTCGTCCCAACTGGTGGAGCGTTACAGCCGCCCACGCTACCAACTGATTTCGCGCTTTGTGCTCATGGATTCCGTACTTCCCATGTCCTGTAACAAAATTAGTTGAGACTCCTCGCAACATAGGATTTTTGGGGATTGGAAGGAACACTACTTTTGTAGGGACTAGATACCCTCGATCCATCATAAATTTTGAGTCCCTCTTGAATATTGTTTCTGATAAAAGAGAGTGCATTGCCATCGCATCATAATTACTTCTGAAAAAAGTTCCTGTCATTCCCAGACGATAATAAATATGTCCACACTTTGGAAAAATATCTTTAGTATAAGTTTTAGATGCTGCATGATGAAATTCGTCTACCACTAGTACTTGTCTTGTCCAGTAAAAATCAGCATCCAACCTACTAGCCGTTGAAGCCGTGCAAACTATTACTCGCATATTACAGGCTGAAGGTAATTCGCCCGAACCTATTAAATGCCTCGCATAATTATTTTCTAGAAATTTCAACAACACAGAAACGGTCTGCCTAGCAATCCTATCAGTGGGAACAATCCAGATAGTATTCAGATTAATTTTGCGTACAGCTTCAACCATAATTCTGGTTTTTCCAGATCTCGGAGGTAAATCGATGACACCGTGTCCTTTCGCTAGAATCTGTTCAACGCATTCTAACTGGTAATCCCGATCAACTACGACCTTTTGGTCGCAAATAAATTCCGGAACATTTTCATCTGGTCGTATCCTATTATCCTGGATTTGGGGTAAGTAGTTGTATTTCTTGCAGATTCTAGTAAGTTTCGATAAAAGACCAGTTGGAAACCAAGGAGGCTTATATTTTGGACGACGTAATAAGCCTACCCAACCGTTCCAACTGTTGCCTTTATCAGGGTTATTTCGCTGTAAATTTTGATAGGCTTCAGGATTTTCTAGAGTACCTAGCCGAACAGCGGTTTCTGTTGGATAGGAAGCCTCTTTAGTAAGTATATCTAGTATAAAGCCGTCTGCTTGATATATTTGCGTATAATTATTGTCTACTTCAAAATAAATTTTACCTTGAATCATATTTCTGCTCCAGTCTTTGTGAAATTTATAAATAAATTGAGCACCGAAGGTGCTCATCGATGGGCGAAGCCCATCGAGTTTCAACCTTTCAATTTTTCTAAAATAAATAGAACTTCCCCAGTCCACTTGTTTCCCTTATTTTAATATATATTATTTATAAGGTTAATAAGGTTAGTAAGGTTAATAAGGCTAATACTACCTCCCCCCCTTGACTCGTTTCAGAGTCATCCGGGGGGAAGGGGTCGGTAGTATTTTTTTTGAAAAAGCATATCTCATGTATATATAACTGTTTAGCGAGACAAAGTGGACAAACTTTTTTTACACTTTTTACGACTATTTTTTATTCTTTAATGATTACGGTAAGTTATAACGAAAAAAATATTTATTTTATCTCTACACTTTTTTTCCGTAAGGATTACAGGCAGTTAGACCAAATTCACCTCTAATAGACAATTTTTTATTATTCGACCCCTAACAATTTCAATAGGTTAGTCACAACAAAAATAAAATCAAATAAGACTATCCCAGTCGGACTTTTAAAAAAGACGTACTTTTGTAAGGTGTACTACTCCAGTCCTTTTTATTATAAACAGTAACAAACTTCCTGGACGTAAAAAGAGTCTGGAAGTTTTAAAGAGTCTGGAAATTTTAAACTAGTAACCCTTTGATTCTAAACATCTTTTCAGCTTTAGACCACTAAATTTCTTCAAACTTCCTGGACGTAAAAAGAGTCTGGAAGTTTTAAAGAGTCTGGAAGTTTTAAACTAGTAACCCTTTGATTCTAAACATCTTTTCAGCTTTAGACCACTAAATTTCTCCAAACTTCCTGGACGTAAAAAGAGTCTGGAAGTTTTAAAGAGTCTGGAAGTTTTAAACTAGTAACCCTTTGATTCTAAACATCTTTTCAGCTTTAGACCACTAAATTTCTCCAAACTTCCTGGACGT
>Ga0316198_10002505_pt1 | contig 11084 bp, 8 predicted proteins | sample OudBieAanoxic_MG_FD_204935 | JGI IMG/M metagenome (GOLD analysis project Ga0316198, IMG submission 204935) | Coastal sediment microbial communities from Oude Bieten Haven, Netherlands - site A anoxic | ecosystem: Environmental > Aquatic > Marine > Coastal > Sediment | place: Netherlands... | reverse complement strand
GTCCCCGCAGCGCTGCCGCGCACCGACTTCAGTCACTGGGTTCTCATCGATCTCAAACCGGATGCCACCGTCGCCGAGGGAGCGTTCTGCGACGGCGTCACGGCAAAGGGAAAGGATGGGCCCGAGGCTCCTCAGGGCAGCCGTCAAGGCATCAACGACTACACCGGCTGGTTCGCGGCCGATCCGGACATGGCCGGAGACTACTACGGCTACGACGGACCCTGTCCGCCGTTCAACGACAGCATCGTGCATCACTACCGCTTCACCGCCTATGCGCTCGACCTCGACCGTCTCGGCGTGGACGGGAAGTTCACGGCCACAGACGTGCTGGCTGCCATGGAGGGCCACATCCTGGGCGAAGCGACCATGGTCGCGAAGTACACGATCAACGCCGATGCCAAAGAGCTGTAACCCCCCGCGATGACCCGTCGGGAAAAGGCCGACCGCATTGGAGAGATCCTCGACACGCTCTACCCCAACCCTCCGATTCCGCTCGACCATCAGGATCCGTTCACGCTCCTCGTGTCGGTCTTGCTGAGCGCGCAAACTACGGACAAGAAGGTCAACGAGGTCACGCCCGCTCTGTTTTCCGAGGCTCCAGATCCCGAGTCCATGGCTGCGCTGCCCGTCGATCGCATTCTCGCCCACATTCGCACGGTTGGACTCGCACCCACCAAGGCAAAAAATCTCAAGGCGATGGCCGGCCTGCTGGTCGCGCGTCACGGTGGGCAGGTTCCCGACGACATCGACGCGCTCGAGGCACTTCCGGGTGTCGGACACAAGACGGCGTCGGTCGTGGTCTGTCAGGCTTTTGGACGACCGGCGTTTCCGGTCGACACGCACATTCATCGCCTCGCAGCGCGCTGGGGCCTCTCGGACGGAAAGAACGTCGTCAAGACCGAGGCCGATCTGAAGAAGCTTTTGCCCGAGGACACTTGGATTCGCCGCCACCTGCAGATCATCTACTTCGGCCGCGAGCACTGCCCCGCGCGAGGACACGACCTCCGCCAGTGCCCGATTTGCGGCTGGGCGGCGACCAAGAAGCGAATTGCCGAAGAATCGCGTCGCCGCTGACTGCCAGCACTGGTCGTCGGCCCGGCCGCGACCCATATTCGGGGCGATGAGCATTGAATTCAACCTGTTTCGAATCCCCATCCGCATCCATTTGTGGTTTTGGCTGATGGCGCTCTGGCTTTGGACGCTCAACAGTGAGCAGGGCTGGGCGGGGCTTCTCATCTGGGTCGTCGTCGTATTCCAGGGGATTCTCATGCACGAGCTCGGCCACGCCATCGTCGGGCGCGTGTTCGGCAGGCAGCCGCGAATCGAGCTCATCGCGCTCGGCGGGCTGACCTGGTGGGAGCAACAAGAGCCGATGAGCCCCGGGCGAAGCCTGATGGTGAGCGCCGCCGGTCCTGCCGTGGGCATCTTCATCGGGTCGCTCGCCCTGGTCTTGATGGACGCGCTGCGCATTCCCGATCCTTCGCTTGCCCGGTACGCGTTTCGCTCGCTAATCTTCGTCAACCTCGGCTGGGGTATCTTGAATCTGTTGCCGGTGCTGCCGCTCGACGGGGGCAACATCGTGGCTTCCCTCATGGAGCTTGTCGCTCCATCGCGTGGGCGGTTGCTCGCCTGCTATGTTTCCTTCGGAGTCATTGGTTTGCTCTTCGTGGTGACGGTCAGCTTGCGACAGTACCCGATGACCATTCTCCTTTTCCTGCTGGCGTTCAGCACCTACCAAGCGTTTCGAAACGAACGGCAGCGCCTCGCCTCACCAGCCGGGCAGAGTGCGCCACCCCCGAGCTTGGTGCAGCAGGCGTTCGAAGCGCTCGAGCGCGGAGACGGCCAGGGCTTGATTCGCGCAGCGTCGGAGCTCATCGCCAAAGCCGATTCGACCCCAGAGCTCGATGAGGCCTTTCACCTCTTGGCCTGGGGGCGGCTCATCAATGGGGAGCCGGGCGAGGCCCATCAAGCGCTGTCCTCGATGTCTGGGGAACGAAGCGCCGATCCGGCTCTCGAAGGCGCTGTTCTCGTGGAGCTCGGGAAGCCCGCTGACGCCGTGCCCCTCCTGGAACGGGCCTGCGAGCGGGGAGGGGACTTCGCACATGCATACTACCTACGCGCATTGGAAGAGAAAAACGCATAATTTCAGACGTTTGTACGAATTGTGGGCTCGCCTAGCTTGCATCCATGCGAATGAGGGAATATATGATCGGGAATGACTGTGGCCGTCGCCGAATCCCCGCGCTGGGAGCTCTACCGACTTCTCGGCGAGCCGCGGCGGCTCCGTTTGCTCGGCCTCACCTCTGAAGACGAGCTCTCGATCGGCGAGCTCGCGGAGCTCACCAGGGAAGCGCAGCCGAACGTCTCGAAGCATCTCAAGCTGCTCCGCGAGGCAGGGCTGGTTGCCGTCCGGCGTCAAGGCACGCGCGCGTTCGCGAGGCTGTCGCCCGACTTGAATGGGGATCCCCTCTTGGCGGACGCGATTCGATCCGGTCGAGCACTTTGCAGCGAAGATGGCAGCCTCGAGCGCGTCGCCACTGTGATTCGGGCGCGGGACGAAGATGCGCGCGAGTTCTTCGAGCAACCGGCGGACGATGCATCTCCAAGGTCGGTGTCCGAATGGTCTGCCTACCTCACGGCGATTCGCACTCTGCTGCCCCGGCGTTCCCTCGCGGTCGATCTCGGCACCGGCGACGGCGCCCTCGTCGAGCTCCTGGCGCCTCTGTTCGACCGGGTCATCGCAGTTGACCGTTCCGCAAAGCAGCTCGCCGCCGCGCAGCGCAGGCTTTCGAGCCATGGCTATGATCACGTCGAGCTCATTCAAGCGGAGTACGGCGATCCAGCCGTTTCGGATCGGGTTCACGAGCTCGGCGGGGCCGACGCGGTATTCGCCGTCCGTCTGCTCCACCATGCGCCGAAACCCCAGCAGGTGATGTCGCTTCTGGCCTCGCTCGTTCGCCCGGGTGGCCAGGCGGTGGTCATCGACTACTGCTCCCACGATGACGAGCTCATGCGCGAGCGCCAGGCCGACCTCTGGCTCGGATTCGACCGCGATGAGCTTTCTGGTTTCGCGAAGTCAGCGGGGTTGATTCATCCCGACGTATTTGAAATTCCCGCGGCGCGCTACGGGCCTGGGCCTGACGCCCATTTGAAGTGGCAGGTGCTTGCAGCGCGACGTGGACCGAAATAGGAGACAACACCATCATGAGCCCAAATCCAAATCTGAAGCACAAAGTTGCCGACCTTTCGTTGGCCGACTGGGGACGAAAGGAAATCGCAATCGCCGAGCACGAAATGCCCGGCCTGATGGCGCTTCGGCGCGAGTTTGGCGCTCAGAAGCCGCTTGCCGGCGCGCGGATTGCTGGCTGCCTTCACATGACCATTCAGACAGCCGTTCTCATCGAGACGCTTCTCGAGCTCGGCGCGGAGGTCACCTGGACGAGCTGCAACATCTACTCGACTCAGGACCATGCTGCGGCGGCCATCGCTGCAATCGGCGTTCCCGTCTTCGCCTGGAAGGGGGAGACCGAGGAAGAGTACGACTGGTGCATCCAACAGCAGATTCGCGCGTTCGATGGCGGAAAGGCGCCGAACATGCTGCTCGACGACGGCGGTGATCTGACGGCGGTTGTCCACCAGCAGTATCCGGAGGCATTCGAAGGCCCCGATCGCATCATCGGCCTCTCCGAAGAGACTACGACCGGCGTGCATCGCCTCTACGAAATGGAGCGCGACGGCACCCTCAAGTGCCCAGCGATCAACGTAAACGACTCCGTCACCAAGGCAAAGTTCGACAACCTTTACGGCTGCCGCGAGTCCCTCGTTGACGGAATCAAGCGAGCGACCGACGTGATGATCGCCGGCAAGGTGGTCGTCGTTGCGGGCTACGGCGACGTCGGCAAGGGGTGCGTTCAAGCGGTTGCCCGCGCGGGCGCTCGTGTTCTCGTGACCGAAGTCGATCCGATTTGCGCGCTCCAGGCGACTATGGAGGGTCTGCAAGTGGTCACGATGGAAGAGGCCGCGCCCATCGCCGACATCTTCGTCACGGCCACCGGCTGTTGTGACGTCGTCACCGGCGAGCACATGAAGCAGATGAAGAACGAGGCCATCCTCTGCAACATCGGCCACTTCGATTCCGAGATTCAAGTCGCCTGGCTCACGGACCCGTCCAACGGGGTCACCGAAGAGGCGATCAAGCCCCAGGTCGACCATTTCATCTTCCCCGACGGTAAGCGCATCATCGTGCTTGCCCGCGGTCGCCTGGTGAACCTCGGCTGCGCCACGGGCCACCCGAGCTTCGTGATGAGCAACTCGTTCAGCAACCAGGTGCTGGCCCAGATCTCACTCTGGACCGAGCGCGATCGCTACGAAGACGGAAAGGTCTACGTCCTGTCGAAGGAGCTCGACGAGAAAGTCGCGCAGCTCCATCTCGGTCAGCTCGGCGCCAAGCTCACCAAGCTCACGCCGGCCCAGTCCGAGTACCTCGGGATCTCACCAGAGGGTCCGTTCAAGCCGAGCTACTACCGCTACTGAGCCACGATGGTCTCGCTTTTGATCGAGACTTGGCGCTACTTCGCGTCGCATGATGGGCGATTGCTCTCCGGGGCAATCGCCTTCTATGCGTCTTTGGCGATCGCTCCGCTCGGTGTCGTCGCCTTGCTGATCGCCTCGCTCGTCATGTCGGAGTCGGCGGCCCGGGAAGAGCTCGTCGGGCAGGTCGGGGCCTTTCTCGGGCCCGACCTGGCTGCCTTCCTCATCGACACGATCGTCAAGCTCGGCGATGAGGCGACGAGTTTCACAGCCCCCGTAATCGGTGCGATCTTCATGCTCTACATCTCCGCGCGTTTGTTTTCCATGCTGCGGCGCGCGCTCAATCACATGTGGGGCATCCGACCCAAGCTCTTGGTTCACGCCAGTCGTTCCGAGACCTTGCATCTGGTCGAGCGGCGACTGCTGGCATTCGCAATGGTGCTGGTCTTCGGAAGCTCGCTGATCGCTCTCGTCTTGCTGCACTCCGGCGCCGCAGCGGCCGCCCACCTCTTCGGCGACAGCCGCTACATGCTGACTTTTGCCGAATTTGGCAGCGCGTTCGCGGTCATGGCGCCCTTGATCGCCCTGGTCTACCGCTGGCTTCCGGACGCCGTCATCGCCTGGCGTGACGTCTGGGTTGGCGCCGCGGTGACTTGCCTGTTCGTCCTCGGCGGCTCCTTTTTGATCGGCATCTACCTCGGCTACGCAAGCCCGGCTTCGATTTACGGAGCGGCTGGATCGCTGATCGTCCTGCTTCTGTGGATTTACTATACGACGCAGATCTTCCTGATGGGCGCGGTGTTCACGCGAGCCTGGGCGCGACGGCGTGGAAGAGCGATTGAGCCGCTGCCTTTTGCCGAGGTGGTTGAAACCCGCGACTATTCGGCGAGCGTCTCGGCTAGTGAAACGTAGTGCGGCGCATGTTCGGGCGCTTCCTCTGCGCTGCCGTGCATGTGCTTGTCGAGGAAATCAAAGAGGGCGCCCCACTGCTCCCGCGCAGCGGCGCGCCAAAGCATCACGTTGAAGGCGTGGATCTCCCCGCGGAAGACGTGCATCTCGCAGTCGGTGTTGCGTTTCGCAAGCGCGTCGTTCAGGCGAATCGTGTCTCCCAAGAGCGGGTCAGCCGTACCGACCGTAGTGAAGAACGGCGGGAGCGGCCGGCTTCCAGGCACCGCTGGCCTTTCAAGCAGGCGTAGTGGGCTGGCCAGCGGAAACTGAAGCGCTCGGTTCAGACGCCGGCCCAGGTAGGAGTAGGCGGTGCCTCTTATCTCTCCTTTGATCCAGCTTGCCATGCGCCGGCTCTTTTCCGGGTCGCGCCAGAAGCGCCGGACGTCGTGCACGTCGAGCAAACCGTACAGGGGAGCGACGCAGGCGATCTTCGCGTCGCGCTCGAAGATGCTCCGGGTGAACGGCTCCGGGCGCGGGTGCGTTGCGCAATACGCCAGCGCCGCAGTGAGATTTGCGCCGGCGGACTCTCCAATGATCGCCAGCCGCGTGGTATCGGCACCGTACTTGGCCCCGTTGTCGAGCACCCACTCGAACGCGGCGATCGCATCCTTGAGGGGCTTCGGATAGGTGTGTACGGGGCCGAGCCGGTAGTTGATGTTGAAGACCTGATAGCCCTGGGCTGCCAGGACGTACGCCATGATCCGATGGGTGTCCTTCGACATCATCGAGAACGCGCCGCCGTGAATGTAGACGATCGTCGGCAAAGACCCAACGGCCTCCCTGCTTCGGTAGATGTCCAGCAGGTGCGACCGTCTGCCCGTGTTTCGGTAGGGTACGTTGTGTTCGACGTGAACACGGCGCCAGCTTTGAACGACCCAAGGCAGCACGCCGTACCCGACATGCGAAAGGCGATTCGCTGCCTTATCCACGCCGTTGCGCACCAACGGCATGAGCGAGTCACGGGGACGGGCCATGTCTCAATTATACGGGACGAAGTGGCCTAGGAAAAGAAGCCGAGTTTCTTGAGCGCGCTCCCGTAGATGAAGCGAATCATTCCGTCGATTTCATCTACGGTTTTGGCCGTATGGGGGTACCAAACGCGCTCCTTCTTGACTGCCCAGCGGTCGATGAAGATCGGTTGCTGATGGGTGTATCCCCGAAGCCCTCCGAGTCCGTTGACCTGGCCCACACCGCTGTCCTTCATGCCACCGAACGGCGCTTCCGGCGCGCCGTAGGCCATCGACGCATCGTTGATCACGACCGAGCCCGTTTCGAGTCGTTTTGCAATCTCGATGCCCTTCTGAATGTTGCTGGTCCAGACGCTCCCGCTGAGTCCGTATTGTGAATCGTTGGCAAGACGAATTGCCTCTTCTACGTCTGCAACACGCATGACCGAGACGATCGGTCCAAAGGTTTCTTCCTGCATCAGCTCCATCGAGTGGTTGAGGTTGCGCACGAATGTTGGCTTGTAGAAGAGGCCATCGCGGGTGTCGGCTTCTCCACCGACTACGATCTCGGCTCCTTTCGCTTTCGCATCCTCAATGTGTCGTTCGATGATCGGCAATTGACGATCCCAAAACACCGAGCCCACGTCGACGTCATCGCCAGAGCCGTATCGGAGCTCGCCGACGATCTTCCGTACGCGTTCTTCGAACTCGTCGGCCACGGATTCGACCACGTAGACCCGCTCCACGCCCATGCAGACATGGCCCGAATTCAGCATGGAGTTGAAGACCGCTCCTCCGGCAGCGCGTTCGAGGTCGGCGTCTTCGCAGACGATCATGGCGTCTTTGCCGCCGAGCTCGAGCGTGTATGGAATCAGCCGCTCCGCGCAGGTTGCAGCGATCTTCTTGCCGGTTCGAACGCTGCCGGTAAACGAGATTTTCTGGACGTTGCCGCGAACCAGCGCTGCTCCCGTTTCGCCATCACCGTGCACGGTCTGCACGACGCCTTCGGGCACCCCCGCTTCCCTCAGGAGTCGGACCGCCCAGTCGCCGGAGTACGGCGCGACTTCAGAGGGCTTCAAGATGACCGCGTTGCCCGCGAGTAGCGCCTGCACTGTGGGGTTCATCGCCAAGGAAAAGGGGCCGTTCCAAGGCGTGATGATGCCGACGACGCCAAGCGGCCGGTAGTGCATCAGGAGCTTCTTGTAAGGACGAAGATAACCATGGAGCTTTCGCTTCTCGTCCGAAAGCTCCTTGACCGCCCTCCCGCACCAGAAGTTGATGTAGTCGCAGGATGGAAGGACCTCCATGATCAAACACTCGAGCTTCGTCTTGCCCGTTTCGTCGATGATCGTCTTCATCACCGCTTCGCGCTGCTCGACCAGAACGTCGATTGCACTCCCAACGATGCGCGCGCGTTCCGCGACGGGCACCCGGGCCCATTCTCGCTGCGCGTCTTGCCCCTTGGCGATCGCAGCCTCCACGTCGGCTTGGCCGTTGACGAGGATCTCGCCCACGGATTCGCGCGTGGCCGGGCTCCGGATCCCAAGCCTCCGGCGCCCCTCGGAGGTCGGGGAAAGTGGTTCGACAATGGCCATCGATCTGCTCCTGTTTCTTCGCGGCCCAGAGGGCGACGACTGAAACATGTTCTACTGATCAGGGGCCCAAACGCAAGCGAGCCCCGATGGTTGGCATGACTAGAATATTACACTTATATTTCAAAATATGCGCGCATCGATTCGTATGGCCGTGCTCTGCGTGGCCGTGGCCGGCTGTGGCGATGCTTCGACGAGCTCTCCACCTCGAATTGGCGCGGGGGGAAGCGGCGGGACGGTCAGCCCCGATGGCCGCATCGTCTTCGGCTGCAACTGCCCGTTCGGACAAGAGTGCTCTCCAGAGGGCCTGTGCACTTCGATCTGCGGAGACCAAGCCGCCTGCGTATTCGGCGGGACGGCTCAGTGCTGTGGCGTCGGCAGCGTCTGCCGGGACGGGAGCTGCGTCACGGATTGCGGAAACGAAGTCGAATGCAACGGGGTCTGCTGCGAAAGCACGGAAATGTGTTTCGAGGGAGCGTGCGTCGCGCAATGCGATGATCCCTTGCAGCTCTGCGGAAATGACGATGAGCTCTGCTGTGCGAGCGGCGAGGGCTGTATCGGAGGTGCTTGCGTTCCACTACTCGACGAGTGCACATCCGGGGAAGATTGCGAGGTCGACGAACTCTGTGAACGGAGCCTCGGCGTATGCATTCCGCGTGACTCGGTCGAGGTCTGCGAGTTTGAGCCTCGCGTCGGCGATTTTGAACCGACGATCGGCTGCAGGTGGACGCCCCCGCTTGCCTTGCCGGGAGCCAGCGACGAGGAAATTGAAATCGCAGGCATGAGCGAGGTCGTGATGACGCCCTCGGTCGCGAATCTGACCGACGACAACGGCGACGGGGCGACCGACGTGTTCGACATTCCGGACATCGTGTTCGTCAGCTTCAATCGTGCCGCAAACGGTTGCTGCACCAGCCGAGGCGTTCTGCGCATCGTTTCCGGTGGCTGCAACGGCGATGGGACGATGAGCACGCACGCGACTCTAAAGGGTCTCGACTCGGGTGACTGGATCGGGAACTCCACCGGAATCGCGCTGGGCAACCTGCATCCTGACGACATGAGCACCGAGCGGGTCCCGGAGATCGTCGCGACATTCAAAAACGGTGGCACCGTCGCTTGGCGACGGACGGCCGACGACGGATCGGCCTGGGAAGTCATGTGGCAGAACGATGATCTTCCCAGCAACCGGCACAGTCGCGGCGGGGCTCAACCATCGATTGCCGACCTGAACGCCGATGGCAGGCCCGAGATCATCATCGGGAACGTCGTGCTCGACGGCCTGACGGGGAAGGGCCCTGACGACATCGACCTCCCTCCGGGCGCGCTCGCCTGGGATGGGCGCGACCTCGAAGCGTCGACTCCGGGATCGAACCTCGGGATCGGCAACAACGCGTTCCTTGGCCCGGTGTCGACCGTGGCCGACCTCGATCGAGATGGCCTACAGGAAGTGATCGCTGGCAACACGGTCTACAATTACAACGGTAGCGAACGTTGGACCTACGAGTACACGACGGTCAACTCTAGCTGTGGGGGTTCGCTCGATTGCGACGGCTACAACGCCGTTGGCAACTTCGATGACGACGACGACGGAGAAGTCGTCATCATTCGCCTCGGAGAGCTGTTCATTCTCAATCATGACGGGTCCCCCGTTGCGGGAATTCCACTTCCGATTCGAATCCCTGGCTTCCAGCATCTCGAACCTTCAGATTACGACGATGTGGAGCCCCCGACGTACTCTCCGGCCGCCTACGTACCATCCGCTCCCTTGTACGACGAGGACGGAGACCTGCTGCCGCCGGAACGGATTCTATGCGGTGGAGCGCTGCATCTTCCGGCGTTCGACTCCGCAGGGAATCCCGTCATCAGCGAAGGCTCGCAGGTCGTGGTCGACACCGCGGGCGCAAACGAGAGCGGACCGCCGACCGTGGCGGACTTCGACGGAGATGGATTTGCCGAGGTCGGTACGGCGAGCTCGACCGCCTACGTGGTTTTTGATTTCCAGTGTACGGGGGACCCGCTACCCCCCGAGTGTGAGCGCGAGTGGGTCCGCTGGATGGTCGAGAACGACGACTGCTCTAGCCGCGCGACGGGGTCCAGCGTTTTCGACTTCGAAGGCGATGGCTCGGCCGAGGTGGTGTATGCCGACGAAACGACGTTCCGGATCTTCCGAGGGTCTGACGGCGCCATTCTGTATGAGGACCCTACCCACAGCAGCAACACGCGAGTGGAAATGCCCATCGTCGTCGACGTCGACAACGACGGGAAGTCCGAGGTCGTCATTCCCGAGCCGAATACCAATCCGGGTCTGGGTGGCATCGAGATTTGGGAAGATGCCGACAACAACTGGGTCCGAACCCGGCGCATTTGGAACCAGCACGGCTACAGCGTCACCAACGTCACCGAGGATGGACAGATTCCACGCGTTCCGGCGACGAACTGGACGCGCTCGAGGCTCAACAACTTCCGGCAGAACGTTCAACCCGGGGGGCTTTTTGATGCTCCCGACTTCGTCGTGCGCGAGATTTCGAGACTCGATTGTGACGAGAGTCATTTCGTCTTGGCGATCGTCGTAGGCAACGATGGCTCGTTGAGCGTCCCGCCGGGGATTCTCACCCACGTCGTGGTGACCAGCGACGATGGGCGGGTCTTCGACCTCGGCACGGTTGCGACTTCTGGATGGTTGCTCCCGGGACAGTCCGAGCAGCTCGAGGTCGTGTTCGCGATCCCCGACGGTCCCTCGATTGGCGCGATCGTCGTTTCGGCCACCGTGGACGAAGACGGGGTGGGCGGCCAGCAGTACAACGAATGTGACGATGAAAACAACGCAGCGGCGTCGAATCCACTGAGCTGCCCGTCGGTCGAGTAGCCCGTAGCTCCGAGTTTTTCCCGCACGCGATCATGGCTATTGTCCAACCGGGTCATCTAGGCGCATACTCGTGGATCCGGTGCTTCGTACATCCACGATCCCGCCGGCAAACCGGCTGATCATCCGACAGGGAGGGGTTTCTGACCTCGGCGGGGTCGTTCGGCTCTGCGAAAAGCATGCGGAGTATTGGGACGGCCTGCT
>Ga0316198_10002503_pt1 | contig 11092 bp, 9 predicted proteins | sample OudBieAanoxic_MG_FD_204935 | JGI IMG/M metagenome (GOLD analysis project Ga0316198, IMG submission 204935) | Coastal sediment microbial communities from Oude Bieten Haven, Netherlands - site A anoxic | ecosystem: Environmental > Aquatic > Marine > Coastal > Sediment | place: Netherlands... | reverse complement strand
GAGCTTCTCCGAGGCGGATCGATGTCTCCGTGAGCAACCCCCTGATGCGGCGATTTTCAACCTCATGCCCCGCCACCTGGACTGGCGGACCTTACTCGACCGGTGCGTTCGCGGTCAGCGAGTCGTCCCTTACTTGTGTTGCTCCGCGATCGAGAACGATGAAGAGCGTGATGGGCCGCTTCCATGCCGCCCAGAAGATTTCTTCACAAAGTCTATTTCGCAAAAGGATTTACGAAAGTTCCTCGAGCGCCTCTTCTCGGAGTCTCGGGGCCGACGAGGAGGGCGTTTTTCGGGACAGGGGGAGCGTACCGGAGCTCCCGAAGACCGCAAGCTCGACCCGCCGCCGGCATAAGGGCGGTGTGTGTGTCCGTCCGTGAATTTGTGCCGAGTGAAACTGGGTGGGGTTGGATACTATGCGGTAGGTGGGTAGACTGGGCCCAGAAGAACTCGGATGCCGAGAACGAAGGACGGTAGTGATCCCCTCCAGGAAAAGGGTATGTGGAATATCACCCATAATCGGTTTGTAGCTGGGGCAGGAGCCGCAGCCTTGATGTTGGCGATGGTTGCGGTCGAAGGTGCATCTGCAGAGCACCCCCGCCTGGTGAGTGTCGAATCCACGAAGTGCACCACCTGCCACGACGATCTGCTGCGAGGGGCAACCCATATCCATCCACCGGTGGAGGACGACTGCACGGCTTGCCACGACGTAGATGTGGGTGAACTGGGGACAAACGTCGAACTTGTGGCCTCGGAACCCGAACTCTGCCTGATGTGCCACGACGACAAATCTGCGGCGGTGTCCGGCGATTTCGAGGCGCCGCACGCCCCGGTGATGGACTCCTGCCTCAACTGCCATCAAGCTCATGCCGCGACCCAGGGTAATCTGCTGGCGGTCGCCGAAAGTGAAATCTGCTTTGGCTGCCACGAACCGGACGACGTCAACGCCGGACATGAGCTGCCGGTCAGCCGGTCGCGTTGCGGTAGCTGCCATCAACCTCACGGATCTGACACGCCCGCAATGCTGCTGGGGTCGGAGATCCATCCGCCATTCGAAGATGGATCGTGTGAGGGCTGCCACCGCCGCCCCCGGGGTACAAAGCTCCGTCTGTCCATCGAGGGTGCCGATCTGTGTTTTGCCTGTCACTCCGACCTCGAAGAAGAGTTCGGAAAGGACTCGGTGCACACTCCGGTCAGGGAAGGGCGATGTGTTGAGTGTCATCAGCCGCACATGGCGGACGAGGAGGCTCTTCTCAAAACATCTGGCCCAGAATTGTGCTTTTCGTGCCATCGAGACGTCGAAAATCTGGTGAAGGGGAGAGGGGCCCATGCGGCCGCCGCCGAGGATTGCGCGACCTGCCACGATCCCCACCGAAGTGCCGAGGCGTTTCAGCTCACGGCAGCGATGCCCGAGCTGTGCCTCATGTGCCACGATCCTGACCAGAAGCTGGTCGATATTCACCTAGGCGCCGACATGGCGATTGTGAGCTGCATTGAGTGCCACGATCCGCACGGTTCCTTGTCGAAATCGCTGCTCGCGTCCGGCTCGGTCCATGCCCCTTTCGAGGACACGTGTGCTGGATGCCACCTGGGATCGGCTTCGGAATTGATCGAGGGCGGGGGTTCGGCACTGTGCTACGCCTGCCACGCCGACCTCGAGAACGAGGTCCAGGGTGCAACGGTTCCGCACGCGGCCCTTGAAATCGCGGAGTGTACCGACTGCCACTCTCCCCATGCTTCACGTCAGCCACGTTTGTTGAGGGCGCCGGGCGGCGGAATCTGCCTGAATTGCCACGAGGACCAGGGCAAAGGGGCAGATCAGATTGCGCATGGAACGGTTGACTGGTTTGGATGCCAGAGCTGCCACCTTCCCCACGGGGGCAGTCAACCGAAACTGCTGCGAGAAGTCGGCAACGAGCTCTGCCTGGGATGCCACCTCGAAGAGAATATCAATCGCGCCGACGGTGGCGATCTCGAGCTACGTTGGGGATTCACGGTGCCCTCGCACAGCGCCGGCGATCTCCGTCTGGTGGTTCTCGACCCGTTCCGAAATCGCGACCACCCGATTCGCAACCATCCAGTAGCAGGCTTTGTTGAAGGCGGGGGTCGCACCCGGGTCGCGAAATCGCTCATAGGAGAGGAAATCGATTGCCGGTCATGTCACGACCCCCATGCCGGGTCCAGCCGCGGCCTCTTCGCGTTTGGGGCTGCTTCCAGCGCTGAGTTGTGCGTCGCCTGCCACCCTCGTTGACGGAAAAGGAAAATCGATGCGACCTCGCAGATTCTTGGTGATTCTCACGTTGGCGACTCTTGGCGGCTGCGCCTCGGGTACGAACTCGGAGCGAACTGCGCATGGATCGGCAGGCGTTCAGTTCCCGCCGTACCCGGCAGAACCGGTGATCGAGTGGGTCGCGACCTACGCCACTCTGTCCGATGTCGGGGGAGGGCAATCCAAATGGTCCAGGGCGATTACGGGTGAAACCGAGCGCGAACCCCGCCTGGTTGCGCCGACCGACGTGGCCATTGGCCCGGGCAACGAGTTGTATGTGGCCGACCAGGAGCTCGATGGGATTGTCATCATCGACCCTCGGGTCAAACGCTTCGATCTCTTTCACGGTGCCGGTCAGGGACTTCTGAGAAAACCGGTTGGCGTGGCGGTCGCTGACGACGGAACCCTGTATGTTTCCGACACTGTGGCGCGTGCGGTGTACGTCTTTGACGCAGGACTCTCCTTTCGCGCCAGTCTCGGTGGGCCGGACCTTTTCACCCATCCGACAAGCCTCGCTCTTTCAGCAGATGGTACACGGCTCGCGGTCTGCGATACCGTGGCCCACACCGTTTACGTGATCGACATCCGTAGCGGTGACGTTCTGCTGAAATTGGGCGGTAATGCGCGGAGTGGCCGCGAGGGCGAGTTTCACACGCCCTATGCCGTGGCATTTGACGAAGAGGACTATCTCTACGTCTCCGACTATCTCAACTTTCGCATCCAGGTCTTCGATCCGGCGGGCGACGTCGAACTGGTGTTTGGTCAGAATGGCGACCGGCCGGGTGATCTCAACCGGCCGCGCGGTCTTGCCGTAGACGCAACAGCCGGCGTCATTTTCGAGGTCGATGGGGCCTACCAGTTGGTGCAGATGTTCAACCTCGACGGCGAAATCCTGATGTGGTTCGGTGGCCCCGGCACAGGGCCGGGCGGGTTTGACCTTCCCTCGGGGATCGCCCGACGTGGCAATCTCCTGGCGGTCGCCGACACTCTCAACTCCAGGGTTCAGGTATTCCGCTTTCTCGGCCCACCCGGGGAGCCTGCGGGGGCTGGGGAATAGTCCACACGGCGCCCTGCAAGTGGGTGAAATGACCCGATTAGCTGCCCCATTGTATGGATTCGACGACCCTCAAAACTGGCATGTGATTTGCGAAGGTCGTGTGCCGGGCGCCGGTATAGCTGGTCCCCAAATATTAACGAAATGGGGTCCGAGGGCGGACCGCAAGGAGGAACTCATGAGGAAGGTTTTTTGCGCGACGTTGGGTCTCGTGCTCATGGCCGGAGTCGCCGGCGCGCAGATCACAGCGAGTGAGCACGATTTCAGCGGCCAGGGTTGGGGAACAAACGAAATCTGCCAGCCGTGCCACACACCGCACAATGCGTCCACCGCGCTGCCGGTCGTATTGTGGAACCACGCGGTGACGGAGGCCAACTATACGCTTTACAGCAGCCCGACCATGAACGCGACAACCGGCCAACCTGATGGCGTTTCAAAGGCCTGTCTCTCGTGCCACGACGGGACGGTTGCGCTCGACTCCTTCGGCGGCGCCACCGGATCGACCACTATTTCTGGACCCGCAAACTTTGGCACCGACCTCAGCAACGATCACCCGGTCAGCTTTGCGTACAACAATGCGCTGGCGACGGCTGACGGCGGGCTCCACCCACCAACGACACAGCCGAGCGGCCTCGGCGGTACCATTTCCGCCGACATGCTTTTCGGCCCCGGGAGCGATCAGGTGGAGTGTGCCTCGTGCCACGACGTGCACAACGCGGCCAATCTGCAGTCGCTGCTTCTGAAATCCAATGCCGGGAGCGCCCTCTGCCTGACCTGTCACGCCAAGTAGATTCCCGTGAAGTTGTGTGCATCGCTGGTGCACTGATTTGCTGACAGGGAGACGCCTCGCGTCTCCCTGTTTTGTGTCCGAATCCGCTAAACTGATGGCTGATCAAAAACCAGGAGGCCAATCGAATATGAATCGCGCTGCATCAGCGCTGGTCTGCGGAGTGCTGACTTTCGGAATCCACACCGCTATCGCATCTGACGATGGGCCGGTTGTGGTGGTGGTGAACGGCGTCCGAATCGAGCCGTGGGAAGTGGGGCGGGAGTTTCAGAAGCTGTTACCGCAGACGTCCTTTCACGGCCGGGTCGAGGGTGATCGCCGATCGGAACTCGAACAACAGGCAGCCGAGGTCCTGGTGGCGAATGAGCTCAAACGCCAGTGGGCCGGCAGGGAGAATTTGGACGTCGATGGTGCCACGGTCGATAGTGAACTGGCTGAGGTTCGGGCGCGGTTTGTCGACGAAACGGCATACCATGCCGCTCTGAATGAACAAGGTATTACCGAGGCAGAGTTGCGCCGAGCCATCATGCGCGATCGCCTTGCGTCCGACGTCGACGAACGCATCCTCTCCGAGGTCCCCGATCCAGAGTTGGGTGACGTCAAACGGTTCTTCGAATCCAACCGCGGAGACTATGTGACCCCCGAGGCCCGACACGTCTTTCACGTGTTGATCCATGTCCCACCCTCTGCCGACACCGCTGTTTGGGAACGCGCGGGAAGAACGGCTGAAGATGTAGCTGAAAACGTGCGTCAGGGCAGGACGGACCTCGCGGCGGAAGCCGAACGGCGGCGAATCGACGTTCCGCCTCGCTACCGTGATCAAACCGGTGATCTCGGAATGATCCACCGAGGTGCCCTGCAGGCCAACGTAGACGAAGTGGTGTTCACTGCCCAGGTCGGAGAGGTCGTTGGTCCCGTTCGCACCATATTTGGCTACAGCGTGCTCGAGGTGACGTCTGTCGAGCCGCCCCTCCAAATGGAGTTCGCACAGGTGAGCGAGGCGATTTCCTCTCGATTGAAGCGAGAGTGGCGTGAAGCCGCGCTGGCCGACTTCGAAAAAAATCTACGCTCGACCGCTTCGATTGAATGGGGGCAGTCATTCGTCGCGCCCTGATCTTCGTTGCGGTGCTGGTGGCGGCGATACCGTCCAGAGCCGGGTCGAAGACCGATTTCACCCTTGGGTTGAGAGCGGAATATATTGGCGAAAAGCAGGAGATAGAAGATGTCACTTCGGAGCAAACGACCCTCCGAGCTTCGATCTTTCTCGCCTTTGATGGCTATATCTCAAATCCAAAGGCTCTCTCTTTCAGCGGTTTCGTCGAACGGGCTGCGACCGACTACGAGCAAACCGAAACCAGTTCCGGAGCGCAGAGTGTGGTCGACGATTCCAGATATGACCAGACCTTCTATTCACTTGGCCTGCGGGCTCTGAGTGCGCTGCCGGTTTCGGTGGGCGGAGGGGCCCGGCGGGTGCGCGATGACGTCACCGGGATGGCGCGTGGCGGCCTGGTGGCTGGATTGGAAACCTCCTGGTTCGGTGATCTCTATCTGATGCCGTCCAGAATCGGTGGAGCGACGCTGTCCTATCTGTCGGACGACTTTGAGGCCGACGATCCTCAGACTCTCCGTGATCGGACCCACACGGTTGCGCGCCTTGCGGCCGACGCAGGGGGAAGGTTGGTCGATTTCCGTCTCGATGTACGTCACGAGGAGTTGGAGCTCTTCAGCGGGCTGCAGCAGCAGGATCTGGAGGTGGGGTATCTCGACCTGGCCTTCAACCGGGGCGGTAAGGACCAGTTTCAGACGATCCTCTCCGGGAACCGGGTGCGCATCGCGCGATCGGGTTCGGATCCCTCGGACTGGACGACGGTGTGGAAGGCCCTCACCGCATACACCCACAGCTGGAATAAGGAGGGATTTCTCCGGGGCTTTGTGGACTATCAGCAAAACACGGGGCCGGCGGGTGACCTCTCGGCATGGGTCGGAGGGATTTCGTTGGTGAGGAGTGTTTCGAGGCCAGTGGCGATCATCGCGGAGGCGTCGTACCTGCAGGCAGAGGACGAATTCGGTGGGACCCTCGATCAGCCAGTGGCAAGCGTCGGCATTACCTGGACCCATGAAGGACCCAAATGGGCAGTGATTATGCACCCTCAGGTCTCCCATATCAGGGTGTCCGATGATCTGGGCAGCAGCTCGAGCTCCACCGGGGGACGGCTGTTTGCATCCATTCGCAGGCAATTCAGGCGAGGCTTCGCGGGTGTCGAGGGGGAGTATGCGGGAAACCAGCTGTCGATCGCTTCGTCACCGCCCGGGGGGGCAGCCGGTGGCGCGACCTTTTTGGCCGGGCTGGAGAAAGAGCGCGAGTGGATTCGACTGATTCTCTCGACTCAACCCACAGCGAGGACCGGAATATACGCCTCCGGCGAGGGACGCCGGGTCGTTCGCCTCGACCTCGAGAGGGAGGTGACGGCTGATACCGGGCAGGCGAGGCTCTCGCTGCGGTGGCGAACATTCACCCTCAGCGGAGGGTGGTCAATCGTGGACATCGTTGGCGGAGATCTTCCCAGCACGACGATCACGTCTGACGCCGGCCTCATGTGGTCACCGAAGTATTGGTTGTCTTTTGACGGCCGTGCATACCGCGAGCAAAGAGAGGCGGAAGGAAGCACCGGTGATCTCGAGTGGGCGGAGCTCGGGGTGCGGTTCCTCTACGCTCGGCTGTCGTTTTTCGCCCGGGCGAGGGAAGAGACGAGCTTCGGCGACGGCGCCCAATTGCGGAATTACCGGCGCTACTGGGTCGGCGTTCAACGGACCTTTGGATTTGGCCTCGGCGGCGGGGGTGGCCGCCGGCCCACCGGTTGGGGAAACTAATGACGATATTGAGTCACCGCGTGTTCTTTGGCGCTGCGTTGATCGCCTCGTGCGGACTCGCCGGCTGCGCCGGCACGGGTCCGGCGAACGACCAGAAGACGGTGTGGCCGCCGGAAACGGTCCAGGCTCCGGGTGAGGTGGAATGGATCGACTCGATCAGCGAGGCGAAACCCGGGGGCGCTGGCCGCTTCTTCCGCGTCGTGGCCGGCCAGGAGCAGGCGAATTCGAAATGGAGGTTCCGCCGCCCGACGTCGGTGGCTGTTCATGAGCGTCGCATGGCAGTCGTTGATGGGGGCTCTGGGGTGGTTGTGTGGTCGAGAACGGACGGTGGCGGCGCGAAAATCCTAGAATTACCGGATGGGTTCCTCCCAGTGGCGGTCGCGGTGTCACGAGACGGTGCGTCGTGGTTTGTCGCGAATGGGATGTCGGGAGAGCTGCGGCAGTTTGACGATGAGGGTCGTCCGGTCGGAGTGATCCAGCCCCGAGGTGAGATCGGCCGGTTCGGCGGAGTCGCCTGTGCCGTCAACGGGGATCTTTTGCTGACCGATGTTGAAATGGGAGAAGTGCTGCGGGTGAGCTCGGACGGTACGGTGATTGCTCGGGCGGGCGGTCTGGGCGCCGAACCGGGGCGATTCAACCATCCGACGGCTGTTGTGGAGGATCCGGACGGAACAGTGTGGGTGCTCGACGCCCTCAATTTCAGAGTGCAGCACCTGGACGACGAGTTGCACTATCTCGGGCAATTTGGAACCCACGGCGATGGCAGCGGTCACCTGGCGTTGCCGAGGGGCTTGACGATTGATCCGGACGGTCATTTGTACGTTTCGGATGCCCAATTCGACCTCATCCAGCTCTTCGACTCGGACGGTCAGTTTCTGTTGACGGTGGGCAGACGTGGAAACGGTGCGGGCGAGTTCTGGTCGCCCGCAGGGCTTGCGTGTGATGGCCGTGGCACGGTGGTGGTAGCCGACGCCGGCAACAGCAGAGTGCAGGTTCTGAAGTACGGTAAACGGAGGTCAGGATTATGAGATCGAAGATATGGCTGGTCGGGTTTCTCTTCGTCCCAGCGGTGGCGAGTGGCCAGCAGTCGGTCGTGGACACCAAACACAATCTGTCTGTTTCCGGACCGGGCGCGATCAGAGCCGCCTCGGAGACTCAAGTCTGCATCTTCTGCCACACGCCCCACAACTCGACGACTCAGGCACCTCTTTGGAACCGCACTGATCCGGGCGGACCGTACCAGATGTACTGGAGCCCCACCATGAACGCCTACCCGTCTGCCGGATCGGCGCCGCAACCCAACGGATCGACGAAGCTGTGCCTTTCCTGTCACGACGGTACGATCGCCCTCGGCGCGACGGTAGCCTCCGGGACGATACCGATGAGTGGCGGTGTTACGACGATGCCGACCAGTTCAACGGGATATTTCGGGACTGACCTGTCGGGACACCACCCGATTTCTTTTCAGGTCACCACCGCACTCGTGGCCGAAAACAACGCTCGCGGAGACGTACCGCTCAAGAGCGTGACCGAGATGCGATCGAACCCCGTCGCATTTCTCGACGCTGGCGACCGCGTTCAGTGTTCCTCCTGCCACGACCCGCACCAGGATCCATTCGGTGGCTTTCTCCGATCACCCAACGAGGACGAAACATGTCTCGCCTGCCATTCGTAGTAGCCGTCGCCGTCTGTATGGCTGCGGCCGTTGTACGGACGGGCGGGGCCTCCACCGGTCACCTTGACCCTGCAAAAATGGCGGGCAGGTGCACCCCGTGCCATTCGAGCCACGGGAAGGCCCATACTCCAATGCTTCGTGAAGCGGGCGATGAATTTTGTATTGCGTGTCATTCGACCCGATCGGCCGATCCTCAGCGGAAGCGGAGTCTCGGCATGTCGATCTCGGCGCGGCCAGCCGACATCGAGAGCGAGTTGAGAAAGCAGTACCCGCACCGCTGGGCGACGTGCGCAGATTGCCACAGTGTGCACGGCGTGCAAAGCGTCCGCAAGGGTCTCGTCGAGCCGGTCACAATAGGACAGGTCAACGCGTCCACGAAACGAGGGTTCGACACCGAGGCCGATCTTTGCCTGTCGTGCCACGGCTCCAGGGGAGTTGGTGGAGGCGATCCGCACGACCTCAGGGTTCTCCTCGATCCGAGAAATCCTTCATATCATCCGGTGCTCGCGACAGGTCCTGCTCGGAATGTTCCGAGTCTCCGTTCTCCACTGTCCATCGATTCGCGAATCAACTGCACCGATTGCCACACCAATGACGACCCCGCTGGACCGCGTGGACCGCACGGCAGCCGCGTCGATGGTGCACTCGGCGCGACCATGAATCGGCAGGAAGGGCAGCCGGAATCTGAGTCGACCTATGCCCTCTGCTACGCGTGTCACGATCGCCAGATCGTGCTCGAGCGTGATGCGTTTCCGTTTCACAAGGACCATGTGGTCGACAGCAGAGTTCCTTGTGGCTTTTGCCACGAACCGCACGGCGCGACCTCTGCTCCGGCTCTCATCCGATTTAACGAACCGACCGTTCTCACCGGGGTTACCGTTTCCTCGTCAGGAATGCTGGCTTACGAAAGTCTGGGTCTGGGCAGCGGCGCATGCTACCTGACCTGCCATGGTGTCGATCACGATCCGCTCGGGTACGGTGGAGGTTTTGACGGCAAAGGTAGGCCGATGGTGCCGCGGTTGTCGGGGCGCGAGAGTCTGTCGACAGCTCCGCGACGGGTTCCGGGTGCGAGGGTTGCTCCGTCACCGAGGAAGCCGGACGAGCCGAAGTGAGTCGAACTGTGTGCTGCCCAGGTTCATTTTGGTGGTGGGCTCATTGCGACGATCCCGCGACTCAGGCGACGGAAGGGATGCTAGACTCCGTGGAAATGGTCCAATATTTTTCAAGGCTTCTCGGAGGTATCGTGCTCGTGGTCTGCTCGGTCTTCGTGCCGGCGGTCAGCCTCTTCGGCGAAGAGCGCTCCCACCCATCGCTTGTCGATCCGGCAAACACGAAGTGCACGGTTTGCCACACTGCGGTTGCTTCGACTCATCCCGGGATAGCGGCGTCGCAGGGATGTCTGAGCTGTCACACGTTGATCGAGAAATCCGGAAAGACCTTTTTTATCGTTGAGGCCAATCTACAGTCCCTGGCTGTTGACGAGCCGGTAGCACGAAGCGGATCGGCCAATGAAGGGTTGCAACCGGGAGGCTTGGAGGATGTCGCTCCTCCGAAAGCGACTGCTGCGGGCTCCCAACAACATCCCACGGTGGATGCTGCAGCCGTAGCGGCGGTTGTGGCGGAGCAACCGCCTTCTTCGATTGATAGTGCTTCAGCGGGTGGTAGCGCAGCTCGCTCCGGCGGTTCTATTGAGGATGGGATGCGGGAGTTTAACCGTGGCGATTTCGACTCGGCCTCTGATGCCTGGTCATCGATGCTCGCCGACAATCCCGATCACTTCACTCTGCAGGTCGAGGTCGATAGCTATTTCATAACTGTTCAGTCGACGATCGCGAGATATGGAGATCATTCATTGTACGTATTGAAAAAGGACGATCTCTACGTCGTGTACTCGGGCCTTTATCCGACACTTTCAGAAGCGAACGAAGCACTGAAATTGCTTCCCGAACCTCTTCGAAGGGGCGGCGCGTTTGCAGTTGCAGTTCGTCGGATCGGGATTCACGAGTAGGGTAGTTCGCACCCGCATGGGAGGGTGGTAAATCCGAAATCCGCCTCCGTCCTCCGGACTACGCTGTGAAAAATCCGAAATCTGAAACCCGAACCCGCCGGCGGCTGCTGAGGCGGATCAGGCCTCGTCTGAAGGAGGAGGCCATGAGTCGCCCGCAGGCGACGGTGCGACGCGTCGGCCGGAGGCCGACAGCAAATCAAACCTGATAGTGATACCTTCTCTTGACGTCCGCTGGAGGAAGCATATGAATCGAGTGAAATGGCTGGTGGCGATTGTTGCGATGATGGTGGTGGCGACAGCTGCCCACGCCCAGGAGATTGACCTCCGGAAGAGGGCGAAGGAGATGCGTCTCAACCAGGAGGAGCTGCAACGGTATTCCTGGGAAACCAAGATGACCTTCCTCGTCAATGATCAGCTTCGACGGTCGGACA
>Ga0316198_10002502_pt1 | contig 11092 bp, 7 predicted proteins | sample OudBieAanoxic_MG_FD_204935 | JGI IMG/M metagenome (GOLD analysis project Ga0316198, IMG submission 204935) | Coastal sediment microbial communities from Oude Bieten Haven, Netherlands - site A anoxic | ecosystem: Environmental > Aquatic > Marine > Coastal > Sediment | place: Netherlands... | reverse complement strand
GAACCGCCGCCTGCGACGAACCGATCGAATCGGTCCGACATCGCTTGGTCGGCCATGTAGAGCGTCGGCAGAACAACGAGCCGGTACGGAGTGAAGTCACGACTGGGCGGGATGACGTCCACGCTGACCCCCGCCTCCCAGAATGGCCGGTAGAGCGCGTGAACACGATCGAGGTACGTCACATCCACGGAAGGATGAGCGTCACCCTCGAGCGCCCACCATGATTCCCAATCGAAGACGAGTGCGACATCGGCGGTGACCGTGGTTCCGACCACCCCGGTGAGCCGGTTGAGGATGGCACCAAGTTCAACGACTTCCCTCCACACCTTCGTATCGGTGCCGGCGTGCGGAACCATGCCCGAGTGATACTTCTCGGCGCCGGCCTTCGACGCCCGCCATTGGAAGAACATCACGCCGTCCGCACCGCGGGCGACGTGCTGCAAGCTGTTGCGGATCATCTCGCCCGGCCGTTTCGCAATGTTGCGCGGCTGCCAGTTCATGGCGCTCGTCGAGTGTTCCATGACCATCCACGGTGTGTCGACGGCAAGGCACCGCGACGCGTCGGCCGAAAAGGCGAGTTCGATGTGGGCGAGCGGGTCGGCCGTGTTGAGATAGTGATCGTTGGCGACGATGTCCACCTCAGGCGCCCACGACGCGTAGTCGAGGTTCTTCTTGAACCTGTTCACCATGAAATTCGTCGTGATCGGAATCGACGGGGTGATAGAGCGCAGGACATCCCGTTCAGCCACATAGACCTCGAGACAGGCGTCCGATGAGAACCGGTGGAAGTCGAGTTCCTGGGTTGGGTTCCGGAACGAAGGCGCCTGGAGCGGGGGGAGGATCTCAGCCCAGTCGGAGTACCTCTGACTCCAGAACGACGTGCCCCACACCTCGTTGAGCCGGTCGAGATCTCCGTAGCGGTTCCGAAGCCACTCACGAAACGCTTCCGCGCTCACGTCGCAGTAGCAGAGTGCATTGTGTCCGCCGACCTCGTTGTTGACGTGCCACATCACCAGCGCCGGGTGGTCCCGGTAGTGCTCGGCGATCGCTGCCGTCAGGCCCAGGGCATGCTCCCGGTAGATGCGTGAACTCGGGCAGTAGGCCTGTCGCGATCCGGGCCAGAGTCGAGTCCCATCGCTGAGCATCGGGAGCGTCTCGGGAAACAGCCGTGAGAACCATGGCGGGGGAGAGGCCGTGGCGTTGGCGAGGTTTGCGCCGATACCGGCATCGGCGAGGCCGTCCATCACCTCGTCGAGCCAGCCGAATTCGAGGACGCCGGGGCGGGGTTCGAGGTGGGCCCATGAGAAGATGCCGACGCTCACGAGGTTGACGTTCGCCTCGCGCATCAGCACGAGATCCTCCGCCCAGACGTCGCGGTCCCACTGCTCCGGGTTGTAGTCGGCGCCGTACGCGGGTGTGGCAATGTATGCGAGCGCATGACCCATGAACCCAAGATTGCACCATCAAAACCGACAAGTCAACATATTCCACCAAATGCTCACACAGGTGCACGGATTCAGAAGAAGAGGGGCCGAAAGGCCCTAGTGCTGCGGCCCCCCGATGCCAGGCATTGATCGTGACTTGACACGGCCGGAGATTCCGGGTCAAATAGAGCCACGCTCTGTTGGATTCTGTTTGAATTGGTTCAGGCACGAACCCGCAGATGGATTGAGGAGGAGCACGAATGGCCAAGTCCGAGACACCGAACGAATCCGGTGGGCCACGGATCACCCGCCGGAGCCTGATCAAGGGAGCGGCCGCAGGCGGCGGTCTCCTCGTCATGCCGAGTCTCCTGGCGGCCTGCGGCGATGACGCCGCCGACACGACCACCACGGCGGCAGCCGGGGCAACCGAGACGACCGAAGCAGCGATGGCCCTCGCCGGTACCACGGTTTCCGTTGGATCCAACGCGTCGGATGAGCTGACCAAGAACGCGTACGGTGCGATGTTCTCGCGGTTCGAGGAGATCTCCGGAGCGACGCTCGACATCAACACCGTCGACCACAACACGTTCCAGGAGCAGATCAACACCTACCTCCAGGGTCAGCCCCAAGAGGTATTCACCTGGTTCGCCGGCTACCGGATGCAGTTCTTCGCCGACAAGGGACTCGCCACTCCGATCACCGATGTGTGGGATGCATCGCTCACTTCGAACTACAAGCCCGGTTTCAAGCAGGCCTCGACCGGCCTCGATGGTGAGCAGTACTTCGTGCCGTTCATCACCTATCCCTGGGCGTTGTTCTATCGCAAGAGCGTGTGGGAAGAGAATGGCTACACGGTCCCGACGACCATGGACGAATGGGTCGCGGTCTGCCAGGCGATGGAAGCCGACGGCATGGTTCCAATCGCTTTCGGCGACTTGGACGGCTGGCCTGCAATGGGCACGTTCGACTACTTCAACATGCGCGTCAATGGGTATCAGTACCACGTTGATCTGATGGCGCATCGTGAGAAGTGGGACGATCCACGGACGAAGGAAGTCTTCGCCGCGTGGAAGGACATGCTGCCCTACCACCAGCCGGGTGCGCTTGGCCGCACCTGGCAGGAAGCCGCCCAGACGTGCGCGGCCGGAGATGCGGGCATGTACCTGCTCGGCATGTTCGTCGGTGAGCAGTTCCAGGAATACTCGCAGGAGGCTCGTGACGATCTCGACTTCTTCGCGTTCCCGGAGATCAACCCGGACTTCGGACAGGACTCGGTCGACGCACCTATCGACGGGTTCATGCTGTCGAAGACGGCTCCCGACAACATCGAGGGCGCCAAGGCGCTTGCGGCGTTCATCGGAACCGGCGAGGCACAGGACTACTACACGGCTGCGAACTCGAACTGGCTGGCCACGGCCGACGATGCCGATACGAGCGGGTACACGAGCCTGCAGAACAAGGCGTTGGAGTTGATCGGTTCGGTCGACAACATCGCTCAGTTCCTCGATCGTGACACCCGGCCCGACTTCGCGTCGACGGTCGTTCTGCCCTCGATCCAGGATTGGTTGAACGATCCGGAGAACATCGACGGCATCACGGCATCGATGGAGGAGCAGGCAGAGGCAATCTTTGCCACCGATCAGTAGAGTCGCCCTGCAATAACGAGCACAAGAGTATGAGCGCGAGCACCACCGAGATCGCGGCGAGCGAAAAGCCGGCGACGAAGCGGAAATCCCGCTTCAGCCTGCACACTCGCCGCGACAAGGTGATGCTCGCGCTCCTGCTCGGTATCCCCGCTGCGATCCACATCTTCTTCGTGTGGGTCCCGGCACTCCTCTCAGTCGTGTTGTCATTCGCACGGTGGGACGGGATCTCCGACATCCGGTGGGTCGGAGTACAGAACTACGAGCAGATTGCAACGATCTATCCACCGTTCTGGCCCGCCGTCGCGCACAACTTCATCTGGCTCGGGTTCTTCTTGCTCATCGCGACACCGTTCGGGATGTTCCTGGCCGTGCAACTCGACAAGGAGCTCGCTGGTTCGAGGTTCTACCAGAACGCGTTCTATCTGCCCGTGGTGCTCTCGCTTGCCCTCGTTGGATTCATCTGGCAGCTCATCTACTCGCCTGACGAGGGTTTGATCAACAACTTGATCGGCCGGACCGATCCGGAGAACCTGATCGACTGGCTGGGCAATCCGAGCATCAACCTCTACATGATCCTGATTGCCGCGAGCTGGCGCCACGTCGGATACGTCATGATCCTCTACCTGGCCGGATTGAAGAGCGTTGACCCATCGCTGAAGGAAGCCGCCGCGATCGACGGTGCGACCGATCGGCAGACGTTCTTCAAGGTCGTGTTCCCGGTTCTCAGGCCGATCAACCTCGTGATTCTCGTTATCACCATCATCGAATCGCTGAGAGCGTTCGACATCGTCTACGTGACCAACGGGGGGACCAACGGTCTCGAGTTGTTATCGACCGCCGTCACCAACAACATCATCGGTGAAGCGAGTCGCATCGGATTTGGGTCGGCGATCGCCGTCATCCTGCTTGTCCTCTCGCTGGGCATCATCATCCCGTATCTGTTCAGAACCTTCCGAGCCGAAGCGAAGGAAGCATGACCACCACCTCCTCACCCGACACCAAAGACAAGGTCGCCACAGCGCAGGTGCGCGCGAAGTGGCGCAGACGAGGACTCCAGACATTCCTGTTCATTACCGCGTTGGTGTGGTTGGTTCCGCTGCTGTGGGCGATCTACACGTCACTCCGCCCCTACTCCTCTACGGCCGAATACGGCTACGTCTCGATCGGCGGTGAGTACAACTTCCAGAACTACGCCGATGCCTTCACCGACGGCGAGATGTTCAAGTACTTCGTCAACACGTTGATCATCGCAATCCCCGCCGTCATCATCGTCTTGCTCCTCTCCTCGATGGCTGCGTTCGTCCTTGCCCGTTTCAGCTTCCGCTTCAACCTCATCATGCTGCTGCTGTTCACCGCCGGGAACTTGCTGCCTCCGCAGGTCCTCATCACGCCGTTGTTCCGGATGTACCTGGAGATGCCACTCCCGAGCTGGCTCTCATCGAGCGGGCTCTTCTATGACAGTTTCTTCGGGATCATTGCCATCCACGTTGCGTTCCAGATGGGATTCTGTACGTTTGTGCTCTCGAACTACTTCAAGACGCTGCCGCCTGATCTCAACGAGGCGGCGTTCGTCGACGGCGCTTCGGTGTGGCGCCAGTACTGGAACATCATCCTGCCGCTTGCACGGCCACCGCTCGCAGCGCTCGCCGTTCTGGAGTTCACATGGATCTACAACGACTTCTTCTGGGCGCTGGTGCTGATGGTGACGGGAGACAAACGGCCGATCACCACGTCGCTCCAGAACTTGAGCGGGTTGTTCTTCGTCAACAACAACCTGATTGCCGCCGGATCGCTCCTCACGGCGATCCCGACGCTGATCGTCTTCATCATCTTGCAGCGGCAGTTCGTCGCAGGACTCACGCTCGGATCGACGAAGGGCTGACGCCGCCGCATCTCGCCGGGCCGATCATCGAAGCTCGAGGACGAATCCTCCGCGCGCCGGCACCGTCATGCGTATTAGTGTACCCGGAGCGACGGTCACCTCGGTGATGTCGAGGTCGCCGTCCGTTCCATCCTGAAACAACACCCCGGTGCGTTCCTCGTCCAGCCACGACGGATCGAAGTCGAGATCGACGGCCTCGGGCCCCGCGATACCGGCCACATACCAGGCGTCGCCGTTGCGGCGGGCGATCACACTGTGGCTGCCGGGGAATCCGTCGACGTGCCGCGTCTCATCCCACCTGGCCGGTGCCCGTTTGAGGAGGCCAATCACCTGGTCCGGCAGCGATTGGTACGCGTCGACGCTGTCGGCGTAGTGCTGCACTCCCGACTCATACAGCAGCCCGAGAGCGATCTCGTGAGCTGTCGATGTGAGATGTGGGTAGAGCTGGTCGCTGATCGTGACCGGCGTGTAGTCAATCGGGCCGATCACATTGCGCGTATAGGGAAGGATCGTGTTGTGCCAGATCGCCGTCTCAGGAAACTCAGGGGCGAACGCGTACTGCTCGCCGCCGCGGACACCCTCCACCGACATGAGGTGGGGCCAGGTTCTCTGCCAGCCGCGCGGCACGGCGCATCCGTGCAGGTTGACCATGATCTCGAAGTCGGCGGCATCGGACAGCACATCCCACATCAGCTTGATGATCGCCGGCTTGTCACTCTGGAAGAAGTCGACCTTCACGCCGGCGACTCCCCACGCCGCGAGTTTGGCGAGTTCGGCGCGCCGGACATCCTGGTCGTGCATCCGATCACGCGGCCGTTCGGTCACCGCGTTGTGAGGGCCGCCTGAGTTGTACCAGAGCCACACCCCGACCCCGCGATCGCGAGCGTGGGCGACCAGCGCCCGGATGTCCCCGTCGCTGTGCACGTCCCAGTTCGCGTCGACCAGCGTGTGTTCCCAGCCCATTTCGGCGGCGAAGTCGGCATATCGGTACAGCTCGGGGAGTGAATGTGGGCTGTCATGGTCGGACCACCAACTCCACGACGCGCGTCCCGGTCTGATCCAGTCGGTGTCTTCGATCTTTGAGGGGGTGGCGAGATCGGTGATCAGCGTCGTCTCGACGATGGTGTCGAGTCCCTTGCCGACGACCACAACCCGCCAGGGCGACTGCCACGTCCCATCAACAACGGGCCACAGGTCGCCGACGCCGCGTCCCTCATCCGCCTCAGGTGGCACAACCCGGTAGGTGTCGGTGTCCTTCGACGACAGGTGCATTCCGAGGGTTGGAGGTACGAAGTCGGCTTCTGCGATGAGTACCCACCGATCCCTTGTGTGGAAGAGGGCCGGCATGTTCCATGACGGACCGGGCTCCGGGGTCCCGATCGGTATACCGTCGGTGTAGAGAGCCTCATAGGCCGGCGTGAATTCGGCGGCCGCGTCATGTGGCTGGATCCATGCTCGGCCCCGATCCAAACGGAACTCAGTCGACTCGCCTGTCAGCCGAGGGCGGGGTCGTTGATGGCTCTCGGCTCGGTATCGGAATGCGACGCCGTCGTTGAACGCTCGCGCAATGAGTTGACCCTCGTCACCGGCCGGATTGCGGAAGGTGACGATGCGCTCCCGGGCGGCTGCGGAGACGAGTTGTTGTTTGCCGTGAACAAGGCGATACGTCTGCTCGATCTCGGCGGTGTCGGTGACGTCCGTGACGATGAGATCCACGAATTGGGCTGCCGTGTGCCCGAATCCGAGACGGGACTGCATCACCGTTTCTTCACCATCGTGAAGGATGCGATAGGCGAGGAGCGACTCCTCGGCTGAGATCGCTGCTCGGAGTTCGAAGACGAGGCGGCCGTCGGGAGACGTGACGGTCCAGCGGGATTCACTCATGTGGGTTCCTCTGGTACAGGAGCTTCGGCGACGGCGGATGCTAGCGGCGGGACTCGGTCGGTCCGCCGACTGAGACGCTTGCCGAGACGGGTACCGTGACGGCGATCGCCGAGAGGAGGCCTGGAGTGACCGATCGATTCTCGCTGTACGGAAATGCCCTGAAGCCGGCGTATGTCAGGCGTGCTCGCCAATGGCAGCAGATGTTCATCGAGAAGTTCTCGTACGACCCTGACGAGCAGTACGAACTGACGCTCTTCGACAACGAGTACCTCGGGTCGGTCTTCGGTCTTCAGGACATCCGCCGGAGCGGTGAGGGGGAGCCGATCGATCCTGCGAAGGGTGTCATCTGTGCAACGGTCCGGATGGGGTTCGGGCACTACCGCATCGCTATGGCGGGTGCGTCGTGCGCGAAGGCGATGGGTTACACCCCCTACTGGCTTGACCTGCTGGCGATCCCGGGCATCACGTCGGACGTCATCAACTGGTGGAACACCGGCTACAGCCGCTTCTCACGGGTCTCGCAGCGGAGCAAGCTCTTCAACCAGTACGTGTGGGAGCCGGTCACGACCGGCGACCGCACGATCCCAGGTCTGTGGTGGGCGCTCAATGCGTTTGCCGTGGGCTGGCCCTGGCGGTTCATCAAGGCCAACGCCAGGGACTATCGCATGAGCGAGTTGTTTGCCAATCTCCACCGCGGCCTGCCGCCCGAGACTCCTCTCCTTGGGTCGCACATGTGGAATTCGATGGGTGCGGTAGCCGGCGGGATGACCAACGTTGTCGACATGATGTTCGACAACTGGCCGATGGCGTTCCAGCTGATCGAGGGGGCGAGCCATGCCGTTCAGTCACCTTCCGGCTACTACGGCTTTCGGACGATGCGCGGATTCGACGAGAAGAACAGCATCCTGAAGCCGGTGCCAAGCGATGCTCTGACGTACGTCGGTCACCACGTCGACCACGAGTTGGTCGAGAACATCGAGGTCGACTGCGCCCGGCGCATCGAGCGGATGGAGAACGGTGAACCGCGTCGGTTCCTCCTGACGATGGGCGGAGCGGGAGCACAGCGCGACCTCTTCCAGGCGATCATCGAGCATGTGCGCCCGATGGTCGATGCGGGCGAGGCGACCCTCTTCGTCAACCTCGGCGATCATGCCGAGAACTGGGAGTGGCTCCAGGAAGAGATGGGCAGCGACGCCAAGGGCCTCCACACCCACTTCACGTGGGACGACACGAAGGCCTTCGCAGATGAGATTCGCACGGGATCCGCGGAGGGCATTCACGTGTTCCTCTTCGACAACACCTTCCACGCGGTCTACTCGACCAACTACCTGATGCGGGTGGTCGACGTGCTTATCACGAAGCCGAGCGAGTTGGCGTTCTACCCGGTCCCCAAGATCTTCAACGAGCGGGTCGGCGGGCATGAGGCGTGGGGCGCCATCCGCTCAGCAGAAATCGGCGACGGGACCGTCGAGATGCGGTCGATCCCGGAGACGCTCAATGCGATCGACTTGATTGCCGGTGAACAGGACCTGATGCGCATGTACTGCGACTCGATCATCAAGAACAAGCAGATCGGGATCTACGACGGCGCCTATCACAGCGTTGCGCTCGCCACCGGAACAACGTGGGAGCGTGCGGCACCGGAATAGGCGCAACCGCTCGTCACGACGGGGCGGCGCCGCGCAACGCGGGTGTCGCTACCAGCCGGTAGTTCCGGGTGCTCCCTTGAACGGACCGACGATCTCGTCGGTGATCCAACCGCCGTAGAAACTGCCTTCCTGCGCACGCACCAACTCGTCGCCGAGGTAGCAACCGTCGACCCGGCCCGGGTAGACCGAGATGTATCCGGCAATCGTCTCGAAGCCGGGACGTGGCTCGGGATAGCTCCACGCCGCGGCGACCCGCACGGTGCTCCCGCCGCTGAGATCCCAGTAGGCGGCCAGGCCCTTCCATTCACACACCGTCTGCTGCGTGTTGGGACTGAGCGACCCCGGGACAAATGCCTTTGGCGGCAAATAGATGCCGGGCGGATGGCTGGTCTCGAGCACCCGCAGCGCACGGTCGGTGGTGGCGATCGTGTCGCCACCGAGGACGATGCGGACGATCCGAGGCTCGGGCTCGACCCGCGGTGGTCGCGGATAGTCCCACACCGATTCTTGTCCGGGGCCCGGGCGTTCGCGCTTCATGGAAGAACCCTAGGTGTCGCTGCCGGACACGGTGACGACCAGCGGAGGGGATGGCGGGCCCGTCTATCCTCGATCCCGAAGACGCTCGACCCGATGGCGTCGGGCGCTGTGAGCCGGACACGACAGGAGACGCACCATGATCCTCCTTCATCCGCACCGACGTGATCGGGCCTATGCCGACGATCGCTCCGACGAGGTGATGCGCAAGACGATTGCGTTCTTCGAGGCGAAGGGGAAGAGGCGGCTCAAAGAGGATGACCAGGGCGCGGTGTGGTATCGGGACTTCCTCGATTTTGTCGCGAGCGAGGGCATCTTCGCCACGATGTGCACTCCCACCGGATACGGCGCAGACGATTCTCGCTGGGACATGTGGCGTATTTGCGAGTTCGCGGAGATCCTCGGCTTCTACGGCCTGCCCTACTGGTACACCTGGCAGGTGACGGTTCTCGGACTCGGGCCGATCTGGATGAGCGACAACGAGGCGGTGAAGACCAAGACCGCTGCTTTGCTGCAGGATGGCGGAGTCTTCGCATTCGGCCTGTCTGAGAAGGAGCACGGCGCCGACCTCTACTCCACCGAGGTGACGCTGACCCCGGCCGGCGACGGCACCTACCGGGCCAACGGCAGCAAGTACTACATCGGCAACGGGAATGAGGCCGCGCTCGTATCGACCTTCGGCAAGAGGGCCGACACCGGCGAGTACTGCTTCTTTGTCGTCGACTCGCAGCACGCTGCCTACCGGGTGGTGAAGAACGTGGTGCACAGCCAGAACTTCGTGTCGGAATACGCCCTCGACGACTATCCGATCACCGATGCCGACATCCTGTCCCGCGGTGATGACGCATGGGATGCCGCGCTCAACACCGTCAACATCGGCAAGTTCAACCTCGGGTGGGGTTCGATCGGCATCTGTACCCACGCGTTCTACGAGGCCGTTCACCACGCCGCCCACCGGCACCTCTACGGCATGGCGGTCACCGACTTCCCCCACGTGCGGCGACTGTTCACCGATGCTTACGCCCGGCTCGTCGCGATGAAGCTGGTGGCGTCGCGGGCCGCGGACTATATGCGCGTCGCTTCGCCGGACGACCGCAGGTACCTGCTGTACAACCCTGTCGTCAAGATGAAGGTCACGACACAGGGTGAGGATGTGATCAATCATCTCTGGGATGTGATCGCTGCGAAGGGATTCGAAGCCGACACCTACTTCGACATGGCGACGCGCGATATTCGAGCTTTGCCGAAACTCGAGGGGACGGTGCACGTCAACATCGCCCTCATCGTCAAGTTCATGGAGAACTACTTCTTCCATCCCGTCGACCTGCCTGCGGTTGGCCGGCGCGACGAGGCGGTCAACGATGACTTCCTCTTCGATCAAGGACCGACGCGCGGACTCGGCAAGATCCGTTTCCACGACTACGCACGCGTCTTCAAGCGCTTCGACATACCGAACGTGACCGTGTTCGCCGAGCAGACAGAAGTGTTCAAGAGGATGCTGGTTGAGGCCACACCGACCGAGGATCAGCAGCGAGACACGGACTGGCTGCTGGCCGTCGGCGAGATCTTCACGCTCGTCGTCTACTGCCAGTTGGTGCTGGAGAACGCCGAGATCTACAAGATCGAAGACGACCTCGTCGACCAGATCTTCGACGTGGCCGTCCGGGACTTCTCTCGCTTCGCCGTCGACCTCAATGGTCGTGCTGGGACAACAGCCGACCAGAGCCGGTTCTGCCTGGAGATGATCCGCCGCCCGATCCGCGACGACGAGCGCGCCGACCGAATCTGGACCGACCACGTCTACGCCCAACGCGACGCCTACGAAATGCCGGACTGAGTATTCCTCCTTCGGATTCCTCCGCCTGACTCGGATTCCTCCCCCTGAGGGGGAGGTGCCGCCGCCAGGCGGCGGAGGGGGTCAAGCCTCGAACGCGCCCTCGCCGAGTTCCAGGACCGCCGCCAGGCGGCGGAGGGGGTCAAGCCTCGAACGCGCCCTCGCCGAGTTCCAGGACCGCCGCCAGGCGGCGGAGGGGGTCAAGCCTCGAACGCGCCCTCGCCGAGTTCCAGGACGGC
>Ga0316198_10002501_pt1 | contig 11097 bp, 12 predicted proteins | sample OudBieAanoxic_MG_FD_204935 | JGI IMG/M metagenome (GOLD analysis project Ga0316198, IMG submission 204935) | Coastal sediment microbial communities from Oude Bieten Haven, Netherlands - site A anoxic | ecosystem: Environmental > Aquatic > Marine > Coastal > Sediment | place: Netherlands... | reverse complement strand
GTTCGATCTCCCCAGCGTGTGCGAGGGTCAGTGCGACGTGATCGAGGCCGTTGAGCAGCCGGTGCTTCACCGCAGGATCGATGTCGAACGACGCTTCGAAGTCGCCCGACACGACCGTCTGCGCCCGGAGGTCGATCGTCACCCGGTTCGCCGGATCAGCAGCGAGCACGGTGAGTGCGGCAACTTCTTCAGCGCCGAGAGCGACGGGGAGCAGTCCGACGTTGTAGGAGTTGCCCCGGAAGATGTCTGCGAATGACGGGGCGATGATTGCCCGGAATCCACGGTCCTCGAGCGCCCACGGGGCGTGCTCGCGAGACGATCCCGAACCGAAGTTCGGGCCGGAGACCAGCACGGCCGCCTCGGAGTACTCCGGCCGGTTGAGAATGAATTCCGGGTCCAGCTCACCCTCGGCGTCCTGTGCCCAATCCCAGAAGAGGAATGGACCGAAGCCGGAGCGCTCAACACGCTTGAGGAACTGCTTCGGGATGATCTGATCGGTGTCGATGTTGGCCCTGGGGAGTGGGGCCATCTGGCCGGAGATGACGGTGACGGGCTGCATCAGGACCACTCCCGGATATCGACGAAATGGCCGGCTATCGCTGCCGCGGCAGCCATAGCCGGGCTCACGAGATGGGTTCGACCGTCGCGACCCTGACGACCCTCGAAGTTGCGGTTCGATGTCGAGGCGCACCGTTCTCCCGGCTGAAGAACATCCGGGTTCATCGCGAGGCACATCGAACACCCGGCGTCGCGCCATTCGAATCCAGCGTCGATGAAGACCTTGTCGAGTCCCTCTTCCTCGGCCTGGAGTTTCACCAGGCCGGAACCGGGAACCACCATCGCTCGAACCCCCTCGGCAACCTGCCGCCCCGCCACAACGGCGGAGGCTGCCCGCAAATCCTCGATCCTGGCGTTCGTGCACGAGCCGAGGAACACCACGTCGATGTTGATGTCGGTGATCGGAGTGCCCGGTTCGAGGTCCATGTAGACAAGCGCTCGTTCAGCTGCGTCACGGTCGAGCGGATCGTCGAACGACCCAGGGTCGGGAACGCTCTCCCGCACGGGCACCGTCTGCGACGGGTTGGTGCCCCACGAGACGTAGGGCGTGAGGTCTGCCGCGTCGATGACAATCTCCGTGTCGAACGACGCGTCTGGGTCGCTCGAGAGGGTTCGCCAATAGGCGAGCGCTTCATCCCACTCGGCACCGGTTGGGGCGAAGGGTCGGCCCTTCAAATAGGCGAAGGTCGTTTCATCGGGAGCGACCAGTCCGGCTCGGGCACCGGCCTCGATGGACATGTTGCAGACGGTCATTCGACCCTCCATCGACATGTTCTCGAACACCGAACCCCGGTACTCGACGACATGCCCGCCACCGCCGTTGAATCCGATGCGAGCGATGATGCCGAGGATCACGTCCTTCGGCGTCACTCCGAGGGGAAGATCGCCGTCGACCGTGATCGCCATCGACTTGGGTTTGCGCTGCGGCATCGTCTGAGTGGCGAGCACGTGCTCAACCTCGGAAGTCCCGATCCCGAACGCGAGCGCTCCGAAAGCCCCGTGGGTCGCCGTGTGGGAATCGCCGCAGACGATGGTGGCACCGGGTTGTGTGAGGCCTTGCTCTGGGCCGATCACGTGCACGATGCCGGACCGCGGGTCGTTGATATCGAAGAGCGTCACACCGGTGCGTTCGCAGTTGGCGATCAAGGTGTCGATCTGCTTCTTGGACAGCGGATCGAGGATGCCCAGCGCCCGATCGGCGGTCGGCACACCGTGGTCGATCGTCGCGAGGGTGAGGTCGGGCCGATGCACGGTCCTGCCGGACATTTCCAACGCCTCGAAGGCTTGGGGTGACGTGACTTCGTGGACGAGGTGCAGGTCGACGAAAAGGAGGTCGGTGCCTTCGTCTTCGGTCCGGACGACGTGGTCGTCCCAGATCTTCTCGTAGAGGGTGCGAGGCTTGGTCATGGTTCGGCGCAGGTTAGGGAGGAGCGAGGAGTTGGCACACGTATCCTGCGACGGGCTCACACACTGCGTTTCGTGCACCGACTCGAACTCGAGATCGATGGTGGACACTTGGAGGAACCCCGTGTCACCACACCGTGGCTACTCGCAAGTACGCTCTCGTCGATGCCGGTTCTCCTCGCTATGTTGCTCTCCGTCATGCTCGGTGCTCCTTTCGGGGAGGCCGAAGCGCGTGCGCTCGAGGTCGACACCGGGATGACGATCGAGGTGTCGGTCGAACTCGAAAGCGGTCAATCGGCGGTGCTGGCTCGCGTCGTTGCGTTCGCCGGAGAGCTCCCTCCGGTCGCCCTCGTCGACCAGGGGGATGGCCGATGGGTCGGCATCCTTCGGCTTTCAGGACGCGAAGATGTCCAGGTTGCATTCGAAGCCATCGATGCCGACGGATCGAGCGACATCTCCGAGCTTTCCACGCTGACAGAGCTCGGTGTAGATCCCGCGACCGTGTCACCAACTCGACCAACAACACCGCCGGCGGAGGATCCCGGGCCGAACTGGTGGCTCGTCGGTGGAGCCGTTACCGGAATCGCGGCATTGGTCCTGCTCGTGGTGTGGGCGGTTGCCGGCGCGGCCGACAAGCGCTCAGGCGAACCCGACGACACGGCCCACTTCGAAGAGCGCAAACCCGATTCCGAGCCTGACGACGTCGAGGACTAGGCCCCGCGGGATCGGCGTTTCATGAGCGCAACCGCAGCGGCGAGCGCGGCGGCCGAAAGAGCAACGGCTGCCCCGGTGAGCGGTGACGGGCGCGGGATCGTCGGGCCCACGGTGACGGGACGCTGGAACTCGAGCATCGGCCACCCGCGTTCCTCGGCGACGGTGCGCAGTTCCTTCTCCGGATTCACAACAACGGGATTCCCGACGGCCTCGAGCATTGGCAGGTCGGTGATCGAGTCCGAGTAGGCGAACGAACCCTCGAGGTCGATGTCGGCGGTGCGCGCCAGTTCCTCCATGGCTTCAGCTTTGCCCGGCCCCATGGCATAGACGTCGACTTCGGGCAGATATCGACCTTGCGCGTCGGTCTTGACTTTCGTCGCGATCACCTCGCGAACGCCGATGTGCTCCGCGATCGGGCGAACGATCTCTTCCGGGCTGGCCGAGATGATGATGACCCGACGGTCCCGTCGTGCATGTTCGTCGATGAGGAACAGCGCTTCTGCGTAGACGAGCGGCTCGGCAACGTCGGTGAGGGTCTCGCGGACGAGTTGTTCGATCTCGTCGCGCTGCCAGCCGGCGATCAGGTGGAGCAGCTCGTCTCTCGCGCGCGCCAGCTGGTCCTCGTCTGCACCGAACAGGAGGTACATGACCTGCGCCAGGCCCATTCGCGCCAACGCCTTGCGGCCGAGAAAGCCCGCTTTGTAGAGCGGCTTGCCGAACGCGAGCGTCGAAGACTTCGCGATGACCGTCTTGTCGAGATCGAAGAACGCTGCTTGCTGCATCACCGTCGAGTGTATCGGCACAACGTGAAGCCAACGTGAACGTGAATCGAAGGTCTTGAACCGCCGTGTCCGAGGCCATACGGTGCCTGGAGTCGTCACTTGGAGTTGGGAATGCCGGCGCTCGCTATCTGGTCGCCGGAGGACGAAGTTCTCGGCGCCGTCGCACCGCTGGCACTCGGTGCGGCCGCCGGCACTGCGCTCGTGGTCGATCTGGATCGTGATGGTCCGCAGTACCCGGGTGATGTCTCGTTGGCGAGTCTCGTCGCGGACGGCCCGACGAGGGCCGAACTCTCGCCTCAGCGACGTGGTGTGGCGGTGGTGCGCAACGGCGGAGTTGATCCGCAGGACGCCGAGGTGGTTCTTCACGCCCTTGTCGACGGCTGGCCTGCCGTGGTATTCCGGCTCCCACAGGGCCACATCGCGGACGGGAGCGCAATCCCGATCCTGCCCCTGGTTCCCGGCCCGTTGCTCAGGAGATTCCCCGGGCCGGCCGTGTATCAGCGTTCAGCGTGGAGGGTTGAGGTTCCGCCGAATGCCGTGGTGTTGCCCAGGCCTGGATCCGGGACCATCGGTGCTCTGCTCTCCGGTCGTGCCCCCCACCCGGGAGATCGGTGGATCCGAGCCTGGCGCCGGGTGTGGGGGACCGCATGGGTGTAGCCGACCGAATCGTTCGACGCCTCCTCGAGTCCGACGTGCCGCTCGAGCGGGGAGCGTTGACGGCCGCTGCATCGGCACTGGTTCCCGAAGTAGCGCCGCTCGCCGGCAAAGATGAGATCACCGATGCGGTCGACGCGCTGGCCGGTCTGGGACCGGTCGAGCGCCTGCTCCGTGATCCCGAGATCACCGACGTGCTCGTCAACGGACCTTCGCAAGTGTGGGTTGAACGCCACGGCAGGCTGGAGCGCAGCGAGATTGCCTTCGCCGACGACCGGGCGATCGTTGCCGCCGTCGAACGTGTTATCGCCCCACTCGGCCTTCGGATCGACCGGGCCAGCCCTGCAGTTGACGCCCGTCTCGCAGATGGATCCCGGCTTCATGCAGTGATCCCCCCGGCATCCGTAGATGGACCGATCGTCGCGGTGCGTCGATTCTCCGAGGCGGTGACGGATCTCGAAGCCCTCGTCGAGTGCGGCGGGATCTCAAGCAGCGGAGCGGAGCTGTTGCGAACGGCGGTCTTGGACCGACTGAACCTGCTGATCGCCGGCGGCACAGGTGCGGGAAAGACGACGCTGCTCAATGTGCTCTCAAAGGAGATCAACCCCTCCGAAAGAACGGTGACGGTCGAGGACGCTGCCGAACTCCGGCTCGAGGGTCACGTCGTCCGTCTCGAGGCTCGTCCGCCCAACCCGGAAGGTGCAGGCGAGATCACGGTGCGGGCACTGCTGCGGCACGCACTCCGACTCCGTCCAGATCGGATTGTTGTCGGGGAGGTGCGTGGTCCAGAAGCCCTCGACATGATCCAGGCCATGAGCACGGGCCACGATGGATCGATGTCAACCATCCACGCGAATGGCCCTGAGGAGGCGTTGTGGAGGCTCGAGAGCCTCGCGGCCACCGCCGACTCGGGGGCGTCGGTGGACACCCTCCGGCGACAGATACGTTCGGCCGTCGATCGTGTGGTCTTTGTCACTCGCCGGCCGGAGGCACGGGTCGTCGCCTCGGTTTGTGAAGTGGGATCGAATGGGGTTGCGGAGGTCTACTCGTGTTGACCGCGGTGCTCCTCGCCGCCGGCCTGGCTCTCGGCCTGCATCCGGCGGTGGTCGCACTGGCGGCGCTCGCATCGATCGAGCCGAGGTTTGTCCTCGTCGGTGCTGCCGTGTGGGGCATCGTCGCATCGATACGCCGCCGCAAGAGCCGGATCACGCCGGACGATGAAGCAACCTACTTTCGAGCGCTCTCGGCTGAGCTGCGGGCTGGTGCATCGCTGCGTGGCGCCATTGGCGAGGCACTGCACCGTGTACCGGCGCTCTCGTTGGGACCGGCCGTTCGCTACGCAGAAGCCGGGATGCCGATGAGTGAGATTGCCGACGCCGTCGAGTCACGGTTTCCCGAGAACGGCCGGTTGGCCGCTGCCGCCTTCCGTCTCAGCGATTGGTCGGGTGCTCGAGTCGCTGAGACGTTCGAGGGACTCGCCGAGCGGGCCGCCGCGTCCGCCGAGCTCGTGAGGGAGCGCAAGGCGGCCACGGCCCAGGCCCGCCTCTCGGCCTTGGTGATCGGGATTGCCCCCGTCGCCTTCGCGGCGCTGTTGTTCGCAACCGGGCGCGGCTCGGGACTGATGGCGCACGGAACGATCGGAGGCGTCGTGCTCGGCGCAGGCCTCGCTCTCGAACTCACCGGCTTGATCGTCGTCGCGATGATCATGCGGAGGGCCGAACAGTGATGGTGGTCGCAGCTCTGGGGCTCTGTTTTGGGATCTGCCTCGGGAGATGGCGGGTGGCCGCCGTGGCCGCTGAGTTCCTTCTCTTCTTGGTTGCACCGATCGTCGCCGTTCCTGTGCTGTTCGGAGCAGCTGTCTGGGCGGTGGCCCGCCGTGTGCTGAGGCCGAATGTCGAAGAAGATGACGAGGCCCTGCTCGCCGAACTCGCGGGGCTGGGTCTCACCGCCGGTCTCACGTTCCAAGCCGCAATCGAAGCGGCGGCTACCGCGGTCCCCGGCGAGGAGTCTGTTCGCCTGCGCCGGGCGGTTCGGCTTCACTCTGAACGCGCAAGCGTGCCGTTCGAAGATCCTGGTCTGTTCCTGGTGGCTCGCCGTGCGCTGGCAACGGGGGCGCCGCTCGCTCCTGCGGTATCCGGCTATGCGATGGCTCGGCGCAACGAGGAACGGTCGCGTCAGCTCACCTCCGCCCGCCGCCTTCCGGTGAAGCTGCTCTTCCCGCTCGCCCTCCTGATCCTTCCCGGCTTCCTCCTCCTCACGGTCGGCCCCGCACTGCTCGGAAGCCTCGAGCGACTTGGTCTGTGACTTCCCACCGCCCCGGCCGGATGCCGGACACTGAAAGGAACCACCATGCGCCACATTGGCTCCGACGAACGCGGTCAAGCCACAGCCGAGTACGCGCTTGTGATCGTTGCTGCCGCCGCAATCGCACTCGCGCTGATCATCTGGGCGACATCGACTGACCTGCTGCCGTCCTTCTTCACCACCGTGCTCAACAAGGTCACGTCCGTGGCGAAGGGCGCGCCGCTCGGGTGAGCCAGAAGGGGAGCGCGGTCGTCGAGTTCGCACTTGTTGTGCCGATGGTGCTGGCGCTCATCCTGGGCCTGGTCGAGGTTGCGTTGGTCGCTCGCACCCAACTCGAGGTGGTGAATGCCGCTCGCGAAGGCGCCCGCCAAGCGGCGGCCTCGCCAGATCCGGCCGACGCGGTCAACGCGACGCGGAACGCCTTGGGCGGGTACGGCGCGTCGGCACGCGTTTCCGTGCGTCGGCCAGACGTTGTTGGAAAGCTCGCCGAAGTGCGGGTGACGGTGCCGTATCGCGTCGCCGCACCCCTCTTCGGCGGCGTCTCGGTCGAGATCGCGGCACGAGCCGCCATGCGAGTCGAACGGTGATCAACGAGCGCGGCTCGGCGGCCATCCTGCTGCTGGCCGTCGCCGGCCTTGTGGTGGTCTTGACGATCGGCGTTGCCGACGTTGGGGCTGCACTTGCGGCGCGTCTTCAGGCCGCCACAGCAGCCGATGCGGCAGCGCTCGGCGCCGCTCCTGTCACGTTTCGGCCATTCGGAGCCGAAGGGAGTCCGACCTCCGAAGCCGGCCGGTTGGCAGCGGCAAATGGCGCGGTGCTGACATCGTGCCGCTGTCCGATCGATCGCAGCTGGCGCTCCCGCGTGGTTGAGGTCACGGTCGAACGCCGGGTGAGCCTGTTCGGCCTCGGATCGATCACCATGCGAGCGTCGAGCCAAGCCGAGTTCGATCCCACGAAGATGTTGGACGACCCGTAGCGCGAGCCCAGACTCGGATACGCGACGGACCTCACCTTCTGATTGCCGGCTCCCAGGCAGCCCCCTCTCCAACCAAGCGTCAGCTTGGCCGCGTCTCCCCCACTTCGTGAGGGAGACCAAGGCGGGTTCGGTCTTGCTCTTTGCTACCTGCTACTCACTACGTGCTACTTCAATCAGCCCATCGTCTTTCACGTCGTCCAGAATCCCGTCTACTTCGGGTGCGAGCCGCACGACGGAGGCCTTTCCTGCCCAGCCGGGGGTGCCGGGGACGACGACGTTGTTGATTGCCGCGGGATCGAGCGCGTGCACGGTGGCGCCGAGCTGGATGAGGTCGGTCGGTGTCAGGCTTGTCCACGTGTGCTCGAGGAGCAGCCCGACGAGCTCGGGGGTATCGACGATGTCGTTCATTTGGAGCAGTTGCAGCACGGCGAGCATGACCAGACCTTGGTTGGCCGACCGGGTGAGATCACCGCCCGGGATCCCCTTGCGAGTTCTCGAGTACTCGAGTGCTCGCTGCGGAGAGAGCGTCTGTTCCCCCGCCGGCCACCCATCCCACCACGCCTGGTTGGGGATAGCCCGTGGGAGGTCGATCGGGAGGTAGCCGACCTGATTCATCAGGTCCTCGAATCCTTCGAATCCCGTCACCACGTAGCCCTCGACCGGAAGGTCCCAGGTGTCGATGACCTGGTCGACCATGACCTGCGGCCCGCGGCCCGACATCAGAGATGAGAACTTCATGGTGCCGTGCTTCGTCGCGACCCAACTATCTCGCGGGAATCCGAGGATCGTTCCCGTTCCTTCGGAGGCGTTCGCCGTGAGGAGATGGATGCTGTCGGCGCGGTGGGTCTGCTGGTCTCTTCCTACTCGGGCGTCCGAACCGATGACCATGACGAGGCGCGGCTCATCGCCGTACCACGGAGCGCCGTTGGCCGGGTGCGCTCCGACGATCTGCCATCCGGCGCCTTCGTCTGCTGCAAGGAGCGCGTCGCCACCCTCGGTCAGGACAACACCGACGTCTCCGCCTTCAACGTCTGCCGTGGTGCCAGTGACCTCGACATCATCGGTCGTCGCGATCGGGTGGTCAGCGAGGTGATCCTCCAGTCCTTCTGGAATCTCGGGCTGTTCGTTGCGATCGTCGATCTGCCACGAAAGGAGCGACGCCACAGCGGCAAGGAGCTCGTCCGGGAGCTCACCTTCGACCCGAACGCTGATGACCGGTTCCGTCGTGGTGGTGGAACTTGTCGTGGTGGTCGGCGGCTGCGTTGTGGTGGTGGTCGGAAGCGTCGTCACCGTCGTTTCAGCAACGCTCGGCGAGCATGACGCTGCGAAGAGGCCTGAGACCAGGAGGATGCTCATGACGGGAAGGAGTCGTTTCACGATCGGGGATCGTACGGCGGATGTCGAGCTGTGTGGCGGATCTCCGAGCGTCGCGGGGCCGTGCACGCTCTTCCGGCCCGGCAATCGGGGCCGTCCGGGCCGAATCTATAATCCTGGCGTTCCATTCATCGATCTTGGGAGATTCTGTGAGCCAACCGGATCTGTGGCTTTATGTCGCCGCATTCATGGGCGTCGCCGCCCTCGTCCTCGCCTTCTTCTACGGCCGCCAAGTGACGTCAGCCGATCCCGGCAACGACGTGATGGTGGAGCTGATGGGAGCCATCCGCAAGGGATCGATGGCGTTCATGAAGCGCGAGTACCGTGCTGTGGCCGTCTTCGTCGTCATCCTCGCGACGCTGATCCTCATCTTCCTTCCTTGGGGTCGTCCCTGGGGAGCCATCGCCTACGTCTTTGGCGCCTTGCTCTCTGCGACGGCCGGCTTCATCGGTATGCGGATCGCAACCGCAGCCAACGCCCGTACAGCCGAAGGGGCACGCCGGGGTGGGATCAATGTTGCGCTTCCCATCGCGTTCCGCGGTGGGGCCGTCATGGGGTTCACCGTCGCCGGCCTCGGACTCCTCGGGTTCTCGCTCGGCGTGTGGCTGTTCAAGGAAGTCCTCGAACTCGACAACTGGGTAGCAGTTGTCACGGCCATCGCTCTTGGAGGATCTTCGATCGCTCTGTTCTCTCGCGTCGGCGGGGGGATCTATACGAAGGCGGCCGATGTTGGTGCCGACCTGGTGGGCAAGGTTGAAGCCGGGATCCCCGAGGATGACCCCCGCAACCCGGCCACGATCGCCGACAACGTCGGTGACAACGTTGGCGACGTTGCAGGTATGGGTGCCGACCTCTTCGAGTCGTACGTTGGATCACTCGTTGCGCCGATTTCGTTCGCCGTATTGGTGTTCGGAGTCGCCGGCGAGGCGTTCACGATGCAGGCCGTCTTCTACCCGCTGATGATCGCCTCGATCGGGATGCTTGCTTCGATCATCGGTTCGTTCCTCGTTCGTCCAGGCAAGGCCAGCCTCGCTGCGACGCTCGAACGCGGGACCTGGAGTGCTGCCGGGCTGACCGTCCTCGGAGTTGGAGCGCTGACGCCTCTGATGTTCAGCGGCGTCGAGGGTGTCAACAACTACTGGGGATTCTTCCTTGCGGTCCTCGTCGGCCTCGTGATTGGCATCATCATCGGACGCATCTCGATGTGGTTCACGTCAGACGAACACAAGGTCGTCAAGGAGATCGCTCGCCAGGCTCAGACCGGACCAGCAACCGTTGTGCTCTCGGGCATCTCCGAGGGAATGAAATCCGCCGCCTACTCGGTGATCGTGGTCGCCTTCGGCATGGGAGCCGCCTTCTGGGCCGGTGACTGGGCCGTAGACGGCGGCGGCATCTACGGGGTGGCGATCGCCGCGATTGGTGTGCTGGCGACGCTCGGAATCACCGTCTCCGTGGACGCCTACGGGCCAATTGCAGACAACGCTGGCGGGATTGCAGAGATGGCACACCTGCCGCCGGAGGTTCGCGAGACAACCGACGCACTCGATTCGCTCGGCAACACCACCGCCGCAATCGCGAAGGGCTTCGCGATCGGCTCCGCGGCCGTTACGGCCCTCGCTTTGTTCTTCACGTTCATCCAGTCGGTGAATGTCGAGCTGGCCGAGGCCGGCAAAGACACCATCGACGCCCTCGACATCCTCAGCATCTGGGTGATCGTCGGCCTGTTCATCGGGGCAATGTTCCCGTACCTGTTCGCGGCACAGACGATCCAGGCGGTCGGCCGTGCAGCAAACCAGATGATCGAGGAAGTTCGCCGCCAGTTCCGAGAGATCCCCGGACTCCGTGAAGGAGAACCCGGCGTCAAGCCGGAGTACGAGAAGTGCGTCGATATCTCGACGCAGGCAGCCCTCCGAGAGATGATCCTCCCGGGTGCCCTCGCCGTTGCACTACCACTCGTCGTCGGATTCATCAGCCTCGAGATGCTCGGCGGCTTGCTCGCCGGCGCGCTGATCTCGGGCTTCCTGCTGGCCATCTACATGGCGAACGCCGGCGGTGCCTGGGACAACGCCAAGAAGTTCATCGAGGCCGGTGCCTTCGGCGGCAAAGGTTCGGATGCCCACAAGGCAGCAGTCGTCGGCGACACGGTGGGCGACCCGTTCAAGGACACCTCAGGCCCGGCAATGAACATCGTTATCAAGGTGATGACGATCGTCTCCCTGATCTTTGCCTCGGCATTCGTGACCTACGGGCTGTTCTAGCGGTTGGGCCGCACTCCCTTCTCGCCGAACGGAGTGCGGCCTGCCGAGTCGCGGTGGCGTCCTACCCTATGGG
>Ga0316198_10002500_pt1 | contig 11103 bp, 8 predicted proteins | sample OudBieAanoxic_MG_FD_204935 | JGI IMG/M metagenome (GOLD analysis project Ga0316198, IMG submission 204935) | Coastal sediment microbial communities from Oude Bieten Haven, Netherlands - site A anoxic | ecosystem: Environmental > Aquatic > Marine > Coastal > Sediment | place: Netherlands... | reverse complement strand
CACGGCCGGGTCACCCAGCTCGGTCTCGTTGGTCGAGCGCACCCCGCGCATCGAGATCACGGGCGTCGACTGCCCGTTGATCGTGGCGATGTCCATGTTGGGCACGAGCTGCGCCAGGTCCGACGCGTTCTTCACGCCCTGTTGGTCGAGGGTGTCCTGGTCGAAGGCGCTGATCGCGACGGGAGTGTCCATCAGGTCGGTCTCCACGCGGGTCGCCGTGACCGTCATTTCGTCGGTGAATTTTGCGAGGTCTTTCGTCCACTCGTCCTCGTCGGGTTCGGCCTCGCCATCTTCAGATGCCTCTTCGCCGGTTCCCTGTTCCTCGGTTTTCGGTTCCGCGGCTCCAGGGTCTTCCTCTTGGCTCTGTGCGACCGCGGGTGCGAGACCCAACAGGATCGCCACCGCCAGGCTGAACGCTACCCACGTTAAGCTATGGAACTTCATCGATCCGCCCTCCGTCTCGAACACCAGGCCTGCCCTCCGAATGATTGGCAAGCGTCCGTTGATATGTACAAGTGTGGGGGTTGCCCAGTCACGCCCTCAGCCGAATGCTCCGAGCCGGTTCGACACAGCCGACGGTCCGTCGGCGCCGTCAAAGATCGGCGGCCCGATCTCGGCATTTCGAGAGTGCTGTCCGGTGGAGAGGCGATCTCGGCATCGTCGCAGTGCCGGATCTTGGCGCCGGCAGTGCGTGTCAATCGGGTAAAGGTCAACGAGCTGTCGATCGGATTCAAGAGGTGAATCTCGTGTGAATCCGACACATGAGCCGCTCGGTGCCGCCCGGTATCGTGCTGATGTCTCGTTACTTCCGGCAAGCGATGCTCCCGTCTCGAGGAGTGAGCCGACGCCTCTACAGCGACCATATGCGAAGATTGACAACGCTGTCAACCCTCTGTCATGATCTTCTCATGCTCTGGTGCATTCGATCTCATGCAGCCACGTAAACAGGGTTTGGTCGGTTCGAGGCGCCGGTGCGGCACGGCCGGAGGTTCGACGACCATCCCGTACTGCCGCCGGAGAACCGCTCGCCGGGCACGAGTCCCGTCACGCCCGACGGTCAGTTCCGCTTTCCACTCGATTCGACGAGGAGATGAAGATGAAACACGCGTTCAAGAAACCGCTCACATCGTCACTGGCGATGGTCACAGTACTGACCTTGGCCGTAGCTTTCCCCGGTCTCTCGGCGGCCGATCCGCGGAAGAACCCGGATTCCGCCACGGATCGCGCAGCAAATGACGACGCTCAGGTCAGGCTTAGGTATGCGGTCGCCTACTCGGGCTACCGCGCCGGTCAGCACCCGGACCAGGGGGAGGGCGCGGCCAACCCGACCGAAGAACAGGTACTCGAAGACCTGCGGATCCTCACCCGCGACCTCAACTTCGGCCTCATCCGTCTGTACGACTCTGGGGAGCACGCGAGGACCGTGCTGAAGGTGATTCGGGAGCACCAGCTCCCGCTGAAGGTGATGTCGGGGATCTGGCTCAGCGCCGAGATCAGCAACCATCAAGGCTGCCCGTGGCTCGACGAGCGGATTCCGGACGAAGTCCTGGAGAAGAACAAGAAGGAAAACAAGCTGGAGATCGAGAGGGGCATCAAGCTGGCGAACGAGTACGAGGATATCGTGATCGCCGTCAGCGTCGGCAACGAGGCCTTGGTCTCTTGGACCGACCACAAAGTGGACGTGGACAGGGTCATCAAATACGTCAAGAAGGTGAAGAGGTCCATCTCACAGCGAGTGACGGTGGCCGAGAATTTCGCGTGGTGGGCCGAAAGCGGCAGAGCCCTCGCCAGGGAGCTCGATTTCATCACGGTTCACTCGTACGCGATCTGGGCCGAAAGGGACATCGATGAGGCCCTGGCGTTCACGGCCAGCAACATTGAGGAGGTTCGAGAGGCCCTCTCCGGCGTCGAGCTCATCATTGGTGAGGTCGGCTGGGCCACGACGGCGAGCGAGTTCGGTGAGCGAGCGAGCGAGGAGAACCAGCGACGGTACTTCAAGGAGGTCACCGAGTGGGCGGCCAAGCTCAACGTCACCCTGTTCTGGTTCGAGGCATTCGACGAAGACTGGAAGGGTGATCCGAACAACCCGAACGGCGCCGAGAAACACTTCGGTCTCTTCACCATCGACCGCAAACCGAAGCTGGTTATGCAGGAGCTGTACCCGGATCTCAAATGACTCCCTGCGTGAGTCTGGGAAACTGACCGCCCGAGGGGAGGACACATGCACCAGATAGCGGTATTGGATTGGGTGGTCATCGGGCTCTACTTCGCCGCGATCTTCGCGGTGGCGTGGTGGGTTGCCGGTCGCAAGACAACGACCCACGAGTCTTCAGCGGGCTACTTCCTCGCGGGTCGCAACGTCGGCTGGTTTGTGGTCGGAACAGCTCTCTTTGCTTCGAACATCGGCTCCGAACATCTCGTCGGCCTTGCCGGGACGGGGTATGACAGCGGCGTCGCGGTGGGGCAGTTCGAGGTGCTGGCTTCGCTCATCCTGCTCGTTCTCGGGTGGATTTTCGTTCCTTTTTACATCAAGAGCGGCGTCTACACGATGCCCGAGTTCCTCGAGGGCCGTTACTCACCGGCAGCGCGGTGGTATCTCGCCGTGATTTCAATTCTCGGCTGCGTCCTGACCAAGATCTCGGTCAGCGGATAGGAATTTCCTTTTCCGCAGCATCGAGCGCACCACGCATAACCACGCATACCGAACCCGAATCCTCCACGAGAACCGCCGTTTGAGACCTCGGCTTCCTCTTCGGCTCCCCATCCTCAGATCACATCCGGCATCTCCTCGGGGACCCGTCCAAGAACTCCTTCGAGTCTGATTCCGGACACACCTCAACCAGAAAGCCACACCGTCGAGTTGGGCAACGAATTCACGACACCGCTGCGAGTTCGGATCGCCCGGGAGGCCCCCGCTCCCTCTCCCCCTCGCCGTGCCGTTTCAGATGCCGGAGGATCTTGTCCACAACCTCGTGCTCGGTGATGAACGCGATGACCTTCATCTCACCACCGCATGAGGGGCACACCAGCGGGTCGACCTCGTAGATGCGCTTGATGAGCTGCGCCCAGCTCCGTTTGAGGGAGCGGATGTCGCAGGTCTCGGCACGAGCCGCGCGGGAGGCCGGGCCGGCGTCCCCACCCCCAACCTCCCCGTTCTCGGCCTCTGCCTTCCGCCGCTTACCCGCGACACGTTGGAGTACCACCCGTAGTACCGCACCAGGTGCCGTCTCGGCTCCGGGATGTGCATGATCACGCGGGCAAGGAACTCTCCCGGGTCGAACGCCTCTACCTCGCGCTCTCCCAACCCCGCGTTCTCATGGCCCCGCTTGCGCCGATACTTGACCTCCCACTGCCCCCTCACCTCGTCGAAGTGCGAATCGAACAGGCTATACAGAGGGGTCGCCCGGGGACTCCTCGTACGGTAGGCGGCGGGGCAGCGGGTTACCACAACGACTCTTGGGGTCTGCTGCAGCGTGGAGGGATCGCCTCATCGTGGCTGAAGTGGCGGCGTCAGTCAAGGGCCCTGAGGCCCTCAGCAGGAAACCCGTCCATTCGCGGGAAGACCAACCCATGCGCTCATTCACCAACCTGTGCGGCTGGTGACCAATTCACGGTATTGACCGGTGGTGGAGTCGCCGATTGCCAACCGACCGGTCACCGCTGAACTCGGGCCGAGCCGCCCTTCGCGAAGGCCTCGACCTCCGGCAGCCTGGCCATGGTCACGTCGCCCGGGAAGGTCGTGGACAGGGCGCCGTGGGCCCATCCCAGACGGACGACGTCATCCAGCTCCCGGCCGTCAAGCATGCCGTAGATCAGACCCGATGCGAATCCGTCGCCGCCGCCGATGCGGTCGATGACACCGAGCTCGCAGGTCGGCGAGATGGCCCGCTGCCCGTCGCACCAGACCACGGCGCCCCACTGGTGGCGGTTCGCGGTTTCGACCTCCCTGAGGGTGGTCGCCACCATCTTGACGTTGGGGAAGTCGCGGTTGACCTCGGCGATCATCTCGAAGAAAACAGACGTGTCGAGCTTGGATTTCTTCTCGACATCGGGTCCCTTGACGCCCAGACCCATCTGCAGATCCTCCTCGTTGCCGATGAGGACGTCCACGTTTTCAACGATCCGTTTGAAGGTGCGCTGGGCGGCCTCGAGCCCGCCGATGGACTCCCACAGCTTGCCGCGGTAGTTCAGATCGAAGGATGTCACGGCACCGTGCTGCTTCGCGGCCTTCATGGCCTCGATGATGAGTTCGGAGGTCGTTGTCGACAGCGCTGCGTAGATGCCTCCGGAGTGGAACCAGCGGACGCCCTCGCCGAAGATCGATCCCCAGTCGAAGTCTCCTGGCTTGAGCATGGCGCCTGCTTCATTCGCCCGGTTGTAGAAGACCACCGGCGGCCGGACGCCGTAGCCGAGATCGCTGTACACGGTGGCGATATTCGGTCCACGGGCGCCATCGTGTTGGAACCACTTGTAGAAGGGTTTGACACCCATCTCCTTGACTCGGTTCTGCACCATTTCTCCGATGCCGTAGTCCACCATGGCGGTGGCGATTCCTGTCTTCAGACCGAAACAATCCGCCAGGTTGGCGGCGACGTTGTACTCACCGCCCGAGACGTGGATCGCCACCGAACGCGCCTTCCGAAATGGGATTCGGCCCGGATCCAGGCGATGGACCAGGGAACCCAGGGACAGGAAGTCGAGAGCACAGTCGTCTTTTCGAATCTTCAGCTCAGCCATGAATACTTCTCCACTCGGCGAGATCCTCTCTCGCCTCCCGCCTCAATTCATCATTCATCATTCATCATTCATCATTCGTTCTAAGCAATATACGTCCTCGCGGTGATGTCGCCGCCGTGGCCCGTCCAGTCGGTGTGTGAGAACTCGCCGCGAGGCCGGTCCACCCGCTCGTAGGTGTGGGCGCCGAAGTAGTCGCGCTGGGCCTGGAGCAGGTTGGCCGGCAGCCGATCGTGACGATAGCCGTCGTAGAACGCGAGGGCGCTGGAGAGCGCCGGCACCGGGACGCCCATGGCGACCGCCGAAACCACCACTCGCCGCCATGCCGCCTGGGCCTGTTGGACCTTGTCAGCGAAGTACGGGTCGAGGAGGAGATTCTCGAGGTCGGGGTTCGTGTCGAAGGCCTCTTTGATCTTGCCGAGGAAGACCGATCGAATGATGCAGCCGCCGCGCCACATGAGTGCGATCCCGCCGTTGTTGAGGTTCCAGCCGTACTCCTTGGCTGCCGCCCGCATGAGCATGTAGCCCTGGGCGTAGGAGACGATCTTGGAGGCCAGAAGCGCCTGCTGAAGATCGTTGACGAATGCGACTGGATCGCCGGCGAACCCCGAATCCTCGGGTCCGCTGAGAACCTTGGACGCCGCCACGCGCTCGTCCTTGATCGCCGAGAGGAAGCGAGCAAAGACCGCCTCGCCGATGAGGGTGAGCGGGATGCCCATCTCCAACGACGCGATGGCGGTCCACTTGCCGGTGCCCTTCTGGCCCGCGGTGTCGAGAATCTTCTCCACGATCGGCTCTCCGGTCTCGTCGCGGTAGCCGAGGATGTCGCGGGTGATCTCGATGAGATAGGAATCCAGCTCGCCCTCGTTCCACTCGGCGAAGATTGAGTGCATCCGGTCGTGATCGAATCCGAGACCGTCCTTCATGAGCTGGTAGGCCTCACAGATGAGCTGCATGTCGCCGTACTCGATGCCGTTGTGGGTCATCTTGACGAAGTGGCCGGCGCCGTTCTCCCCCACCCACTCGCAGCACGGCGAACCGTCCTCGACCTTGGCCGAGACCGCCTGGAAGATCGGTTTGACGTACTCCCATGCCGCCGGCGAACCACCCGGCATGATGGAGGGGCCGATGCGGGCGCCTTCCTCGCCACCCGAAACCCCGGTGCCGATGTAGAGCAGACCCTCGGACTCGACCCAAGCGGTCCGCCGGATGGTGTCGTTGTAGTTGGAGTTCCCACCGTCGATGATGATGTCGCCCTTGTCGAGCAGCGGAATCAGCATCTCGATAAAGGCATCCACCGGCTTGCCGGCCTTGACCAGCAGCATCACCCGCCGGGGAGAAGCGAGCGAGTCCACCAGCTCCTCGATCGAGTGGGTGCCCACGACCTCGGTTCCCTTGGCGCTGCCTTCCATGAACTCATCGACCACCGAGGTGGTGCGGTTGAAGACCGCCACCTTGAACCCGTGATCGTTCATGTTGAGGACCAGGTTCTGGCCCATGACCGCGAGCCCGATGAGCCCGAAATCCGCTTTTTCAGTCATTCGCTCCTCCATAGAACACCATTGATTCTTTCATTCAGGCCGTGACCGCGAGGTTTCACTCTCTGGCAGCGGTCACGGCGGGAGGGTATAAAACCCTCCCCTACGGTTCTTTCACAGATGTTGGTTTTCGTAGGGGCGGGTTTTACACCCGCCTGCGCGAACCACAAAAAGGCATGGGACTCAACGATCATTGCTCGCCCCGCACCCGATACAACTGTTCGCCTGCTCGTGGGACAAGGAGGATTCCCTCGTCCTCGCGGTCTTCCCACTCTTCCGGGTCGATGGACGCCGGATCGAGATAGCCGAGACCGATGCGATCGCAACGCTCCTTCGGGATCCCCGTCGCCAACGTCACATCGATCCGAGCCCGCTCGACACCGTCGACATATGTCCCGGCGCCGCGCACGTGGGTGGAGTGCGCGACGATTCCCCACGGATAGCGAGAGAACGTGTCCCACTGGGCGGTGAAGTAGTCGCGCACGTGATAACCGATCTCGTCGATGATCCGCCCGTGGACATAGGAGACCTCGGTGATGTGCGGCGCAAAGATCACCACCTCGCCACCGTCGGCGATGGCCGGTTCCAGCTTGTACATCCCCTTGGCGCCGGTCCACAGATCATCGTATATCTCGGGAACCACCGACAACACCAGACGGTAGGGTCGATCCACCCAGACGATGTCGAGCTCCCCCGAGAGCTCGGTGGCGGCATTCCAGGTTGCATCCATTTCACCGACGAAAAGACCCCGCAGATCCTCGCCGTGCATCACCATGGCGACGAGCGATGTCGGTGTCGGGATGAACGAGGCCGCACGGTTGATGAGCCGCCGCATGGGCGTGTCGGCGACGCCGATGATCTCCTTGCTCGTCAACAGCGCGCCGAGCCAGTGGGTGACATCGATGACTTCTTGCCCTGCGACGCCGGGAACAAAATACTTGTTGCCGCCGGAGAAACCGGCCACCTCGTGCGGGAAGACCGGTCCGCAGACCACGAGCTCGTCGTAGGGACTCTCGCCGTTGGGATCGCCGACCAACCGATTGAGCCTCACGGGAACATCGAGATCCATCAGGCCCTTGCTCGCGTCGCGCACTTCGTCGGCGGTGATGGTCCCCACCGTGACAAAGCTCTCGTCCAGATCCCAGCGGTGATTGAAGACATTCGAGTCGGCGGTGGCGCCGTCCGTAACCTCGACCCCGACCAAGCGGCCGAGAGCCTCGTCGCTCATGGCCGGGTGAGTGCCGAGAGCCACCAGAAAATCGAGCACCTTCACATGCGGTCCGAGCACCTCATGCAGGAGCCGGTACATCAGTGGGATCGGCGCCGTGCGGGTGCTGTCGGGAATCACGACAAGCACCCGCCTGCCGGCAAAGCGCAAGCCGTCGAGGCCCTGCGCCAGAATCTGCCGGATCTCCGACTCGACGAGCGGGCGATCTCCGCGCACGACGACCTCAGATGGTCATGGCGGTGAACCCGCCATCGACCCGGACCAGGGTGCCGGTCACAAAACTCGACGCGGCGTCGGACGCCAACCAGACCACCGCTCCGGAGAGTTCGTCGGCTTCGCCGAATCGGCCCATCGGGGTGTGGCCCATGATCGACGCCGTTCGTTCCTCGGTGAGCAGCTTGCGGTTCTGCTCGGCCGGGAAAAACCCCGGCGCGATGGCGTTGACCCGCACCTTGTGCGGCGCCCACTCGCGGGCGAGAAACTGGGTCATGTTGTTGATCCCGGCCTTGGTGATGCCGTAGGTGAAGACCTTACTGAGCGGCGGCCCGGACGACGCCGATGAGACGTTGATGATGGACCCGCCCTCGCCCTGCTCGACCATCCGGCGACCGAAGATCTGGCTGGCGAGGAAATAGCTCGTCAGGTTGACGGCGAGAATCTTGTCCCACTCTTCGCGGGTGATCTCGAACAACGGGGTTCCGGAGTTGATCCCCGGAGCGTTGAGCAGGATGTCGACCCTCCCCCATTTCTCGACGATCTGGTCCAGCGCGCGTTGAAGCCCTTCCTCACTGGTGGCGTCGACGCCGATGCCCATGGCATCGACACCGGCCGCGCCATAGATCGCGTCGGCCTGCGCCGCTGCGGCTTCGGGGATCAGATCGAGGACCGCCACCCGAGCACCGGCCCGACCTAGCGCCGATGCCATGGCGCCTCCGAGGACGCCGCCGGCGCCGATGGTGACCGCGACCTTTCCATCGAGGGAAAACAGATCGTCGAGATAGCTCATCAGACCCTCCCGAACGGTTGTGTGTGGCGCCGGAAGTGCGTCACCAGGTTTTCGAAGTGGACCTCTTCGTTGGCGTCGAGACAGCTCATGATCCGATCCTTGAACAGCGGCTTGCCCTCCGGACCCCGCTCGGTCAACACTCGACCAAAGGTGACGTGGAGCACCTGCCGCGCATCCTCGTCGTCGAGCAGGGCCAGCAAGGCGGCGTCTTCGAGCGAGCCGGCGGCGGGAACCCGTTCGAGTCGTCCCGAGACGTGGTACGTGCGTCGTTCGTGCTCATAGAGCGACCGCGCGAAGTCGAGGATCTCGCGAAAGAGCTCGGGCTCGCGAGAAGCGATCGCCCGAAGGGCCTCGAGATAGCTCGTCCCCGCGGTCTTGACGTGAACGTGGCCGGCGCCGATCTCGCCGATGGTGCGGTAGACCCCGAACTTGTCGCTGCCCGAGTGGATGCTGATCTTGTAGGGACCGAAGGCTTCGGCGATGGCGAGGTGCTTGAGATACTCCTGCCGGAAGACCTCGAGATCGCCCCGGTAGTCGATCCCCTTCTCGAAATCACCGACGAAGCGGGGCGCCAGCCCCACCCAGTTCACACCCAGACGTTTGAGCTCGGACGCCACCAGCCAGTGCTCGAAAGGAGAGGTCACCGACGCCGTTTCGTCAACCGAGACCTCGATTTCGAAGGGCCGCTCTCCCATGACCTCGACGATGTGCCGGTAGATGGTGGCGACGTGCGCCAGCGCGGCGCCGTACTTGACGAGACCTCGGAGAACCTCCTCGGTCGTAGGTTCCAGAACAAGGTCGGACCCGATCTCGAAACGCTGTCCGGCAAACCGGGACAGCACGCCATCGGGACTCTCCTCGAGCACCGCCCACGGCAGGTCTTCGGCCGCCGCTCGGAGTTCGTCGACCGACATTTCATCGGCGGCGTCGACGACATGGTCGCCGGGGTCGATGGTGAACATGGTGAACCCGGCATCCGCCATGAGTTCGACATCGGCCGGGGTCTTGAGGTGGTCGGCATCGGCGCCGTAGCCCGAGCGCCAACCCTCCTGGAAGACCGCCCATGTGGCGGCGTCCATGACCTCGTCAGGGGTGCGCTCGGTGCGTTCGAGTTCGCGGATGGACTGCTGCGCGAGCACAACCTCGAAGCCACTGCCGACCATGGCGCGGAGGTGGGCCGGGCCGGCGATCCCGAGCCGGTCCCCGAGACCGAAGCTGTCAGCGAGACCCACGACACGCGGCCGGGTCCAGTCGAGGAGATTCCTGAGCGCCGCGGCGTTGGCATGCGACAGACGGCATCGCCGGACCTGATCCTCCCCATCAAACGCCCACTTGAGGCAGGTGCCTTCGAAAAGGGCCGAGACCTCGTCGTCCGGGGGCGCGACGATGTAGAGTCGACGACCCGGTGTCCCGCGGCCCATGAAGAACAGGGCTTTGCCTTTGGCCAACAGTGACCGTGGATAGAGGTCCAGGGACCGTTCGCCCAGATCCAGAAGCACACATTCCTCGGCTTCCACCGGCGTATCGATCAGATCCTGAAGGGTCTCACGGAGCTTCATTTCGGTTCCTTCATGGGCATGTTGGTCAACCGTTGCATCATCAACAGAATGACCAACTCTTCCGTCAATTCAACACCACGGTATGCATCAGCATATAGGGCCCACCGTGAGCATCATCGCGATAGATCTCGACCGTGACGTCATCACCATCGACGATGACCCTGAAGAACGAGCTTCTGGTCTGACCACGGCCCTTGATCTGGGCCTCGTACCAGCGGTCACGAGCGGTTGGATCGCCGCCGTACTCGGTGTAGAACTGGGCAAGAGTCTGGGTCACAGGTTGTCCCGTCAGCCCGAGATACTTGAACCAGTAATCGATATGGTATTCGTCGTCGCGGTAGAGCTGTCTGATGGACTTGGCTTCACCGACCCCGCGTTCTTTTCCTTCTTTGATGGCGCTGTCGATGGCCGCATACATCTGATCGGCGTATGAGGCCTCTTCCAGGCCCCGAGCATGTCCGGGATCGAGTTGCCACAGACCGTTGATCTTACCGACGGATGTGTTGTGGGTGTGGCCGCAGACATAGGCGTCCACATCGTACTCCCTCATCAATTTGTAGAAGGCAAACGCAGCCTCCGGGTCTTCATCGAGGGAGTCTCCCTGGTGTCGTAGCCGCCCGTTGTCCATGTCGGGCATGGGGAGCAACGGTTCATGACCAAAGACAAAGATGTGTTCCTTGGTCGTGGCCGCCAGGTCGTCTTCAAGCCATGCCATGAGTTCGGGGACGACGGCGCCCTTCAGACCCCAGTCCCTCACCCCGTCGAAGTACTGGTTGAGCACGACGAAGTGGGTGTTCCCCCAATCAAAGGAGAAGGTCGTCTCTTTGCATCCAACCGGACCGCGGTTGACGATATTCGGCACCGTGGTGCTGTAGGCGCGGAGGTACTCCATGGTCGAGGGCGACTCAGGGTCGTGGTTGCCGAGCACGGGGTACCAGGGGTAATCCTCGCCGATGGTTCGGTCGATCATGTCGCGCACGGCGGAGGGAGGATCGACATCGAGGTCACCGGGGCTGATCATGAAGGAGCCTGCCCCTG
>Ga0316198_10002499_pt1 | contig 11103 bp, 9 predicted proteins | sample OudBieAanoxic_MG_FD_204935 | JGI IMG/M metagenome (GOLD analysis project Ga0316198, IMG submission 204935) | Coastal sediment microbial communities from Oude Bieten Haven, Netherlands - site A anoxic | ecosystem: Environmental > Aquatic > Marine > Coastal > Sediment | place: Netherlands... | reverse complement strand
AGCGGATGGGGTAGCGCCGCTGCAGAAAGAGGTAGCCGCCGATGATGCCCACGGCGAAGGCGATGGAGAACTCGTACATGTTGCCCCACGGCCCGCGCTCGACGACCACGCCGCGCGCCAGCAGCGAGCCGGCCATGGTCAGGAAGCTGGCCCAGGTCAGGCCGTGGGCGAGCGCACCCAGGGTGTCTGAACCGGGCAGCGGCGCCGGCACTGCGGCCACGGCGGGCGCAGAGCCGTCCGATCCCGCGAACGCCAGCCGCGGTGCCTGGGAACTCACCGCAGCGGTCGCCCGCCGCCCCAGCGCCAGCATGGTGGTGTAGGCCACGAAGGCCACGAAGGCCAGGAGCAGGAGCAGGGCTCCGATGACGAACAGATACTGGGAGAGCGTGGCCATGCGAAGGTCGGTCGCGGGATCGTCGACGTGGCACCGCCGGATCAGGCGACCGCGGCACCGCCTTCCGGCGGTCCGTCGGACGAGAGCACGACGGCGGACGGTGACTTGGCCCCCAGCTTGAACTTCGTGCCGCAGGCGCTGCAGGTGTCGAGCTCAGCGTTGCGCACGGTGCCGTCGACGGGACAGATCACGCTGAGCTGGTCGCCGTCCACGGGGCAGCTCTTGGCGCGCGGCGGGAACACCAGGGCGTGCTCCTCGCAGTAGGGCACGTTGGGCGGAAAGACGGGCTGGCCATCGTCAGCGCGTGGCGCGGCATACGGTTCCGCCTCCACGTGGCGCACCTTGCCTCGGCGGCGGTTGATGAGATACCAGCCCCACATGAGCACGATGATGGTCAGGATGGGACCGACGATCGTGCCGATGATGACGTAAGGCAGCAGCCCGATGAGTTCGCCCCAGGCGGGCACGAGCACGGTCGTCAGCCATTCGAGGAACGAGGTCCACGGGTCGGGCGCCATGGCCAGATACTAGCGCCGACGTGACCGTTTCGCGCTGCGTCGGGGATTGCCCTTCTTCCTGGTGGCGCCGCGTCCGGGCTCCCAGGCGCGGCGCGCGTCCTCGTCCGCGGCGGCGGGGTCGTCGTGCGACATGCGGGGTGGCTTGCCCTGGCCGATGCCCACCGGCTTGCTATCGCCGCTCGCCGGACGCCCGCGTGCCTCGGGCGACCCGGCGACCTGGCGCATGAGCCAGTCGATGGAGCGCGTCAGCCCTCCGGCGCGAGACGCTCGTGCCTGCAGCCCGCGGTCACGGGTGACCACTGCCGTCCGGCTGCGGTCGGCGTACGGCTGCCTCGTGAGCAGATCGATGAGCATATCGTCGGCGCTGCGGCGTCCCGAGTGGTGGAACTCGATGCCGCGTGTGGCCCGTTTGCGCGTGGCCTCGCCCGGCGCTGGATGCCCGTCGAGGCCGACCACGATGCGCAGGTGCTGCGGTCGCCAGCGCGAGAGCCGTGGCAGGAGCCAGGCAACGCCGCCCTCGTCGCGGCTGCCGCGGACGTCATGCAGCAGGTTGTCGCCATCGATGAGCAGGAGGTCCAGCTCCTCGATGTCTGCCTGAGGACTCACCTCGTGCTCACCTCCTGCTGCCTCCTGCCTCCTGCGGCGGCTACCATCAGGTCATGCTCCTGCTCGTCGATCTCGACGGTGTCGTCTACCGGGGGACAGAGAAGATCCCCGGCGTGCCCGAGCTGCTGACGCAGCGCGCGGCCCGTGGCGACATCATCGTCTATGTCACCAACAACTCGCGCTGGCACCGCACCGAGTACCAGGCGCGACTTGAGAGCATGGGCGCGCCGGCCACGCTCGAGCACATCCTGACCTCTGCCCGCGGCACGGCCCTGGCCCTGGCCGCCATGCCCGAGTCGCCGCGCCTGAGCATGGTCTTCGGCGGCGAGGGCCTGATGCGGGAGCTGAACGACGTGGGGCTGGCCACGGTGGAGTGCTCCTACGAGGGCTACGCTCAGCGGCCTGACGCGGTCGTCTGCGGGGTCGACTTCGACCTCTCCTTCGAGCGGCTGTCGGCCGCCGCCATGGCCGTGCGCGACGGGGCCTACTTCGCCGCCACCAACCGCGACCCCATCTTCCCCATGCCCGATGGGCTCAAGGCGGGTGCCGGCTCGATGATCATGGCCATCGTCACGGCCAGCGGGCGCGAACCGGACCTGGTCATCGGCAAGCCTGAACCCGGGCTCATGCGCGAGGCAGCGGCCGTGGCCGGTGTGCCCGTGGAGGAGGCGGTGGTCATCGGTGACGGCCTCGTCACCGACATCGCCGCGGCCAACGCCGTGGGCGCCAGGAGCGTGCTCGTCCTGAGCGGCGTGAGCACGGCCGAACAGGCGCGCTCGCTGCCACCGGGCCAGGGTCCGACGGTCATCGCCGACGGTCCCGCGGCGCTCGACCGCGTCCTCGACGAGCTGGCCGCCACGCCTGCCGGCTGATCAGGCCTCAGCCGGGGCGGGGTGCTCCGCGAGCCAGGTCTCGAAGGCCTGCGCCAGCTCGGCGCGCAGCTCCTCGTCATGGTGCAGGAAGGCCGAGGCGTAGGCCTGGCGCGTAGCGCGCGCGATGTCCGCCGGCCGGACGCCGAGCTGGTCGACGGCACGTCGCAGCTCGCGCACGAGCGTGAGGTCGGAGACGGTGCGGTCGTCGGTGTTGATGGTCACGGGCACGCCGGCGCGGATGAGCCGGGGCAGGGGCGCGTCGATATCGGCGGTGCCGATGCCCGCCTGCAGGTTGCTGGTGGGGCAGAGGTCCAAGGGCACGCGGCGCTCGGTCAGCTCGAGCTGCAGCGCCTCATCGTCGGCTGCCGGCGCGCCGTGGGCGATGCGCCAGGGGTCGAGTGCCAAGGCGCGCCAGACCTGTGCCGCACCGCCCCACTCGCCGGCGTGGCAGGTGATGCCCAGGCCACCCCTGCGCGCGATCTCGACCGCCTCACCGAAGACCAGCGGATCGGGCGCGGCTCGCTCTACGCCCGCGATGTCGAAGCCGGTCAGGCCGGCATCGATGAACTCGAGCGACGTGCGCGCGACCGCCGCCGCCGTGGCCTGGTCGTGGGTGCGCAAGGCCACGGCGATGAGCCGGATGGCGACACCGTGCTGCTGTGCTGCCGCACCCGTTGCCTCGACCACGGCCGCGACGCCTTCGCGCAGGCCCAGGCCGCGGGCGGTGTGGAGCGAGGGTGCCCAGCGGATCTCGGCATAGGCGGTGCCGTCGCCGGCCACGTCCTCGACCAGCTCGGCCGCCACGTGCGCAAGGGCCTCCTCGTCCTGCAGCAGGGCGATAGGCAGGTCGAAGGCGCGCAGCAGCTCGGCCTGGTCGGCGCAACGATCGGGCGCCACCAGTCGCGCGCGCATGCCTTCGACCGTGTCGGGCACGCGAGCCGGGCCGTGGGGCCTCGAGCGAGCCAGATCGAGGGCCGTGGCCGGGCGCAGCGATCCGTCGAGGTGGAGGTGGAGCTCCGCCTTGGGCAACTCGCGCAGCCAGGCGTCAAGGGCCTGCGGGTCGGTCATGGGCCCATGCTAGCCAGCCCGAGCCGGCATATCGACTCGCCAGCGGCGTAGACTGAATCTCAACAGGAAATACCCGCAGGCTGAACACCCGCGCGAGCGGGCCCACACGAAAGAGACCCACTGCCCATGCGCCTGAACGTCGTACAACGGCACCCCTGGGACGTCGAGACCGACGTCCTCGCCGTCACCGTCCCCACGTCCGAAGAGCTGCCCCCGCACCTGGCCGAGATCGATCGTCGCCTGGACGGCACCCTCGTTGAGCTGCGCGAGGTGGGCGCGCTGAAGGGTTCGCGCTGGGCCAGCCGGCTGCTGCCGGCGCAGGGGCTGGCGGCGCGGCTGCTGCTCCTCGTCGGCGTAGGAGACGGCGAGGCCCTCGACCGCCTCGATGCGCGCCGCCTGGGCACGGTCATCGTCAAGCAGCTGGCCGGGGTCCAGGCCAGGACCCTCGCCGTCCACCTGCCGCGGGTGCTGGCCAGCGGGGCCGAGCAGGCGGCCGTGGTGGAGCTCGTCACGCGCGGCCTGGTGGAAGGCGCGGAGGATCCCTCCACCCTCTACAACGAGCGCAGCGACAAGCTGCCGCCCGAGCTGGACGCGGTCACCTTCAGCGTCGAGTCCGGCGACCTCGAGCAGCTCGCCGAGCAGGCCCGGCGAGGCCGCATCATCGGCGAGGGCGGCAACCGCACGCGGCGACTGGCACACCGCGCGGCCAACGACGTCAGCCCCGAGGTCCTGGCTGACGAGGCCAGCGATCTGGCCGCGGCGCACGGCCTGGAGCTGACGGTCCTCGGCCCCGAGCAGGCCGAGACCATGGGCATGGGCATGTTCATGGCCGTGGGCCGGGGCTCCGACAACCCACCCCGCTTCATCGCCCTGCGCAACAAGCCGACGCTGGAGACGGACGCGCGCGGCCGGCTGCTGGCCATGGTGGGCAAGGGCGTCACCTTCGACACCGGCGGCATCAGCCTCAAGCCGCCGCCCAACATGGGCGAGATGAAGACCGACAAGACCGGCGCCTGCACGGTCATCAACGCCATCGCCACCGCCGCCCAGCTGGCACCCGAGGTGCCGCTGCTGGCGGTTGCGCCGGCGGTCGAGAACATGCCCGGCCCGCACTCGACGCGACCGGGCGACGTGGTGCGTGCCTTGAACGGCAAGACCGTCGAGGTCAACAACACCGACGCCGAGGGCCGGCTCATCCTGGGTGACGCCATGACGTGGGCGGAGCAGCAGGGAGCCACCCACGTGGTCGACGTGGCCACGCTCACCGGGGCCATGTTGCGCGCGCTGAGTCGGTACATGACCGGCGGCTTCGGCAGCGACGACAGCTGGTGGGACGAGGTGGCCGCTGCGGCAGCTCGCCAGGGTGAGCCGCTGTGGCGCATGCCCATCCTCGACGACCTGCGCAAGGACCTCGACTCGCCCTTCGCCGACATGTCCAACATCGGCACGGCCGAGGGTGGCGCCATCACTGCCGCGCTCTTCCTCAGGGAGTTCGTGACCGTCCCGTGGGCGCACCTCGACATCGCGGGCACGGCCTACCTGAGCAAGACCGATCCGTTCTCCACCAAGGGTGCCACGGGCGTCATGCACGCCACGCTCGTCGAGCTCGCGCTCGACGCAGCCGCGAAGGCCTAGAGCTCCACCACCGCGGCCAGCACGCCGGCCGCGATGAGCGCGGGGCCGAAGGGGACGGCCGTCTTCAGCGACACCCGCTGCGTGAGCACCAGCGCGAGCACGATGACCGCGAAGGCGATGGTGCCCAGCAGGAAGCCGACGAAGAGCTGGGAGAGGCCGAACATCAGGCCCAGGCTCACGGCCAGCTTGAGGTCGCCCATGCCCAGGGCGCCGCGGAAGATGCGGTCGGTGATGGCCAGGAGCGCCGGCGCCGCGATAGCCGCCAGCACGGCCGTGAGGTCGCCGTCGGCGATGAGCACCTGCGATTTGCCGCCGAGCACAGGGTTGAGCTCCAGCACCAGCACCAGCAGCGCGTAGGCCATGAGCGGGAAGGTGATGAGGTCCGGCAGCAGCTTCTGATCGAGGTCGGTGGCAAGGAGCACGATGAGCGCGGCCACGTAGATGCCCAGGACGGCCAGGTCGAGCGGATCGCTCCAGCGGCCGGCCAGCAGTGCGAAGGAAGCAGCGCCACCCACCACCACCGCCACGGTGCGCCAGTCCATGCCCCGCACCGAGCCGTCCTCGTGCACCGGCCAGCGGGCAGCGAGCCGGTCGGCCCCGAAGCCGAAGGCGCCGCCAAGGACGGCAGCGAGGATGATGGCCATGGTCATGGGCAGCAGCAGACCATCGAAGGCAGGCGCTCGATCATGCGTCTAGCGTGCCCGCCGTGGTGTGCCCACGCACCGGCTCGAACGTACTAGCGTCGAAGACCGCCGCGGCCGTGCGTTTGCGACTCGGGCAGAGGGGGAGTAGCATGGCCCCCACGACCGAGTGCCGTGTTCGGTCGCCCCCCGTGCCCGGGGTGCTGCGTACGGCAGCAAGTGGGAGTTGCTACAAGAACGTGCCTAGCGTGGAAGCGCGAGCACAGGGAGCCTTCGTGCCTTGGCTCCATCTGTTCGTCATGCTGATCGCCGTCGTCCTGGCGGTACCGGCTCTGCCGGCGCCGTCGGTCGAGGCCGCCAGTCTCCAGGACCAGATCTCGGCCGCGCGCAAGCGTCAGGCGTCGCTGACCAGGTCCATCTCCAGGTCGGAGAAGCTCGTCTCTCAGCTCAAGCAGGACGAGAAGGAGACAGCCGCCGACATCGCGGCCACGAAGGAAGAGCTCAATGACATCCGCGCCGACATCGCGGCGGTCAAGGAGCGTATCGCCAGCGTCAAGGAGCGCATCAAGCGCATCCGTGCCAAGCACCGAGAGCTCGTCGACGAGCAGCGCCAGACCGACTACACGCTGAGCCTGCTGGAGCAGGAGCTGGCCAACGGCGAGGCCGACCTGAAGTCACGCCGGGAGGCCCTCGGCCTGCGTCTCGCGGAGGCGTACCGCTCCGAGAACACCTCGCTCATCGAGCAGGTCTTCACGGCCGAGTCATTCTCCGACGTGCTCAGTGACACCTCGGCCTACCTCGCCTATGGCGACCAGGACGCGCAGCTCTCCGAGCAGATCCAGCAGGACCAGCAGGCGCTCGACTCGCTGCGCCTGCTGACCACCTCCACGCGCCTGCGCACCGACCAGCTACGCCGCGAGACCGAGAACACCGAGGAGAAGGTCGTCGAGCTGCGCAGGAAGCTGAGCCAGGCCGAGCGCCGGCTCAAGGTGCTCGAGAAGAAGACCGAGAAGGCCAAGGAGCGGCAGCAGGCGCAGATGCGCCTGATCGTCACGAACCGCAAGGAGGCGGCCGCGGCCGCGGCCAAGATGCGCTCGCAGCGCAACGCGCTGCGTAACCGCATCAACAGTCTCGTGGCTTCGGCGCAGGCCAAGGCCACGGCGCGGTTCGGGGTGCGCGCCGGCAGCGGCAGCGGCCGCTTCGTGTGGCCGGCCAACGGCAGCATCAGCCAGGACTACGGCTGCACCGGCTACTACGTCAACCCGCCGCGCGGCAGCTGCCCCCATTTCCACGACGGCATCGACATCGCCGGTGCCTCCGGCTCGCGCGTCGTGGCGGCGGGAGATGGCGTGGTCGCCTTCGCCGGCTGGAACCCGTACGAGGCCGTGCCCGCCTACATCGTCGTCATCGCGCACGGTGGCGGGCTCTCCACGCTCTATGCGCACCTGCGCTCCGGCATCGTCAGCGCGGGACAGGCGGTGAGGAAGGGGCAGACCATCGGCTACATGGGCAGCACCGGCAACTCCAGCGGCACCCACCTGCACTGGGAAGTCTGGGCCGGTGGCGATTGGTCGCCCGTGAACCCGAGGGCCTACCTCTAGCCTGCGCTCGGCTCAGCCGCCCGCCTTGAACGGGTTCCGCGGCACCTCGTGCTGCCACACCTCCCAGTGGACGTGCGGCCCGCTCGTCCGCCCCGTCATGCCCACGCGGCCGATGCGCTGGCCCCGCTCGATGCGCTCGCCGGCGCGGACCGGACGAGATGGCTTGAGGTGGGCATAGACCGTCTTGTAGCCGCGGCTGTGGCCGATGATGACGACGAAGGCTCGCCGCCCGTTGTCCCACGGGCTGTAGCCCACGTAGGCCACGTAGCCGCTGGCCGAGGCACGCACGGCCTTGCCCTTGCGGGCGGCGATGTCCACGCCGTCGTGGAAGTGCCGGCATGAGCCGCGCCGCGGATTGAGGTAGAACCCGGTGCAGCCGTAGGGCTGGCTGATGCGTCCCTTCACGGGCCCCTTGAAATCCCGGCTGCTGGCGACGCCGATGCGGCCGGCGCGGTCTTTCGAGCGCGCGAGCATGGCCGTGATGGCGCTGCTGAGCCGGTCCTCGGCGCGCTCGCGCTCGGCCTTGCGCTTGGCGATGCGCTCGGCGGTGGGCTTGTGCTGGCGCGACTTCTTGAGCCTCCGCGCCGCGTCCACCTTGCGCTGCGCCTTGCGCAGCTTGACCTCGAGCTGCCTGACCCGCTGCTGCTGCGCCCGGACCTGCTTGCGTAGCCTGGGCGCGTCGACCGCCTGACGGCCCTTGGGGTCGGGTCGCACCTGTGTCTTGCGCGCCAGCCGCAGCTGGAGCTGGTCCAGACGGGCGTCGGCCAGCTTGGCCTTCTTGCGCGCCACGTCGCGTCGCAGCGCTGCCGTCTTGTGCTGCTTGCGCGCCTGCTTGAGGAGACGAAGATGCTGCTTGCGCAGCCGCTGCAGCTTCTCGATCTGGCGGTCGGCCCGGCGCATGTCCGCTTCAGCCTGTTGCTGGCGGATCCGCAGCGCCGCGATCGTGTCCGAGCCGCCGGCCTCCACAGGTGCTGGCGCCAGGGCCCCGGAGGAGAGCACCAGCCCGGCCACCAGCAAGGGCGCCAGCAGGCGCCAGGCAACACCGGGTCCGGAGGCTGCTCGGAGTGCTCGGATCATGGGCCGATGCTCGCGAGCGACGGTGTCAAGCGGCACCACCTCGAGGGGGGACCCCCGGGGTACCATCAGCGCCCGCCACGCACGCGGCGTTCGGGACGGCTAGAGGTAGCCGAGCGGGTTGACCGTGGTGCGCCCCCGCCGGACCTCGAAGTGCAAGTGGGGGCCGGTGCTGTAGCCAGTGCTGCCCATGTAGCCGATGATCTCGCCCTGGCGCACGGCCTGGCCGATGCGCACGCTGCGACGCGGCAGGATGTGCCCGTAGAGCGTCTCCAGCCCGCCGGCGTGGGCGAGCACGATGATGAAGGCCCGGCCGTGCTGGTCCCAGGGGTTCCAGCCGATGTAGGCGACGACGCCGAAAGCTGCCGCGCGGATAGGTGAGCCCTTGTAGCCGGCGATGTCGAGCCCATCGTGGCCGCGGGTGTAGTACTGCGAGATGCGGCCGCGCGCCGGCCAGGCGAAGGGGCTGTCGACGCCGGGACGGAACTTGGCCATGTTGGTGGCCCGGCCGCGGGCGTACCGCTCCATGGCCAGGATCCACGAGCCCAGGTTGCGTTCGGCGTACTCGCGCCGCGCGATGGCGCCCCGCTCCCGCGCCCGAAGCGAGGCCAGGCGCGAGCGCGCCTGGCGCGACGCTCGCGCCGCGCGCTGGGCCTTGCGCTTGGTCTTGGCGAAGTGTCGCTTCTGCTTCTTGACCCGCTTCTCGAGCAGCTCGTAGCCGCGCTCGGCGATGGTGGACCCAGCGCTGCGGCCGGCCAGTGCGTTGCGTCCGCCGGCAGGTGGAGCCGCGCTCGTCGGGGACTCGACCTCTCGATCGCCGGCGTTCGCAAGCTGCAGCGCCACGACGGCCGCGACGAGGTCGGGTGGCGGGGGTGCGCTGAGCTCGGCCGTGGCCAGCCGAGCTTCACGCATGGCGACGCGGGAGGCGCGCAGCTCGGTGCGCGAGGCGGTGAGCGTGCGCTTGGCCCTGGCCCGTCGCGCGATGGCGGCGGAGTGGGCGGCCTTCGCGCGTTTGATCCTGGCCCTGGCCTGCTTCTTGGCCGTGCGCGCAGCGCGGACGTCGGAATCGGCGGCGCGCATCACGGATTCCCAGTAGATCTGCGCGCCCCGCGCGGCCTTGATCTGCGGGGTCCAATCCCGGGCCTCAACCGGGTCGGCCTGGACGAGCGTGAGCGTGGCCAGCATGAGGGCGCCGAGGCCGACGGCGAGCAGCCGCAGGCAGCGGTCGCGAAGCTCGGGCGCGATCCAGCCGGTGGCAGGCACTCGTGTTCTCTCTCCTGTCGTTCGCGCTGCTCGGGGGACCGTCGAGCGGGTGCCCGTGATCCGGTGGCACGGCAGGCGCGGCGATGCTACGAACGAGCCCGTCTGGTCCGATGTGGCGACTCGGTAGGGGGGGACCGGTGACCATCGGTTCGGTCGGGCGGGGTCGGCGGCGGTGAGGTGCCGCTGCATCCGCGCGCACGGCGGCGTGGCCCGGCGGTGTAGCATCGCGAGGTGAGCCGAACACTGGCGGTCGTCCTTGCCGGCGGCGAGGGAGAGCGTCTTTCACTGCTATCGGGCGTCCGCGCCAAGCCCGCCGTCCCGTTCGCGGGCAAGTTCCGCATCATCGACTTCACCCTGTCGAACTGCGTGAACTCCGGCCTGACCAACGTGATGGTGCTGACCCAGTACGCGCCCATGTCGCTCAATGACCACATCGGTGCGGGCCGACCGTGGGATCTCGACCGCAACTCGGGCGGCATCCGCATGTTCCAGCCGTTCATCTCGCGCGGCCGACCGCGCGAGTGGTACCTGGGCACAGCCGACGCGGTCACGGCCAACCTCGAACCCATCCGCCAATCCGGCGCCGACGTCATCCTGGTGCTCGCGGGCGACCACATCTACAAGATGGACTACGGACCCTTCATCCAGCAGCACCGGCGCAAGCGCGCCGACGTGACCATCGCGGTCAAGCCCGTGCCCCTGGACGAGGCACACCGCTTCGGCGTCCTCGGCCTCGACGATAGCGACGCGGTGACCGAGTGGCAGGAGAAGCCCAGGCAGCCCAGGTCGAACCTGGCCAGCCTGGGCATCTACGTCTTCAGTCCCAAGGCGCTGGAGAAGTGGCTCGAGGGTCGCCACGACTTCGGCAGGCACGTGGTGCCGGACATGCTCGACGCCGGCGCGCGGGTCTTCGGCTATCGCTTCGAGGGCTACTGGCAGGACGTGGGCACCGTCCACAGCTACTGGGAGACCCAGATGGAGCTGCTGGACGATCACCCGCCGCTCGACCTCTATGACCGCGAGTGGGTCGTGCACACTCGTTCCGAGGAGCGGCCGCCGGCCCGGATCGGCTCCACGGCCAACGTCCATCGCAGTCTTATCAGCCACGGCTGCATCATCAGCGGCACGGTCGAACACTCGGTGCTCTCGCCAGGTGTGCGTGTCGATCCCGGAGCCATCGTGCGGGACAGCGTGATCATGTTCGACACGCACATCCGCGCCGGTGCCGTCGTCGACCGCGCCATCATCGACAAGGAGGTCAACGTCGGGCCCAACGCCATCGTGGGCACGGGGAACGACTTCGACACGCCCAACGTCGACGAGCCGGAGCGCCTCAACACCGGCATCACGGTGGTGGGCAAGCGGGCCTACATCCCGGCCTCCGCCCGCATCGGACGCAATGTGCGCATCGCCGGCGACGTGCGACCCGCC
>Ga0316198_10002498_pt1 | contig 11105 bp, 8 predicted proteins | sample OudBieAanoxic_MG_FD_204935 | JGI IMG/M metagenome (GOLD analysis project Ga0316198, IMG submission 204935) | Coastal sediment microbial communities from Oude Bieten Haven, Netherlands - site A anoxic | ecosystem: Environmental > Aquatic > Marine > Coastal > Sediment | place: Netherlands... | reverse complement strand
CTGCGTGCGATGAGGCGGGGGCTGGAAACGGGATTACGGTGGACCCTACACGGGCACGTAGGAGGAAACTCCGGATACAGACAAGGGTTCACCTAGTGAATTACCGCGCCAGTCCTCGACCCTACCGAGAAAACCCGCGGGGGTCACATGGGCCACACAGCCCATATCACGGTGTTCTGGTCCACCGAATCTTTCGGTTCACCGTCCCTACCGGCTGGGTGGGTACCGTCTAATAACTATACAGTTCGAGTTACAATTCGTGTATCGACTCCCCTGTCAAATTAAATCACACCCTTGCCTTTCTCCTTCCACTGATACAGCGGCGTTTTTGGTGATCTCCCAGTTGGCCAATGCAAACGGGCTGCAGATCAAAAAAGCGGCGGTGGCGACCATGGAGCAGCTAGCGAAGAATTTTCCCCTAATTCAGTAGTGCAAGAGTGATTGCGCTCAGTCTATTAGGATAAATTGCTCATTGACCCCGGTTTTTTACCGACAGTTTTTTCAAGGCGCTGGGCTTCGAACTGCATTGGTCGTCACCTTGACCACCATGCCCGGGCGAACCTTTTGCAGGCCTTCGGCGATGACACGCTCGCCCTTCTTCAGCCCCTTGTTGACGATCCATTGTTGTTTATGCGCTGCGCCGGTCGTCACCATGCGTTTCTCGACCTTGTTGTCTTTATCAACGACAAACACGTGCGTCCCTTCCTGGGTCTGCAGCAAGGCTTTCTCCGGGATCAGCAGTGCATCGGGCTGATGTCCGACGATCATCCGTAAGGGAATGTATTGTCCGGGTATCAGTGACCGCTGGTTGCCCTTTTTGGGGTTCTGAAATTCAAACCGTACCTGCAGTGTATCGGTGGCAGGGTCAATCAGGGCGCTGATGTAATTCAAGCTGCCCTGGTGTGCATAGATGCTGCCATCAGGCATCACCAGTTCGGCAGTGAATTCGTTCTCCGCAATTGGAGCCAGGCCCTGTTTCTGCAGTTGCTGCACCCGGTACACCTGCTCGCGACTGATATTGGAGATGACATAGATCGGGTCGATCTGCACGACCGTCGTTAACTCGGTTTCCTGTTTGTGCACCAGGTCGCCGACGTATGCAAGCGTGTCCTGGATACGGCCGCTGAACGGCGCGCTAATTTTGGTGAAGCTCAGATCCAGCTCGGCGTTTTCAATATCGGCCTTGTCTGCATCGATTGACGCCTTCACCTCAGCTTTCCTGGAGATCGCTTTTTCCTTGTCTTCCACCGAACCGGCACCCTGCTTGGCCAACCGCGTGTATCGTGCCGCTTCACTGCTCCAGAATTTGAGACTCGCCTGGTGTTGCTCGAGTTGTGCCTTGAGTGAGTCGAGTTTCGCCTGGTAAGGACGGGGATCGATCAGGTACAGCGGATCGTCTTCGGTGACATTGGTGCCCTCGGTGAAGTTGCGCTCGAAGATATAGCCCGACACGCGCGGCACAATCTGCACGGTCTTTACCGGTTTAACCGTACCGGCCACTTCCATGACGATGGGCACGGTTTCCTGTTTGACTTCGGACACCACCACGCCAGGTGGGGGCATCTTGGGCTTCTGTTTGGGTTTTTCGCAACCCGCCAGGCCAAGCAGTAGACTGCAGACTGCAGTTAGAACCGTAGCCTTGACAAAATATGTGTTGTTCAGCGTATGCATGGTAATAACCTGTTTAAGACTCAACTGTCTTGTGGTTCTGCGCTGGACGCACTTGCTGCACCACCCGTCTTGCGTTCGCGCATGCGTTCGATCACTACATAGAAGATCGGTACGAACACGATCAGCACGGTGGCCAGCGTCAGTCCGCCCACCACGGCGGTGCCCAGGGAGCGGCGGGAATTGGCACCCGCACCGCTCGCCAGCACCAGTGGCATGAGGCCAAGGATGAATGCAAAGGCGGTCATCAGGATCGGCCGCAAGCGGATGCGGGCGGCTTCCATCGCCGCTTCGACGATGCCTTTTCCCTGGTCGTGCAGGTCCTTGGCGAATTGCACAATGAGGATGGAGTTCTTCGCCACCAGGCCGATGAGCATGACCAGTCCGATCTGACCGTAGACATCCAGATCCATGTTACGTAGCACCAGGAATCCAATAGCCCCCAATAACCCCAGCGGGATGGCCAGCAGAATCATGATGGGCATGGACCAGCTTTCGTACTGGGCGGCGAGCACCAGGAAGACAAAGATCAGCGACAGGGCAAACACCACCGGCGCCAGATTGCCCGCCTCCTTCTGCTGGTAGACCAGGTTGGTCCACTCGTAACCGAAACCCTCCGGCAGGACCTCGGCGGCGAGTTCCTCCATGGCGGCATTGGCCTGCCCGGAACTGTAACCCGGTGCCGCGCCGCCGTTGACCTGGACTGAACTGTATTCGTTGTAGTGCGGAATATTGTAGGGGCCTACTATGGGCTCAATGGTGACGAAGGCACTCAGCGGGATCATCTTGCCGTCGCTGTTACGCACCTTGAGCCGGGTGATGTCATCTTCCCGAAAACGCGCATCTTTCTCGGCCTGCAGATAGACGCGATAGACACGCCCGTACTGGTTGTACTGGTTGACGTACAGCGAACCCAGGTTGATCTGCAGTGTATTGAAGATATCGTCCAGCGAAACACCGCGGGTCTTGGCCTTCACCCGGTCGACCTCCAGGTAACGCTGCGGTACCTCCGGATCAAAGGTCGAATATACCCCGGCCAGTTCCGGCCGCTTGCGCGCCTCAGCGAGGAAACGTTGCAGCACTTTGGTCAACTCTTCTACGCCCAGGCTGTTGAGGTCCTGGATCTCGAAGTTGAACCCACCGGTGGAGCCCAGGCCGGGAATCGGTGGTGCGTTGGCCACCATGATGACGGCTTCCGGAATCCGGACCACCTGTGACTGAATGTGAGCAATGATGCCCTCGAGCCGGGTTTCAGGGGTCTGGCGCTCGTCATAGGGTTTGAACACCACGAAACTAAAGGCTGCGCTCATGTCCTGAACAGCATCGATGAGGTTGTAACCCGGTACGGAAATGACGTCGGCAACGCCAGGCGTGCTTATTGCGATCTGATTGATCTGATTCACAACCTGCTCGGTGCGCTCTATGCTCGCCCCGGAGGGTAGCTTGGTTATTACCATCACGTAACCCTGGTCTTCGGCCGGCACGAAAGCGCTGGGTGTCGATTCGAACAGCACCAGGGCCAGGGCGCACAGACCGGCAAAGGCGAGTGCTACCAGCACCCAGACCCTGGACAAGGTTTTCACAGAGTTGGCATAACCATTGGAGAGCTTGTCAAAGGCGGTATTGAAGGCGCGAAAGAAGCGATTCTTTTCACCGGTCTCGGGACGCAGCAGGACCGCCGCCAGCGCCGGGCTCAGCGTCAGGGAGTTGAAGCCGGACAGGCCGACGGCAATGGCAATCGTCAGGGCGAACTGGTTATACAGCTGACCGGTCATACCCGGGATGAAAGCGACCGGTACGAAGACCGCCATCAGCACGATGGTGGTGGCGATGACCGGTCCACGCACCTCCGCCATGGCCTGCTCGGTAATCTTCTTCATATCGGTGGCGCCGGCTTCCAGGTGACGGTTGACATTTTCCACCACCACGATGGCGTCGTCGACCACCAGGGCCACAGCAACCACCAGGCCCAGCAGGCTGAGGGTGTTGATGGAGAAACCGAAAGCCGCCATGAAGATGAAGGTGCCGATCAGCGAAACCGGGATGGCAATCGTCGGAATCAGGGTACTGCGGAAGTTCTGCAGGAACACGAACACCACCAGCATGACCAGCAGGATGGCCTCCACCAGGGTAATAATGACTTCCCGGGTGGATTCTTCGATAAATCGGGTGGTGTCATAGTGCACGCTCCATGTCAGATCGCCCGGGAAATGCTGGGCAAGGTCAGTCATCGCCGCGCGCACCGCCTTGGCGATCTTGATCGAATTGGCGTTGGCCAACTGGTAGACCGCAATAGCGGCGGTGGGCTTGTTGTTGAGGTTGGTGGACCAGGAGTAGTCCTCTGCACCCAGCTCCACTCGACCCACATCCTTGATTCGGACCACCGTACCGTCCGGGTTGGCGCGGATAACGATATCCTCAAACTGCTGCACACTCTCCAGACGTCCCAGGGTGTTGAGCTGAAAGGCGAATGACTGGCCATCGGGCGCCGGTGGTGCACCCAGCTTACCCGCCGCCACCTGGTTGTTCTGTTCCTTGACGGCGTTCTCCACGTCCATGGCCGTCATGCCCATGTTGGCCAGCTTGTCCGGGTTCAGCCAGATACGCATGGCGTACTTGCGCAGACCAAAGTTGTTGATCGAGGCTACCCCATCGATACGGGCGAGGCGATCGGTGATGTGGATGTCCGCGTAGTTCTGTAGAAAGGCCTGGTCGAATGTCTCGTTGGGGGACGTCAGGTTAACGATCAGCACGATATTACTGGAGTGCTTTTCGATCGTCAGCCCGACCTGGTTCACCTCGGGCGGCAACTGGGACAGCGCCTGGTTACTGCGGGTCAGGGCTTCCATCTGGGCGATGGACTGGTCATAACCGACCTCGAAGGTCATGGTGATGAGCGAATCGCCGTTGTTGGTGCTGTTGGAGGACATGTAGATCATACCCTCCGCGCCGTTGAGCTGTTCCTCCAGTGGCGTGGTCACTGTCTTGGCCACCACGTCTGAACTGGCGCCGATGTATTGGGTGGAGACCTGGATCTGGGAGGGCACCAGTGGCGGATACTGCGCAATCGGCAGCACAAACATACTGATCAGCCCGGCCAGGATCATCATCAAGGCTATGGCTATCGCAAATATGGGGCGATCGATAAAGAAGTTCATAGAGGCCAATTAGAGTCAGAGAGCAATTTATCCTACCATTGATAGGTCGTATGAAGCCATTACGTAGAACATTACCATAGGCGAAGACCCGAACACCTTGCTGGTTCCGGGCCCTGGTGCAGAGCCAGGTCGGCACCCAGGTCTACGTAGTCAACAAGGACAACAAGGTGGAAGTCGAAAAAGCCTACAAACAGCAATGGATTATCAAGAAAGGCCTGAAAAAAGGCGAGCGAGTCATCTATGACAGCGTGCAGAAAGGAAGAAATCGGGGTCAGAGAGCAATATTTTCTAATATTGGCCTATCTTGATGCAGTGTAAGATCTAATCCTGCAAACATTAGAAAATATTGCTCTCTGACCCCGATTTACTAACCCGATTTAGCATGAATGACGGTGAGACTCAACAGCGAGTAAAGATTCGGAGCTTACGCGGATTCGGATTGGGAAAGTGTCTCCACCTTGGTCGGCAGTCCTATGGTATCCAACAGTTCGATAAATGGATCCGGATCGAGCTCCTCCACATTGACCATGGTTTTTGTATCCCAGGCCCCTTGGGCAATCAGCATAGCTGCTGCTACCGGCGGAACGCCTGCCGTGTAGGAGATGGCCTGCGATTCCACCTCCTCATAACAGGCGTGGTGATCGCAGATGTTGTATATGAAGACTTCGCTTTGCCTGCCATCCTTTTCCCCCTTGACCAGGTTTCCGATACAGGTCTTGCCCGTATAGTCCGGCGCCAGGGAGGCGGGGTCAGGCAGGCAAGCCTTGACCACCTTCAATGGCACGATCTCCACTCCTTCCGCGGTGCGCACCGGTTGTTCAGACAACAGGCCAGTATTTTTCAACACCGTAAAACAGTTGATGTAGTGGTCGCTGAAACCCATCCAGAAACGGATGCTGTTGGCATCAATATTCTTCGACAATGAGTGCAATTCGTCATGCCCGCTCAGATATATGGTTTGTTTGCCGACCACCGGAAAGTCAAAACTTCGTTTTTCCGTGTGCACCTCCTTTTTCACCCACTGCCGATTCACCCAGGTCCATACCGCTTCAGTGAATTCGCGGAAATTGATTTCCGCATCGAAATTGGTGGCAAAATAACGGCCGTGGTCTCCCGCGTTTACATCCATGATATCGATGGTATCGATGCGGTCGAAATAGTGCTTCCGGGCATAGGCGCAATAGGCATTGACGACGCCCGGATCGAAGCCAACACCCAGAATGGCGGTGGTGCCTTTCTCCTGACACTCGTCCCGGTGTTTCCATTCATAATTGGCATACCAGGGCGGCTGCTCGCAGATCTTGTCCGGCTCCTCGTGGATCGCTGTATCCATATAGGCAGCACCCGTCCGCATGCAGGCCTGAAGCACTGACATGTTAATGAAAGGTGTGCCCACGTTGATGACAATCTGGCTACCGCTCTCCCTGATCAGGTCGACGACGGCAGCTACATCCATGGCATCCAGCTGACGCGAACAGAGCCGGCCCGCTGCCTGTTTCAGATTCCCTTTGCGATGAATGCTCTCGATGATGTCATCACACTTTTTCCGGGTTCTGGAAGCGATGCAGATATCGCCCAGAATATCGTTGTTCTGAGCACACTTGTGGGCGACCACGTTGGCCACCCCGCCTGCCCCGATGATTAAACAATTTTTTTTCATGCTTGGCGAAGACTCCATTGCGCGTGTTTTCAGGACAGACTGGATTTATAATCCTGGTAGCCGAAGCGCTTGACCTGCTCGATCGTGCCATCCAGCCTTTTGACGGCAATGGCCGGCATATTGACCCCGTTGAACCAGTTCTTTTTTACCATGGTATAGCCCGCCGCATCGGCAATCCGGATGGTATCGCCTACCCGCAACGGCTTGTCAAAGTAGGCCGTGCCAAACAGGTCTCCGGCCAGGCAGGATTTACCGGCAATAGTATATCGATACCCCCCCTCGTCAGCCCCTTCAATTTCGGCGTTTTCCCGATAGATCAGCAGGTCCAGCATATGGGCTTCCACAGAACAGTCGACAATGGCGATGTCCGCCTCATTGGAGACCACATCCAGCACCCGGGTAACCAGCCAACCGGCCCCGGTGACCACAGCCTCCCCCGGTTCCAGATAAACCTGTAGTCCGAATCGTTCGGAAAACGCCTTCAGTTTTTCACAAAAAGCGCTCAGGGGATAATCTTCGTGGGTGAAAGTTATCCCACCACCCAAGCTCAGCCAATCGAGCTGCCGCAACAGAGTCCCATAGGTTTCACCCAGCGTGTCGAGCAGGGTGGCGAAGTTGTCAAAATCCCCATTTTCACAATTGTAGTGGAACATCAATCCCGAGATCAGGGGCAGAGCTTTGCGTATCGCATCCTGGTCGATGACCCCAAGGCGGGAGTGGGGTCTTGCCGGGTCGGCCAGATCAAAGTGGGAATAGCTGATCTGTGGATTCACCCTCAATCCGAGCTCCGGACAGGGCGACTGCTGCCTGACAAGGGAATGGAATCGCTCCAGCTGAGAAATGGAATTGAATATGATCTTACTGGAAAAAGATCTCAGCTGTTTTATCTCAGCTTCATCGAATGCCACGCTGTAGGCATGGACTTCTTTACCGAAAGTCTCATAACCCAGTCTGGCTTCATACACGGAACTGCCCGTCGTACCGTCCATGTATTCACGCATGAGGCCGAACAAAGACCAGGTGGAAAAGCATTTCAGTGCCAGTACAGATCGAGCATTTCCATGGCGCCTGACAAACTGGATCTTTTTGAGGTTCTCCAGCAGACGGGTTTCATCGATCAGGTAATAGGGGGTTTCCACTGAACTCATGCAGATTGACGAATTACCTCAGCTGGGTAAATGGCGGCTGTACCGGATGTTTTGCTTCACGCCCGAGAGAGAGCTTATAGATATTTTTGGGCTCGAAGTACTTATCCACCACCTGTACCACCATATTCTCGTCAAATGACTTGCATGAAAAGACATCCAGGTAGACATCCCGGTTGTGATCACTGAAATGCGCAGTGATAGCCGACGTCTCTATCAATTGGACCATCGAGTAGCCGGCTGCCGCCTGGCTGTGAGTGGCAAAATGCTCGATAACAGGTTCGCCATAGGCCACCATATCAATGGCATCCACCAGCTCTGCCACAAAATCACGCAGGCTTTCTTTGCGAGCGATATTTTCATTGCACCCACCCATATCCAGGACCAGATGCTGGCCCCACACGTTTTCAGTTTGCATTGATCCTCTGTCCCGTAATTAACTTACAGCTTCCTGTGTCGAGACCCTGCCTGATGGATTCAAGCTGAATTTCGTAGCGGTGCCAGGAATGGATTTCCGCAAATAAGACCCGCTGCTGGACGGTTTCCAGCCGGCAATGATATCGTAAATTTACTGAAATAAGAAAATTTCCGCTCAATCCGGGCCATTCCACCGATCGGAAAAGACTCGTTGAAAGACAGTTGCCCTATCAGCACCTGGCGGAACTGTTCTGTTGCGCCAGGCGCCTTCGTTCCCCGTATGCCCTGGCCCAGGAATTGGCGGTGATGCCGTGAGCGATGATACTGAGAATAATGGTGCACACCACCGTCATCGCGAGCGGACCGCTGTCCGGCAGCCCACTGTTTATGACCATCACAGCAAATACGATACTGGCCAGGCCGCGCGGGCCAAACCAGCCGATAAACAGTTTGCCCTCGGTGTCGATACCGCTGCCGGCGAGTGACACGAACACCGGTAACATGCGTATGACGGTGAGACTCAAAACGGAATAAAGCAGGATCATCCAGCTGAAATTGCCGACCGCCTGCCCCACCACCGCCGAGCCGAAGATCACCCAGGTGATCAGCGCCAGGGTATCGCCCGTGCCCTCTGAGGCGAGCAGGAATTCCTCTTTTACTTCCTTCGAAAGATGCGCATCCAGAATCCCGAACAGGATGCCGCCGCTGAACGCCGCGATAAAACCGCTGCCACCTAAATACTGTGCAACCGCAAAACAGCTCAATGCCAGCGCGACCACCGGTATCTGAATCCAGGTGTGTGTCAGCCATTGACGACGGCGGGCGAACTTCAATAACCTGGCCGCAAGAAAAGTCAACACCAACCCGACGGCGAGACCGATACCGATTTCCTCGATAACCAGTTTTACCGCCAGCGTCCAAGGGCCCGCATCACCCGCCTTGTCCAGGGCCAAGGTGAGAAACAAAAGCAGAACCGGCACACAGATACCGTCGTTCAGACCGCTCTCGACATTCAGGCCCTGGCGGACCTCATCGGGTACCGCTTCATTGGTTACCACCGCCTTCCCGAGCGCCGCATCGGTGGGCGCCAGCATGGTTGCCAACACCGCCATGGCGAACAATGACAGGCTATCGACCAGCAGCGCAGCGACCGCGAAGCCCAGCAGGATGGTCAGCGGCAGGCCGATCAACAGCAACCGTGCCGGCAAACCCTCGGTCTTTCTCAACACCCGCATATCCGCACCGGCCGCATCGGTGAACAACACCAGGGCCAGCGTCACCTCGGCCAGGCCACGGATCGTCTCGCGATCGATTTCCATGCTGTGCAAGTCGAGAGCGACGGGACCGATGATCAGTCCGAAACAGGTAAAAATGATAGGGCCGCTGATCCAGGTGCGTTCGATGGCACCGGCCACCGAACTGTAAATCAGCACAAATACGGCCAGTAAGGCCAGGTTTTCATACATGTCAATTTTCCCCAGACACTAGTTGTTTTTATAAATCTTTTGAATAAAGTAAAAGATCAATGCCGTTGTCCAGCCAAAAATGATCACACCGTTGCCCGCCTGGATAGCCGCCAGCGTGCGCCATTCCCCGCTCAGCACGACATCGCCATAGCCGAGCGTGGTGTAGGTCACCATCGAGAAATAGAATGCCGTCTGCGGATCAGGGAGCTCGGTGATCATCGGGTTATACAGGTACAACAATCCCCACAATACGGCCTCGATCACAATGGCGATGAACATCCACAGGGTCATCAACCAAACCAGTAAAACCCGGTCGAAAGGGCCTCTTGCAGGACCAAAGCGCGTCAGGCGCCATTCGAGCGCGTGGGTGCCGGCGACCATGAACATGGCGTGGATAAGGGTGCACACAAACATCATCAACAAAGCGGCACCGATTTTTTCACCCAGCAACATCGCGACTGTCCCCCTGCAGATTTAACCGCTTATGCCTGGTCCGTTTGTTTGCGGTAGTCTTTCACGACATCGTCCAGTGTGTCATAAAAGGCATCCTCTCCAAAAAGCTGACGCAGCTTGTAACGGCTTTCCTCCCTGACGTCGTCCAGCACCTGTGCAACCACCAGGCGTATGCCTTTCTCTTTCAGTATCCCGAATATCGAGCGCAAGGTCTCCGCCGCCGAGTAGTCCACGTCGTCGACCGCGGAGGCATCGAGGCAGAACCAGCGCAAAGCGGGATCCGCGCTGTTGACGATACCGGTAATCTCTTCCGACAGCTGCTCGGCATTCGCGTAATACATGCTGTGCGTGAAACGGTAGATCAGCAGGCCGGGGGCGGCTTGGGCGTGGGTCGCTACCGGCTGCGCGCGCAGGACACCCGACTCAGACGGTACCAGCACCACGTTCTTCGGCCGATAGCCGCGCCGGGTGTGATCGATCAGGGACAACACGATCGCGAGTATGATGCCCTGCTCCACGCCGACGAACACCACCATCAGCGCGGTAATCAGCGCGACCCAGAACTCCGAGCGCCGTTGGGCAAAGATACTCTGCATGCCCTTGACGTCGATCAGGTCGACACCGATCAGGAACACCACGGCTGACAGAACTGCGTCGGGCATATAAGCCAATGGCCCGGTGAGAAACAGCAGCACCAGCAAGACGATAACCGCGGTGACGATCAGCGATAACTGGCTGCGCCCACCGGCACTATCGACCATCTGGGTCTTGGTCGGACTGCCATTGACGACAAAGGTACCGGACAGGCCGGCGCCGACATTCGCCAGCCCCAGACCGACCAGGTCGGTGTTCTCACTGAAGCGCTCGTTGTAGCGCGCGGCATAGGCGCGCGAGGTGGCGGCGCTCTGTGCCAGGATGACCACGAACATGGCGAACGCGGTGGGCACCAGCTTGCCGATGAGATCCCAGCTCCACTTCACCTCCGGCAGCCCGATATGGGGCAGACCGCTAGGTACAGCGCCGAGCACGTGTACGTGCTCCTTGAGACCCAACGCCCAGCTCAGGACAATCGCGCCGATCACGGCGATCAGTGCCCCCGGTATTTTCTTCGAGAGCTTTTTCGAACCGACAATAACCA
>Ga0316198_10002497_pt1 | contig 11108 bp, 4 predicted proteins | sample OudBieAanoxic_MG_FD_204935 | JGI IMG/M metagenome (GOLD analysis project Ga0316198, IMG submission 204935) | Coastal sediment microbial communities from Oude Bieten Haven, Netherlands - site A anoxic | ecosystem: Environmental > Aquatic > Marine > Coastal > Sediment | place: Netherlands... | reverse complement strand
TGGTCGTAGGGAGTCTGTTTGGTGATGGTGAAGCGAGGTCCGCAGTTGGTGCAATTGATGAACGCGTAGTTGTGGCGGCGATCGTTCGGATCGTGAAGCTCGGCGAGGCATTCGTCGCACGTTCGAAGATCGGGTGAGACGAGCGCAGTCCCGGTTGCGGCGTGGTGGCTTGCGACGATCCGGAACGAGGCGTCGCCGGTCGGCGGGACGTCCTCGGCCTCGATTCGCTGGATTCGCGCTGCGGGTGGAGCGCAGCGTTCAAGATCCGAGACGAAACCGGACACGGCGTCAGGCTCACCTTCAACTTCGATGAAGACGCCGTCGGTGTCATTGCCCACGAACCCGCCGAGGTGGGCGGAGGTGGCGAGGCCGTAGACGAACGGCCGGAATCCAACTCCTTGGACGATTCCGGAGACACGCAGACGTCGGCGAACGGGTGGAGCAGGCATCACATGTCGCATCGTACGCAGGGTCCCGGCTGCACGGCAGGGGAGGACGGCCCGCGGCTGCGGGTCAATGGTCCCGGAGTTCGGGCGCCGTCCATGGTCTGCGCCGATGCTCGGCCTCTTCCGATTCAGTACGATTCGTGCCATGACAGATCTCATGACCGCAGCAGCAGAGTGGATTGCCGGAGACCCTGACCCGGTGACGCGAGCCGAACTGCAGGGCATCGTCGATTCCGGGGACAGGGAGGAACTCACCGAGCGGATGGGAGCGACACTCCAATTCGGAACTGCGGGCTTGCGCGGCCGCGTTGAGGCCGGGTCGAATCGCATGAACCGCGCGACGGTGATCCGAGCAACGAAAGGGCTAGCCGATTACCTGCTCGCGACAACGGGAACCGACCAAGGGCCTGTGGTCGTCGGGCGCGATGCCAGGCTTTCGTCCGCGACGTTCATGGATGACACGATTTCCGTGCTGGTAGCCGCCGGATTCGAGGTGCGCTACTTCGCCGATCCGGCCCCGACCCCGCTCGTCGCCTTTGCCTCACTCCACCTCGGTGGGGTCGCCGCAGTCGTCGTGACGGCGTCGCACAATCCTCCGGCCGACAACGGATACAAGGTCTATGCGCAGAACGCGGCACAGATCATCCCGCCCACGGATGCCGACATCGCGACAGCGATCGCAGCCGTCGGCCCGGCCTCCGAGGTGCCGCGGGCGGAGATCGTTGGTGCAGCAGCTCAGCCGATCGGGGAGGACCTGTTCGCCGACTACCTCCTCGACGTCGCGCAGGGTCTTCCTGGGACTACGGGAGATCGGACGATCAGCATCGTCTATGCCGCAATGCACGGGGTGGGCGGCAAGTACGTGGTCGCGGCGCTAGACCGGTTCGGGTTCTCACGGGTCCACCCGGTCGCCGCACAGTTCGAGCCCGACGGCCACTTCCCGACGGTCGCGTTCCCGAATCCCGAGGAGCCGGGGGCGATGGACCTGTCGCACGAACTCGCCATGTCGATCGACGCCGACCTGGTGATCGCGAACGACCCGGACACGGACCGACTGGCGGTCTCCATCCCGGAACCGGGCGCCGGATTCCGCCAGCTGACCGGGAACCAGATTGGGGTGCTGCTCGCCGACTACCTGCTCGCCGGCGGGGGGACCGAGCGGCCGCTGGTCTTCAACAGCATCGTTTCATCGCCGATGCTCGCCTCGATCGCCGATGAATACGGTGCGGGCTACGACCGGACGCTCACCGGGTTCAAGTGGATCTGGAACGCGGCACTCGACCTCGAGGCGGAGGACCGCGGATCGTATGTCTTCGGATATGAGGAGGCGCTCGGCTACTCGGTCGGTCAGACAGTGCGAGACAAGGACGGGATCTCGGCGGCCGTCGCATTCGCGGCTCTTGTTGCAGGAGCGAAGGCCGACGGGAAGACGGTGTGGGACCTTCTTGCCGACCTCTATCGCCGCAACGGGCTCTGGGTTTCGACGCAGAAGAGCCTCGTTCGGCCGGGAGCGGAGGGGGCGGACGAGATCGCGGCGGCTATGGAAATGCTCGGTGAGCGGACACCCGAGACGCTGGGAGGGCTCGCGGTGACGGGTGTCACCGACTACCGGAGCGGAGCGGACGACCGGCCGCGCTATCTGGCGGCGACACCACTGGTTGAGCTGTCGCTCGGCGACGCGGGGCGGGCGCTGATCCGACCGTCGGGCACCGAGCCGAAGTTGAAGATCTACGTGGATCTTCGGGGGGATGCCGGGGACGACTGGCTCGGGGCAGAGGAGCTGCTGCTGGAGAAGGCGAACGCAGTGGCGGAGGACGCGGCCGCGTTCCTGGGCCTCTAAAGCCGCGAACCCAGGGTTCTCCACCTTGTATACGGCGCTGTGGGCCCGCGGAATGGGACGTCCCCCGAACCGCGGGCTGGGGGCGCCGTATACGATGCCGAGAACCCTGGGTTCGCGGCCTTTTCAACAAAGAATTCCCGTCAGCGCCCGCGTTCCGCGATAATCACAGGGACACCCCCTTTCGCAAGGAGTTCCGATGGACATCCAGTCACTGCTCGGCGCCGATGCTGACGCCCTGCTCACCTACCAATCGACCGGCATCCCGAAAGAAGATCTGGTCCTCCCGGGCCCCGACTTCGTCGATCGGGTATTCGGCCAAAGCGACCGCAACCCGCAAGTGCTCCGGAACCTCGGGCTCCTGTTCAACAGCGGCCGCCTCGCAGGCTCGGGCTACGTGTCGATCCTCCCCGTCGACCAGGGAATCGAGCACTCCGGCGCGGCATCGTTCGCCCCGAACCCCGCCTATTTCGACCCGATCAACATCGTCAAACTCGCGATCGAGGGCGGGACGAACGCCGTCGCTACGACCTTCGGCGTCCTTGGCATGGCGTCGCGCACGTATGCACACAAGATCCCGTTCATCGTGAAGCTCAACCACAACGAGCTCATGACGTATCCGGCGACCTATGACCAGATCATGTTCGGCTCTGTCGAACGTGCGTGGGACCTCGGTGCGGCCGGCGTCGGTGCGACGATCTACTTCGGTTCTGAAGAGTCGAACCGTCAGATCCAGGAAGTCGCTGAGGCGTTCGAAGCCGCCCACGATCTCGGGATGTTCACGGTGCTCTGGTGCTATATCCGCAACTCAGCGTTCACGGTCGACGGCGTCTCGTACGAGGCTTCCTCCGACCTCACCAGCCAGGCGAACCACCTCGGTGTGACCATCGAGGCCGACATCATCAAGCAGAAGCAACCGGAGAACAATAACGGCTACGGAGCCGTCGGGTACGGCAAGACGCATCCTCTCGTTTACGAGAAGCTGACCACCGACAACCCGATCGATCTCACCCGCTGGCAGGTCGTGAACAGCTACATGGGTCGCGCAGGGCTGATCAACAGTGGTGGCGCCTCATCCGGAGCGGGAGACCTCGAGCAGGCAGTTCGAACGGCTGTCATCAACAAGCGTGCCGGCGGCATGGGTCTCATCTCCGGCCGCAAAGCGTTCCAGCGCCCGATGGCGGAGGGGGCAGCGTTGCTGCGCACCATCCAGGATGTCTACCTGGATGACAGCATCACCGTCGCCTGACGAGCGGCACACAACTGAGGGAGGTCGAACGATGGCGATCAAGCTGCCACACGCGAAGTCGGTCGCGAAGAACCCGACACAAGCAGAGATGCGGGAATGGACGCTCGAGTACATGCCGCGCATCATCGAGACCGAGTTCGGGAACCTCAGCTACAAGGCGCTGATCAAGGCGAGGCTCTCCAAGTCGACGTTCTTCGTCGACGACAATGAGAGCTTCAAACCGGCCATGAGCCGTGCCGAGTACGACGAGTGGGCCGCGAAACAGGACGCCTACATCGCGGACAAGGACATGATTCTGATCGAGGGCTACATCGGCCCCGATCCGGACTTCCGTACGGCGAGCCGTCTTTACATGGAGAAGACGTCCGCGAACATCCCCGCGATGCAGCAGCAGCTGTTCTTCCCCAAGGACGACGCGTACGAGCCCGAGTTCACGGTCATCTACACGCCCGGGCTTCCTGCGCCGGGCAAGTCCGACGACCGGCTCATCGCCGTTGACCACGAGAACTACGTCACCCGCGTGTTTGGGTCCGACTACTTCGGCGAGTCGAAGATGGGCGGACTCCGCATGTGGAACTACCTCGTGTACGAGCGAGGGGGCTTGGCGCTCCACTCCGGCCTGAAGACCTTCCCAGATGTCGACGGCGAAGAGAAGGTTGCCCTCATCCTCGGACTCTCGGGGACCGGCAAGACGACGACCACGTTTCGTCAGCAGCTTGGTTCGCTGCCGGTCCAGGACGATTTCGTCGGCCTGTTCCCCGGAGGCAAGGTCTACTCGACCGAGAACGGCTGTTTCGCGAAGACATTCGGTCTTGACGAGGACGACGAGCCAACGATCTACGGCGGCACTACCCGCCCGGACGCGTGGCTCGAGAACACGCACACCGAACCGGACGGCAAGGTCGACTTCTTCGACGACTCGTACACCGCGAACGGCCGCTCAACGTTCCCGCTGGCGAATATCCGCCATCGCGATCCGAGCAACCTGCCCCCGGTCAACTATCTGCTGCTCCTGAACCGAAACGAGAACATCATCCCAGCGGTGGCGAAGCTCAAGCGCGAGCAGGCCGCGGCGTACTTCATGCTCGGCGAGACGAAGGGCACGTCGGCCGGTGGCGCAGCTGAGGCAGGCAAGAGCCTGAGAGTCCCTGGAACGAACCCGTTCTTCTTCACGAACGACGCGTTCCAAGGGCGACGGCTGCTCGAGTTGCTCGAGACTATGCCGGACCTCGAGGTCTACCTCATGTCGACCGGCCGGGTCGGCGGCGAGGATGACGACGAGCGCTCCAAGAAGGTCAGGATCAAGCATTCGTCAGCCGTCGTTCAGGGCATCGTCGAAGGCTCGATCGAGTGGGAGGAGGATCCCGACTTCGGCTACTACGTCGCGGCCGACCTGCCGGGCTTCCCGGATCCCGAGATCCTCCAGCCGAGGCGCCTCTATGAGCGCCAAGGCCGGATGGACGAATACAACACGATCGTGAGCCAACTCACGACCGAACGGCGGGAGTTCCTGAGGAGTTTCCCTGGGCTCGACGAGAGCATCGTCAACGCCATCTAGGCCCGAGTTGCAGTCAACGAACGGGGCGGTCTTCTGACCGCCCCGTTTTGTGTTGCAGGCCCTTAAAACTCGGCCCTTGGAGCTGACTAGTTTCCCCATCAAGGTGGTGGCGACGTTGGCCGATAACACGGTCGTGAGCGAGAAAGCCCCCAACCTCCCAGAGTCCATCGACACACGCGAGTTCTCCACCACCCGAAAGGGCTACGACAAGCGTGAGGTCAAAGAGTTTCTCCGTGAACTGGAGTCGAACTTTCGCGAGCTCGAACACTGGGCTCAGGAGACCAAGACCAGGCTCCAGAAGGCAGAGTTCGAGGCCGACAAGAGCCGTTCGTCGGAGGGGCAGTCGGTCGACAGTGCCATGGTCGCCGTCTTCGATGCCAAGGACCGAGTACTCAGTCGCGCCCGCAAGCAAGCGGCGAAGATCGAATCTGAAGCGCGCGACCGAGCCGCGTCCATCGAGCGTGAAGCCAATCGACTCGCCGAAGCGTCGCATCCTGAGGGCGACGGAGCTGCCGTCATCGGAGAGGCGCAGCAGCAGGCCGACGAGATCGTTGCCGCTGCTCGGCTTGAGGCTCAGAACATCCTTGCTGCTGAGCGGAGCGGCGAGCAGGAGCGGGTTGCCGAACTCGAGGTTGAGCGTGATCGGCTGATCGCCGAACTGGAGCAGCTCGCAGCCGACGGTGCTGTGCTGGCCGAAGAGGCCCAACAGCAAGCAAAAACCAAGCTCGCCGATGAGCGGGCGGCTGACCAGGAGCGGATTGCCGAACTCGAAGCCGACCGCGATCGTCTGACGTCCGAGTTGGAGAAGCTCGATGCCGACGGGGCATCACTTGTGGAGGAAGCTCAGCGGCAGGCCGATGAGATCGTCGAGAAGGCTCGGCTCGAGGCTGAGAGAATCCTTGCTGCTGAGCAGGCCGGAGAGCAGCAGCGGATTGCTGAACTCGAAGCCGATCGCGACCGGTTGTCGGCCGATGTGCAACGGCTCGCTGACGAACTGGCGGCGGCGCTCGCCCCAGATCCCGGTCACGAAGCGGAGGTTGCACAAGCAGCCGACCAGATCCTGGCCGAAGCGCAACACCGAGCAGACGAGGTGGTCGCTGCAGCCGAGGGAAGGAGCGCGGAACTCCAAGCGCAGGCGGCAGAACTCGATGATAGGGTTCGACTCCTCGAGTCCGAGCGGGAATCGATGGTCACAGAGCTCGAAACTCTCCGAACCGAGCGCGAAGCTGAAGCCTCCCAGATCGTTGCCGATGCCCAGGAGCAGGCCGCAGTAGTCCTCGCTGAGGCAGCTACCGCCGCTGCTGAGCGAGCAGAGGCAATCATCGCGGAAGCCGCAGCTGCAGCCGATGAGGCTGCGCCCGGTGGAGAAGCAGACGGTGTGGAAGCCACCGCTGTCTCCAGCGCGCTCGCCGAACAGGAGTCCCAGCGGATCCTGGAAGAAGCTCGGGACGAAGCAGATCAACTCCTCCAGCGGGCCGAACGCGAAGCGCAGAAGGTCGTCGACCTCCAGGCTGATCTCGAGGCCCGGATCGCCGTTCTCGACGACGGTTCCGTATCAGCCTCCGAGCGAGCGGCCACGATTGAGGCCGCAGCGCGTGAGCGGGCCCAAGGCATCATCGATCGATCCGAGGAATCCGCCCGCACGATCAAGCAAGCTGCTGCTCGGACAAGGGATCAAGCAGACCAGGATCGCCTCGAGGCGGCCCGCAAGGTCTCCGCTGCGCAACGCGATGCCCGCGAATTGATTGCGGACGCGGAAGAGCGCATGCAGTCGATCCTGACCGGCTTCGACGAGCGAGGCGACCAGATCCGCGAAGCCGCCGAAGAGGACGCAGCACGACTCGAAGCTGAAGCCCAGGAGATGCTCGCGCAGGCCCTCGCCGAGAGTGCAACGGTCCAGTCCGATGCGGAAGCCGCTGCACAGGCAATGGTCGCCGAAGCAGAAGAGCACTTCGTGCGTGTGGCCGCCGAGGCGAAGGCGGCAGAGGAAGCCGCAGAGGCCTTTGCCTCGCAACACGCCGCGGAGTTCGAGGAACAGAAGGCTGAACTCGACCACCGGCTTGCCGAAGTTGTGGCGGCCGAGGAACGGACGGGCGCTGCCATCGCCGAAGGGCAGGCACGTGTCGATCAGTTGCGTGCCGACGCGACGAGGATCGAGAACGAGGCGGCGACGATCCGGCAGGAAGCCGAACAGCTCAAAGCCAACGCCGACCAAGAGTCCGCGGCGATCATCGAGCAGGCAAAGCGCGATGCGCAAAGGATGGTCGACGAGGCCGAACGGCAGCGTCACTCCGCCGAAGCCCAGGCCGAGGAGATCGTGGCCGACGCGCGTCGACTTCATGAGGAAGCCGAATCGGTGCGCTCCGCAGCGCGGGACGAAGCGGTCGAGGTCAAAGAAGAAGCAGAGCAGGTGCGGCGGGACGCACTGGCAGCAGCCGAGGCCCTCAGGCGCGATGCGGAGAACGTCCGAACAGAGGCCGACGAATATGCCGGCGCCGCGATCAGTCGCGCTGAAGCGGACGCGGAGCAGACCTTCGACGGTGCCTACCGTCGTATCGAAGCTCGCTACGCCGAGGCCGAGACCGAGCAGGAGCAGGCCCTCCAACTCCTCGCCGACGCTGAGATGTCGTGGGAGGCAGCCACCGAGCAACACGCCATCCTTGCCGCCGCCGAGGTTCGTGCGGAAGAGCGGATCGCGTCGGTCGACGAGATTGCTCGCCAGGCCGAAGAAGCCGTCATCGCGGCCTACGAGGAGTCAGAACGTGTCCGCGGCGACGCCAGTGCGGAGGCCGACAAGATTCGCACAGCTGCTCGCGGAGAAGTTGAGCGTCGTCTGCATGAGGCGAAGGAAGAGAGTGAGCGGCTCCGACGTGAGGCCGAAGAGTCCGCGACAGCGATGCTTGCCCGTGCCGAGGAAACCGCACAGTCAGTCCAATCGGATGCCCAAATCGCCAGTGCCGCGGCGGAAGAGCAGGCCATGCTTCTGAGGACCGAGGCCGAGGAACTCCTCGCCGAGGCACGAAACTCCGTCGAGGCCATCACGGCCACCGCCCGAGACGACGTAGCGAAGATGCGGGAAAAGGCCGCCACTGTCCGTCACGAGTACGAAGGGCAACTGCAGGTCCTCCAAAACGCGGAAGACCAAGCGGATCAGGTCATCGCAGCTGCGGAAGAAACGGCAGCAGCGAGGGCCGAAGAAGCGGAAGCTCGCGCCGAACAGATTCTCGCCGACGCCATGGCCCGCAGCGAACAAGCAGACGAGCGCGAACGCGAAGTCGCTCGGATCGTAGAAGAGTCAGAGAACGAAGCCCGGGGCTCGGCGCAGATGATCGCCGATGCCGAGGAACAAGCCGACAAGATCCGGCTCGAGGCGAATTCGCTCCGAGACGAGGCCGATCGGGTCCTGACTGCTGCACGGATGCAAGCTTCCGACCTCTCAGAGGCGGAGCACCAGGCCTTCTCAATCGTTGAACAAGCCCAGCGCGAAGCTGTGGGCATCCGGGCGTCAGCCGAGGGGGAGGCAACAGCGGCGAGGGCCGAGATCGAGCGCCTCCAGGCCGAGATTGCCAACCTGGAAGACACGAGGGTCGAGCACGAGTCGACGCTTCGCGAAATCGAGCAGATGCGCGCCGAGTTGGCCGGAAGGCGTGAGGAATTGAATCGCCGATCCGCCGAACACGACGCCGCGGAAGATGACCTGCGAGCTCGACTTGCCGAGATCGAACGACGCGAGTCCGAGATGGAGGACAGGGCGGCTGTCGTCGAAGCAGCCGGCCTCTCCCTTGACACCGCAGCGACGGCCAGCGAAGCGGCCGAAGAGGCGCTCCGAGCCGCGAACGAACGGGCAGAGCAGATCCTGGCCGAGGCATCGGCGCAGGCTGAGCAGGTGGCGATCGAGGCGAAGCAGTCCGCTGAGGCGGCCACGGCAGAAGCTGAACGGCGTCAGGCAGAAGTTGAGGCGCAGGCGGATCGTATTGAACAGGAACGTGCCCGCTTGGCTGAGGAGCGCCGTGCAGCCGAAGAGCTGGCGCCAGCAGCTGAGCCGCGACCCGTCGCGGTCACGGAACCGGACGAAACCCGAGCCGTCGAGTGGCCGGAGGAAACCCCCGCGGCGGCCGTACCGGATGAGATGACCGCTCCCGACCGCGCTGAGGACACGGCCGATGTTCCAGAACCTGAAGAGCCGGCTGCGACGGCCAAGAAGCCGGCAGACGATGATGATGAGGAAGACGAGGTGCAGCGGAGCCGCTACGAGCGGAACTCAGCGAAGCTTCCTCGCATCGGTGATGATGCCGCCAACGTTGTTCGATCACTCGAGTCGTTCAGACAGTCGCTGCGCGGTTCGTAGACCACACCCGACGTCCAGTTGGCTTCACCCCTCTGCGCGTGCCGGGATCGTCGCGGCCGAACTCCAGAGTGCTTCGATCTCATCAGGATCGACCGGCACGTCCCGTGATAGGTTGTCGCAGCCAGACTCGGTGACAAGCAGGTCGTCTTCGATCCTGACTCCGATCCCGAGGTACTCCGCCGGGACGACGTGGGTGATCGTCTCGGCCTCCGCCTTGCGCTCCTCGATGATTCGCTTCGCCTCTGCGGCACCTTCCTCATAGGCAAGGTCTCGCTCGGCGTCCAGATCGAAGGGTGCCTTTGTGAGCGTGAGCGTCGGTTTCTCCGGAGCGATGTAGATGCCCGGTTCGACGGTGAACGCCATTCCCGGAGCAAGGGCTCGGCCGACACCGTCGACCCGATACGGCCCGGAATCGTGGACATCCATCCCCAGCCAGTGCCCGAGTCCGTGGAAGAAGAACTCCCGGTACCACCCGTACACGATCGCATCGTCAACCGGCCCCGGCAGAAGACCGAGATTCACCATTCCTTCCGTGAGAATCCGAACGGCAATGTCGTGCATGTCGGTGTAGGGCAGTCCAGGTCGGCAGACGCCGATCACGGCCTCTTGCGCGGCGAGCACCACGTCGTAGACGGCACGCTGCGGAGCGGTGAAACGGCCGTTCACCGGGAACGTGCGCGTGATGTCCGACGACAAGTAGCCGATCTCCGCGGCGGCATCGATGAGGAGGAGGTCCCCGTCCTCCATCAACCGGTCGTTCTCCGTGTAGTGAAGAATGCACGCGTTGTTGCCCGAGGCGACAATCGATGGATACCCGTCCCGCACCGCGCCGGAAGACCGGAACACGTACTCCATCGCCGCCTGCACTTCGTGTTCGGTGCGACCGGGGGCGGCGAAGCGGATAGCCTCGACGTGGCCCGCGGCAGAGATTCGACAGGCCTCGCGCAGAGCCGCGATCTCGTCGGGCGACTTGACGAGCCGGAGTTCGTCGAGAATGGTGGATGGGTCGGCGATCATCGACGGAACGGTGACGCCGGTTCGATTGCGCCATCCTCGCGCCTGCCTCATTGCTCCAAGCACACGGGAATCGATGGAGGAGCCGACGGCATACCACAGCGTGTCTCGGCCCCGCAGGCGGTCACGGAGCACCTTGTCGAAATCGGAGAGCGGGAACGCAGCGTCGGCACCGAAACGCTCGACGGCGCCCTCAACTCCCGCCCGTCTTCCGTTCCATGCTTCCATCTCTGGATCACGCGGGCGCACGAAGAGCACGTACGGCTTCTCGTGGGCGGGATCGAACAGTGCGATGGCATCTGGTTCGTCGAAACCGGTGAGGAAGAAGAAGTCGGATGACTGCCGGAAGACATGGTCGACATCGTCGTTGCGCACGGTTTCTGTGGAAGCGGGGAGAACGGCGATGCCGTCGTCGAGAGCGGCGGCGAACTGGTTCCTTCGGTGGGTGAAACGTTCCATATGAGGAGTCTCGGGCCCTTGCCATTCCTGCGCAAGTCCTGCTTCACCAGGGCGGAGGAGGAAGCGCCTAGAGTGGAGCTGCCGGGCCACCTGACTCGGTTCGAATGGGGCAATTCCAATGGGAGGATCGATGACGCGACAGAGACGATGGTTCGGCCTGCTTGGGCTGATGGCAGCCATGGCGATGATCGCCGCAG
>Ga0316198_10002495_pt1 | contig 11118 bp, 6 predicted proteins | sample OudBieAanoxic_MG_FD_204935 | JGI IMG/M metagenome (GOLD analysis project Ga0316198, IMG submission 204935) | Coastal sediment microbial communities from Oude Bieten Haven, Netherlands - site A anoxic | ecosystem: Environmental > Aquatic > Marine > Coastal > Sediment | place: Netherlands... | reverse complement strand
TCAGGGTAAGAACAAATGCAAATGGCAACCAGGAGCCAAAAGATAGTGGTATCCTGATCAGTGCGGATGACCAGCCAGCCTGAGCGGCATACTGTACAGCAAAGAAGAACAAGCCAATGATCGCCAGGCCCAGGAAGTATACATTATTGATCCACAGGTCTGTAAATAATCGATGTGTCCAGTGGAATGAATGGCCTGAAGCCTCATGCCCCGCATCAGCGGCATGCCCATGACCGCCAAATGCCAGGATGGCAATACCAACAGCTGTCAATACAATTCCTGCCAACCCAAGGATCAGAATTTTCTTTTTGGTCGAGGATGTAAATACAAAAACTTCTTTACTCATATTTTTTACTGATCTTTAATTCGCCTGATTCTGTAATGTTTGAACATACCTTACGATCTTCCACCGTTTTTCGATCGGTATCTGAGCACCAAGAGGATACATTCTCCCCCGTCCCCAGGTTATGGTATGGAATATCCAGCCATCTGAAAGGTCTTTTACCCTCCCTACATTATAAGCAGGAACGCCCAGCATTACCTGCCCGACAAGCCCGTCACCCTGTCCTGTTGCTCCATGGCAGGAGATACAAAAAATTTCAAACAATGCTTTGCCCTGTGCTAATACTTCAGCGGTGGAATCTAAAGGATTCTTCACATATTTTCCAGCATATTCGATGCTGTCCTTATGAACGCGGTAAGGCAGGAATCCATTTTTCGTCCTGGCAACCACATTAGCCGGGGGTGTCCTTAAATTCATCATATGCGGGTTATTAGGATTGGAATTGAAGAACTCCCCGTAAACATCACTATCGGAATCCACCCAGCTTCCTGCATCTTTATCGGTTATTTGAGTCAGTGGTTCATACGGAACGCTATGGTACATATTGGGCGCATATTCGAGACCCTGGTAGTCATCTTTAGCACTACAGGAAATAATTAACCCTCCAATAACGATTAATCCGATATATGATAATATTTTATTCATCACAATCATTTGATTATTCAAAATTCTTTTCGTTCACTTCTTCCGCGCCTGTTTCTTTCAAAAGATTTTTTATTTCGTCAGATGCGCCATTGTTAGCCCCCAGATCTATAGCGATCACATGTTTATCATCGGTGATCCGGTTATCCATTAATTTCACTTTTTTGTACGGTTTAAGGTCTGAGGCCACCATAAAAACGCCAACCATTCCGAGGGCAGAGATCAATACTGTCAATTCAAAAGTTACCGGGATAAAAGGCGGTAAGGATGCAAAGTTCTTGCCCCCTATGATCATTGGCCAGTCAATTCCCATCATCCAGAACTGCATGGTCAGGGCCAGCAATGTTCCTAACATTCCAAATAAAAAGGCCGCTATGGGCAATCTGGAACGCTTGTAACCCAATGCTTCGTCGATACCATGAATGGCAAATGGAGAATACACTTCATGAACCTTGATCTTATTGGTCTGTATCTTCTTTACAGCGCTGACAACCTCATCAGGATCACTATACACACCTACTATAAATTTCTTGTTCAATTCCATTTATTTCGAAGTTTTTATCGTAGAACCTGTTGATTTAATTATGCTCTTTACTTCGGCCATATTGACCACCGGGAAGAATTTCGCGAACAAGAGGAAACATGTAAAGAAAAACCCGAGAGAGAAGAGATATTCTCCCACATCATAAAAGGTCGGGTAAAACATGGCCCAGCTTGACGGGAGGTAATCCCTGTGCAAAGAGGTCACAATAATTACGAAACGCTCAAACCACATCCCGATATTCACAACGATAGACAATATAAACGATGCCACAATGCTGGTCCTGATTTTTCTGATCCAGAACAGCTGTGGGGAAATTACGTTACAGGTCATCATAGTCCAGTAAGCCCACCAGTAAGGCCCTGTCGCCCTGTTGAGGAAAGCATACTGTTCTGCGGGCACACCGGAATACCAGGAAATGAATAATTCTGTCAGGTAGGCTACACCGACTATTGACCCTGTGATAATAATGATTATATTCATCAATTCTATATGATAAATAGTAATGTAATCCTTGAGGTTCATGACATGCCGTGCTACCAGCATGAGGGTCATTACCATCGCAAATCCTGAGAATATAGCACCAGCCACGAAATATGGAGGGAATATTGTAGTATGCCATCCCGGTATAACAGAAGTGGCGAAGTCAAATGATACAATGGTATGAACGGATAAAACCAGGGGAGTAGCCAGGCCGGCAAGTATCAGGGCTACAGATTCGTATCTCGACCATGTTTTAGCCGCGCCATCCCAGCCGAAGCTTAAGGCTCCATAGATCATTTTCGAGATCTTATTCTTGGCCCGGTCACGTATGGTTGCAAAATCAGGTATTAATCCGATATACCAGAATACAGCTGAAACTATAAAATAAGTACTGATAGCAAACACATCCCAGAGTAATGGGGAATTAAAATTAACCCAAAGGGATCCAAACGTATTGGGTAAAGGCAGTGCCCAGTAAAAACCAAGCCATAATCTACCCATATGAAAGCCGGGGAACATTGCTGCACATATCACAGCAAAAATGGTCATAGCTTCTGCAGCCCTGTTGATTGACATCCTCCACTTTTGCCTGAAAAGCAACAGAATGGCTGAGATCAGGGTGCCGGCATGACCAATACCCACCCACCAGACGAAGTTGGTAATATCCCAGGCCCATCCAACAGTCTTGTTAAGACCCCAGACGCCTATTCCTTCCCATAATAAAACGATCGTCGCATATAGCCCTATTGCCAGAGCTGTAAGCGATATGGCCATCCCCATCAACCAGGACTTCGAAGGTTTCCCTTCTACCTGCCGGCAGATATCGTTGGTCACATCAGATGCTGTCTTACCACCAGTAACCAATGGTGGCCTTACCGTTGAAACTACTTCCATATGTGGTTATTAGGCATTTTTATCTTCTAAATCTTTATTTCTGATCTTAGTGGTATAGAACACGTTGGGACGAACCCCGATCTCTTCCAATACGGTGTAGATCCGGTCTTCCTGTATGACCTTATTACCATTGTCTTCTTTTACTTTCATCATCTTATTGATCCGGCTTTCCGGATCGTTCAGATCTCCAAATACCAGCGCTTCAGATGGACACGACTCGGCACAGGCAACATTGATCTCTCCATCCTTAGGCCGTCTTCCCTCCAATTTGGCTTCAAGTTTCCCATATTGAATCCTTTGTACACAGAAGGAACACTTCTCCATAACACCCCTGGAACGTACTACAACATCAGGATTCAACACCATTTTACCGAGGTCATTGTGCATGGATATATTCATGCTAAACTGGTCGTTATCATGGTACTTGAACCAGTTAAACCTTCGGACCTTATAAGGACAGTTGTTTGCACAATATCTTGTACCGACACATCGGTTGTAAGTCATCTGATTGAGCCCTTCGGTGCTGTGCGTGGTGGCAACTACCGGACATACCGTCTCACAGGGGGCGTTATTACAATGCTGACACATCATAGGCTGATGTGTGATCTCGGGATTTTCAGCTGCTTCTTCCATCCCTACCGGGTCGTTGACCGGCGCATCACTGCTGTAATACCTGTCGATCCTGATCCAATGCATATCCCGGCGGTTCAGCACTTCTTCTTTTCCTACGACAGGGACATTGTTTTCCACCTGGCATGAAATGGTACAGGCAGAACACCCGATACAGGAGTTCATGTCCACCATTAATCCCCAGTGATGGTTGTTATAATCGTGGCCTTTCCAAAGTGTGATCTTTTTGGCATCTATTTTACCATCCACTTTACCATCTCCCATTTTTCTATCAAGGTCCATTGAAGCAGCAATATTTGCATAATGCCTGCCTGCCGCCGGATCGGCCTGATATTCTTCGAGGTAGGCCTCCTGGATCACATTGGTTCTGCCCATGTATGTATGATGGGTTTGTGTCTGTGCGATCCTGTAGGTCTCAGAAAGTGGTTCTATATTTACACCTTCCAGAATAACATTTGACCAGAAACCTCTTGAATTATCCATCAGGGGGTAGGCATCGATTCCCAGATTATTGGCTACAATGCCGGCATTTTTACGGCCATAACCTAAAGCAAGTCCAAGGGTCCCCCTGGCTTGTCCGGGTTGTACCAGTACCGGAACTTTCATGGTCATACCCCGGGCATTTAAGGTAGCCACCGGAAACTGATTCCCGTCAGCCCCTATTCCCAGCTCGCGCGCGAGCGCCTGAGGAACAGTGAGATAATTATCCCAGGTTGTTTTAGTAATAGGATCAGGCATCTCCTGAAGCCATGGATTATTGGCCTGGGTTCCATTTCCAATTCCTATTTTTGAATATAATACGAGCTCAAGGCCATCATTTGAGGCTGGATATTTTCTGCCAATTCCTTGAGCAACATTATCAAGGGGAAGGAAATCACCTGGTGATATTGAACCAGCATCGTAATCATACACTCCATCATGGAGGCTTTGATCCCAGAAGGTCTGAAATTCAGTAATTTTCTGCTGCGTAGGGAAATATTTACGTTCCCAGGTATTATTCAGGTATTGATAATAATCTGTGATCTCTTCTTCTATCCAGGTAAGGAGCGATTCCTGAACCTGGCGGGTATCAAACAAGGGTGTTATCGATGGCTGGGCAAGACTTAAATGACCGGGGACGGGCTCTGCATCATTCCATGATTCCAGGTAATGATGATCCGGAAGAATATATTTTACAAGAGAAGCTGTCTCATCCTTTACGCCTGAGGTAGATATCGATAATGATGTTTTAGATAATGAATCAGCTATTTCAGATCCTTTTGGATGGTTATAAACAGGATTCGCATTATAAAAGATCACGCTGCCAATTTTACCCTCAGCCAGCTCTTTTAAAAAGGCATCCATAGCCTTATCGTCGCCCTGCTTCAGGTTAACCGGTTTACTTAAATCGATGGTACTACCGTAATTCCCCAGCATTGCATTTATACCGTTTACAAGCATTTGTACATCAGGATCATTAGATCCAGCAACCACCAGGGATTTACCACGTGCAGACCACAATTGATCAGCTGCCTTTGCAAGGAACTTAACCTCACCGGGATCAGCTACGTTCAGGGTATTCTGTCCGGCTTTCGAAGCGATAAGGTTGTATAGTTTTGCTATAATAATACCTTGTTGAGAAGGTTTTATGGGAATTCTGTAGTCCGCGTTTGATCCAGTTAATGACATCAAAGATTCATACTGGTAATGACGGGACATCTTTCGGTGTTCTTTATTGATCTTTCTTGTCTTTGCATAATCACGGCTGTATCCTACTGCATTCAACCAATTCCCAAGAAAGTCTGCATCAAAACTGATTATTACCTCCGCTTTGTCAAAATTATAGGCCGGGATCAACGCAAGCCCGAAATTGTTTTTATTGGCGACCCGCATGCCATGCATGGAGTCGGTATCGTAAACTATATGTTTTGAGGACGGGAATTTTTCAAGAAACTTATCTAAGATATCCTGTGTAGTAGGGCTTAGCACCGAATGACTTACTATTCGTATTTGCCCGTTCTGGTCTGCGATTGTCTTCAGCTGCTTAATGATTTCTGCATCGACTACTTCCCATTCGGATTTCTCACCATCCAGTAGAGGATCGGTAATTCTTTCTTTGTCATAAAGTGAAAGTACTGACGCTTCAACCTGTGCACTTGTTCCACCTTTTGAAAAATGTGACAGTTTATTCCCCTGGATCTTTATAGGTCGTCCTTCTCTTGTCTTGACCACGATGCTGCAGTAATCACCTCCAAGAGAGTAGGTAGAAGCATAATAATTAGGTACTCCCGGCACGAGGTTCACCGGCTTATTCAGATATGGTATCGCTTTGCGAACAGGTGCTTCGCAGGCTGCCAGGGAGGCTGCGGCTACACTGAATCCCATCATTTTAAGAAAATCCCTTCTTGAACTTGAAGGCGTCGCACTGTCCTCTTTACCGACAGGTAATTCCTGTGGGAACTCCTTATCAGCATACTTGACATACTCAGGGTCATTTTTCAGTTGCTCAAGTCCGTTCCAGTACCGTTTTATATTTTCTTCCATGAATTAATTTAATTCTGAATAAATTCTTAATAATGACATTTCGAACATTCAAGACCGCCAATATCGGCTACAACCATATCCTCCTTACTAGCTGTCTTATGAAGTTCAACCAGCTGATCATAATAAGCATTATCAGTCTGGATAATAGTTTCCCTGTGACAATCGATACACCATCCCATAGTCAGGGTAGAATGTTGTCTGACTACTTCCATAGTCTCTATAGGGCCATGACAATCCTGGCATTCGATATTTCCAACTTTATAATGCTGGGCATGGTTGAAGTAAGCCAGATCGGGAAGATTATGTACCCTGACCCATTCAATGGGTCTGTTGTTCTCAATGGCATCATAGATCTTTTGTATCTCTTCCGAGGGTTCATCAGCTCCCGTAACTTTTACAATTGCGCTGTGGCAGTTCATACATACACTGGCTGAAGGGATATTTGCAGAACGGCTGGTGGCAGCACCAGTATGACAAAACTCACATTCTATCTGATAATCACCAGCATGTACTTTGTGAGAGTAGGCAATGGGTTGTGTCGGAGCATAATCCTGCTGTATACCCACTGAATAGAGGCCATCAATTACCGATTTCATCATTATGGCTACAAAAATAAAGGATACAAAACCCACAAAGGCAGGAGATCGTACCAGTTTTGCCAAATTAAATCGTTGTTCAATTACTTCAAGTTCTGACTCATCAAGGCCTTTCTTCTGCTTCATGAACCTGGTCAGGGTTTGCACCAGCATGACAAGTACAATAAGTATTAGAACCAGGACGATGATCAGGCCAACCATGGCAGCAATCAAAAATCCGGAGGAAATGGATAATCCTGAGGGGGCTGCCCCAGGCTCTCCAGCTGCACCGGCCATATCCATAGCAGCAGCAGGAGGATTTAAAGTCTGATCTTTGACATAGGAAAGGATAGCGAGGACCTCATCATCAGAGAGATCATGTGAAGGCATTTGAGTCTTGTTGTATTGCTCATATAGCTGAACGGCATAAGCGTCTCCGCTCTCAATCACCTTCTGAGAATTCTGAATGAAAGTTATGAGCCAGGGTAATTCTAATCTTTCATAAACACCAGCCAGGGCAGGTCCTATTACTTGCTTGTCCACAGCATGACATACCTTGCAATAATTATCAAAGAGGGTCTCACCTGCATCTATGATATCCGGGTCCATCGATAGCCCATCATCAGGTGCTGCGGCGCTTACCGTGGATGCACTGTCAACAGCTTCCTGCGCATATACGGAAATGCCTGAAAATGAGAGAAATAAACCTGAAAATAATATGAATGCTAAAACTTTATGACCTCTCCTACTAAGCAGGCAGCTTATGTCTTCTAACATATTAGATTTTTATTTCGAAATAATTAATTGGCACAAAACTAACATTACCCACCTAATTTCCAAAGAAACTGGAAAAAGAACACCCTTCTGTGAAAAGTATCCACAAAAATGGATTTATAATTTAAAATAATAAAAACTTCATATTAAGAAATTTTTCAATAGCTCAATTTAGAATGATTCTAAATAAATAAATCAAGATATTTGAATTCCCTTTGGATGGATCACTAAAATACCACGAAATAATTTCTAATTGAAATACTATTTTGAAAATAAGGATTAGGTGTTCATGTTTTTATAACTTTGCTGGTAGTACAAATTAATTTAAAAGCATATTTATGGCCTTCGATATTGATATGATTAAAGCTGCGTACGCCCGCATGGGAAGCCGGATCGATGCAGCAAAGACCCTATTAGGTAAGCCGATGACTCTGGCTGAAAAGATCCTATACGCCCACCTGTTCAAAGGTGAACCCGACACGATATTTGAGCGGGGAAAGTCTTATGTTGACTTTGCCCCTGACAGGGTTGCCATGCAGGATGCCACAGCCCAAATGGCCTTATTGCAATTTATGCAGGCGGGAAAGAAAAAAGCTGCTGTGCCCTCAACGGTGCACTGCGATCATCTTATTCTGGCCAAAGAAGGGGCTTCTGTAGACCTCAAGAATTCTGTAACCGCCAGTAAGGAAGTTTTTGATTTCCTGGCTTCAGTATCCACTAAATATGGTATCGGATTCTGGAAGCCAGGCGCCGGGATCATTCATCAGGTGGTCCTGGAGAATTATGCCTTCCCGGGAGGTATGATGATTGGAACAGATTCCCATACAGTAAATGCCGGAGGTCTGGGCATGGTAGCCATTGGGGTTGGCGGAGCTGACGCAGTGGACGTAATGGCCGGAATGCCCTGGGAACTTAAATTTCCAAAACTGATAGGCGTGAAGCTCACGGGAAAGTTGAATGGCTGGACCAGCGCCAAAGATGTTATATTGAAAGTTGCCGGTATTTTAACCGTAAAGGGTGGCACTGGCGCCATTGTAGAATATTTTGGGGAGGGTGCTGAAAGCATTTCATGTACGGGTAAGGGCACCATTTGCAATATGGGCGCTGAAATTGGGGCAACCACCTCCACATTTGGCTACGATGAACGAATGGAATCCTACCTGCGGGGTACCGACCGCGGGGATGTAGCTGATCTGGCTAATGCAGTCAAAGAGCACCTCACCGGTGATCCCGAAGTATACGCCAATCCTGAACAATACTTTGACCAGGTCATTGAAATAAATTTATCTGAACTTGAACCACATATCAATGGGCCCTATACACCCGACCGTGCAACGCCTATATCAAAATTTGCCGAGGAGGTCAAAAAGAATGGATGGCCTCAAGTGTTAGAAGTGGGCTTGATTGGTTCCTGCACCAATTCCTCTTACGAAGACATAAGCCGGGCTGCATCCGTGGCGCAACAGGCTCTTGACAAAAATCTTAAGGTCAGATCAGAATATACCATCACTCCGGGATCAGAAATGGTAAGATATACCGTAGAGCGCGATGGTTATCTTGAAGTCTTTGAAAAAATAGGGGGCGTAGTACTGGCCAATGCCTGTGGACCATGTATTGGTCAATGGGCCCGACATACCACTGACCCGGATAAAAAGAATTCCATTATTACATCGTTTAACAGAAATTTCGCAAAAAGAAACGATGGCAATCCGAATACCCACTCTTTCGTGGCATCTCCTGAGATTGTCACAGCGATGTCCATAGCCGGAGACATGACCTTTAATCCCCTTAAAGATACCCTGGTCAATGAAAATGGGGAAACCGTTCATCTGGATCAACCGCAGGGGATCGAATTACCGGTTAAAGGATTTGACGTAGATGACCCCGGTTATGTCGGCCCTGCAGAAGATGGTTCAGGTATTGAAGTGATTGTCAGACCTGACAGCAAGCGATTGCAATTGTTAACTCCCTTTAAGCCATGGGATGGCGAAAACCTCAAGGGATTAAAAGTATTGATAAAAGCTGAAGGCAAATGTACTACGGATCATATCTCCATGGCAGGTCCCTGGCTCAGGTTCAGGGGACACCTTGATAATATATCCGACAATACGCTAACTGGAGCTGTAAATGCCTATAACAAGGAAACCAACAGTGTAAAAAATCAACTTTCAGGAGAATATGGCCCTGTTCCTGACGTACAGAGAGCTTATAAGGAAGAAGGCATCAGCACCATTGTTATCGGCGATCATAATTATGGGGAAGGATCATCCAGGGAGCATGCAGCCATGCAACCCCGGCATCTGGGTGTTCGAGTAGTCCTGGTCAAGTCTTTTGCCCGGATCCATGAGACAAACCTTAAAAAACAAGGTATGCTTGCTCTCGTATTTCAAAATGAAGCGGATTATGATAAAATTCAGGAAGACGATACCATTGATATAATCGATTTGAACTCATTTGCTCCTGATAAGCCATTGACGCTGCGCATACATCATGCAGAAGGCTCAGAGCATACGATCCTTGCCAATCATACATACAACCAGGCACAAATCGACTGGTTCAAAGCTGGATCTGCACTGAATCTTATTAAAGCCAGAGAAAGTAAATAGTTAAACAATGAAATGAGATAAGGCCTGCCCTGTAAGGAAGCCTTATCTTATTTCTAATATTCTACATTACTCAAACGGAAGAAATCCGGGTTCCTGTTGAATGGGCGCAGCAGCAGTTTGTATTCATAGTTTTTAGGATAAGTCCGGTATACCGGCCGCACCCTTACCGGAGTACCCCCTACCCCGGTAACCCGGTGATCAATATTCAATACGGGGTTTTCTGCTCGTTTTAACTGGAAGGGATACCAGGCGTTGTCAAGGTTTTCATATGGATCAATACTTGAATTAAAAAGCTCGTTACTGGTAATGAGCAATCCACTGCCTCCTGAAGAATGTATACTCAGCCATCTCAGATCCGTCCTATTGTCAAAATCCTGAGGTATAATATACGGTATGTCTATATCACTTATGTTTATTTCATATTGCCCGGTTTTATAGCCTGTTTTCCTGTCCGGATAAGATTCATATGGGCCTCTCCCATACCATGACAGCTTTTCTATCTCCCCGGCCAGCGTAAATTGAAGCCCGACTTTCTGAATATATCCAAGTGGAAACCAGTCTTTGGTATACAGGGAGGCTGGTTCTATGTCAGGCATGATCTTATGGTGAATTACCAGATCACCGGTTGAGAGGAAATCATAACATAATTCATGGTGAAAAACATTTACCGGATTTGAGAATGCCCTTGATTCAATTTTAAATTTCACAAATGCATCGATCCCGGATTTCGAAAACTCCACCAATTCTGCATTATGAACCAGGCTATCCAATCCGTACTTATACCAGAACTCAGCTTCATTAACGCCCCACTCCGACCATTCATTCATAATTGGTCTTCTCCAAACATTAAATCTAGGCGATCCTGTAATCAGATCAGTATCACCGTCCCGGATTGAGATCAAAAGCCCGGTTTTAAGATCCAGTTTGAAAATAATATCATTCGCCGTTATTACCAGCTTGTCCTCATCTTCCTCCAATACATTGAATCCCGATGTTTCCTCTTGCATGAATACACCTTTTCGTTCATTTAGGTTTTTAAGTTCGAATTCCTGGAAACATATTTCATGTCCCTTTTCTGCCCAGTCATTCTTCTTTTTTAAATTGATC
>Ga0316198_10002494_pt1 | contig 11120 bp, 8 predicted proteins | sample OudBieAanoxic_MG_FD_204935 | JGI IMG/M metagenome (GOLD analysis project Ga0316198, IMG submission 204935) | Coastal sediment microbial communities from Oude Bieten Haven, Netherlands - site A anoxic | ecosystem: Environmental > Aquatic > Marine > Coastal > Sediment | place: Netherlands... | reverse complement strand
ATCGGTGGTGAACGTTAACGACGCGGAGTCGGTCAGTCCTGTTGTCTTTGCGGAGCAGCTCCGCGGAGCCCGCGAGGATTCGGGTTTGCGGCTCGAAGACATCGTTGCAGAGACAAAGGTTTCCAAGGCGATCCTCGACGCCCTGGAAAACGGCAGTTTTCAGTTTCTCCCGGAGCGCGTATTCAGCAGGAGCTTTGTCGCCCAGTACGCTCGTATCGTCGGGGCTGACGAGGGTCCGCTGCTGGAGGCTTTCGATTCGGCCTGGGAGCAGTACTCCATGTCATCCGGGATCCACCCGAACCTCGAGGTGCTCGCAGACGATCTCGGACCCTCGATCAGATGGAGGTTCTGGATTCCCATCGCCGCGGGCGTCGTGGTTTTATTGGTCGCGGCGGCGGTGATCCTGCGGAGTTCGACCTCGATCAGTGATGGACTCGCCCCCGATCCTCGTCGATCAGGGGCCAGACAGGTCAAGGAAACTCGCGCGTCGCTCCCGGCTGTCCGCCCGACACCGCATTCGAAGCCGGCGAGAACCCCGGCGGAAGAGCTGGTCGAGCCGTTGGTGAAAATGACGGTCCGGGTGGATCTCGGGGAAGAGTGCTGGATCCACTTCCGGGATCGTGACGGGATGACCGGCGAGCGCCTCTTGAGGAACGGGCAGCAACTCGATCTCGAACTCGCAGGCCCGGTCAAGCTCACGGTGGGGAATGCAGGCGCCGTCCAGCTGACCGTTGATGGTCTTCTCTACCGGGATCTCGGTCTTCCGGGACAGGTGATTCACACCGAAGTGACTCATGGACGGTTCACTCCGCTCGGGTCCGACGAGAGCGAGACTCCGTGACACGATTTGAGACCACCGATCAACTTCTCAGCGGCATTCTTGAAGGTCAGGTGCCGCGGCAGGTTCGGCTGTTTGCCGCCCAGGGCCTGTTGCCGGTTTCTCGCGAAGATCTGCTTCGCCTGCAATTCATGTTGTCGACCGATCCCGACGACGAACTCGCTGAGATCTCAAAGGCCTCCATCGCTGAAGTGGCCCCGGAGGCTATCGTTGAGTGGCTTTCGACCTACGACCTCGAGTCGATGGTGCTCGATCTTGTCCTCCGGCTCCGCAACGAAGATGAGGTTTGGATCGCGGTAGCGAGACACGGGAACACGTCGGACGAATCGCTTCGTGTTCTTGCCAAGAACGGTCCGCCGATGGTCCAGGACATCGTCATGACCAACCAGGTGCGGATCTTCGCCTGTTTGGAAATCCTCGATGATCTACGCGAAAACGCACGGGTGACGGAGACGGTGCTCCGACGTGTCTCTGAGTTCGAGCACGAGTTCATCGAGAAGGCTATCGCCGCCGAGGAGGCCATCGCCAGCGGCGAGACCCCGACGATCGAAGAGGCTTTGACGTCCCTCCGCCAGATCGGCGCCCACATCCCCGAGCTTGTACGGCTGCCGTATCAAGGGTCGGAGGACGAGGGTCTTCGGGATGCGATCGCAAAAAGCGAAAGTCAGCAATCGACCTTTGCACGCCTGGTCAATATGAGCATCAAGGAGAAGGTGCTGTGTGCGCTCAAGGGGTCTCGGGAGGAGAGGTCGATCCTCATCAACTCGCGCAACCGCCTCGTGGTTCGTGCAGTTCTGGGCAGCCCGAAGGTGAGTGACGCAGAGGTGGAGAAGTTCGCCGGGATGCGAACCGTGGATGCTGAAGTTCTGCGGGTGATCTACCGCAATTCGCGCTGGATGAGGCGCTACCAAGTGGTTTGGCAGCTCGTATCCAATCCAAAGACTCCGGTGGATCTCGGGATCAGAATGGTCAATCGTCTCAATGTTCGAGATTTGAAACGGCTTTCGGACAGTCGCAACATCAATCCGGTGATTCGCCGCACCGCCTTGAACTTTGCAAGCAGGAGGCACTGAATTTTTTGCGAGCCCGGAATCCCATTGTGACTCAAAGCGTTGCTGGACGTTGTATCATTGCTTTGATTTTATGAATATGGCAGTTAATCCCCAGCGGCACGGCCGCACAATCACCGTGAGAAGGTAATGGTAAGCGCTTTTAGTCTATATGACATTCTCGGGGTCGAGCGAGACGCAACCGAGGCGCAAATTCGCTCGGCGTTTCGCAAGTTGACCTTCAAGCATCATCCGGATCGGTTCGCCGGTGAAAAACGGATGCAGGCGGAGACGCATTTTCAGGAAATCACTGAAGCGTTCAACGTCCTCAGCCACCCGGAGAGTCGACAAAAATACGATGACGAGCTCGCTCATGGACTGCCCGGAGGAACGGGCGCCACGATGGATCGAAAGGAGATCGCCCGCAAGCTCGCGGCGAAGGCGTCGCAGACCATACGCGAAGGCAGGTTGACAGACGCCCTTTCCGAGCTCAAGACAGCCCTCGATCACGACGATTCTTGCTCCCGAGCGCACTATTTCATGGGAATCGGACTCGGCAAGATCAGCGGCCGCGAGAAGGACGGGCTGCGCCACCTGGAGAGGGCCGTTTCACTCGAGCCCGGCAACGCCGTGATGTTATCCGAAGCCGCCGATCTCGCCTTTACGGTCGGAATGCGGGCCCGGGCCGAGAGACTGGCTGAAGAGGCTCTGAGCTTCGATCCCACAAATAGAAAAGCCTCTTCGGTGCTGGCTCAGGTTCAGAACGAAGGTGGTTCACAGTCGGGCGAGGGTCTGATTGGCCGCTTCCGGCGGAGGAGCTGATCGATCGTGGCCATCAATCCAAATCGCGTAGTGGGGTACCGACTTCAGTCCTTCGGCGCCACCGACGTTGGACGCAAGCGGCAACTCAACGAGGATGTGTTTCTCGTCGATGGCGAACTGGGTGTTTTCCTCGTCGCCGACGGAATGGGCGGACACGCCGCAGGCGAAGTTGCGTCACGGCTGGCTGCTGACCAGATCTTCCGTGGCTTCAGCGGCCGTTCGGCCCTGAACCAGGAAACCTGGCCGGATCACTGGGACATGAAGCGAAGCGCCGCGGCCAATCTTCTGGTCGATGCCATCCTTTCCGGGCACGAAAGGGTGACCAATGCCGTCACCCGTGATCAGAACCTCAAGGGAATGGGTACGACCGTGGTCGTGGCCGCTCATCCCTCGGCGAGCCGCAACCTGGTGGTGTGTCACGTTGGGGACAGCCGAGCGTACCGTTTGCGGCACAACCGACTCGAGATTCTGACCGCGGACCACTCCTGGGTACACGAACAGGTGGCGGCCGGTTTTCTCACCGAAGAGGCAGCTCGGACCCATCCGTTGAAGAACGTCGTGACCCAAGCACTCGGCGGCAGCGCCGAGCCGAAGGTCGATCTTTTGGAAACCGAGCTCATGAATGGTGATCTCTATCTTCTGTGCTCGGATGGCCTCAACTCCATGCTGACCGACGAAGAAATTCAGACCCTGCTCGCGAGCGACGGTTCGCTCGAAGAGAAAGGCACGAAGCTCATCGAAGCAGCCAACGACCATGGCGGTAACGACAACGTCACTGTGGTCCTGCTCGAGGCATCCCAAATCACCGCCGAGGGGTGAGATCGGCGGTAGGCGGCCGAGCCGACGGCGGATCAACGGCGCGCCAATAACAGAACCACGTGGTGGTCCGTCTCGGCGTCGGGTCTTGGGTTTCACCACCGGTCGATTTCTGAGAGGTTTGCAGATGGACGATTTCATTCTCCCGCCGAATCCCGATTTCGCCGGCGTGTCGGGTCCGTTGCTGCTGGTGATCATGGACGGAGTGGGTCTCTATCGCGGGCGAGCGGACGGATATCCGGCCAACGCAGTCGATCTGGCGCAGACCCCGAACCTCGATCGACTCCTGGCACATGCAGAAGTCCGGATGGAGCTCGCGGCGCACGGCCCGGCAGTGGGGCTTCCCGACGAGGGTGACATGGGCAACTCGGAGGTCGGACACAACGCGATGGGAGCAGGGAGAATCTTCGCGCAGGGCGCGAAACTTGTCGCCGACGCCATCGCGAGCGGGGCGATTTTCGAGGGACCGGTCTGGCGCCGCCTGATCGACGACGTTCTCGCCAACGACGGAACTCTTCATCTCCTGGGCCTGGTATCCGATGGCAATGTTCACAGTCACATCGATCACATCGAGGCCCTCGTAAAGCAGGCGGCCGCCGATGGGATCAAACGGATTCGAATTCACGCGCTGGCCGATGGCCGTGATGTCGATCCGGTGAGTTTTCACCGCTATGTCGAGCGTCTGGAAAAACTATTCGAGGTGCTCGAATCTGGAGGATGTGACGCGGCGATTGCCTCGGGTGGTGGGCGGATGAGCATCACCATGGACCGCTACAACGCCAACTGGGAGATGGTGCGGCTGGGTTGGGAAACCCATGTGCTCGGTCGGGGGAGATCCTTCGCCGACGCCATGGAGGCGATCACGACCTTGAGGGAAGAAGATCCGGGGGTCATCGATCAGGATCTGCCGCCATTCGTGATTCACGATGGAGAGGGTCGCCCTGCCGGTGCAATCAAGGACGGGGACGCGGTTGTGTTCTTCAATTTCCGGGGTGACCGCGCCATCGAGATCTCGAAAGCCTTCACCGAGGCGGATTTCGATCGCTTCGATCGCGGCAGGCTGCCCGTTGTCGCCTACGCCGGGATGATGGAATACGACGGTGATCTCGGGATTCCACCGCTCTATCTGGTTCAGCCGCCGGCCATCGGTCGGACCGTTTCAGAGTATCTCGTGCACAACGGCGTTGCCCAACTCGCCACCGCCGAGACCCAGAAGTTCGGTCATGTGACCTATTTCTGGAATGGCAACAATTCGGAGAAGTTCGATTCCGACCTCGAAGAGTGGGTGGAGGTCACCAGCGACGTCATTCCGTTCGAGAACGCGCCGGCGATGAAGGCGCCGGAGGTCTGTCGAGTGGTCCTCGATGCTCTCGGCGGCGACCACTTCGGTTTCATCCGGGTCAATTTCGCCAATGGCGACATGGTCGGACATACCGGTGTTCTCTCCGCGGCGATCTCGGCGATGGAGACAGTGGACGCCTGCTTAAGGCTTCTGGAAGAGGAGATCCACCGGGTCGGGGGGACCATGATCGTGACCGCGGATCACGGCAACCTCGATATGATGCTCGAAGTCGACAAAAAGACCGGTGAAATCAAACGCGGACCGGATGGGATTGCCGTGGTCAAGACCAGCCATACGCTTTCTCCAGTGCCATGGCTGTTGACCGGAAAAGACGCGGATCGCTTCGAGCCGAACCCCCGGGTCGAGCGACCCGGCCTTGGAAACCTGGCCGCCACGTTGCTGCTGCTGCTCGGATTCGCGCCGCCGGAGGACTACCTGCCGCCCTTGATCGTGACCCGATCGTGATGGGCAACTCCTCGCTGGCGAGATTGACCCCCTCTTCGCCGCTCTGGTAGAGTCCGGCAATGGCGTCCCCTACCTTACCTTTCCTCGAGCCCATCGAGAGTCTCCGAGCGCAGATCCGCGATCTCGAGCTTGCTTCGGCAGGCTCGAAGCCGAGTGCAGCACTGGTCAAAACCCGGCGAGCACTCGCATCCACCATCGACAGCGTATTTTCATCGCTGACGCCGTACCAGCGCTGCCAGGTGGCCCGGCACCCGGATCGGCCTTACACCTTGGACTACATTTCGTCGATGTTCAGCGAGTTCACCGAACTCCACGGAGATCGTCGATTTGCCGATGATCCGGCGGTGATCGCCGGTTTCGCGGTCTTCGATGGCGATCCGGTCGCGGTTATCGGCCACCAGAAGGGCCGCGACACAGCGGCCAAGCTCTACCGCAATTTCGGAATGCCCCGGCCGGAAGGTTATCGCAAGGCGATGCGGGTCATGGAGATGGCGGGCCGATACCACCGTCCGGTGATCTCCTTCATTGATACTCCGGGAGCCTATCCCGGGATCGATGCGGAAGAACGCGGACAGGCGGAGGCGATCGCCTTCAATCTGCGGGAGATGGCTCGGCTTCCGGTGCCGATCGTTGTTGTGGTGACCGGGGAAGGGGGTTCCGGCGGGGCCCTGGGTCTCGGTGTGGGGGACCGTATCCTGATGCTTGAACACGCCGTCTATTCGGTGATCTCCCCCGAGGGGTGCGCGGCGATCCTCTGGAAGGATCAGGCCCGAGCGGAGGACGCGGCACAAGCGCTGAGGTTGACGGCCAAGGACCTCAAAGAGCTCGGGGTCACCGACGAGATTCTTCCGGAACCCTCAGGTGGAGCGCACATGGATCCCCAGGCCATGGCGAAGACCGTTGAAGCCGCCGTGAGGCGGAACCTCAAGCAGCTTCGCAGGGTCAAACCGGATTCCTTGGTCGCCCGGCGCTACAAAAAATACCGGGCGATGGGGATGGTCACCGTTCGCTGAGACGGGTCCGCACAATGGCTTTGCCCATCCCCGACCCCACCATGTTGCCGGCCATCGCCTGCACCCGGCACCGTGACGCAGTATGAGCGCGAGAAGCCGAGCCTGGATCCGACACGGATCGGCACTGCTGATCGCGGCTTTCCTGATTGGTGTGGCCGCGGTCGGCTACCAGCGGACCCGACGGGACTCAGACGGTGTCGGGTCGGTTGATCCCACCGAGGTCGGTTTCGATGTGGCGGATGTCGCCATCGGACTCTACAAGGGATTCCAACACACCGAGACGATGAAGGGTAAGCCGATCTTCGTGCTCAACTCGTTACGGACGCTGAGCATGGCCTCGGGATGGCAGGAGATCGAGGGCGTCCGGCTGCAGTTCTTTCGCGAGGGAGAGCAGGGACCGATTCTGACCGCCGAGAAGGCCAGCTTCAATATCGACACCCGGGATGCGAGGCTCGAGGGCGGCATCCACGTCGTTTTTCCCAACGGAGCATTCCTCAACACCCAGGCAGGTCAATTCCTGTCGAAGAAACAGACATTCGTCTCCGAGGCGCCGGTGCTGTATGTCGACGGCCCCACCTTTGGCCAGGCGGAGAGAGCAAGCTACAACCTCAAAAAGGATTGGGTCAGACTCGAAGGCAACGCGGCGCTGAGGGCCGGAGACGGCGCCATGCTGATAGCGCCGAGGTTGGTGTACCGCCGGGACGAGAGGAAGGTCATCTTTTCCGACGGCGTCGATCTCACCCAGCACCTTTCTCGACTCAGGGCTCCGAGAGCCACTGTTTTCCTGGACTCGAACGACGGCCCGCCGGAGAAGATCGAAATGTCGGGCGGGGTCGAGATCACGACGACGGTGGAGTCGACCGGTGCGCTGGTCGAGATGTGGGGCGAGAGGGTGGTGTCCAAACGAGACGCCAACGGGCAGTGGCACATCAAGGTGCGCTCCTCGGGACCGTGGGTCGAAGTCCGTTTCATCGGCGGTCCGGATTATTTCGAACGGACGCTTCAAACCATGACCCTCAGCGGGGTGATGGGACCTGAGGGAATCATTAGCATGAGCGCGGTCAACGGAGTCTGCCTCAACGAGATCCCAATGGAGGGTCCGCCGCGATCGGCTACAGCCGACAGCGCCCGGGCCTGGTTCAACAATGGGCAGCTGACCGATGTCGAGTTTGAAGGACAGGTTGAAATCACCGCCGAAGACATGGTCGCGCGAGGACAGCGGGCGCGACTTGTCCAGGCCTCGGGACTGGCCATGCTCCAGGGCGACCCGACCGGTCGAAATCGGGTCGGACTGGACTCCAGCCGTGGAAGGATGTCCTGCGATGAGGCGACTCTCTTTGATCGCGAGGGCAGAATCGAAGCCAGGGGCCAGGTCCATGGTGAGCTCCGGGATGCCAGCCTCCTGGGATCGGAGGCCCCGAAGGACGATGACGATCCCGTCCGTTTTGCCGGCGAACTCATCGAGGTCGAGGAGGGGGGCGGAGTCTACTCTCTCCGCGACAACGCCCGGATCTGGCAGGGTCATCGCCTGCTCCTCGCCGATGACGTGGTCTATCGCCACGATACCGAGTCGGTTGCCGCTCGCGGTCATGTTCGGGTGACCTTCCCGGCCGATCAGATGGACGCCGCCGCCTCAAAGGACGAGGATGTGGTGGTGGACGCACGTTCGTTGAACTATGACGGGATGGGGGGCCGAGCGGTGTTTCGCGGCTCGGTCCACTACTCGGATCCGAAGTACTCGCTCGCCGCCAACCGCCTGTCGATCGCCTTTGATGAGAACGACGAGATTTCCGATGTCGAGGCCGAAGGAGCGGTGGAAATCAACGATCTCGAGATGGGAAGGCGGCTGACCGGTCAGCACGCAATCCGTGAGGTCAAGAGCCAGGTCATCACCGTGACCGGATCTCCCGCACAACTCGCCGACCCGCGGGGAAATATCGCCTCGGGCGAGTCGTTGACCTGGAATCAGGCCGATGGTACGGTCTCGATCGGTGGCGGCACCGAATTGATCTACTACCCGGAGGAAACCCCTGAGCCCTAAAGCGCTCGACCTCGTCGCCCATGAACTGAGGAAGTCCTATCGTGGGCGTTCGGTGGTCGACGGGGTTTCGCTGACCATTGCACCCGGTGAGATCGTCGGGCTCTTGGGACCCAACGGCGCAGGAAAGACCACGACGTTTTACATGATGGTGGGTTTGATCGAGCCCGATCAGGGGAGGGTCGTCCTCGGCGAGCGCGATATCACCGCGATGCCCATGTTCCGGCGTGCTCGGATGGGAGTTGCTTATCTCGCGCAGGAGCCGAGCGCCTTCAAACACCTTTCGGTGGAAGACAACATCTGGTTGATTCTCGAGGCGCTGGGTGTCGACTCCAAGACTGCGCACGATCGAATCGCGAAACTCATCCGCGATTTTGGACTCGAATCCCTCAAGAGCCAACGGGCCGAGACCCTCTCGGGCGGCGAACGTCGAAGGCTCGAAATTGCCCGGGCGTTGTCAACTGAACCAACCTTTATTCTCCTCGACGAACCATTCGCCGGCATCGATCCCATTGCGGTACTTGATCTGCAACGGATCATCGCTCATCTCAAGTCATTGGGAATAGGCGTTTTAATCACAGATCACAACGTTCGAGAAACATTGAAGATCACCGACCGAGCCTATATAATCAAAGACGGCAAGATTTTTGCAACAGGGCACCCGGTTGATCTTGCCGGCAATGAGGATGTTCGCAGGATATATCTTGGCGAGGACTTTCAACTCTAGACCCGCAGCACACGATCGCCGGACACCAGGGCGACCGATCACGAGTTCGCGCGCCCGAATGGCGGATGTGTCTGATCTGACGAACCAAAAACATCGAGAACCTTCCCCGCGCCGACGCAGCGCAGGGTGAGATAGCGAGATTCATGGCGCTCGAGCAGAAGCTCCGTTTGAAGTTGGCCCAGCGATTGGTGATGACGCCGTCGCTGCAACAGGCCATCAAGTTACTTCAGCTGTCTCGGCTGGAGCTCGAGGACACCTTGGCTCAGGAAATCCTCGAGAACCCGGTTCTCGATGTCGAGGAATCGATGGAGGAGACAGACGAGACGTCTTCCGCGGAACTGGAAACGGCCGATGGAGACAAGACGGCCACTGCTGCCGAGCTCGAGTTCGGAGAAGACACGGTCGGCGAGCTTCCGACCTTGAGCGCCGACGTCACCGACGCCGCCGACGGTGATGATGTTCTGCCATCGGCGGAGGAGGCCTACGGTGATATCGATGTCGAGGCGTTCTTTTCCGACTACCTCGCCGATCACCGACCGGAAGGCCCTTCCATGGCCGCCTCCGATCCCAGAGAAGGGATCCCGCTGGAGAACGTCATTTCGTCTTCAGCTGGACTCGGCGAACACCTGATCTGGCAGATTCACATGATGGACTGCGGCGAGCGAATCGTGAGGATCGCCGAGTACATCGTCGGGAATCTCGACGAAGACGGATACCTTCACGTATCCGACGAGGAGATCGCGGCGGAAACAGGGGCTCGGCCTGAAGAGGTGATCGGGGCGCTCGAAGCGGTTCGTTCTCTCGATCCACCCGGGGTGGCGGCGCGGAGTCTTCGGGAGTGCTTTCTGATGCAGATCGATCTGCTCGTCGCCGTCGCCGGCGACGATGAGGAAGCAGAACTGCTCAAGCGCGCGCAGATGGTGATTTCGGATCACTGGGACGACCTGCTGCACCAGCGGTGGGAAAAGCTCGCAACCGCATGCGACTGCGAGATCGGCTCGTTCAAGGACCTCGTTGCGGTCATCCACCGGCTCGAGCCCAAACCGGGTCGGATCTTCCATCAGGAACGAAATCAGTACATCGAACCCGACGTCCACATTCGTAAGGTCGATGATGAATACACGATTCACCTCAACGACGACGGATTGCCCCGACTGCGGATCAATTCGAAGTACGCCCGGATGCTCGAAGGCGGTCCGGTCGACCCCCAGGTGGCGGGATACCTGCGCGAGAAGATGCGAAGCGCCGTCTGGTTGATGAAGAGCATCGACCAGCGGCAGCGGACAATCTACAAGGTCGCGAGGAGCATCGTGACCTTCCAAAAAAATTTCCTCGACTTCGGGATTGAACACCTCAAGCCCATGGTGCTTCGCCAGGTGGCGGAGGACATCGGTATGCACGAGTCCACCATTTCGAGGGTGGTGAGCAATAAGTACATGTATACGCCGCGCGGGCTCTTTCCGATGAAATACTTCTTCCATTCCGGGGTCGACTCGGCTCGCGGGGAGAACGTCTCGTCGCTGGTCGTCAAAGAGCGAATCAAGAAATTGGTGGAGGCCGAAGATCCGGCGCGGCCGTTGTCGGATTCGAAAATCATGCGAATGCTCCAGCGTGAAGGAATTCGCCTCGCGCGGAGGACTGTTGCTAAATACCGAGAAGAGATGGCGATTCCGTCATCCGACAAGCGCAAAAAGGTTTTCTGATCGGAGACATCATGAGAGTTGACTACATTGCCCGAAAAGTCACCCTGGACGATAGCTTTCGCCAACTGGCCGAGAAGAAACTGGCGAAGATCACCAAGTACTTCAACGACATCCTCGATATGCGGGTGGAGGTTGCTCAAGAACGCCACCTCTACAAGGTGGATCTCTTTATCAAGGGAAAAGACTTTGACATCCAGGCAACGACCCAGAACAAGGAGCTTGGCGCCGCCCTGCAAGAAGGCGTCGACAAACTCGAGATTCAGGCTCGGCGCGCCAAGACTCGGCTGAAGGACCACAAACCGCGTGG
>Ga0316198_10002493_pt1 | contig 11121 bp, 8 predicted proteins | sample OudBieAanoxic_MG_FD_204935 | JGI IMG/M metagenome (GOLD analysis project Ga0316198, IMG submission 204935) | Coastal sediment microbial communities from Oude Bieten Haven, Netherlands - site A anoxic | ecosystem: Environmental > Aquatic > Marine > Coastal > Sediment | place: Netherlands... | reverse complement strand
CGGAGTCCGTCAGCACCCAGCCGTGACCAAAAATCGTGGCGGGTAGAGCGACGCCGGCAGACATCAACATCGCCGGCCAGATCACCGCGTGGAAGCGCGTGATGTCTTTGCCGACCATGTGCATGTCGGCCGGCCAATACCGCTGATACGCGTCCGTCTCCTCGGGAAACCCGAGTGCGCTCAGATAGTTGGTCAGGGCGTCGAACCAAACGTACACGGCTTGCCCCGGGTGACCCGGCATCGGAACGCCCCAACCCGAGCTGGCGCGGGAAACGCTGATGTCCTCGAGCCCCTCATCGATCAATGCCAGGAGCTCGTTGCGTCGGGTCTCCGGCTGCACGAACTCTGGGTGCTCCTCGTAGAGTGCCTTGAGCCTGTCGCCGTAGCTGGAGAGACGAAAGAAGACGTTGTCCTCCTCCCGCCAGGTGGGTTCCTTCTTGTGCACCGGGCAAAGGCCGTCTTCGAGATCCCGCTCCAGGTAGTAGGCCTCGCAGCTCACGCAGTAGAGGCCCTTATAGGAGCCCTCATAGAGGTCGCCGGCTGCCGCGGCGCGCTCGACCATCGCCACAACGGCGCGGTGATGTCGCTCCTCCGTCGTTCTGATGAAGTCGTCGTATTCTACGTTCACGGCCTTCCACGCCTCGCGGAACACCCCCTCCATCCGATCGCAGAACGCCTGCGGCTCCATTCCTTCCTCTCGCGCTCTCTTCTCGACGTTCTGGGAGTGCTCGTCGAGGCCCATGAGGAAGAACACATCTTCTCCGGCGAGGCGCTTGTACCGGGCGATCGCGTCGGCGGCGATCTTCTCGTAGGCGGTGCCGACGTGGGGCCGACTGTTCGGGTAGTCGATGGCACAAGTGATGTAGAAGCTCATCCGGACTCCAACCTCTTCTCCTCGAACCCGCAGAGGTCCTCAATGCAGCATCGCCAGCACTCAGGACGTTGCGCGGAGCACACCTCGCGCCCGTGGCGAATCATGTTCATGTGCAGAGGATATGCGATTTCGTCGGGTACATCCGCCTGGATCTCCCGATTTGCACGGCTCAGGTCACGGGTTTCGGCGAGACCCAGCCGCCGAAGGATGCGATGCACGTGGGTATCGACCGGGAACGCCGGCTGCCCCAGTGAGAAAAGCAAGACGCAGTTGATGCTCTTCGCACCCAAGCCTTTGAAGCGCCCCAGCTCCCGACGCGCGGCCTGCATGTCCATGTCGCGCAGGTAGTCCATCTCGTAACAGCCGCGCTCCTTCCGCACCTGTGCGAGCAGGTCCTTGATACGCTGAGCCTTCATGCGGTGCAGGCCACCCACCTCGATAGATTTTGAGATGCGCGATACGGGCGCGGCGGCGACGCTCTTCCAACTATCGAACTCCCGCCACATTCCGGCCCACGCACGATCACGATTCGTATCCGTCGTGTTCTGCGAGAGAATCGTGAAGACCACCTCGTCGAGCGGGTCCATCCGAGACTTCGACGTCGGTCCCCCGTACTCGCCAAGGAGGCGGTCGTGGAGGAGCAGGACTGCCTGCCGCCGGGTCTCGTGGTCGAACGAGTGCTGCTTGCGCTGCGGCTCGCTCACTGCTCCAGCGACAACCTTTCGCGAAGGTAGTCCACCATGCCGTCGAGCGACACTCGCTCCTGCTCCATGCTGTCGCGGTCGCGCACTGTGGCAGTGCCGTCCTCCAACCCGTCGAAATCAACCGTGACGCAAAATGGCGTGCCGACCTCATCCTCTCGTCGGTAGCGTTTGCCAATGCTGCCGCCCGCGTCGTACAGCACGTTGAAGTGCTTCTTCAGATCCTCGTAGAGCTTGCGCGACGGCTCGGCCAGCTTCTTGACGAGAGGGAAGACTGAAACTTGCCGGGGCGCAATATGCGGAGCCAGGCGCAACACCGTGCGCTCCTCATCACCAACCGTTTCTACCGCGAAGGCGTCGGCGAGCACAGTCAGCACCGTACGGTCGAGACCGGCTGAGGATTCGATCACCGAGGGGACGAACTTCTCGTTGCGGGCATCATCAAAATATCCGAGCTCCTTACCGGAAACCTTCATGTGCTGGTCGAGATCGAAGGAACCGCGATTGGCAACTCCCTCGAGCTCCTGCCAACCGAAAGGAAACTCGTACTCTACGTCCGATGTGTACCTGGCGTAGTGAGCCAGCTCGTCTTCACGATGCGGCCGCAGGCGCAGCCTCTCCTGTCGGATACCCAAATCCCCGTACCAGTTGAATCGCTCCTCGAGCCAGAAATCGAACCACTTGCGTTCTTCCTCCGGATGGACGAAGAACTCCAGCTCCATCTGCTCGAACTCGCGCGACCGGAAAGTGAAGTTGCGTGGCGTCACCTCGTTACGAAAGGCCTTGCCAGACTGCGCGATTCCGAAAGGCACCTTCATACGGGTTGCCATCTGCACGTTGCGAAAGTTCACAAACATCGCTTGCGCGGTCTCCGGGCGCAGGTAGGCAATCGCTTGCGAATCCTTGGTGGCCCCCACGTGGGTCTCGAACATGAGCCCGAACTCGCGCGGCTCTGTGAGATCGCCGCCACACTCGGGACAGGTCGTGGGCGGCTCGTCGGTGCCCGCGTCACGTGCCAGGTGATCGGTCCGGAACCGGCGCTTGCACGACAGACAATCCACCATCATGTCGTAGAAAGAGCCGACGTGGCCGGAGGCCTCCCACACCTTAGGGTGCATGATGATGGAGGCATCCATCCCCACTACGTCCTCACGCTCACGAACGACCCGCTTCCACCAGAAATCGAGGACGTTGCGGCGCAGCTCGACGCCGAGCGGGCCGTAGTCCCAGAAGCCGTTTAAGCCACCGTAGATTTCGCTGCTCTGGAAAATGTATCCACGCCGCTTGCACAGCGAGACGAGGGCATCTAGAGATTCAAGCTGGTTGGTCGTATTCATGTCGGCAGATTCTATCCTAAGGCTCGGGATCCAGGGTCTATTCGAGGCCGCTGAGCTCTTCGTAGTGGGCCTGCACCTTGGCGAAGGCGCGGGCAACATCGCTGGCGTCCTCCGCGGATCCGAGCAGCGCGGAGTGGCGCACCCAAATGGCCTCGGTTTCGCAGGCGAGCTCCGCCACCGGGCACGCCTCACGCCGGCTCGAAGCCAAACCAGCATCCTCGAAAACTGGCTGCTGATAGGGGGCAGAGGAGTAGCCGACCGCCGCGGGAATGCCCTCGGCGACGAGTGCCTTGACCAGGATCGACTTCGAGATGCCACCAAAATCATGGACGCGCGCACGCACGACGAACAAGTGCCACGAATGGGCGCGAGCCGGCGGCAGCGCCAGGGGCTCGACTCCCTCCAGGCCTCTCAACTCTTCCGTCAGGACGGCGGCATTGCGGTTGCGCAGGTCGAGTTGCCCTGGGTAGCGCTCGAGCTGCGCGCGCAAGATGGCTCCTTGGAACTCGGTCATCCTGTGATTGCCGCCGAGCATCGCGTGGCTGTATCGCTGTTGCGTCGCCGCACGACCGCAGTCGGCCAGAGACCGGCACGTTGCCGCCACCTCGGCGTCATCGGTCAGAATGATGCCCCCCTCCCCGGCGGTCAGATTCTTGCTGGCCTGAAACGAGAACCCGCTGGCGTCACCGATGGATCCCACGGCCCGATCCCCGTAGCGAGAACCCCAGGCCTGTGCTGCATCCTCGAGCACGGCGAGACCATGCTTCTGGGCCAGCGCCATAATCGGATCCATGTCAGCAGGCAAGCCGGCGAAATGCACCGGCATGATAGCCGCCGTCCGGGGCCCGATTGCCGCCGCCGCGGCGTCGGGACAGATGCAGTAGGTATCGGGATCGACGTCGACAAATACGGGAATTGCGCCCACCTGCACCACCGCCGTCGCGCTCGCCACGAAGGTGTACGCGGGAACGATGACCTCTGCCCCCGTGGGTATCTGCAGGGCCTTGAATGCCAAGATCAGCGCCGCCTCGCCGCTGTTCACACAGATGCCGTGCCGGGCGTCCTGATAAGCGGCGAAGCTCTTCTCAAAGGTGTGAACCTCGTCGCCGTAGGAGCTGCTCCAATTCCCCGACTGCAGAACGCGCTCGAGCGCCACGAGCTCCTCGGGCCCTGCCTGTGGCCAACTCGGATAGAGGGTATCGCGCAGCGGCGTGCCGCCGGCCAGAGCAAGGTTAGCCATGGACTCCTACCATCTGTGGAAGCCGTGGCGCTGAATCTCTAATTCTGTGCCTACAGGTACTCATCTAGCCCCATCTCCGTGAGACGCTCACGCAATCTACGAATGTCTTGCGATTTGTCGAGGGAGGCGACCAGGAGAACGTCGCCGGCCCGAACTACGGCGAGCCCTTCCACGCCGAGCAGCGCCACGACTTCCTGCCCCGGTGCATGAACAAGGTTGTCGCGCGCATCGAGAGCAACCACACGTCCGCGTGTCACGTTGCCATCGACATCTCCGGGCGTAACCTCGAAGAGGGCCGCCCAAGAACCCACATCCGACCAGTCGAAGGACGCTCGGACACAGGCGACATTGCTCGCACGCTCCATGATCCCGAAGTCGATCGATGTCGCGGGCATCGCGGCGTAAGCTGCAGCACGCTCCTCGTCACCGTCGGCCAGAAGCATCCGCCTAGCGGCATCAACCGCCTCGGGAAGGTGTTCGGTGAAGGCATCGAGGATACTCCTCGTCCTCCACACGAACATGCCGCTGTTCCAGAAGAACCGACCCGCCGCCACGTACTCCTCCGCGGTCTCCTGGTTCGGCTTTTCTCGAAACCTCACAACGCGGTTCACTGGCACACCGCCGGTACCGTCGACTTCAACCGCGTCGCCGACCTCCACATATCCGTACCCGGTCTCCGGGTAGCGCGGCGGCACACCGAAGGTGACCAGTGCGGGCTCGGCCTTAGCGGTTGCCGCCGCCGCTCGCGCAGCCGTAACGAAAGCGTCGAGGTCCCGGATCAAATGGTCTGCCGGCAGAACAAAGGCCACAGCCTCGGCGTCCCGCGCATCCAGCCAGGCAGAGGCCCAGGCAACGCAGGGCGCGGTATTGCGGGCCTGTGGTTCCAGCAGGAGGTTGTCCGCGGGCAGGTCAGCGAGTTGCTCGCTCGTCAGGGCCTCGTAATCAGCGGAGGTGACCACGACGATATTCTCCGGCCCCTCAACCAGAAGAAGCGCCCGATCCCAGGTCTCCTGAAGGAGTGTCCTGCCGCCAGTGATCGCGAGGAACTGTTTCGGGCGCGCACGCCGCGACAACGGCCAAAAGCGTGTGCCACCACCACCGGCCATGATCACCACGAAGGCGTGTGGATCGACCGGACCCTCCTTGCCTGCCATTACTGCCTCCTGTGCTAAACGCAACCTCTCGATGAGACGCTCCAGCTGCCGGCCCTGAGACTACGCCACACCCAGCTCACGCTCGATGCGATCGAGCCTCCCTGTGAGGTCGGCCTGAATCTCTGCGAGTCGCTCGGCACTGTCGGCTTCGAAGCGCAAAACAATCGCCGGCTGGGTATTCGAAGGGCGCGCCAATCCCCAACCGCCCTCATAGTCGGCACGCACACCGTCGATGTCGAGCACGACGAGCTCGGCGGCGAGCTCATCTCGCAAGCGCTTGCAGATTTCGAACTTGGCGGCCTCGCTGGAATCCCGGCGAATCTCCGGAGTGGTATGGCTGGGCGGCAAATCGTCGAGCAGGTCGGCAAATGTTCCCTCCTGGCGAGACAGGATCTCGAGGAGCTTGGCGCCCGCATAGATGGCGTCATCGTGGCCGAAGAAGTTCTCGCTGAAAAAGAGGTGGCCGCTCATCTCTCCGGCCAGCTGGGCCCCTTCCTCGCGCATCTTCTGCTTGATCAACGAGTGCCCCGTCTTCCACATAATCGGCCGGCCGCCGCGCTGCGCGATGTCGCTCATCACGACTTGCGAGCATTTCACATCGCAGATCACCGTTGCGCCAGGCTGACGCTCCAGCAGATCGCGAGCCAGGACGATCGTGAGACGGTCACCCCAAACGATCTCCCCCGAGGCGTCGATGATGCCGACTCGGTCGGCGTCGCCATCGAAACCCAAGCCTAGGTCCAGGCCCTGCTCCACAACTACCCTTTGAAGGTCCTCAACCGCCTCCTCGAGAGTCGGATCGGGATGGTGATTGGGAAATGTACCGTCGACATCGCAGTAGAGCTCGACAACTTCGCAGCCCAACTCGCGGTATAGATCCGGCGCGACCGGGCCGGCCACACCGTTGCCAGCGTCAACCGCGACGCGCAGTGGCCGCCTCAGGCTGATCCTCTCCCGGATCATCGCCGTGTAGGGCTCGATGAGCTCGGCGCTCTCCAACCCGCCACTTCCCTGTTCCAGGTCATCGGACTCGATGAGCTGGTGCAGCTTCTGGATGTCGTCCCCGAACAGCGTCTTGGTGCCGAGACAAACCTTGAAACCGTTGTACTCCGGAGGATTGTGGCTTCCCGTGACCTGAATGCCGCCGTCCACGTCGAGATGATGAAGACCGAAGTAGAAGGCCGGTGTTGGGACCATCGCGGCCTGCACCGCTGTGCATCCCGATGCACGAATCCCTTCAATCAGGGCAGCGGAGAGCTCGGGTCCGGAAAGCCGGCCATCGCGACCGACCAAAACGCGTCGACCACCCGTCCGGCGTACAGTCGTGCCGAACGCGCGTCCCACGAGCTCCGCCTCGCTGGTGGTCAAATCCTTCCCGACCACACCCCGGATGTCGTAGGCACGGAAAATCTCGGAAGCTATCGCAGCCACTACGACTCTCCTCTCATCATTCGCACGCTCGTCGTCAATCGCACGCTCGTCGTCAATCGCACTCCCCTACCGAGTCGACAGAGTTCTGCAGCCCGCGCTCACATGAATGCCTCAGGATACCCCGTCGCGCCCGGAGTTGCGTCGCCCCGCTTGCCGGACCGGAGACTAGCCGCGGGAGTAACTCGCGGAGCGCAGCACGAGGCGCTGGATTGCCTCCTCACGAACCCGATGGCCGAGGCCAACAGCATCCGGAACGTCCACCTTGCCGTCGCCGGCTACCGTGACCTCCGGATCAATGATGTCCTCGTGCCAGTAGCGTCGCGAAGCCGACAGGTCGCCGGGCATTTGGAAGTTCGGCAGGGAGGCCATGGCGATGTTGTGGAGCCGGCCGATGCCCGACTCGAGCATGCCGCCACACCAGACCGGCACGCCGCGTTCTGCACAAAGGTCATGAATGGCGATCGCCTCGCTGCGCCCGCCAATCCGGGAGGCCTTGATGTTGATGAGGCGGCACGCGTCGTAGTCGAGCGCCAGACGAGCGTGGCGCAGCGAGTGAATGCTCTCGTCCAGGCAAATCGGCGTCTCTAGCCGTGCTTGCAGCTCCGCGTGGCCTGGAATGTCATCATGCGCCAGAGGCTGTTCGATCATGAGCAAGCCGAAGGGGTCCAGGTCTCTGAGGATCCCGCCCTGCTCCCGGGAGTAGCCACAGTTGCCGTCGACCATGAGGGGAATGTCGCCGAATTGACCGCGGACCTTCTCGATGACTCCAACATCCTTGCCTGGCTCGATCTTGAGCTTGATTCTCTGATAGCCCTGTTCCAGAGCTTCGGAAATCTGGGCGCCGAGGAGCCCGAAATCATCCTGGATGCCCAGCGAGATGCCGACTGGAATCCGTTCCCGGCTCTCGCGCCCGCCGGCATACAGCCGCCGCAAAGAGGTGTTCCGGAGGTTGGCCTCGAGGTCCCAGAGTGCCTCTTCGACGGCTGCCCGTGCCATGGGATGCCAGCGCCAGGCAGAAAAATGCTGCGCCATCGCGGCGCCGATGCCCTCATCAGGCCAGTCGCGATCGAGAATTGCCGGGGCGATGAAGTCTTCGATGATGTGCCAGCAGGTGGCTGCATCCTCGTACGAGTAGAGAGGCACACCGTCGACCCCGGATTCCCCCCAGCCGCTAGCATCCCCTGCACGTGCCCGCACAAGGATGATATCGCGCTCCTGGACCGCTCCGAAGGACGTGACGAACTCTCCCACCATCGACATCTTGATCCAATACAAATCCAGCGCGTCGATGCGCATGAGTCACTCTTCCAATCCGTTGGGTTCGATGGTGCCCTTCTCGAGAAGGTAGACAACGCGAGGCGGGTCTTCGTGAGTGCGGACGCATTCACGCACGAAGTAGCCGGCTTCGAGGTAAGACGTGAAAAGCTCGCGCGTCGACTCGCGCCAGGCGATAGCGGCCCCCAGGTCGGCGATCCGGATGTCCTGGATAGAAGAAGGGATCTCGCACCTCAAGTGTGGCGCATCGAGTCCGAGATGCAGCACGCCTGGCCGCATGTCGCTACCATGCCCCTCCCCCTCCAACGCCCACGGGGCGTCAAGCTCTCCCGCCGCCAGCGCGGCGGCGACGCGGCCCCTGTCGCCCTCAGCGTGCGCGACGACGCGCCGTGAGCTCAGGTACCACTTCAAGTGCAGTCGATCCGTGGGCATCCCGGCATGCAGCTCGCTCGTCGTTTCACCATACAGGTCGAGGATGTACTCGTCAGACAAGCCGCCGAGCTTGTGGAAGTTCAGGCAGGCGTTGAGAGACTCGAGCGGGTCGTAGGTCCACAGCATGAGGTCGATGCCCTGGGCAAGGACCTCGTCTCGCTGTCCCCATTTCAGCAGGGCTCCGAGCCCCTCCCGGCGGGCAGCCTTGCGCACGGCGAGCATGTGCGAGCAGTGTGCCAGCCGGCCTTCCTCCAGTCCGAGGATGCCGTAGCAGAAGCCCTGCTGGACACCCTCCTCATCGAAAGCTCCCAGCACCAACCCGCCATGGAGTTGGGTGGTTACGAGCAGCGTCAGCGGAATGATGTCGAGGTCGCTCGAGAAACCCCAGGCCTCTTTCTGGATATCCTCGCATTCGTGATAGTCGTGATGCGTCTCCAGGAGCTTGAGCGTATACGCCATCGCGATATCCCTTGTTCCGTTCGAAACCTCGATTTCCCCAGTCCTGGCGCCCAGTCACCGCCTCGGGAATATGGGCTCGGACAAGATCGAATGATCTCAGATGCCGGTTGGATGGTCGATCCAGACAACCTCGATATCGTAGCGTTCAGCGAGCCAGTCGCCCAACGCTCGCACCCCCACCGTCTCGGTCGCGTAGTGGCCGCCGAAAACACAGTGGATCCCGATCTCACGGGCCAGGTGGTACTGGGAGTGGCGCGGCTCCCCGGTGACGAAACAATCGGCTCCTGCCGCAGCGGCCTCCTCCATGAGAAAGCAGGCAGCGCCTGAAACCACTGCCACCTTGCTGATCGTTTCGGGCCCGAAGGACCAAATTAGCGGATCCTCGCAACCGAGAGATGCCAGTCGGCCAGCGATGCCTCCAACATCAACGGGCTCATCGAGCGCGGCGAGCACGCCCAGGCTAGCCCCGCCATACTCTCCGAAGGGCGCCTCCACCGTGCCGCCGAGCTTGGCAGCCAGCACTGCGTTGTTGCCCACCTCTTCATGACGATCGAGTGGCAAATGCGCTGCATAAACCGACAGGTTGGATCTGAAGCAGGTCCCTATGCGAGTTGCCATGGGTCCCACGAGTCGAACCGGCTCACCCCAGAAAAGACCATGGTGCACCAGCAGGAGCTGGCAGCCTGCTGAGATCGCCGCGGTTATCGTCGCCTCGGCAGCGTCCACGGCCACTGCGATGCGCTCGATCGAGGCAGCTCCTTCGACCTGCAAGCCGTTCAGGGAGTCATCTACCACCGCCCCCAGATCGAGATACTGATCCAGCGAAGCAACGAGCTCCTCACGATCAACTGCCATGTTCTCTCGCCTCCATGTCCAAGCCGCTGGATTATGCCTATTCGCGATCGCTGTAGGGACCAGCGATCGACACACCGAATCTTCCCAAGTGGATATGGTCCCGGGCCGCCGCCAGGACGTCGTCGACATTGATCGCACCGATGAGCCGAGGATACTCATCGAGATAGTCCAGGCCGAGGCCGTACTGCTCGATCGTATGCAGCGTGGTGGCGAGCCCCTCGTTCGTCTCCAATGCGCGCGGCAGGGAACGAATCAGGGCCGACGTCGCGTTCTCGAGCTCCGTTTCACTCACCGGTTCGGTACTAATGCGCTGTAGTTCGGCCATGATGCTGTCGATCGCTGGGTCGACATTGTCGGGGTGCACGCCCGCACGCACGACGAAGGGGCCGGGCCCGAAGCTCGCTTCGAACGTCGAAAACGTGTAATAGGCCATGCCCTGTTCTTCGCGCACGCTGTGCCCCAGACGACCACCCATGGCGAACCGACCGAGGATCATGTTCATCACCGACACGGCGTAGTAGTCGGGATCGGTCCGCCGCAGTCCGGGATGCCCCAGAGCGATGTCTGCCTGAGCCTTGGCAGGCATAGCCGACACCTCGCGCACTGTGCCGGGAAGTGGGCTGGCGTCCGGGATTTCGGGCAGCGCCACCCTGAGACCGGTCGCTCGCCCGGAAGTCTCTTCGCCACTCTCCGGCCATTGGCCGAAGTACCGTTCGGCGGCCATCTTCACCTGATCGAGGTCCACCGCCCCAACGACCACCAGGGCCGAGGATTCGGCTCGGAAATGGCGCGCATGGAATGCCGCCAGGTCATCGCGGTGGTGCCGGGCAATCGTCTCCGCTGTGCCGATCGGGCGCCAGGAGTAGGGGTGTTCGGGGGCATAAACGAGCTGCCTCAGGCAGTCCATCGCGACCTGGCGCGTGTCGTCTTCGTCCTCGCGAATTGCCGTGATGAGGTTGCCCCGCATCCTCTCGACCTCGGCGGCCGGGAAGGAGGGGGTCAGAGCGCACTCGGCCACCAGCTCCATCATCTGCTCGAAATCCGCCGATCGGGCTTTGGCGCCCACGCCCGCAGTGTGTCGGCCAGCGCTCGAACCCAGGTGGCTGCCCATGAAGTCGAGCAGCTCGCCGATCTCCTGCTTGCTCCGGCGCGTCGTGCCACGCTTGAGCATACCGCCGCAGAAGTTGGCCAAGCCGGCGGTTTTTCGAGTCTCCAGGCATGCGCCCGCCGCGACGCGCAGGCTGATGGACACAGATGGCGAGGTCGGATTCGCTTGGAAGAGAACCACCAGGCCGTTCGGCAGCTCGAACCGCTCCGGTGCAAACTTGGCGGGCGAGCTCTTCCCGCGGCCGGATGAGGCGCT
>Ga0316198_10002492_pt1 | contig 11123 bp, 11 predicted proteins | sample OudBieAanoxic_MG_FD_204935 | JGI IMG/M metagenome (GOLD analysis project Ga0316198, IMG submission 204935) | Coastal sediment microbial communities from Oude Bieten Haven, Netherlands - site A anoxic | ecosystem: Environmental > Aquatic > Marine > Coastal > Sediment | place: Netherlands... | reverse complement strand
CTCGACGCCGCGCTCGGATGCTCGCTTTGTATCCCCTCTGGCGCTAACGCACGTCGGGTATACAGTCTCGCCTCGCGGCTTCCGGGGACTAACCGCCTCGGCCTTCAGCCTTCCATGGCGGTCAGCGCACGAAGAAGCCTTCTCGGCAGGAAATCGAGCGCATCCGCGCGCGTTGGTTGATTCCGGAAGAACCCATGCCAGCATGGTTGATTCCCACCGCAGCTGCCACAGGTATGCTAGCGCTCCTAACCGCGATTGGCTTCCATCTTCTGTCGCTAAGGCGAACCATCAAGATTAAGACCGCGGCGTTGCACTCTTCGTTGAAGAAACTCGAGGTAGCGAATAGGGAGCTTGAACGCCTAGCACGCACCGACCCTTTAACCGATCTACCAAATCGATTGGCGTTTTTCGAACTCGCGCCGCGAGAAATATAACGGGCCAGGCGCTATAGCCGACCACTATCCTTGGCGATCTTAGACTTGGATCACTTCAAATCCATAAACGATCAATATGGCCACCACGCCGGCGATACCGCACTGAAGCACATAACCAACACGGTGACGCAGCAACTCCGTCCTAGTGACTTGTTCGCGAGGATTGGTGGCGAGGAATTTTCGGTTGTGCTGCCGGAAACCAAACCGCAAGAGGCTACACGTTTGATAGAACGCATACTTGAGGACGTTACGAGGGCACACCTTGAATATGAAAACAAACAAATCGCGCTAAGCTTCAGTGCTGGCATTACGGAGTATTACGATGGCGCCACACTGGATGAGTTGGTCAGGCATGCGGACGTGGCGCTTTATGAGAGCAAAGCACAGGGGCGTTCCAAGGTTTCGTTAAACCTGATAAGCAACCCAGCTACAAAATCACTCAACAGGACGGGGGAATGCTCGCGCCCACCAGCCCGTGAACAGCGTCGTTAGCATGACCGTAATATGTATTGAACTTGCCGTTCGTTGGTCACCCGTGTAGGGCGAAAGTTGGCCGAAAATGCTCGTTTCGTAGTGGCTAATATAAGCAACCACTGTAGGACAAAAAACGACCCATTCCGGTCGTACAGTTGCGGCTAATATAAACAATCACTGAAAGACAAAAACCGACCCGATATAGTTGCCATTCGGCACCCTGTCAATCTCACTATTTAATCTTTTCTCCTTACTGCCGAAGATGTTGATATCCATTCAAGCATAATGGAGAAACAGCATAATGCGTACGTCTTTTCTACTCACATCGTTAATGAAGGGAGATAATAATTGAGTAAATTATTAAAAAGTACTTTAGTGGTAGCAATGTCTGCAGCAATTGGTGTTACAACCGTACATGCTGCGGGTAATGGAAGTGGTCCAAATGGCAAGCCTTTTGTCGCAATTCAAGGCGAGTTGGTAGAGGTACAAGGCGCAGTCAGTTCCTTGCAGGATCAGATTGATCTTCTCGTTGCGCGTGTTGACACTGTGGAGCAGCGCGTAGGTGCAAATGAAGTTGCTATTGGTACTTTACAAAATCAGAATACAGCTCTTACTGCACTTGTAAATCAGAACCTCACGGACATTGCATCAATTCAAGGTGAGATTACGGCATTACAGCAAGCCAATACTGACCTTGAAGCGATGATTGTTGCTAACTCTGGTGATATTGCAACACTCCAAGGACAAGTCGCTGCAAATGAGGGAATGATAACTACTCTGCAAGGAGCAATCATAATGGTAGAGAGTGACCTTATTGCTCTCGATGCTAGTCTGCAAGGTCAGATTGATAACAATTTGACTTTAATCGGTGTAATTCAAAGTCAAATTAGTGCTATCAGTGCAGATCTGGCTCTTAAACAGAATCTGGTGAATGGCACGTGTCCAAACGGCTCGGCGATACAAGAAATCCTAACCGACGGTTCTGTTATTTGTGAGGGAGTAGGTGGTACAAGTGGACAGTTACACAGCGTAGTTTCATACCAGTCTAGGTTCGTCTCTGCTGGTTATTCTACAAGCGTAGATTCCTCTTGTCCTACTGGATATATAGCTACGGGTGCAGGGCATTTAGGTTACGGATTCTCAATTAATACAAGTTTTACTGGTGCTAATAGCGATTATGACAATTATGGTCATGTAAGTGGTACAAATAATAACCCTTACTCTGCTACTTTATACAGCATGACAACATGTACACGTATTGTTCCATAGTAAATAATTAAACCACGCAGTATGAAAATGCCCCGATAAAAACGGGGCATTGTTTTTATTCTTCTGAATTCTATAACGCCTTCCAACGAACAGCCTGTCAGAAAATTCCTACAAACGAATCAGACCAGGGCTGTCAACAATAAAATCATTCTTCCAGCACAATAGCCTTGCCGACACAGGAAGTCAGGTGATGACCGACTTGGATGTCTAGCTCTTCGGCTCTGGTCTTATTGGCCTAATCGGTATTGCTAGACGAAAGATAGCATAGCTGCATAAAAGACAGTCAATCACAGCTCCTTCGGGAGCTGTTTATATTTATGTCGACTGACCGCTTTTGGCCGGTAGTTGCCGATCAGGAACCCCGCATCAGCGGGTTTTCTGTGTCCGGGGAACGGCAACTGTTGGCCGAAAGTACGCATTCAGCTACCAAGATTGGCCTGGATGATCCGAACGCGTATTTTCGACCCAATATAGTTCCTCCGTCCCACTCTCTGTGATACTGAACACAGCTGGCAGGTAGCTGTCAGTGAGAGCAGGACATGCACCCGCGGACTACGAATATTTCGACCCAAACATCCGATGTTCACCGGTTTGGCTTCGAGTCCGCAGGTGCTCTTGAGTTCACAAACGAATACTCAGGGCTCGCCGTCACACCGGCTCACCTATATTGCTTTCGAAGAACTCAAGACTGCATGTCCCTTACTGTTAATATAGCATCTTGGAGGCAATCCATGAACCATCTAACCGAACCGGCCCATCGATACTCAAGTGGAGAAAATCCAAATATTACGATAGCGGACATTAACGACAGCCGTAACCGGCGCATTTGTAGAGAGTGCAGCGAAAGAAAAATGCGTCCGATTTTCCGGTATTATTAGGCATCAACCTTATTCGAGACAGCATTTTCAACCGGATTGATGTGGGCGTGGGGGTAGTGTGGCTCACGCTTTTGAAACGACAGAATAGAGGGATCCTGTATCACGCCACCATCAATATTTACAGTCCGTCGAATGGTCTCATTTTGTTGCCAACTATCACGGCCTGCCACCACAGTTGGTATATAGACAATGAGAGCGGCAGAGATTGAGCGCGACGCACTTTCCCAGAGATAGCTTGGAGTATGATCCACGGCGTAGTAATCTATCGTTTCATTTTAAACATCGGTTTCTTGAATGTGGTTGGTTTGGCAAAAAAGAATCCCATACCTTCGTCGCAACTGACATCAATAATCAAACTGTTGGGCTTGAGGTATGAGCTTTCCGCTTCGGTCACAAAGTGGCAGGGATTTTCCGTTTCTTGAAAGGTTCCGTTTATGATGATATCTGCTTCACTGATCAGATCAGTCAACGGCCGCTCAGTTCCATCGTGTTCCACCACCAACATGCGTGGCTCGCCCTCATTGCCTGTCCGAATGCGGACATAGTGACAGCCAAGCACCTCTTCACGTACTTCGTGGTCGGGGCGCTGAATGCAGATTGTGACATCCCTAAACCCACGCGCCTTGAGGGCGTATATCACCCCACGGCTGACTGCACCAAAACTGAAAAGGATCGTCTTGCGTTGGTTGCCGTAGTGCCCATCAATACCTTTAAGTTGTAAGGCATGTAGTACTGCGCAATAGCCAGCCATTTCGTTGTTCTTATAGAATGTGTGGCGGCCAATCTGACCGTAAGGAGTCCAAACAAACATTTCATCAAAGGCAATGAGCGTCAGCTTACGATCGAGTGCAGCTTGGTTGATATCCCGTTGCTGTACACAATGCACCCAGCCCCAAAGTGTTCCCCCTTCGCGAAGTTCTTGTAAATCAGCTAATACTGGCTTGGCAATGATAACAGTGCCAATGTCGACCAATAATTCGTGGCGTGTGGCAATGCCACCCGTCTGAGCGGCAATTTCCGAGTCTGCGACACCGAATGGGGCTCCATAGCCTTCCTCAAATATCAGCTGGCGACGAATTTGTTCGGGAATGCGAGGCAAATGCTTTGGATGGATTGGAACACGTCGCTCATCCTCTTTTTTTGAAGTCCCAATGACTCCTAATGTTAATTTACTCATATCGTTTCCTTTTTCTTTAGCGCCCTAATAGGTGATTATGAAGCCGGCACTTCTATCGTGATATGAAGCCACTGTAGAGGGATCCAGGCCGTCTGCAAATGTCCGCTTCTGATGGAGCTCCGCGCGATGGCGAGTGACTGGTTTTGGCCGACAGTTGCCGATCAGGAGCCCCGCCACAGCGGGGTTTTCTGGTGTGCCTGGCATGACGCACAGGCCGCCGTTCCCGGCGAGAGTCTGGAACATGATGGTCCGCCGTTACCGGACGGAAGGACGACGCCAACAAGGCAAGGGCATTACCAGAAAGTGGGGTGTCTGAAGGAAGCATGAGGCAGAATCTGTGTACGTAGCGAACAGCGAACCGGCTATATGGTGTTGGTGAGGAGGTCGAGCAGGCCAGATAGAGCGAGACCTGATATCCGGAGAACCAAACTGACATGAAGCCGGACGGGATATGGGGAGGTGGTGCGTCTTATCCAGGGAAGCCCTCCTGTCCTGTCGTCGAAGGTTGCCAGAGAGGACAGAAAACTGACTCGACGAGGAGACCCCGAAGCGAGGAGGGGCAGTTCCTCGAGCGTAGTGGATTCGGCCTCGGCTCGGGAGACGAGCACACCCTTGTCCATCTCCACTTCGATGGCGCGTGCCCACTGCTCGGCTTGAGCACGTGTCTCAAAGGTCTTGGCCTGCAGGGACTGGCCCTTTTTCCGGACCTGTGCCTGCCACTGGTAGGGACCGCGCTTTCTGAAGGTTGCCATTGCCACACTCCGCTCGTTCGCGAACGAGTGTGACAACGGTGTGACAAATAATCAGTTGGAAACCAATACAGGGGGTGTCGTGGTTTCTAACTGATTGATTTGATTGCTGGGCGATGCTGGGTTCGAACCAGCGACCCCTGCCGTGTGAATCCAGATGCCTATACTGGCCATCTTTTAAAATCAATAGGTTAAGCACGCTTGCCACGCGCAATTATGACTGGAAAGGACTCGAAATGACAGGAATTGACTGCTGCCTTTCACGTGAGTTTCACGTTGGCTCAGCTTAGCGGGGTATGGCGTCAAATGATGGTAACTATGTTCTCACAAAGACTGAGATCCTATTATTGCGGACCACAGGTTCGTCAGCAATGGAACGACTGCACACCACGTCTGTATTTTAGGAAAAGGGGTGTTTATTCTTCTTATAAGCGCCTATCTGATACACGGATATAGTTAGTAATGGTCTGGATGCTCATTAGATCACCATACTGCCCGGACCCGGCGGCGCTAAAAGGCCGTGTTCGCCGACAGCCTGCTTATAAAACAGCCAGTTCTCTACAACGGCTCCAGGCAACACTCACCTGATCTCTTGGTTCATGACCGATTCCTGCCCGGTTTCCGGTCGCTGTTTCCAAGTCTGCGCCGTATCCTCCGGACTGCGTTTATTATAGGTTAGGTTTTAAGATGAGGCTCACCTGCGCACCCTTACCGAGTAACATAGAATCTATACACGCCCAATAAACAGCCTACTGCTTCAATCGATACCCGGTCTTGAACATCCGCCACACGACGAGCAGGCAGGCGACTAGGAACACCAGGACCATGGACAGGCTCAATCCCACGCTCACGTCGGAGACTTCGAAAAAACTCCAGCGAAACCCGCTGATCAGGTAAACCACCGGGTTGAACAACGTGACTGTCTGCCAGGCAGGTGGCAGCATGCTAACCGAGTAGAAGCTGCCGCCGAGAAACACCAGCGGGGTAATAATCAGCAGCGGGATGAGTTGCAGTTTCTCAAAATTGTCCGCCCAAAGCCCGATGATGAACCCGAACAGGCTGAAAGAAATGCAGGTCAGGATCAGGAATCCCATCATCCACACTGGATGGGCGATCTCGAGGGGCACAAAGAATCCGGCTGTCGCCAGGATGATCAGGCCGATGATCAGGGACTTGGTCGCCGCGGCCCCCACATAGCCCAGCACGATTTCAAAGAAGGATACCGGCGCGGACATGACTTCGTAGATGGTGCCGGTGAACTTGGGAAAGTAAATACCAAAGGCGGCGTTGGAAATGCTCTGGGTTAGCAGCGCCAGCATCATCAGCCCGGGCACAATGAAGGCACCGTAGGGTACACCCTCGATCTGCTCGATGCGCGACCCGATGGCCGAGCCGAACACCACGAAGTAAAGCGAAGTGGACAGCACCGGCGAGGCGAAACTCTGCAGTAGGGTCTCCCAGGCGCGCAGCATTTCGTATTTGTAGATCACCCTGACGGCGTACATGTTCATGATTTGGCTTTCACCAGGTTGACGAATATTTCTTCCAGAGAACTTTGCGTGCTTTTCAGGTCTTTCAGAACCAGACCGGCCTCCCTGATCGCCTGCAACAAGCCGCTGATGCCAGTGCGTGTATTGTGAGGGTCATAGGTATAGGTAAGCCGGCCGCCATCGGCCGACAGGTCCAGCGCCCAGGGTGCCAGCGCACCGGGCAAGGCACTCACGGCCTCCTCCAGCTCGACGATCAGTTGCTTTTTGCCAAGTTTATGCATTAATGCCAGCTTGTCATCAACCAGCAACAGTTCACCGTCGTTGATGACGCCCACACGGTCGGCGATTGCCTCGGCCTCTTCGATATAGTGCGTGGTAAGGATGATGGTGACGCCGGACTCGCGCAGGCGCCGTACCAGCGTCCACATGTCCTTGCGTAATTCCACGTCCACGCCCGCCGTGGGCTCGTCCAGGAACAGGACCGAGGGCTCGTGCGACAGGGCCTTGCCGATCAGCACGCGCCGCTTCATACCGCCCGACAGTGTCATCAGCTCGCTGTCTTTCTTCCCCCACAGCGACAGGTCCTTGAGCAGCCGCTCGAGATAGTCCGGGTTGGACTTTTTGCCGAACAGGCCGCGGCTGAAACACAGCGTGTTCCACACTGTATCGAAGGCGCCGAGCGAGAGTTCCTGCGGTACCAGGCCGATCATGCTGCGCGTGGCACGGTAGCCTGCAACGATGTCATGGCCCCCCACCGTCACCGAGCCCGAACTTGCATTGACAATTCCACAGATAATCGAGATCAGCGTGGTCTTGCCGGCGCCGTTCGGACCTAGCAGCGCCAGGATTTCACCGGGTGCGATGTCCAGAGTCACGCCCTTCAGGGCGTGATGGCCGCTGGCGTAGGTCTTGGACAGATTCGATATGGAGATTATGGACTGCATTTTAAATTCCCGTGAACCCGCGCTTGACATTTAAATGGTTTTAGACGCTGCGAGCCTGCTCAAATTTGCATCCCCTCGCGCACTTTTTTAAGTAATCCTTCCATGTCATTTTCAAGCATATCAAGAAATTCTTGCGGGGTTCCGGTATCTGCATCGTACTTCGCACTCCATCGCATCATCTCCAGCAGTACCGGTGCCAGATCGAGTCCCTTGTCCGTCAGGCGGTACAGATAGCGGCGTTTGTTTTCCGGGTCTTGGGACTTTTCGATAATGCCATCGGTCTCCAGGCATTGTATGTTCGTCTATCAGGAGTAGATGAAATATAGCCAGACGGTTAGGCAGTGTCTAGTAGACCAAAGACCTGCTTCAGTGCGTTCCTGACACATCCGGGATGAAAAGCTGTACTTCCGTTTGGGTTCTTAAATCACCGTCCACTCCACCTGTCCATAAAGGTCTGCTTACAGTACATTCGAGACATACCCAGAAGTATCGGGAACGGCGATAGTGGGTCGTTTTTTGCCGTCCAGGCGAATTCAACAACGATACATTAGATTTATGGGGCTGTCGAAAGAGAAGGATGAGCGGGTGGGTGCTGAATAGGGCAAGGTTTCCGGGTGGTGGCAGAGCTAAAGGGCTCGGTGACAAATGAGAAAGATTATGTTTTGTCATTGCATGCTTACAGGATTGCTGGCAAACGGGAATGATACAGAGGTTGATAGCACCTGCAATTGCAGATCGAATCTAATAGGCCGATACCGTTCTTGTAATGAAACAGGTTCACAGAAAGGCATTGCCGCGGACAGGTGGAGACACTTCCAATGAATAGAAGAACCTTAGCCTCGATAGCTTCCCGAATAACGCAATGCTGTCAGCAAATCGCTTTTATCATTATAGGAACGATTGTTTTGCAGGGCTGTGATCAGCCGAAGCTGACGCCACTTCCTGCACAAGGCACTATTCTTGCGTTTGGTGACAGCCTTACTTTCGGTGTCGGTACCGACAAATCTAAAAGCTATCCCAGTGTGTTGGCGCAATTGAGTGGCCTGCGTGTCGTTAATGCGGGGGTATCCGGCGAAGTGACGGCAGAGGGTCTAGCACGGCTTGCAGAAACGATTGACCGGACGTCGCCCGATTTGCTCATTTTACTGGAAGGCGGTAACGACATACTACGTAACCAGGATCTCAAGGCAACGAAGACGAACCTGGCCTCAATGATTGAACTGGCGCAGAACCGGGGTGTCGAGGTTGTGCTTATCGGTGTACCAGCAAAAAACCTGTTTTCAGATACCGCATCATTTTATGCAGACCTGGCGGATGATTATCAACTGGTCTTTGAAGGCAGCCTCATCGCCAGCCTGTTAGTTAAGACCGCGTATAAATCCGATGCAATACACTTTAATCAGCAAGGATATCGGGTGATGGCGAAAGCCATACATGAACTGCTGGTGGAAAATGGTGCGCTCTAGTTAAGATGATTCTGACTTCTCATCTGGTCACGAATTTGAATCAACAACTGAGTTTTGTTGTTATAAGACAACAGAATATTGTTGCGGAGGACACCGATCCGGGGTTCACTGAAGCACCGACTTCGACCCGAATTTACATTCAGAGGCTCGTGCTTCAAGATAGAATCTGTGATTGGAAGCGCAGTACTGATTGTCATCACTGTAATGAGGGGACTGCTACCCCTTCAAGCGGACATGCTCGAAGGGGTTTGGAGCGCTACCAACGGGTGAATCACACAGTTCGGCTTGACGCCGGGAGGAGAACATGTCTGAGTCTTCGAAAGATGCCGGGATGATACAGGTGCTGGCGGACAGGTTAGAGAAGCAAAGGCTGCCGCGCGCGCTTGACATCAAAGAGAAGGTCGACAAGGGCGGGGTGCTGGACAAGTTCGATATCGAATTTCTAGAACAGGTGTTCGAAGATGCGAACACCATCAAGCCATTGCTCGACCGACATCCTGAATGGCAGGAGCTGGCGATGCGCATGGTCCACCTCTACAAGGAAATCACCGAGACCGCGCTCAAGAATGAAGGTTCTGCGGACTAGCGAAACACTACGCCACTTTTGACATCACCAACCCGACGTTTGTCGGCGTTGTCGATCCGCGCGGCCGCTGGCTAATCGAGGCGCGAGAAGCCGGGGAGCAGGCAGAGCGCCGTGGGCGATGCGCTGCTCAGTCTTTCAGGTGCGCAAGAATCAGCTGCGCGTCCTCGGTGCAGTCGAACGTTAACTGATCGCCGCGCAGCAGGGTTCCCGCCGAGATGCTGTCTTCGTTGGCGAACCCCTTTCCACGCGCCAGATAGGCCAGAAATGGCGCAGCCACATCCATGCTCTGGCCGCCTTTGAGGCAGGCAACGTCGATCAGGGTCTTGGCGGCAAAGGTCTTGACCTGGTCTGGCTCACCGCCGTAAACGCGGGTCAGGCCGCTTGTGGGGAGGTGATAGTGCCGGTAGTCGGCCGCTTCGCCGTTGCGTTCCGGCAACACCCAGATCTGGATCAGGCGGTTCTCAACGTCATCGGGATTGATTTCATTGTGCGAGAACCCCTCGCCGCCCGCGCGCTGCACCTGTACCTCATCTGCGGCGAGCGTCTGTCCGTGCTCCAGCGAGCCCTCGTGCTGGATGCGTCCCTCCACCATGACGGTTATGACATCGATTTTGCGATGGGAGTGCATGCGCGTTTCGCCCGCCGCTAGCAGGCGTGCATCGGCCAGATAGACTAAGTTACCGATGCCGACCCAGGCGCTTTCAGTGCTGTCCGCAGCAAACACCCTTGGATCTGTCACGAGGCGATGTTCGCGTACCCCGGCAAATCGAGTCATCGTAACTTTGTCGCGATACAGGATTTCCACGCCGACCGTCTCCTTATTAAACCGGCCCTACCATAAACTGCTGAGCCTAGGGTCTGAGCACGACTAATTCAACGTACAAGGATTACGGAAATCAACGTTTTCCCCGTTTTTCTTATTCATATCAGCGGGGATTGGTGGGCGATACTGGACTCGAACCAGTGACTTCCGCCATGTGAAGACGGCGCTCTAACCAACTGAGCGAATCGCCCCGTGAAGAAAAACGGGTCCAACCCCAGGGCGAGGGGACACTGCACTTCCTGTGGTGTGTGAATCCGTTATCACGCCCGTTCTGTTTCAGGGGCTTATAGATTAACACATGTAATAACAGTCACATAGTACCTTATTCGATAAGACTGGATAACGCTGGATTTCGTTCGCGCTGTGACAAAATTGTGACAAGGATTTTGCTGTTTGCGCACGGTTGGCATAAACGATGGCAGGATTTAGCATGGCCCCGCTGTGAGGGGCTGTGCATAGAAACCCTGTCACATTAGCATGCGGAGCCTGTGATATTTTGAAGTGAGTTGCCCAAGGCTAGCGATCGGGATGCTTGTCCAATTTCAGTTAATCCCACATCCAATTGTTGTCTTAGGGTTCTTGTCCCTGGCCGGCGGCGCGACGAAGTTCGCGAGACAGTAGACTAGGGTGGGGGGATATCGTTGAAGTTCTTGAGCGCCAAAAGCAAATCTGGAATATCGTCCTGAATAATGCTCCATATTGTGTCGTCATCGATACCCAGATAGGCGTGAACTAACCGATTGCGCGTGGCAACGATTAGCCGCCAGGGGATCTCCGGATTGGCTTCGCGTATCTCGGCAGGAATATGTGTTGCTGCTTCGCCAATTAATTCG
>Ga0316198_10002491_pt1 | contig 11125 bp, 9 predicted proteins | sample OudBieAanoxic_MG_FD_204935 | JGI IMG/M metagenome (GOLD analysis project Ga0316198, IMG submission 204935) | Coastal sediment microbial communities from Oude Bieten Haven, Netherlands - site A anoxic | ecosystem: Environmental > Aquatic > Marine > Coastal > Sediment | place: Netherlands... | reverse complement strand
ATGTGCTCGGACTCTGGAAGACCGACATTCTCCCAGTTCTGGCCGCCGTCGAGGCTCTTGTAGACGCCGTCACCAAAGGCCACCGAGCGCTGGCTGTTATTCTCGCCCGTGCCCACCCACACCACGTTGGGGTTGTTCGGGTCGAGGGTCACGCAGCCGATCGAGTAAGAATTCTCCTTGTCAAATATCGGCTCCCAGGTAGTTCCAGCGTTGATGGTCTTCCACAGATTGCCTGAGGCGGTCGCTACGTAGATGATGTGGTGAGCGTCCTGTTGGACCGCAAAGTCGCTCACCCGACCCGAATTGATGGCCGGTCCGATGTTGCGCATCTTGAGGCCGGAAAAGGTCGCCGCCGACATCGGAGCGTCGTCTTTCTTCTCCGGTTCTTCAGCGGTCTTTTTCTTGGCCATGGCCGGTGTAGCCACCAAAGCCAGAATTACCAGCAGGATCCACAGTTTCTTCATCAAATCCCCCTTCTGTTACCGTAACGCCCGCCTCGGTCCGAAGCGGCAGCGCCGGACTGTACCATGATCATGAGCGACACCGCGAAGAGCTCAATAGGGGAGCTCGTTTTCTGCCGATTCGGGTTGTTCGAGTACAAATTGATCCGGCCGTGAGCGGATGACTTCGCGCAGCCAGTCGTCCGGATAGCCGCGCTCGACCTCCTGGCCTTCCTCCGCCACGTATCCGTCGTTGTATTTAGTCAGGAGATGCTCGCCAAGCTCTTTCCAGCGCCGCACCATCTCGTCGGCCTGACCGACCGAGTAAAGGGTCAGGTATTCGTTGAGCAGAGTTGGATCGGACTCCGCGAGTGTCAAAGCTGTCTCTTCGATGACCGGCTGCATGGTGAGGTATTTCCCCTCCAGTTCCCGCTGGACTGCCAGGATGTCCTCCACCATGTACGAGTACTTGAGATTGGCGATGTTGGCGACGAGGTTGAAAACCCACCACGCCGAGTCCCAGGAAAATTTTTCGATTTGGCCAACCGTGAACGAATGGGGCAGGCGGTCGATGCCGGCATAGAGGGGCACGTAGCAGGTGGTGAAAGTGTCGTCGAGTCCGTACCAGTAGACGCCGCCGATCGGGTCCGGAAGCCACGATCGTGATTGGGAGACAAACGAAAAGCCGGTCTGCTGGGTCGAGATCGGGCGTTCCCAGCTGTACTTCGCGCCGTCGACCTCCCACGACATCGGTCGCCATCGATTCGGGGTGGCATACGGCCCCGCGTCGATTCCGCTGGTCATGTCGTATGGCGTACCTTCGTAGTGGTCCCGCATCAGCGCCATCACATCGGCGACGCTGAGCTTTTTCTCGGGCTTGATCCAGAGCGGGTAGGGCTCGGCGTCTTCGCTACCTCGGTGGTACTCCGGGTCGAGTTCCGCTGACGGCGCAACCCGTCTGAAGATGCTCCAGACGCGGGTCGCGGTATACCTTCGCGATTGCACGGTCGGCACATCGTAGGCATCGGCGAAGCTGAAGGGCTCTCTGCCCGCGGGGTCGTAGTAACCCTTTTCGACTGCAAAAGAAATGACGTTGTCCGAGTACAGACAATTGTCCGGATCGTCGAGTGGAAAGTCGCGAATTCGGATTCCGTTGGCATAGGCGGAGATGTAGCCCTCGGGGATGCGACGCGCAACCCAGACGGCGGATTTACTGCCGGGTCCCGTGCCCACCATTTCCATCAGCCACACCTCGTTGGGATCGGCGATCGAAAAGGACTCGGCCGTTGACTGATATCCGAACTCCTCGACCAATGAGGTCATGACCTCGATTGCCTCCCGTGCGGTCTTCGCCCGCTGGAGCGCCAGCTGCATGAGGGTCCAGTAATGAATGAGACCGTCGGGGTCCTGCAGTTCCTCGCGGCCGGTGGTCGTGGTCTCGCTGATCGCCAGCTGGTGCTCGTTCATAAGACCGACGACGGCATGGGTGTGCGGGACCTGTGGGATCACACCGCGGACCTTCCCCGACCAGTCCTTGATCTCGTAGTTGCTCCCCTGTTCGTGGTCCTCCGCCGCACTCCTTCTGAGCCGGGGATGGAAACGGCCGTCGCAGGCATAGGTGATGATCACCGAGCCGTCGGCAGAGGCACTCTTTGTGACGAGAATATTGGTGCAGGCGTCCGCAGGTTGATCGAATATCAACGTGATGGCTGCAAAAGTTACGAGGATCAATACAATTGAGAAATTGCGAAAATGTAACACTACGTGCCTCCCATCCCAGCGAAGCATATTACCACCAGGGCGACTGCCGTGGTCGCGTTCGGAACCGGGTTGAGACACAATGGGGGATCATGAACCGGCGCGATTTCAGTCACGCCAACAACCCGACCTTCGAGTGCGGAAACTCAGTGCTGCTGTTGCCCTTTGGTAGACGGTCCTTTCTGCCGCGATTGTCTATGCCTGCGGGCGGCTGCGCTGCTTTTCTGTACCGACAACGTGACCCTGCCCCGGGAGGAAGATCGCGGCTACCGAGGACTTAAAGACCCGCGGGTGTAGCGGGGCTTTGACGCCGGCCTCAAAGCGGCGATCGCGGCCCTTTCAGCGTCGCCGGAGTAATGCAAAGGCATTAGTCAGCTCATCAGTTTGCAGTAGTCATGGGTAACCCACCCACCTCGATTTCCGTAAAGCAACTTGAATGGACTACTTCGACACCCTCCGTAGCAACGGCTGGCTTGCTGATCCGGGAGAACGGGTGAGGGTGGTGGCGATCCATGCCGATAGTTGCCTCAGCAACTGGGGTCGGCCCTGCTCCTGCGACCCGCGTCCCCTGCTGGTGGCCGATCCCCTCCCGCGGGATTCAGAGGGTCACGACCACAATCGTCCATTGCTTGACGTCGCGTCGGGCGAGTAAGTCCTCCCACCACCCCGGATACAGGATTCGCCAAACCATCCAAACCAATTTGCCCTCAGGTGACGCTGATAACGCAGATATAGACCCGAACCCTTCGTGATGTTATCTGCGTCAATCTGCGTGATCTGCGGGAAAACAAATCGAATGTACCTACAGGTAGATCACCTACTGAGAGATGGACCCGTCGACCGGCGGCATCGAGAATCGAGTATCCAGGGGCGTAGGCGGCTTGTGTAGGATGTGCGGACCAAAATCGGGGAGTTCAGCATGCGTTGGAAAGGCGGCCGGAGAAGCCAAAACGTTGAGGATCGGCGGGGAACGCGGATGGGACGGGGGGCGGCAGTCGGCGGTGTCGGCGGGCTGGGTTTCCTGGTCATCGTAGTTCTTTACATGCTCCTCGGAGGAGATCCGGCGCAACTCGTTGAGCAGATGCCGCAGGCCGGTGGGCCGTCGGCTTCGACCACGACCGGGCCGCCACCACCTGGGCAGGAAGAGTTGGCGGATTTCGTGTCGGTGGTGCTGGCCGATACCGAGGACACATGGAACCCGATCTTTGCCTCGATCGGGCGCCAGTACGAGGAACCGAAGCTCGTCCTCTTTACCGGCCAGGTACGGTCTGCCTGCGGCATGGCCGGCGCGGCAATGGGACCCTTCTACTGCCCCGGCGATTACAAGATCTATATCGATCTCAGTTTCTATGACGAGCTTCAGCGACGGTTCCATGCCCCAGGCGATTTCGCCCAGGCCTACGTGATCGCGCACGAGGTAGGTCACCACGTACAGAACCTGCTCGGCATCAACGGCGAGGTGCAGGCGATGCAGCGGCAGGTGAGCAAAGCCGAGGCCAATGAGCTGTCGGTGCGGCTCGAACTGCAGGCGGACTGCATGGCGGGGGTCTGGGGTTATCACACTCAGAGGGCGCGCAATATGCTCGAGGCGGGGGATCTCGAGGAGGCTCTCAACGCCGCCAGCGCGATTGGTGATGACCGCATCCAGCGCGAGAGCTCTGGCCGGGTGATTCCCGACAGCTTCACCCACGGCAGCTCGGCGCAAAGGGTCAAGTGGTTCCGCACTGGATTCGAATCGGGTGATGTCGCAGCTTGCGACACCTTCCGCGTGGCGAATCCCTAGCCATCAACCCAATCGCCTACAGAGGACGCCCTCTCCCGCCAATGGGTTTGAACCGCAAAGAACGCAAAGAGCGCGAAGAAGAAATCTTTTGGTCGCGATACGCAAAAGATCCTTTGCGATGTCTTTGCGATCTTGGCGGTCTTAGCGGTTCAAGCGCGCGTTCAACCCCTCGAAATCTCTGAAAGGAGATTCCGTTTCAGGATGGCGGAGGCTGACAGGACTGCGCCGAAGAGCGCTCCTGCGATCCCGGCGGTGCAGACGTCCTGCCCAGTGAGGTAAAACCCCTTGAGACCGGTCTTCGGCCGCAACGCCCGCTCGCGGAAGCGGGCGGGAGTGTGCTCCAGACCGTATATCTCGCCCTTGTCGTAACCACCGAAGTGACGGGTCGACAGCGGTGTCGAAAGTTCGGAGTAGGCGATCTTGCCGGCGATCTGCGGCACCTCGCGCTCCAGAACCTCGATGAGCCGACTCGATAGCTCCTCCTTGATGGCCTCGTAATCCTCGCCACGCTTCATCCACTTTGTGTCCTCCCACTGTTGGAAGCGGTCGTAGGGAGCGATGCTCACGACCTCGACGGTGGCTTTGCCTGGATGACGGTTGGCGAAATCCGGGTCCTTGGCCGACGGAAAGGAGATGTAAACCATCGGCAGTGGTGCCTCGGGGTCAGCCAGGTATCGGGCGAGGTCGCCGTCCTGGTCGGGGCTGTTGTAGACCCACAGATTGGAGCGGCCGAGGCCGAGCTCTTCATCAGTCGCGTTGAAGCCTAGATAGAGACAGATGTGAGAAGCAGAACGCTGGGTCCGCTGCAGCGTGGCGCGGAGAGCCTCCCGTCCGGGGGCGCCCTCGGGAAGCAGGTGCTCGACGGTGTTGGGGACCCCTGCGTCGCTGATCACCAGCGGCGCCCTGATCTCGGTGCCTTTGGCCATGCGAACGCCAACCGCGCGCCCGCCCTCGACCAACACCGATTCAACATCCGCGTTGACAACGACATCTCCACCCGCCGCCTCGATGACCGGCGCCACCGATTCGGCGATCTTCGAAGCGCCTCCAATCGGATAGGCGGCGCCGCCGAGATAGTGGTTGAAGATCATGGCGTGGATGACGAAGCTCGCCTGCGATGGCGGCAGACCGTGGTCGCCGAACTGTGCGGCGAGAACCGCCTTCAGCGTCGGGTTGTCGGTCACTCCGTCGAGGACCTCGCCGAGCGTCCTGCCGGAGTGACGAAGGAAACGCCGGCGCATCCAGGGCCCGGCCACCAGGGCGGCGGGGCCGGGGAGCGCCTTTTCGGCGAAGAAGGTCCGGGCGCCGCCGATCGCTTCCCGCACCTGTTCGAGGTAGCGATCGATAGCGGAGGCCTCGTCGGGAAAGTACGAGTGCATCCGCTCGCGCCAGGCGTCGCGGCCGGTGACGTACTCCCACCGTTGGCCGCCGATGACCACGGTGTCGTAGACCTCGCCCATCGGCTCCCACCCGAGCGAGCCGTCGCTGATCTCGTCGCACAAGCGGCGGATCATCGAGTTCTCGTGATGCACCTGGCCGATGTAGTGGACGCCGACATCCCAGTCCCAGTCCTCGCGGCTGAACGCATGGGTGAATCCGCCGGCTTTGGTGTGGCGCTCAAGGACCAGGACCCGCCGGTCGGCGTGTTTGGCGAGCAGGGCCGCGACACCGAGGCCGCCAATGCCGGAGCCGATGACAATGACGTCGTAGTTGCCGTCATTCTTCCACGAGGCGTATGGGGTTCCAGTCTTCTTCATGGCTCCAGCTTCTCCTTGACTGAGCTCAGTTTGGCGTCCATCGAGGGCTCCCGGTCGATGCGGGTTCCGAGGCGGAGGTTGGTGGCGATGCGCGGCACGCCCATCTCGTGCAATCGTTCGTGGCAGGCTTTGATGGCGCCCATCACGAGGTCCCAATCGCCCTCGACATTGGTGCCGTTGGCGTGCAATTTCGGTTCGAGACCTTGCTCGGCAAAGACCTTTTCGCATGCCGCGACATAGCTCGACAGCGATAGCCCGACCCCGAGCGGGATGATGCTGATGTCAGCAATGGCTTTCATGGAATCCTCCGTGGCAAGGATACTCTTGCCGGTTTAAACGAAGGGACCTCTGGTCGACAGATACCGGATTTCAGATCCGCTCAATCACCACTTGACATCTCAAGATAAGAAGGTCAAAGCATCCAGCATCCAGCATCCATCGAGTGTCTTCTCTCGATTTGGCCGCTGTATCCTTGTCCGCCATGAAAGCGCCTCTGAAATTGTGGCTCGTCCGTCACGGCGAGACGACGTATTCGGCCTCGAAGCGGGTTGCCGGCTGGAGCGATCCACCGTTGACCGACACCGGCCGGAATCAGGCGGAGTCCCTGCGCCCGGTGATCGACGGCCGGCAATTCGAAGGAGTGTGGTCTTCGGACCTTCAGCGGGCGGTGGAAAGCGCCCGCCTCGCGATCGGGGAACCACGCACCGACCGGCGTTTGCGAGAGTGTGACTTTGGCGCCCTCGAGGGCTGCTCCTATGAAGAGGCGGATTCCACCTACGGCGAGGTATTCCGCGATTTCCGTGATTTCGAGGCGCCGGAAGGCGAGTCCCACGAGGGATTTCGGAGACGCGTACACGACTTCGTCAATTCTCTTGAGCCCGGACGCCACCTGCTGTTCGTCCATGGCGGCGTCATCCGGGTCCTGACCCAGGATCTCGGGTTGGACCGTTTCATCCCTACCGGCAGCCTGGTCGGCCTCGACTGGGTGGCGCAGGAAGTGCTCTTCGTGCGCGAACCCGGGAATACTGGGACCACGGATTGATTTTCGTCTGACATGAGCCTGTGCCGATCGATCCTGCTGACCGCGATGTGCATCCTCATGGCGTTGTTGGTATCTCCGGCCGTCGCCCAGGACGAGACCCGGGTGAAAGCGCGCCTGGTCGCCGACACAGTGGCGGTTGAGCCTGGTTCGACCGTCCGGCTTGGTGTGCACTTTGAGATCGAGGACGGCTGGCACATCTATTGGCACAATCCCGGCGGTGCAGGCCTCGCCACCGACGTCCAATTCGAGCTTCCCGATGGTTTCGTCGCAGGCCCCCTTCAGTGGCCGCTACCGATTGCGTTTATCCAGAGCGAAGGCATCCCCGGATACGGGTACGAGGACTCCGTTGTCCTCGCGGCTGAAGTCACTGTTCCTCCCGACATCGTCATTTCTGATCTCGGAAAGGTGCGGGCGGAGGTCTCGTGGTTGGCGTGCAAAGGAGTGTGTGTTCTGGGCTCGGCTGAGATCGAGGTTTCGCTGGCGGAGCTTGATGAAGACCCGGTATTTCGAACGTGGGCCGGTCAATTGCCGGTCGCTTCCGGCACCGAGAACCTTCCCTTCACACTCTCCGTGACTGGTGGCCTCTCTGAGGGTACGATCACGCACTGGCTGCGGTGGTCGGGAGAACCGGGAGCCGTGGAGTGGTTCCCGAGCCCGTCCGAAGCGCTCGAGATCGGCGAGGTTCGGATCCGGACTCGTGGCGGGTTGACCAAAATCGACGCAGAAGTGAAATCTAGAAAAGGCGCCTCGGGATCGACTGCCGAGCTGTCATCCCTGTGTGTCGTTACTACCGAAGACGGTGAGCGGCGAGGATGGGAGCTGACGGCGAAATTGACGAACGACTGAACTCAAGGAGAAGAAGATGAAGCACGTAATGAGAACTCTGATAATTGCGTTGGTCGCCGCGATTGCGACGCCGGCAATGGCCGGGGACGGGGTGAGCGTTGGTGATACAGCGCCGGCTTTCACTCTCGCAGATTCCGCGGGCAACCAGGTGAGTCTTTCCGACTTCGAGGGCAAGATCGTGGTCCTCGAGTGGCTCAACCCCGACTGCCCCTTTGTGCAGCGCCATTACAAAGCGGGCACCATGAAGAACCTGGCCGCTCAATACGCGGGTGAGGGGGTGGTCTGGCTGACCATCAACTCGACCAACTACATGGATGCGGCGGCCAACGCCAAGTTCAAGGCCGACAACAGCCTGCCGTACACGATTCTGGTCGACCAGTCCGGCAAGGCTGGTCACCTCTACGGCGCCAAAACGACGCCTCATATGTACATCATCGATGGTGCTGGCACCGTTGTGTACATAGGTGCCATCGACGACGACCCGCGCGGCAACAAGAGCGAGCCGGCGGTCAACTACGTTTCGGTTGCCCTCGACGAGGTGCTCGCCGGCAAGTCAGTGACGACCGCCGAAACGAAGCCTTACGGGTGTTCGGTGAAGTACAAGAAGTGAATTAGGAATTCGGAATTCGGTATTCAGAATTCCCACCGTCCACCGATGACGGTCGAAGCCGGAGAGTCGTGTAGGGTGAGGTAGATGTCTGAGGACGGATTAGCTCAACCCGTGGGCGAGGAGTCGCCGCAGTTGCCCCTTCGGCGATTGTTGGCGTTGGCGAAGCCGGAATGGCGTCGCCTGGTCGTGGCAACGATTTTCTTGCTCGTTGGTGGGACGGCGAGCCTTGCCTACCCGAGGGTCATCGGAGTCCTCATCGATGCGTCCGTGGAAGGCGGCATCGCAACCATCAATCTTGCGGCGGTGGCGATGGCGATCATTTTTGCGGTCCAGGCGGTGGCCGCAGCGCTGCGCTACTACCTTTTCTCGATTGCCGGTGAGCGCATCGTTACCAGGTTACGGGAGCGGGTCTATCGCTCGATCATCGATCAGGAGATCGGTTTCTTCGACGCCCGCAAGACAGGGGAGTTGACCAGCCGGATCACCGCTGATGCAGCCGTCTTGCAGAACACGGTCAGCGTCAACCTCTCGATGGGGTTGCGCAACCTGGTAATGGTCGTAGGTGGGATGACGATCCTGGTGATATCGTCTGCGCGGCTCACCGCTCTGATGTTGGTTCTCGTTCCACCTGTCGCGCTGGGGGCGGTGGTTGCGGGCCGGCGCCTGTCAAAGCTCTCGAAAAAGGCCCAGGACGCCCTCGCTCGCGCCAACGAGGCGGCCGAGGAGGCGATCGCCGGGATCCGCACTGTTCGCAGCTTTTCTCGCGAGGCCGCCGAGGCCGCGCGATACGGTGAACGGATCTGGGAATCCTTCAGCGTCTCGCGAAGGCGGATGCGGGTGGTCGCCTTTTTCATCGGTGCGATGAACCTCACGGCCTTCGGTTCGGTGTCGGCGGTGCTGTGGTTTGGCGGCCGGATGGTGATGGCCGGCGACCTGACGGTCGGAGAGCTGGCATCGTTCATCCTCTACACCCTGATCGTCGCGATGTCGATAACCGCGCTCGCAAATCTGTGGTCGGATTTCGCCCGCGCTCGCGGGGCTTCGGAACGGGTTTTCGAGCTTCTCGATCGCGAACCACTGGTGGATGCGGGCGGCGGCGACATTCTCGAAACGGTCGACGGGCGGGTCGAGTTTGACGGTGTCGGTTTTGCCTATCCGGTACGGCCTGAGGTCAGGGTCCTTGACGATGTGAATCTCCGTCTCGAGCCGGGTCGCGTGGTGGCCCTGGTCGGCCCATCCGGCGCCGGCAAGTCCACGGTCGCCGCAATGTTGCTGCGTCTCTACGACCCCATCGACGGTGTCATCAGACTCGACGGTTGTGATCTGCCCTCTCTGGACGCACGCTGGCTTCGAACCCAGATCGGGACGGTCGCCCAGGAGCCGGTACTCTTCTCGACGGCGGTTGCTGCAAATATCCGCTACGGCCGGCCGGAGGCGCCTGACGCTGAAGTCGAGGCGGCGGCGCGGGCGGCCAACGCCCACGGCTTTATCTCCGAACTGCCCGAGGGGTACGAAACCGAAGTAGGGGAACGCGGTGTGCGGCTGTCCGGAGGACAGAAACAGCGAGTGGCGATCGCTCGCGCTCTCCTCAAGGACCCACCCATCCTGATCCTCGACGAGGCGACGTCTTCTCTCGACGCCGAGTCCGAGTCCCAGGTCCAGGACGCCCTCGAGCGGTTGATGGCCAATCGCACCAGTCTCGTGATCGCTCACCGACTCTCCACCGTTCGCAGCGCAGACACCGTAGTCGTACTTGACGGAGGCCGGGTCATCGAAGCTGGAACCCACGACGAACTGATGATGGCGGACGGCTTATACCGCCGTCTGGTCAGCAAACAGCTCGTCGAGGCGTGAGCTTTTCAGGCCCTCATTTTTGAAAGATCGGCCCATGGCGGTACACTTGAATGAGACCCGCCGCCCGGGGGTGATTTCATGGATCCAGATCTCGGTTTGAGCTGCAAACCCGCTTTCCTCGGGCCGTTGGACGACGATCTGACTCCGGTCACCGGACCGGTCGAGGTTTTCGAGGGGGAGGAGAAGTACCTCTCCGCACGCAAGCTCGACGCACGGGCGAAACTCTGCAATGAAATTGCGCCAATTCTCGAGCGGGTCGTCGATCAGGAGGAGACGGTCCTCCACGTGCTGCCCGCCCTCCACTACCCACGTTTTCTGGATTTCTTCGGTTTTGGGGTGTGGTGGACGATTTTCTTCCGGGCCACTTTGATTCTCACCGACCGGCGTGTGATCGAGGTGCTGATGCGCGACGGCCGCCGCGCCGGAACTCGGGTCTGCTCCTACTCGTGGGGTCAGGTGAGTGATCTCAAGTTTTCGATGGCGGCGCTGAAACTGAAGCCGGCCAAGGGCCGGACCCAGAAATGGAAGATCCTCGAACGGGGAGACCGCAAGCTCCTCAAGCTCCTGGTGCCGAATATCCAGCAGCTCTTGCCCGGCGATATCCACGCCCCCCGTCCAGTGCCCCTGTGGCACTGTCCCGAGTGTGGCGCTGCAGCGGCGGAGCACCCTCATCAGTGCACACAATGCAAGACCCCATTCAAGACACGGAGGCAAGCGGCCGCGCTGGCCCTCGCCTTCCCGGGCGCCGGCCTTTTCTACGCTGGCCACCCGATTCTGGCGACTCTGGATTTCCTCGGCGAGATCCTGGTGTATATCCTTGTGGCGATTCTATTTCTGGTCGCATCTGGCCCATCAGAGATGGCGGCGGCCGTCATTATCGGCCTGGTGATGCTCTTTTTTACCAAGCTCGAGAGCGCCCACATGGCGTCTGTACTGGTGCACCGTACGAAGGTGGACAGGAAAGAGAAAAAATGGCGCCGCGTTGCGATCGTCGGTGCGGCCGTCAGCCTGTTGTTCCTGGCTCTTCCGGCGTTG
>Ga0316198_10002490_pt1 | contig 11127 bp, 9 predicted proteins | sample OudBieAanoxic_MG_FD_204935 | JGI IMG/M metagenome (GOLD analysis project Ga0316198, IMG submission 204935) | Coastal sediment microbial communities from Oude Bieten Haven, Netherlands - site A anoxic | ecosystem: Environmental > Aquatic > Marine > Coastal > Sediment | place: Netherlands... | reverse complement strand
TTTCCGATTCATGGTCTCAGAGACCGGCGAGTCAGAGCCCGCCTGGTTCCTCGAAGCGGACCATGCCGGCGATCCGGTGCCGGCGGTTTCCGAGATGGCGCTCGAGGGACGCTGCGAAATCAGTGTTCGCACGCTGGAGCTCTTCGTACGGCTTTTTGGCGAGGAGGCCGGCAATCTGGCTCTCAAGGTCATGGCCACCGGCGGGGTGTGGGTTGGTGGTGGTATCGCACCGAGAATTCGCAGATTCTTCGAGGATGGGGCCTTCATGAAAGGATTCCTCGCCAAAGGCCGGATGCGAACGCTGCTCGAGTCCATGCCGGTCACAATCGTTCTGGATGATCGCGCTGCGCTTTTCGGTGCAGCGTGCTTCGCTGCAAAGTTACTGACGACGTAAATCCCTGATCCCAAACGTTATCCACTCGATCCAGCTGAAGAACCTCGGGAGGTTGAGTGGGAATTCCGATCTTGTGCGCTCTGCTTCATCGCGAAACGGGTTGTCCCAAGATCGGACAGCACCTTTCCCGTCGATTCGGCGTCTGAGTTGGCATCTGGTTTGCAGTACCTGGTGCCGGAGGCGGAAATGAAAGAAGCAAACGAAGACAAAAAGAGCCGCAGACGCAGCGAGAGGTTGGAAGTCAGCGACGGGGTCACAGGCCGCATCAAACCCACCATGGTGGTGCGGATCCTCAATATCTCGAAGCATGGAATGCTGCTTGAATCTCCCTGCGGCCTGCCTCCCAAAGGAACCTGCGAGGTGACAATCGAGTCATCTGCTGGACCGCGGCTGATCAAGGCCAAGGTCGCCAGGTGTCGGGCTCAAATGGTGAAACAGGATGATGGAAGCGTCGCGATCAGATTCCACGCGGGACTCGAGTTCCCGGAGGACCTCGCGGATGGCCTGGAGGTCGAGGAGCTCATGTCCGAGATCTGCACCCTCGAAGCGCCTGTGGAAGAGATCGCTGTCGGAGCAACAGCGACTGGAATTGAGCAAGCGATGTGATGCCGGGTCCGCCAGAATCCGCCCTCCAGGCGGACTCGACGTCGGAAGCCGCGGGACCGTTGTGGTCTCGCGGCCTTTCTTTGTGTCGTCCGAGCGGGTTAGAATTGGCGCGATGAGGGCATTCGAATTCAATGGTGGGACGCCAGCGGAGTTCGTTGAGCGTGTTCAGGGTGTGCTCGCAGACCGCGGGCTCGCCGATTACGTGAACCTGCGTCGTGTGGGCGGCGAGCTGGTGGTGGGGTTCAAGTGGATGGGCAGCAGTGAGCTGCGGTACCGAATCTCGGAGAACGATAGGGGTTTCAGAGCCGAGCCGTCAGGGGAGAAAATATCGCCGTTCCATTCCCCGTTCAGGCAACAGTTCGAAGACAGATTCGAAAAGGTCGTTGGCGCCGTCGGCGCGCGGGTGGTTTGAGGGGAATTAGAGATTCGTAGGGGAGGGGTTTATCCCCTCCCAAGCAAATTCGATCCAGACCAGTAGTTGTACCCGCCTGGTATCCTGCCGCCGTGGCACCTCGAAAACCCCGTCGCAAACCGGTTCGTCTCTATGAGGCGGCCTACACCCGGTCTGGCGCTCTGGCGCTCCTGACAACGTGCACAGCCTCTCGACGTCGTTTTTTCGAGGATCCAAAGCGAGCGGATCTTGTTGTTACCGAAATCGGGAGCCTTCACGGCGAAAACTGGCGAATCCTCGGCTTTTGCGTCATGCCGGACCATGTCCACTTATTGGCGTTAAATATCCAGGGATCCCTCCTTGATCTTATGCGCCTATTCAAGGGTCGGACAGCCAGGAGACTCCGAGGAGATGTAACCGGCACTCTGTGGCAACGAGGCTTCCACGATCACTTGCTTCGACGCAACGAGGACATCTTCAGGAATCTCCTGTATATGTTCGAAAATCCGGTGCGTGCCGGCCTCGTCGAGACGTGGACGGAATTCCGGTGGTGCGGATCATTTCAGTGGCCAGGAATCGGCCCAGAGTTTTTCAGCGTCAGACCGGAGGACGTTCTTTGGAGCGAGATTTTCCGGACGGGAGCGGAATCCGGGGATTCGGCGTGATGCTCGGGAGGGGATAAACCCCTCCCCTACGAGCACAGTCGACGCGATACTCTCGTGGGGGTGAGGTTTTTCCCCTCCCGCCGACTATTCCAATTCGGCGAGAACTGCGATCAGTTGTTCGACTCGTGCTGCCGAATCGCCGGCCGCAGGATACCGGTAGTGGATCTCGAGCTGTCGACTGGCCGAGGGGTGGATGAGAAACAGCACGGTCTCTTCGACGCGGGCCCCGGCTTCTGAGAATCTCCCGCGGGAGTAGAACGCGACTCCGAAATCACCCTGGAGCTCCTCGCCGCCTTTGTACTCGCCGTCGGGCAGGTCTTCGATTTGATCCTTGTGTGACTGGGTCGCCGCGACCAGGTTGACGCCCACCTTCTCAGGACCGACCGCGAACCACAAAAGACCGTCGACGCCTTCCCCAGTGGGTTGCAGCTCGAGGTCGTCTCCCTCGTTGACGGTGGTATGCAGGCCTTCGGGCACCGAGGCGAGCGCGATGCCGAGAGCGGCGTTCTCGACACCTGTGTCAGGCGGTGGTGGTGGCGGAGGAGGGTCAGAACAACTCAGTGCCGAAACCGCCAGCACGAGAACAACGATCATCCTGAATCGCATGGTTGTGGCCTCACTCCGAGACGAAGGGAACCGCCAGGCATTCGGCGAGGTCGATTTCGTGGTCGGTGGCGCAGTGCATGCAGCGGCAGTACATCTTGTGCCTTCCCTGCACCTCATCGGTGCGGTACTGCAAATCGCGTTCGCCGCATGCTCCGCAGATGAAGTTTCGTGCATATCCCCATTCGAATACTATTTCCTTGTTGAAGGAAGATTCTTTGTCGAGGTGCCAGACCAGGTTTTTGGCCAGTTGGCCTGATCTCAACGGCATCGGTGTGTGGAAGATGACCTGGAGACGGAATTTGGACTTCGACGTTTTGATCGCGCCGCCGCCGTAGTCAACCTCACGGATCATTTCGTATGGAACCGACTCGAAGCTGTCTTCCATCTCCGTGATCAATCGCCTCGACGTGAGGAGAATCGGTCCTTCTGCGGAGTCGAGCAAGAGGAACGGGATCTCGTCCTGTACGAGTTCGGCGGCGAAAGCCGCGGAAAAATCCTCCGCCGTCTTGTGCTGCTCGAGATACTGTTTGGCACGGTGCAACCACTCCTCGCGAACCTGCATTGCCTTGATCATCGCCTGTTCGAGCGTGTGGTCTTTTTGCATCTTGACGAGTTGCTCGCGTTCGTACTTTTTGAACACGATGCCGCATTTCATGCACTCGTCATTTGTTGCAGGCTGGATCTGGTTGCAGGCCGGACATTCCCGAGTCTCTGCCTCAAACTGGAGCTGCTGCCGCGGCGGAGTGTCGGTCGGACGAACCTCGATCAGGATACCCATGTCGCCAAGTTCCTTCGCCGTTTCCACCGCCCGGTCCGGGGCCATCGCCTGGAATTGTGGAATATTCGGCGGTGGAAAGCTCTCTTCGAACTGATCGCTCGGCCGCCCAGTCAGGCGCTCCATCGTGCTCGCAAACCTGTATCGGCCGCTCGACGACGGATCTTGGAGCCCGATCACGTAGATGTCGTACGAATAAACCTCTGCCATGGGCCACCTCGCTTCCCTTCGATTATAAAGGACGGGAGGAGGGGGAATTAGGAATTAGGAATGAGGAATGAGGAATGCCGTCCACCCACCTCTACAGAATTTCGGATTTCGGATTTCAGATTTCGGATTTTCGAATCATCGCCCACGCCAGCGTAGTCTGCAGATGATATCCGTAATTCCTTTATTTGTAGTACAATGCCTTTCATGGAATGGCGAGGGAACTCCCTCTTTCTGATTCTCCTGGTACTCGTCCTTCCTGGAGGCATCTCTATTGCCGCGAACCCCAACGATGACCAGCTTTCAGCGGTTCGCGAGAGAATCGGTCGGCTCGAAATGGACCTCGGTCGGCTCTCTGCCGAGGCCGAGACCGCTCAGCGCGAGCGACTCCAGCTCGATGCCGAGCTCGAGCTTGCCGATGCGCGGGTTCGAGAAATCGAGCTGCTGCTCGCAAAGAGCGGCGAGGAGGCCGCGCGCTTGCGAAAGGAGGCGGCGACACTCTCCGCAGACCTCGATAGTCGCCGCCAGGATTTGGATCATTATCTCGAAATCATGGCACTGCTGGGACGTCCCGGTCCCCTGCAACTCTTTGTCGATGCCTACCGGGGCGGAATGCTAGAGGAAGCTGTCGGTACGGTTTCGGTATTGACGGCGGGACAGATCCGGCTCTTCGAAGAGTACCGCGAAATGCAGCAGCAGCACGGCATTCGTCTCGCGGAACTGAGCCAGATCCTCGATCAGGCGCGCGACGAGGCCCGCGAGCTCGAGGGGCGGCAAAAGGAACTCGAAGATGTCCGCGCACAGGTCGCACGTCACCTTGCGAGTGTGGAACGCAGCCAGGCGAGTACCGGTGCGTCCCTCGACGAGCTTCGTCAGCGGGAGGCTTCGCTCGAGCGGCTGGTCGGGGTGCTGGCGTCCAGGCAGCGGTTCACAGGGAAAGATGACATCCGGGGCTACCGCGGTGCTCTTCCATGGCCGGTCGAGGGACCAGTGGTTCAGAATTTCGGGCGCCAGAAGTTGGAAAAATATTCCGCCTACACCGTGTGTAACGGCATCCGGTTTGATGCCCCGAGCTCTTCATCAGTCAATGCGGTCTTCCCAGGAGTCGTCGCATATGCCCGGCACTTCAAGGGTTACGGAAACATGGTAGTTCTGGACCACGGGAACAATATCTATTCGCTGGTGGCGGGCCTTGGTACAATCCACGTACGCGTCGATCAACGCGTGACGATGGGAATGCGCCTGGGCCTCGCGTCGCCGCCCAAAGAGGGTGGCAATGTTTATCTCGAATTTCGAGTTGCAGAAAAGCCCGAGGACCCGAGGCGTTGGCTCCAATTGAAGGGGGGATCCTCCTGAACATGAAACGTGCCCGGGTATTCTTTCTGACGGCTTCGTTGGCCGTAATGATGCTATTTGCAGGTGTCCTGCTGGCAAATCGCTCGAATCAAGACGTGCTCTTCCGTGCTCTCGGCAATCTCGCCGAAGTGGTGCATCTGGTGGAAACCGAGTACGTCGACGAACTCAACCAGGAGGCCTTGGCGCTGTCCCTGGACGCTGGCCTGGTCGAACCTTTGAATTGGTCGGCAGCGGTCCTCCCGGTGGATCGAATCGGCGACTATCTCGAACTCATCGAATCTCCACCTCCGTATGGGATGGGACTCGCCTCGAGACTCGGGTCCGCGGCCGTCGGTTTTGTTTTCCCGGGTTCACCGGCCGAAACCGCGGGGCTCCAGGCGCTGGAGGTCATTGAGCTGGTCGAAGGAGTCAACAGCCGCGGGCGTCCACTATGGCAGATCCGACTCGATCTGATGGATCGCGAAAGGCTCGGCGAACCAGTACGTTTGACCGTCTTCGACCGCGAGGTTGACGAACGTCGCGAGGTGGTGCTCGAGCCTTTGGAATGGGTCCTCCAGGCCGCAACTTCCGAGGAACGAGATGAGGTCACGGTCATTCAGATCGAAGCGATCTCAATCGATGCGGTCGAGGTGGTCACCTCACTCCTGCCGGAGCAGGGTCCAGTGATCCTCGATTTGCGGGAACTCCGCTGGGGTCTCGAGGCGGAGACCATCACCCTGGCCGACAGTTTTGTCAGCTCGGGACGGCTCGGACAGTGGGAAGGCCGTAGGGCAGGCTCGCGAACATACGAAGCCAATGAAAAAGTGGTCACCGACAGGATGCCGGTGGTTCTTGTCGGTCCGCACACTGCCGGCGTTGGAGAAATACTCGCGGCAGCCCTGCAAAGTGCCGGGGCGGTCGTCGTCGGCCAAACCAGTGTCGGATTCGCACCCTATATGAGCCTGGTTCAAGATGGTGATGTCGCCATCTGGATGCCGGTCGGTCAGTGGCTGCGGGCGGACGACGAACCGATCAACGGCAAGGGAATCGATCCAGACGAAGTCGTTTCGGAGATCGACTCCGATGACGACGGCGATCCCGTCCTCGAGCGTGCTCTCGAGATTCTCCATCAAGAGCTCGAAAAGGCTGCGTGATCGATGGCGTCCCGAGGCAGGAAAAAAAAGGGAAAGGTGAAACTCGCACAGTGGCAGATCACAGCGTTGATCATCGTTGCTGTGCTGATCCTGTCGGCTGCGATCTGGATGCTGGTGCGTGGTGACGATGCTGTCGCTGGGACTTTTGATGCGCGTCTTTTAGAGCTTGCCGCGGAACGGGGAGTCGCCAAGGACAACATCACGGCCGATGATCCCATCCGCAAGGTCGGCGATGTCTTTGTCCGGACCTGGCTGCTCGATTTTCCGAATCGCCCCGCCCGCGACGGTTTCCTTGGAGATCTCCAGATCGAAGGCGCCGCGCGTGGTGCGCAGGTGGCGTACCCCGAGGAGCCTGGAGCGGAGACCGTTCGTCTTCGGGTCGATTTCGATGCCGAGGCATTTGACCTCCATCTCTCGGTGGTGGAGCCTCGACCGGTTGTAGAACGACCGGTGGAACCAACGCCCGTCCCGAGCCCAACCCCGAAACCTCAACCGGCGCCGAACGCTCGCGGCCGGCTCGCGATCCTTCTCGATGACGGGGGACAGAAGCTCGATCTGGTTTCGGAAGCTGCCACTCTGCCGACAGAGGTCGGGTTTGCGATCCTGCCATTCCTTCCGAAATCATCCGAGACTGCCGTCGGCCTTCACGAAGCGGGACACGAGATCTGGCTTCACCTCCCGATGGAGCCGGAGAACTATCCGACCAACGACCCGGGACCGGGCGCCGTCCTGATGTCAATGAATTCGGACGATCTTCGCGCAGCTGTTCACTCAGCTATCAACAACATCCCGCATGCAATCGGGGTTAATAATCACATGGGTTCCAAGGCGACGGCTGATCTCAAGACGATGACATGGATCATGCAGGAGCTCAAAACGAGAGATCTGGCGTTCATCGATTCCCGGACGACGATCCACACGGTTGCTGAAGAAGCGGCGCAGGCCCAGGGCGTGCCGACGAATCGACGCCACGTCTTCCTCGACAACGAAAGGTCTGCTGCGGCGATCCGTGTCCAGCTCGACGAGGCTGTCTATCGCTCCCGGATGGAGGGAGAGATCATTGCGATCGGTCACCTCGACAACGTGACGATCGAGGTGCTCGCGCAAGAGCTGCCTGGCCTCGCGAAGCGTGGTGCCGACCTGGTCAATCCCAGCGATTTGGTACGTTGACTGCACTGTCATCCTGAGCGAGGTCCGCCGCGGGCCGAGTCGAAGGACCCCCTGAAGTCAGAGAATTTTTTGTTCAGCACGTTGTCAGACTTCGGGGGATCCCTCGACTACGGCATTGCTCCGCTCCACCTCTGCTCGGGATGACAGAGGAATGCAACACTCGCTCGGGCGGGGGTAAACCCCGCCCGAGCGTCTGCTTCGAATCAGGAACATCGCTCCGCTATGTGTGTCCAGTGAATTCTCTGGGGGTCGAAAATTCCGAATTCCTAATTCCGAATTCCTAATTCTTCCTATGCCACACCGCTCCATGCGGCGTGTCCTCGACGACAATCCCCATTTCGGTGAGCTGGTCGCGCAGCTCGTCCGCGCGGGCGAAATCGCGGGCGGTACGGGCGGCGGTGCGTTCTTCCACGAGGCGCTGGATCTCGTCATCGTCGGTAGCACCGGTCTTGGAGTCGGGAAAAATACCGAGCACCGAGTCAGCCTCTTCAAGGGCCTGGTGGAGCAATCCACGCACCTCGTCTGAGATGCCCCCGGCATCGAGGGCCGTGTTGACGTGGCGCAACACGGTGTGGAGCGCGCCAAGCGCGCGTGCGGTGTTGAGGTCGTCGCCGAGGGAATCGCGGAACTCTCGGCGGAACTCGTCGATGGCGGCGGACTCCAGATCACCAGTGCCCACGGCAATCGGCGTGTGCTCCAATCTGCGCAGCGTGTTGCGGATGCGTTCGATCGCCTGTTCGGCGGCGTGGAGACCGTCCATGGTGAAATTCAGCTTCTGCCGATAGGGGACTGAGATCAGAAGGTATCGGATCACGACAGGGTCGTGCCCTTTAACGAGAAGATCTCGCAGGGTGAAGAAGTTCCCTTTCGATTTGGACATCTTCTCGCCCTCGACAATGAGGTGTTCGGCGTGCAACCAGAAGTGAGCGAATGGGCGGCCGGTTGCGCCCTCCGACTGGGCGATTTCGTTCTCATGGTGAGGGAAGATGTTGTCGATGCCGCCGGTGTGGATGTCGAATTCCTCGCCAAGCAGTTCGATCGACATCGCGGAGCACTCGAGGTGCCACCCGGGCCTTCCCGGACCGAGGTCACCTTCCCAAGAGGGCTCTCCTTCGCGTGTTCCCTTCCAAAGCACGAAATCGCGGGCGTCCTCTTTCTCATACTCTTCGTTGTCGACTCGAGAACCTGCGAGGTTTGCTTCGGGGCGCACACCTGACAGCTTGCCGTACTCCGGGAAGGTCGAAATGCTGTAGTAGATCGATCCATCACTACGGTATGCGTGGCCCGTTTCTTCCAGCCGTTGCACGAGCTTCACCATCTGAGGGATGTAGTCGGTAGCTCTGGGGTAGTGCTCAGCCCGTTCTACGTGCAAGGTGTCGAGGTCGGAAAAAAACGCCTCGATGAAGCGGTCTGTGTACTCCCGAAGCCCGAGACCCGCGGCCGTCGCCTCGCGGATGGTCTTGTCGTCGATGTCCGTCAGGTTCATGACCTGGGTGACTTCGTAACCGAAATACTCCAATGTGCGCCGCAGTACGTCTTCGAAGAGAAAGGTGCGGAGATTGCCGATGTGGGAGAAGTCGTAGACCGTCGGTCCGCAGGTATACATCCGTGCGTGCCCCGACTCAATCGGCTCGAATTTCTCGAGACGCCGACTCAGTGTGTTGTAGAAGCGGAGCGGGATCTTGGTCATCTATCCTCCGAGGCGAGATTGTACACTTCGAGCGAGAATTTCGGATTTCGGATTTCGAATTTCGGATTTTCCACACGCTCCCATGCGAATTTGAGCACCTACTCTGACGATGGCAACCGACCTGTCATTCCGACCGAGGGAGCGAAGCGAGCGAGCGGAGGAATCTGTGGGTTCAGGGCAGAAGCGCGTTGTCTACTCACTCCACAGATCTCTCCGCTCGGGCCCTCCGGGCCCTCGGTCGAGATGACAGATGCTTGGTGGTGAAGGCTCTCGGTTGGGACAGAGCTGGAGCTGTCGAGATGGGGGCTGGCAAAAATCCGAAATTCGAAATCCGAAATTCTGGTTTTGATGGGATGAAATTCCGAATTCAAAATTCAAAATTCAGAATGCGAAAACCTGCTATTCAAGCAGGTTTTCGCGGATATAAGTGAACTTGCCCTTGTTCACCAAACCGAATCCCTCCTCGAACTCGTTGATGAGGCGAGAAACGGTCTCGCGGCTGGTGCCGATGGAGTGGGCAATGTCGGAATGAGTGGGTCGGCGTACAACAACCCAGCCGTTGCCCAGGCGATTGCCGTGGTCGAGGGCCATGTCGAGGAGGTAACGCGCCAGACGTCCCGCCACATCCATGTAGGCGAGGGATTCCATTTTGGAGTTGGCTCGGCGCAGACGCCGCGACAATATGGCCATGAGCTTGCGCGAGATTCCGGGGCTCGATGTCAGCAGGTGATCGAAGTCAGAGCGCTTGATCACCAACAGCTCGACCTCGGTGATGGTGACGACCGAGGCGGATCGCGGCGCGGTTTCGAGGAGGCCCATCTCGCCAAATACCTGCCCGCCTCCAAGCACACTGAGGATGAACTCCTTGCCGTCAGTTGAGGTGGTGACGATCTTGACCCTTCCTTCGACCACCACGAAAACCGCATCTGCGTCGTCGCCCTCATGAAAAATCGTGGTATCGGTTTCGATCTTCTTGATCTGGGCGAGGGCCGCGACCTCTTTGAGATCCTGATCGTTGAGCTCGCTGAAGAGCTCGATCTCCTTGAGCAGCTTTGGCGCGTGAGCGGTCATTCGATTTCCCCCTCCCGCGTGACCACCTCGATAACGATCGCGGCCACGGATTCACCGGAAATTGGCTCGGTGACGGCTGCACATGATTCAGTTTCGGTCTCATCCACGCACCAGCGAGGTCCTTCGAGCTCGAGCAGACCGGCGAGTCTGTCTACTGCAGTTCGAACCTCGACAGCGGACACAGGCCGTTCCGGATGGAAGCGGTGCAGGAACTGATCGTTTTCGATCAGCCCGAGTCGGGTAGCCGTGAGGATCTCGTTCCGAGATGGCATCGTCATAACGTCTGATAACAATGGTACCTGTCCACCCGGCAATGTTTCCACTTTTGGGGCCAGGGTCACCACGACAACTGCGAGCTGGGCGCGCTCGAGCTCCGGAGAGTCAATCGCTTCCTGGACATACTCCGGCATCACCGAAAGACGCCATCGGAGTTTGGCTCGGTGCAGTCCCGGCGCCTTTTCGGGTCGTTCGTCGGGCAACGAGGTATAGAGGTTCATTGCCTTCAGCCAATCGTCCTGGCTTTCGGCGATGGCGACCGCCAGGAGCATCGCGTCTGGGTCGTCTGGCAGGGAGGAGTAGATCCTCATCGCGGCGCTGAGGTCGCCCCGGGCTTCGGCGATGTTGCCGGAAAGCCGGACGACCTCGGGATCTCTCGGCAGTCCTGAGAGCGCCACCTCGGCGCGATCGGGTTGATCGAGGGCGATCAGGGCGCGGGCCTTGACCAGGATGGCTTCGCGGTTTTCAGGGTCAAGCTCCAAGGCCGGCTGGAGAGCTTCCAGGGCGGCCATCGGGTCGTCAGTCTCATTGAGCTCGCGGGCCGAATCGATCCTATCGCCCACATACCTCTGGCGTAGCCTCTGTTCACGTTCGAGCCAGCGCTTTTCAGACCACAGTTCCGCTCCTCGCGAGGCGGCTTCGAGGGCGAGGGCTTCATCTTCGGTATTCTCGGCAGCTACCGAAAGGGTGAGCCATGCCGCTGCGTAGTTCGAGTCCGTCACCGTCAACCGCTCGAGATCCGATAGCGGATCCGCACCTCCGGCGACCATTGCCGCCTGAAGTGAAA
>Ga0316198_10002489_pt1 | contig 11131 bp, 12 predicted proteins | sample OudBieAanoxic_MG_FD_204935 | JGI IMG/M metagenome (GOLD analysis project Ga0316198, IMG submission 204935) | Coastal sediment microbial communities from Oude Bieten Haven, Netherlands - site A anoxic | ecosystem: Environmental > Aquatic > Marine > Coastal > Sediment | place: Netherlands... | reverse complement strand
TTCTCGCGCGCTTGCACTTGTTCTTCACTCAAGTGGTAGCTACGGCTACCACTTTCGCTCCAGAACGGCGTCCAAGCACACGAGCCCGGCGCCAACATCCGGGATCCCCGTGAGAAATGCGGGCTAGTGGCTGCCTTCAAAGTGTATATCCGGCTTTTCTCAGTGCCGCGCCCAGCCGGCTTTCGCTGAAACCGTTGAGCCGCTGTTTGCCAACCAGGATGATTGGCACCCCGCGGCCACCGAGTTTCTGATAATCCCGCTGACCTTTTTTCGAATTTTCAACATCGTATTCCGTATACGGCACACCCTTGCCAGCGAACCAGGCTTTCGCCTTTCTGCAATACCCGCAACGGCGGGTCGTATAAATCACAACCTTTTGTGCCGTGCTACCAGAGGTATTCCCCCGGGTTTCCGCTGTACCGCCTTTATAGGTATTGACCCGCACAGAAATCTTTTGCGCACTGGATGCATCAGGCGGCCGATCGCCGATGTGCACCACACCGTTTGCATCCTTCCACTTGTAGATCGCTCCAGCCATTGATGCCGGCATCCACACAAGCATCGCGAGAAATCCCAAGCAGATCATCCAGCTCTTCATGCCTTCCTCTCCTGTTAGGGCCCGCTAACAGGCCCTAGAAAGTCAATTACCGCTGATCCGTATTCGACACAAAAGGGAGCCTGCTTGAGGCGGGGATGATAAAATCAGACCGATGACAGCGTGGGCCGGGACAGCTGCTCCCGCGCCCTATAATCGAAAAGACGGCATAATTCAGTGAGTTCGCGACAACCCTGTACCCGAATTCGGATACAGTCAGCCTGCCACTCAAGCCAGTTTTCCTGCTCGAAATCACGCAAGCATTCAGCTTCATAGGCGAAAACATTTTCAAACTGAATTCCCCATTTTTCCTCGACCGCTGCGACTCGTATACAGGAAGTGGCCAGGATCATGCCCATGATTTCGCGCCTCAGCACATCATCCGCTTCCAGCTCGATGCCACCCACCATGGGAATTTTCTGCTGATTCAGCAGCGCCTGATAGGGTGCCCAGCATGGTTCGTTAACGGCATAGAATTCGCCCACTGACGATATCGCCCCTGGCCCGATGCCTATCACATCAGGATTGGACAACTCGGTAAAACCAAGTAATGACCAGCACAACTGACCGGCAAGCTTGGCACGCAGGCACAAGTCATCTCTGTGTAAAAACCAGTCATGGCCGATATTCTGATACCCGATTGAGGACAGCACCCCGGTCAACGACTGATACCCGTTGCGGTGAGCGCATACCAGTCGAACCCGCTCCGGATACTGCTCGGTCAGAAAGCGTTCCAGAGCCTTAATCGGCATGAACGGTTGCGGCTGGTGAGAGCGCAGATCAATCACAACCTGCTGGATACCCACCTGACGCGCCCACCCGATCGCCGTACCCAATTCAGCCAGCCCATTCACCGCACCCTCATGATCCGGACACGCAAAACGCACACTGTTGAATCCGAGGATACGTAACAATCGCAGTCGGTCCTGTGAAGGAATCACACAACCCATACAGGCACACCAGTTTGATATACCGTTTTGATCGGCTGAAAAGGATTCCTGAACAATGGCAATCAGCCGGTAAAGCTGATCATCAGTCCAGTCGGTAGCAATGGAGCCGGAACAGATGAGTTGCTGTAGCGGCCGGTCCGCGTCGAACAACGCGCCCAGCAGGGTCAGTTCACGCTCAATCGCGTGCAGTCTGCGCGAGGAGGATATGTCCTCACCCCGAACCGGGGGTGAATCATCTTCGCAGGCATCCTGGATATACAGCGCCAGCGGCGCCGGCAACGGATCACCATTGCTTTGCTCTATCCAGTTGCGATAATTCTCGACACTATAATCGCTGCTGAACGACGCCAACCCCGGATACAAACCGTAGGCTTTTTCCACGACATACGGCAAAGCAAGCGCGGAACTCTCTGTATCGCTGAACGAGAACATAACGCATTTTCATGTAGACAACGATGAAACATATTAAACAGGAAATCCGGCAGCCACTTTGACGCAGATCAACAGCTGGGTGAAGACACGCCGTAAATTACAGCAATCCTGACCCAGAGACTGGCCGCGCCGTGCCGTCGCAAGCCCCGTACATCCGTCGAAATAGTTTACAGTGTTGTCGGAGCCAATCGGAGCGCCATTCAATAACATACTGTTTTCACTTTCTTTAAGCCGGATTGCACAAACATTGCATACTGTAGAACGTAGCAGCTTTGAGAAAGTTGCCTCAATAACAATAAACCTGAAAGCCCCGGTCACAGGGGCAAAAATCAGTTAGGGGAAAATCGACATGAAATACACTACCATGGCTCTGGGCAGCATATTGTTACTGATCAGTTTTGCGCCAACCGCGGCTGAAACCATCATATTAATTGCACTTAAATTCGGGCCACCACCCCTGTTACACCCCTGAATCGTACGTGAGGCGGGCAGCAAGCCCGGGGTAAAATCCACAGATGCAGACACCGTTACTGGCGTACCCACGGTTTGTCCTGCCGTTACTGTGCGGCCTCTTGCTGAGCCCCGTGGCCGCAGCTGAACAGTCCCGGGATGCACCACTGTCTTTTTCCAGACTCAACCGGCTCGCCCTGTCAGTCAGTGAAGCGCCGGCAGCGATGCGAGTGGACTTTGCCGTGGCTGCCGTCTCTGAGATGGTGATAGCCCATCGCGACGAGGCGGACCGCGCACGGCAAGATGCACGCAACCACATGACGGGCCGAAGCCCGACACGCTGGGCACGTGCCGTGGACACCTACGCAGCAGATTTAATGACTGTGGTAAACAACATGACAACGGACACATCGGTCACAATTGAAATCGGCCCCGAAAACAGTGTCGCTTTGCACATTGATGGAAAACCCGTCATGGTGAACTTCCCGACAACGCTGCAACAGGCCACCTTCGAGCAGCGTGTAGTCGAGCGTTTCTGCACACTGTACCGCTGCGAAGATCTGATTCATGAGTATCAGCGCACGGAGCCGACGCCGCAGCGGGAGAATTCAGCGCCGCGCTGGAGTTTCAGCGAACAGGCGGGCCCGGTCTGCGCCACCGATGACGGCCTGGAATTCCAGTTTCAGGACATGATGAATCTCGGCCAGAAAAGAAAAGCGTGCAACCAGATTGTTGCGGACCTGAACGCGCTTGCCGACCTCATCGCCGAGATCAGGTCAGGCGGCGTCCGTATTGACTGGAACCGACTCAGCATACATCCCCTCCCGGGAGAAGATCAGCAGTTGGTCGAACTGAGTAGCGAAGGCGGCTCTATCCGCATGTCTCTGCCGGCCCTTGCAACAACAACCCAACTCCTGACACAGGTACGTCCCTGGCTGGCTGCAAAAGTGGAAGGCAACGGCTTCCGACAGGTGGTGATAAATGCGGACCGTTTGATGGCGCCACTTATCCACAGCGAATAGAACAGAGATGAATGGCGCTAAGTTAAGCCTATTTAGCCCATTGTAGGGTCGAATTCATTCGACCACCCACGTTGCCATTCCATCTATCATCCCGGATATAGCCACAATGTGGGTAGCCGCCAACAGCTACTGGCCGAATAAATTCGGCCCTACAGAGGAAGAGCCAACTTACCTTAGTGCCATTCGAACAGAGATAACGTCGATGAGTCACGTCCTTACGTTCAAATGCTCGGGTGGAAGGTGGCGACGATTGGATATCGCTTACAAAATAACATGTCCTGGTGGCGGCTCAATGGAACCCTCGAGAATAGTTTTCAGCGCCACATAAGTATTCTCGTTCTCAGCAGCAGAAAGCGTGTGCCGAATATAATTCAACCTCAGCCTGCAATCTGGCATTATGCTCCCGAGGAAGCCGTAGACTATTCACTATCATCAAGGAGCCATAGTGAAAATTGCATATATATTCTCCAGCCAGGGTCATACAGTTTCATTCAAACTGGGCCAGATGATACTTCCGCAGCTGGAGGCGGATGCACACGGTGTTGATGTTGTCGGCATGTTCTTTTTTGAAGACAACAATTATGTTCTGGTTAAGGGCAATCCACTGGGCGAGCGACTTGCCAAACTTGCAAGCGACAAGGGTATGTTGTTAATGGGGTGTGACAAGTGCTGCTATGAGCGCGAAATAGACGAGAATCTCGTTGATGGTGCAGTTATCGGTTGCTTTCCCAACTTGTACGAGGCACTTTCCAGAAACATGCCCGACCAGGTGATAACGCTCTAAAACAGATAAATGGAAGACACAAGAGCACCCTCCTGGCCGTCAGGCCGGCTCTGACCACGGTAATAGAGGAAAACTGTAAGCACATGGCCAGCAAATCGCTACAGGCGTTGTTATTTGTCTGCGCAGGAGTGATCGCACTTCTTTTTGTGGCGCTGATGTTCAATATGAGCAAATCGATGAGCGAGATGACCGCTTATGTGGGCGCTATTTCACAGGACGTCAGTGAAATGCAGAATAGTATCCATACGATGAATGAATCCATGATGCGTATGGAGCAGAGTATTCATGGATTGGGACAGGCTTTCAGCCAGGGAAGCAAACAATTTCAGCAAATGAACCCCGCGGGAATGATGCAACAGGTGTTACCAGGCAGCGGTCAGCGTACCCGCTGAACATACTGCTCTGTTGTATGTTTCATCCCGTAACTACAGAAAATATCGGGAAGCACCGTATCGTGGGCTCCCAAGCCGAATAGAAATGTTCAATATTCGCGCATTTGAACAACGGGACTGGTCGATGCCTATGTGATGTATAAGCAACTGGAGACATAAGTTGTAGATCTCTTAACATGAAACCGTATCCAGAGATGGCGGACACCTTGCTGCTCAATGAAGATCAGGCGAATCTGATTTTGATAGATTCTCAAAGCGCAGGTTATCAATCCCGTTATCTTCCAGTTCTTCGCAGTAAAACTTCTCAAGCTCTACCAGTTTCGACATCCGATCCTCGAACTCCATTTCCGTGTATACCTTTTCGCCGACTTGTTCCACCAGGTCACGCACAGCAAGCCTGTGTGGCAATGCTTCCCAGAACACGTCGTCTTCAAACTCCTCGATATAGCTCATGTGTTCAGACTCTTCGTATTCGGCTGTCGCGAAATACCCGCCCAGGTCCTTGTCATAGGTAATGAGGTTCTCAAACCCCATATCTTTAGCATAGGCAAGAATCTTTTGATTAATCTCTGAGTATCCCCGTATTTCATCAGATGAATCTGTTCGGTGTGAATTCAGCACCCACTCAGCGATTTCTACCATATCCAAAAGATAGCGGTATTCTTCCTTTGTGAAATCTATTTTCATGTCAATCCATTCAGGTTGAAAACTTTCTAAACCAGCTATGAGGTTACCGATTTTTAGCACATGCAAGATATTTATTTCAAATCGTTGGTTGCATACCTGGCCTTGAACCGCCCCGGTTTTACCCCATCAACAACAGGGTGACGGCCACGTTGAAGCCGACCAGAGCACGCCCTGTGCGCACTGTTGCAAACCGTTGAATCCGTTGCAATGGCGTTGCATAGCTTTCTGGCCAGCCTGGAACTTTTTATATTCAATGACTTATAAGGAATATTCGAAGTTAAGCATTATTATGATGTTGCAGCTTCCCACCATGGCACACAAGTTATATTTTCTTATTTAACAATAAGTTGAATATTGGTGCGTATTTTGCTGCTTTGTGGATGTTGATGCACCCATAATCATTTTTATTAAGTGACAAGGAAAGCACGATGAATCGTAAAAATGATTTGCAGAGTGCATGAGGATATCGACAACTTGCAGTTGTCTCTGTTCAGGGAGGCGCGATTATGAATAATCAAACGGGTATGTCATGGATGCCGGCTAATATCGAGGTTGCTCTGCAGATACTGGGTGTTGACCCGGTAATCGTAAAGCGGTTCGGTCACTATGTACGGCTGGCAGAGGAAGGCGACATCAGGGTTATCAAAATACTGGATGAGGTTGGCATGAAACGGATGACGATAGCAGAGGCATTTGACCAACTTGAGACGGATGTAGACGGGGAGGCGCAGTCATACGCGACTGTCGCGACCTACGCCGACGCGAAGCACTAAGCCGGAAGGGTTGCCGCTGCAAATGCGCAGCCTCATAACTCATTGATTTAATGGTGGGTCGTATAGGATTCGAACCTATGACCAATTGGTTAAAAGCCAACTGCTCTACCAGCTGAGCTAACGACCCGCATGAGAGGCCGGCATGATACCGAACCAGCGAAAAATGACAAGCCTCTGTCCACCACGAGCCGAAAAAAACACGCCTGGGATCAGGCGTCAGTCGCGATAACGGGTCGGGTCTTCAATACCTGCTTCCTCAAACCCACACGCTCTCAACCTGCAGGCATCACATCTGCCGCAAGCCCGCCCGGTTTCGTCGGCACTGTAGCAGGATACGGTGAGTCCATAATCCATACCCAGACGATTACCGGCCTGGATAATGCCCGCTTTGCTCATTTCGATGAGTGGTGCGTGCACCTGAAAACATCCACCCTCGACACCAGCACGGGTAGCCAGTTGACAAAGGTCTTGAAAGGCCTCGATATATTCCGCCCGGCAATCCGGATAACCGGAATAATCAACAGCATTGACACCAATGAACAGGTCCCAGGCGCCGAGCACTTCCGCCCAGGCCAGCGCAAGCGAAAGAAAAATGGTGTTGCGCGCCGGGACATAGGTGACCGGAATACCGTCAGCTGAGCGATCGGGAACGTCTATAGTGGAGTCCGTCAAGGCGGAACCGCCAATGCTGGTCAAATCGAGGGGAATGATTTTGTGTTCCACGACCCGCTGTGACGCGGCAACCCGTCTTGCCGCAGCCAGTTCTGCACGATGACGTTGGCCGTAATCCAGACTCAAGGCATAACAGCGGTATCCCTGATCCCGGGCCATTGCCAGTACGGTTGCCGAATCCAGGCCACCGGACAGCAGGACCACGGCTTTAGCGCCCAGGCTCATTACCCCAGAGAATTTTGTGCAATTGAATCTGAAAGCGAACCGCAAGACGGTCCCCGAGCAACCATTCGGCTAGTTGGGGTGCGCTCTGTTGGCCGGCGCTGGGAGAGAAAAGCACCTCACAGCGCCCGGGCAAGCGGTACTCATCGAGTATCTGTCGTGCCCAGTCGTAGTCAGCACGATCACAGATCACAAATTTCACCTGGTCACGGGGAGTCAGGCAGTCCAGATTCTGATAGCGGTTCTTGTCCATTTCCCCGGAAGCAGGCGTTTTCAAATCCATGACCTTGGTGACGCGGGTGTCCACCCCGTTGACATCCAGCGCCCCACTGGTTTCCAGGGAAACCTGGTAGCCGGCATCACACAGACGCGACAACAGGGACAGGCAGGCGGGCTGCGCCAGCGGTTCACCGCCGGTCACGGTCACATGTCGCACCTGATAAGCTGCCACCCTGGCGACCACCGCATTCGCCTCCATCACTTGACCGCCACGAAACGCATATTCGCTATCGCAGTACTGACAACGTAACGGGCAACCGGTCAGGCGGACGAACACCGTGGGCAAACCCACCAGTGTCGATTCGCCCTGCAGGGAAAGAAAGATTTCGCTGATTCTCAGGCGCTCGCCGACGGCAGACGGCACCTTGCGGATCAAGGGTTCCATAGCTTTATGGTAGCACCGTGCATGCCGAAAGTGGCTTTTCCCCTCATTGACTGGGGTAGGTTGGGGGCTGCATCATCTGGCAGCGGCTGCTGCCTTCACGCTTACACGACATGTGCACAAGTTGCGCCGACATTTGTTTCCGGAAAAACAGTTGTCGGCCAACTAGCGCCCCCATCAGGAAAAGGTTGTGAACGGCTGTTTTGCCAACGCGATTAAGCCCGGGGAGGGGTAAGTTAATGCCCTTCCCGCTTCATGCGATCGAGGCGTTCCTTTGCCAGTCTCGCCGTCGTGGTACCGGGATACGCCTGCACCACCTGGCTCAGCATCTCCCGCGCTTTGCTCCAGTCTTTGAGTTCGTACTGGATATAACCGATTTTGAGTTTTGCATCGGCTATCTTGGTACTTTCCGGGTACTCCTCAACCACCTTTCCAAACTCGCTGAGAGCCGGCTGAAACTCCCGCGTAACGTAGTAGACTTCACCCAGCCAGTACTGGGCATTGTCGGCATAACTGCTACCCGGGTATTTTTTCAGAAAAGCCTTAAAGGCCGACGAAGCCTCCGTATAACGGCCTTCCTTCAGCTGCTCCAGCGCACGATCGTAATCCTTACGTTGTTCTGCAGGGTTCAGCGCGGCAGTTGTGGCACTGCCCACGGCCGCAGCGGGGGTAGAAGAACTCCCCGCGGGCGTAAACGGCGCCATTGGCGGTGTCGCACCAATCGGACGCGGAGGAACCACAGCCGCGGTCCCTGGCACGTCACCCGCCCTGCCCTGCACGCCGCCGGCTTCCACACTGTGCAGGCGCCGGTCAATATCCAGATACAGATCACGCTGGCGTTTCTGCAGACTCTCCATACTGTGCGCCTGCACTTCGATATCACCGCGCAGCTGCTGGACCTCCCGCTGCAGCACGGCGAGCTGCTCCATAAGACTGACCAGGCCACGACTGTCCAGTCTGCGCTCCAGTTGCTGGACCCGGGTTTCCAGCTCGTCCTTGCTGATCGCCGATGCTAGTGAAGCATAAACCAGCAGGCAGAATACCAGCGCTGTTCTAGTAAGCCACATAGACCAGTTCCACACGTCGGTTCATGCTCCAGGCTGATTCGTCATGACCTTCAACGGCGGGTTTTTCCTCACCGTAGCTGACCGTCGTCATCTGGGAAGACAAAACCCCTTGAAATTCCATCATACGGCGCACCGACTGAGCACGCTTTTCACCCAGTCCAATATTGTATTCACGCGCTCCACGCTCATCACCGTGACCTTCGATAGACACCTTCAGGTTCGGATTCGCCGCCAGAATAGCTGCGTGAGCCGCGACAAACTCGCGATCCTGTTCCGCCACTTCACTGCTGTCGAATTCAAAATAGATCACCCGCTGTGACACGGGACTGCTGGGATCAGTGAGAGAATCAATGGTAAGGTCACTGTATCCGCCGACGGCAGTAGCCGTTGCATCAGCGCTAGCGGCATCCATGCCGGCATCACCACTGCGATCCTCAACAACCGCTGCATCACCCGATTTCTTGTCACCGGTTGAGCTGCAAGCCGCCAGCCATCCGATACTCAACACGATCGCGACTGCCTGTATAAATCTCATATCTTCTCTCCTTTACTTGACCAGGTTTCAACTGAAGCCAACACTGCCGGCGTGCTGTGCCAGCGTACGACCCCGACTCTATTTACGCGTTAAAAACGGTGACCAGACCGGTTCCCGCACATTACCCTCACTTAAACTGAACTGCTGGTGAAAACGCCCGTCACTGGAAACAGCCGCAAGTACACCACGGTGCCCGGTTTCTGTGGCATAGATAATCATGCTGCCATTGGGTGCGAAACTGGGTGATTCATCCAACCGTCCGTCACTGAGCACCCGCAGCAGACGGCTGTCCAGATCCAGCGCGGCGATCTGATAGCGCCCATCCTGCCCGTGTACCAGCGTCAGGCTTTTCCCGTCAGCAGAAAAATCCGCACTGGCATTGTAATTCCCTTCAAAGGTGATCCGTTGTGCACGCCCACCCTGGGACGGCATACGATACAATTGCGGACTGCCGCCACGATCGGAAGTGAACACAATGCTCCTGCCATCCGGTGACCACACGGGTTCGGTGTCAATTGCGCTACCGGTGGTAAGACGTTTCAGCTTTTTATCGCTCAGACGCAGGCTGTAGATTTCCGGATTGCCATCGCGCGACAGGGTGATGGCCATGCTGCGTCCATCCGGCGACCAGGAAGGCGCTCCGTTGATACCCGCGAAAGAGACAATTTCCTCACGTTTCCCGGTATGAATAGCCTGCACGAATATCGCTGCACGCCCTTTTTTCTCGAACGATACATAGGCCAGCTGGCGGCCGTCTGGCGACCAGGCCGGTGACATCAACGGCTGCCGTGACGTTAACAGGGTTTTCGGGTTGTAGCCATCACTGTCAGCGAGCTGCAGCTGGTATTCCTTGTTGCCGTTCTTTGAGTCTGAAATCACATAGGCAATGTGGGTTGCAAAGGCACCCGGCTCGCCGGTCAGTTTCTCATAGATAATATCGCTGATGCGATGTGCTACATAGCGCAATTGCTCAGGTTTTGCCGGCATGCTGTAACCGGTTATCTGGCGTCCGCGAAGCACGTCAAGCAAACGGAACTGGATGCGGTATTCATTGCCGGCAACGGTCTCCACTGAGCCGATCACCAGGTTTTCGACACCCAGCGTCCGCCAGTCCTGAAAACGCACCTGGCTGGTATCCACCGGCTGGGCAATCAGATTCTGCTCGGGCACTGGCGCGAACCGTCCGCTGCGCGCCAGGTCCGCGGCAATAATCCCGGCAACGTCCTGTGGTGGCTGGCGACCGTTCGGCGCAGCAAACGGCACCACAGCAATCGGCACCGCACCCTCGACACCCTGGGTGATTTCGATGGTCAACGCCGCCTGCAACCAGCCGGGGAGGTAAAGACAAACGCCAAGCAGAGTGATCCAAATTGTTTTCATATTTAACCTGGTTTGAATTCAAATCGTAATGAACGGAATTGTTCCATAACTTCGCGATCAGGTGGAACCGGTAAAGGCGATGCCTTGAATACCGCAGCTTCCACCGAGCGATCAAAAGCAGGATTTCCACTGCTACGCACAATCTGTGCGTCAATAACCTCTCCACTTGGAATCAGGCGCACTTCCACGGTGCAGGATAATGCCGACGAGGAGCCAGGCGGACGTATCCAGCTTCGCTGTACCTTCTCTTTTATGTACTGACCATATTCATTAATCATACGCTGCATAGCAGATTGCCGCTGTGCGACCATGCGCGCCTGCTCGGCTGCCAGCCTGGCCTGCATTTCCTGTTCGGCCGCCTTGCGCTTGCGCTCGGCCTCCGCCTTACGCTTTTTCTCTTCCTCGGATTTTTTCTTTGCCGCCAGCTCCGCCTTGCGTTTTTTCTCGGCGTCCGCCTTACGCTTTTCTTCCGCCTTGCGCTTTTTCTCAGCCTCGGCTTTTTTCTTTGC
>Ga0316198_10002488_pt1 | contig 11132 bp, 8 predicted proteins | sample OudBieAanoxic_MG_FD_204935 | JGI IMG/M metagenome (GOLD analysis project Ga0316198, IMG submission 204935) | Coastal sediment microbial communities from Oude Bieten Haven, Netherlands - site A anoxic | ecosystem: Environmental > Aquatic > Marine > Coastal > Sediment | place: Netherlands... | reverse complement strand
ATACCAATAAAATATGATAAAGAACTTGAGGAACCGGCACTGACCATCTTCGACGGTGATCTCTTTAAGGCGAATATAGAAATTTTATTATCTGATACAGCCTAACCAAAAATCTGGGGATCCTGGAAAGTAGTAAGCCAGGTCTGAATTATGCATATTCTATCCCTAACCTGGCTCCATCCACAGGTTGCCAGAAAACATTGAGTAGAGCATTATAACTATAGCTGTATGCATCATCAGGCTGAAAATACCTGTTGGTAATGGCTGCTATCCCAAAAGAAAGTGATGATGAAAAATCTTTAGGCCACATATGACTCCAGGCAATTAATCCACCTGTTGCAAATAAACCTTCAAAGGCCTGTTCCTGGGAATTATATGCAATATCTTCATTTTTACCTCTGAAAAGGTCCATAAACCTGGATGCTGCAAAGGTTGAGGTGAATGAGAAATGAAGGGTATTTACATCAGAGAACTCATACATACCAGCAAGAGAACCGCCTCCACCAAATGAATAACCGACGACATCTGTGGTATCGGTACCTGAAATCGTGGTAACCAAAGCAGCTACCCGGAAAGATAACTTATCCTTCTTGTAGTTCAATCTGCCGATCACATCCGGGATTACCTGAACAAGCCTTGCATTAATAGAATCAGGTAATTCAATGTTAGGTGTTGAATACTCTATACTGGCCTGCCAGCTAAGATTACTATTGATAACATCTGAATAACGTACTTGTGGGGTAAAAAATACCGATGATCCAGCGACACCATCCCTGCTGACAGTGGCCGTGACAAAGTTACCATTACTGAACAAGGTCCAGGTTTGACCGATCAAAACAGAACCCAACTGCCCGTAGGCGTGCCGTATTCTGAATCCATTAGATCCGGCAAAATCCGTTTCTATCCGGATAAATAGATCGCCCATTTTCCGGGTTCTGCGTGTAACTTCAAATCCTAATCTGGTCAGGCTAAGATCAGCATAAAAATTCGGGGTTTGACTTCTTAATCTCATGGGGATCTCATATGGATTAAAAGTAAGCTTTTCAGGCATCGCCTGGTTTCCGTAATTCATCAATGTACGGACTGATCCCAATATTCTCATCTGCATCATCCGGTCCGGGGAAAGAATGAATAAATCCCTGTCACTGGCAATATCCAAAGGGTAAACATCCTGATATTGGGAAGTTGAATCATAATCAATTTCTCCTTCTGGTTTCCCGTAATCAATTTGTACAAAATTTGAATCCGATTCAGTGGTTTTATCAGCCGGTTCCTCATAATCCAGTTCGACAAATGTGGAATCCAGTTTCGTTTTTTCCTGGGCAAAAGAGACGGAGGTTATGGTTGCCATTATACATAACAAAAAAACCGTGAATATATTTAAGGGCGAAAGTGGATCTGGTGATTGATTTGATTCTATTAAAGCCTATGCATTTCTTTGACACCAATTAAAGCATTTTAAACAATTCGATTTCATTATTATTTTCTATATTTTATTCTAATCCCCGGTTAAATATTCATTACGTAAATTTATTTATCGATCCAAGGTTGATCTGGTTGTATTTTCTCCCTAAATATCAGATATTGGAAAAACTTTTAAATTCAGGCCATCTGGATAGGCCCCTGTTAAACCTCTAAATAGGAGAAATGAAAAATAAGAAAACATCCCCATTTATTATTATTGCCGCAATTATCATTGTTATTGCGGGATTGATGCAGGCCCAGAGCATAGTTATACCTATTCTGCTTTCATTATTTATCAGTATAGTATGTACCCAACCAATTGTCTGGCTTTCCAGGAGGAAAGTACCTTTTACACTGGCTGTTTTTATAGTTTTGATAGGTATATTATTAATATTTACATTGATAGGCAGTTTGATAGGTGAATCTTTGGCAGAATTTGCAACAGATGTACCAAAATATGAAGAGCGGCTGAAAACCATTTTCCAGGATATTATGGTTCAGCTGAACCAGTTAGGCATACAAGTAAAGTCGGAACAATTACTGCAAATTTTGGACCCAAGAAAGATCCTGAACTTTTCTGCAAATATGGTTGGGCAACTCGGTGGGATCATGTCAAACTCCTTCCTGATCATGTTGATTACCATTTTTATTCTTTTAGAGATTAATGCATTTGTCTTAAAGGCCGATGTAATTGAATTAAAACATGGTAATTCCCTGAAATATTTAAATAAGATTGGTGATAGCATACGGAATTATCTCAGTATTAAAACCATAGTCAGTCTTCTAACGGGAGTATTAATTGCTATTTATCTATTCATTATCGGTGTCGACTATGCTATACTGTGGGGCACTATTGCCTTCATGCTAAACTATATTCCCAACATAGGCTCCATTATAGCTGCTGTACCGACCATGCTTCTGGCCCTCGTTCAATTAGGTGTTGGTGGTATGCTCTGGACAGGTGTAGGTTACCTGGTTGTAAATATGATCGTTGGGAACATCATTGAACCAAAAGTAATGGGCAAAGGGCTGGGGCTATCGACACTGGTTGTTTTTCTTTCTCTTGTTTTCTGGGGTTATATCTTCGGTTCTGTAGGCATGTTCCTTTCCGTTCCTTTAACCATGACAATAAAAATTATTCTTGAATCCGATAAAAAGACAAGTTGGGTGGCTGTTTTACTGGGCACTGAAGAAGAGACCAAAAGGATCCTGGATGAATCCTGAAAAAGTATTTTAATAAAGCTATTCTATAGATATTCTTTATGGATCATCTCCTTTGAGGATTCATATAACTAAGGTGTATGTGGGAATATTTTGGAGACCAATTCTTAATTAATGATATATTTAAAAATTGATCCGGAACATTATATTGGGAGTAAAACCTAGAGCATATTGTTGAACTTCATTAATATCAGAATCTGAATCCATTTGATAAAAGATATTTAATATATTCTGTTTATTTAAAATGTTCCAAACCGATGCCCCCAACTCAGCATTAACGCTTTCACTAATTCTTATTTTATATTTTGCTGAAATATCCACACGTAAATACTCATCCAACCTGGATGTATTCGGAGCATAATATAGAATATCTTCTCCAGATACAGGCATGGGTTCAGTATATGGTTTTCCAGTCCGCCAGTTCAAGCCAGCTGATAATTGAAATTTCCGGGTATGATAACTAGCGCCACTTGATACGATATGCCTGATATCAATATTATTGGGGAACACAGAGGGTATAAATTCAGGGAAATAATATTCATTTTTAGCGAGAGAATAGCTGAGCCAAAGGTTAAAATCCTTAATTCTTTTATTAAACAGGAAATCCAAACCATAAACTTCATAATCCCCGGTGCTACGTATATATTGAAATTGATTCTGAAAACCCTGGCTTGAAGATGTTATACCTTCGACTAATTTGAAATAACCCTCTACACTGATAAGCGTCCCTGATTTCTGAAAATGAATACCTGTCGATAACTGCTTACTCCTCATAATAGGAATGTCTTCATTATTAGCGAGAATCCATCTTCTTTTTTCTACACCTAAGAAATCATTCTGTAAATCGATAACCTGTGCGGTGGTCTGGCTCTTGAATTCACCCAAGACTTCCAGAGAAAAATATTTCAGGAACTTTTGGTTAAAAGCAATTCTTGGCTCAAAAGTCCATTTATAGAATTTCTGAAAATAGTTAAATCGAAAACCACCTCTCAGGCTGGTATTTCCTGAATTTGAAATATAATTGGCTTCAGCGAAAAGACTGTGGGTTAGCAGAACTCTTTTAATATATCTGCGGAAAAGAGGATTGTTGATCTCCACAAGGTTTCCAATACCTGTTTCTATTAGCTGGTATCCCCCGAAAAGATCCAGGTTCTCAGAAAAGAGGAATCTGGTGTCCAGCTTCAATCCTTTCTCTAATACTTCATTTTCCTGGAACAATCGCTGGTCATTAAAAAGATCGAAATTAACCGCAGCAAGATTATAATCAGACAGGTAGAATTGAGCCTTTGTTCTCAATTTTTCACTCCATAATCGATTATAAACCAGGCCGGCGGCCATACTTGTCTGCTCCAGACCACTTGTTTTTGATTCATTTTCCCCTCTTATAACGGCACTTTCCTCGTAATCTATATTATTATAGATTCTAAGCAAACTCAATTCCAATTTATCCTTACTCGTTATGTTGTAATTATAGTTAATACTCAAATCGTGGAATTCAAAATTCTCGTTAGAATTAATAAGAGAATCTGGATTATCAGTCGGATTTAAAACTTCTGTATTTCTAAAAACCCTGTCAAAATAACTTTTATATGTAGGGGTCTCTATAAGATCAGCAATTGACCTTCTCGCAGAAATCTGAAGGGTGGATTTTTTAAACAAAGGTATATTTACATTTGCATCTGCATTGATCATATTAATACCGGCACTGCCTGAAACCTTCTGTTTTACCTGACGATCGGTTTCAATACTGAGCGTACTTGACACTGCATCTCCTAAATAGGAACTAGATCCGTTTTTTGTAAGACTAACCTTATTGGTAATATAGGGATTGAAGGCAGATATCAGACCAAAGAAATGACCGGACTGGTACATTTTTATTCCATTCCATAATATAAGATTCTGATCATTGGTGCCTCCCCTGACATTTATATCAGATACGGTTTCATCTATGCTGATTATGCCCGGCAGGTATTGTATGGTATGCAAAACATCTGGATCGGTCAAGCCCGGTAGTATTTCAAGTATTTCAGCATCAATGGTGTATACCCCTTCAGCATCTTTTTCAATACCCTGTGATATAAAATTTGCGATGACCAGTTCCTTAAGTTCTATTCGCTGTTGATCTAATTTAATGGTATCACATCTGCCCTTAGTAAACTGGGATGCTGGCTTAATAAGATATTCGTAACCTAAATATCGAAAAAGGATAGTATCTTCCTGGGTTAATCCTGTAAGCCTGAATCCCCCCCTTTCATTGCTGACAGTAAATTTTGATGGTCCCTGAATAGTTGCACCATGAATAATACGACCATCCTTCCTGTCTATAAGAACCCCGCATAAGGTAATATTTCGCTCATTGATGCGGTTAATTGTTATGAACCGGTTATTGAGCTGCTGAATGTTTAATCCGGTTGTATTTTTAAGATATTGCAGGGCTTCACTTAGACTAATATCATCAGAGGGAGGTTTTAGGAATAAACCATCAATGTCCTCATCCACGAAGGTAAATGATACGTCATACCTGCCTTCCAGTTCTTCCAGAATAGCTCTCAATGATAACTTCCCGTCTTCCTGAGCGACAATTGAAAAATGGAATAAGTAGAAAATAATACTTAAAAGAATGTATTTATTCAACTTCACCGGATAGTATGATCTTTTGATCTTCAGTTATTCGATAAGTGACATTTTGTGGGAAAGTAATAGATTTTAAAGCCAGGATCATATCATCATGTGTAAATCTTCCGGTAAAAAGTACTTCCATATCCACATTTTGTGGAACGATCTCTACCTCATACTGTCTTTCAAATTCACTGGTCACCTCATGAAAAGGAACACTTGAAAATGCACTTTCATTATCTAACCAGGCCGGCTCAAACTTATTATCAAACTGACTCTTAATAACTTCGCCATCTATAAACCTGATTGAATAGAATGCTGGTAATTCATTATCGTTAACTGGTGTTTTGACATTTACAAGACCTTCATAACATACCACCTCAAAAAATTCTTTACGCTGCTTTACATTAAATTGTGTCCCTAATACACTTACTGTACCTGCAGAAGTCTTAACATCGAATTTGGATCCTTTCTTTACTTTAAAAAAAGCTTCACCGACTAATTCCAGGTTCCGGTTTCTGTCCCATCTTCTTTTATTGTAAGTTATTTTTGATACTGAATTCAGGATAACAACTGATGAATCCGGAAGCAGAACTTCTTTTGATTCGGCAAAGCTGGTTTCAACTGTTGCAGGCAGGTAATATGAAAAAATTAAATAACCTCCTACAACAATTGTTAACATAGCTGCTACCTTGAGTAATGTCCTTCGCCAATCAATCTTTATTTGTTTGCCTCTTTTACTTTTATCTCTGTTTAACCTTTGTAGTTCTGCTTCAGTATCATAATCAGGTGCCTTAAATTGCCGGACCGAATCTGACAATTTTTTCAATTCCTTGAAAGAATCTGTTTTCTCAAATCGGGCACGTTCTTGCTCGGTCAGGGTACCGTTCAACCACTTCTCTATATATTGATCAGTATTCATTTTTAGCGCTTTTCAATAATATAACAGTTTAAGGATCACTTTTCCTACCATGGTTCTCAATTATATTTTACCTACCTGTTCTTTTAATTTTCTTAAGGCAGTATATATACGTTTTTCCACGGCCTTTCTTGAAATTCCAAGCATTTCAGCTATTTCCTGATGACGTTTTCCTTCAATGCGGTTTAAGAGAAAGGCCGTTCTTTGTTCTTCTGTCAGGTTCTCAATACCGGCTTTCAATTTCTCCATATATTCCTTTTCCTCCATAATGTATTCTGGTGATTCAGAATTTTGGTCTTTCACTGATTCTTTACTGGAATAATTCAAGGCTGTTTTCTTCCTGGACAGTTCATTTAGCATTAGCCTGTTGGCTACTGTAAAAAGAAATGACCTAGCTTTTCCAGGTAATATTTTATGGCAGTTATCCCATAGTTTTAGAAAAGCCTCCTGGACGAGGTCTTTCGGATTATTATCGATCCCATATTTATAATACAGGAAATCATGGAGTTCCCTGGAATAAAGCCTGAAGATCTCATTAAACCTTTCTTCCTTACAGATATTATCACCGGACATGGACAAGTGCTAATATATTGATATATACAATCATTATTTGAAATGTAAACGTATGTATTAAATGCCCCAATCATAATATTTTTTAAAATTTTTTTAGGGTCAGGGTAGGAATTTCATGGGTTGGTCTGTTTTATTATCGATTTCAAAAACTAAAAAACTATTTGCACATGAAGACTAGCTTAAAATTATTCACATTAGTTTCAATAATCGGGCTGTTGTTTTTCTTTGGATGTCAGCAGGATGTAACCGAGATCATTGAAGCTCCTACCGCAGAGGTGATCACACCTGGATCAAATGTGGCCGAACTGGTTCAACGTACCGCGATGAAGGATGGATCTGATGATAATATTATTGATAAGTCCAGCTGTTCGTCAGTCGTATTACCGATCACTGTGGTTGTCAACGGATTGGAAATTAACCTTGATTCAGAAGAAGATTTAGTAACTGTGGAGAAGATCTTTGATCAATTTGACTGGGATGATGATATCGTAGAAATCTTCTTTCCAATTTCTGTTATACTCGCTGATCATACCGAGCGTGTTATAAATAATGAAGATGAACTGGAAACACTCTGGGAATCCTGCGGTGAAAATGAAATTGACGATGATATTGAATGTATTGACTTCGTATATCCTTTCGACATTTCAGTGTTTGACTCGGAGAACCAGCTTTCAGATGTAATCACTGTTGAAAATGATGAGCAATTACATCATTTCTTTGATGAATTTGATGATGATGAAATAGCAAGCATTAATTATCCCATTACTGTTGTGCTATCAAATGGGGAGGAATATGAGGTAAACAATAATGACGAATTGGAAAACCTCATTGATGCTGCTAAAGATGACTGCGATGAAGATGACGACAATGACTATAATGATGATGACGTGGATGATTCAGACCTCCGCCAGGTATTAATAGATGGCCTCTGGGAAATCACGAAGTTCATGGATGAAGAGGATGAGACGGCAATATTTAATGGGTATATTTTTGATTTTCTTGAAAATGGTGTAGTTGAGGCAAGTAAAAATGGCCAGGGATTCCGTGGTGAATGGACCACCTATGGAGATGATGGCACATTGGAACTGGAACTTTTCTTTGGAGATGAATATCCTCTGGCAGAAATTGTTGATGACTGGGATATTATAGAGTTTGATGGAAATATCATTAAGCTAGAAGATATAAGCGGTGGAGATGGTTCTGTGGAATACCTGACTTTTGAACGTCCCTCTGAGATTACAGGAGGAGAAGGGAATACCTCATTATCTGATATTCTAATCGAAGGGATCTGGTTAGTAGCCAATTATAATGATTCCGGGGATGATGAAACATTAGATTTTGATGGAATCTCATTCGATTTCCTGGAAAATGGAACCGTGGTAGCTACAAAAAATGATGATGTTGTAGAGGGAACCTGGGAGGTAAGTACAGATAGTGGTCAAGAAAAGTTTGTCCTTGATTTTGGGGAAACACTTCCTTTGAGTGAATTCAATGATGACTGGGATATTGAGGAAGTATTGGAAAACCGTGTTGAATTTCACAGCATAAGTGGAGGCGATGGTACCCTGGATGTTCTTGTTTTCGAAAAAGAAACAATGTAAAAGTTAATAGTATCAAAAAAGAAAAATTTTAAACAATAAAATAACAGTATGATGAAAAATTTGAAAAACCTGATTCCATTAGTATTAATCGTGGTTGGATTGTTAGTGACCAGCTGCGGAGAGGATGTTGATCCTGCATTAGCGGATGTTCAACTGAAGATTAAAGCCACTTCAAATATTGGTGGATTTGACGCCGGGGCAAGGACTTTGGAAGATCATATTACATTCAACCAGGTTCTACTGGGTGTTACAGAGATTGAATTTGAATCGATCATTGATGACCATTCAGATGATCACAGTGGAAGTGATAGTAGTGGCGACGATGATGATTCAGATGATGGCAGCGATGACGACTCAAGCGACGATGATTCGAGCGATGACGATTCTGAGGACTCTTTTGACGATTCTGATTTCGATATAGAATTTGAAGGAAGATTCGTGGTGGATCTGATTGCAGGAACCAGTAATCCTGATTTTGGTGTTGCTGATGTTATGCCGGGTGTATATAGGGAAATTGAATTAAAGCTTGAACCGATCCTTGAAAATGGCCACTCAATATATATCGAATTTACATATAATGTCGATGGTTCTGATCCTGTAGTAGTACAGTATTCCAGTGACAGGCATATCGAGTTCGAAATTGAGCGTAAGTCAGGAATTCAAATCGATGGTGGGGCCCTCAATCAGGTGCTCATATTATTCAACCTGGATAAGTTCCTGGAAAATATCAATATCAATGAGGCAAATGCTGATATTGATGGAGTTGTGAGAATAAATAGTAATTCCAATTCAGATATTGCAGCAGCTATATGGTCAAAACTTAATATAATGCTGGATGCTGGAGAAGACCACGATGGGGATGATGATTTTGATGATGATGAGGATTAGTTGCTCATTTGGTTAATCCAAAAAAAAATCCCGCTGTTTCGCGGGATTTTTTATTTTAGTTCAAGTGCAATCGCATTTGGATAGAACCTGAATCATTACAGGCAAAGCCATGTTTAACAAGAGATTTTACTAATCCACGACTAAGATTCCTGAAAATAGTTATTGTATCAGATCTTCTCTTTAACCTGACATACATATCGACAGAATAATCCACATAAATATTGATGAAAGGAATATCATTGTAATATTCCAGAAAAGCCTCAGCAATAACTTCGTCGTTCAGTATAAATACCTTGCTACTATCCAGGTTATCGTAATCTTTCATATCCTATTAACGCACGATCCGGCTTAATAATATATTCTGGTATAAGACTAATGCGAAAATTTTACAGCAGGGTTGATTAATTGTAATATAAGGTGTCCGATTTGCATTATTCGGATAGGTCGTCAACTTTTTATGCGTTTACTCTTCCAGGGTAACATTTCCAATACCTGCGATTAGAATTATTCGAGGGAGGTATTTATCTAGGGATAAATACAAATTGCAGATATTACTCTTCTATAATATGAAAAGGTATGTTGGCTACAGCTGAACGGTTGTTCCCATCATTGATATAGACAAACATTCTGAAATTTCCACCCATTTCATCTGGAGATACAAACTTTACCAGACTTCCACCTTCCAGTTTTTCCTTGATAACTCCAGCAAGAGGTGAAGGCTTGGTTTCTCCCTGCCCCGCATAAGCTCCGAATTTTTTATTTTCCGGAACTAGTTCCCATTCAAAAGTCAAATCATCTCCATCTGGATCACTTGCATGAACCTTGGCCTGATATATGGTAGAGGTCATCAATAATATATTATCCTCCGCATTTAAACCATTAATTTGTAATGAATCGATTATAGGTGTTCTATTGTCCGGCCACTTACCCGTCCATTCATATTGCATTACTTCCACAGGTCCCTTTTCAGATCCATCATCATGAAACATATTATACCAGGTATGTGTTCTTTCCTGCCTGTTGCTTGTCCAAAGAAATACATAAGATCCTATGCACCATGGTTCCGCTTTTATTACTTTCTCATACCGCTCCTTATACACCCTGGCCTTTTCAGTACTGGTCTCCTCTATCACCACGCCCCATTTTGTTCTTGGTACCTGCCAGTGACCACTGGGTCCCCATTCTGTAACTGCAAAGGGCTTGTTCCAATTATACTCACGCAACCAGTCAGGAACTTCCCAGATATCAGCATAGGTGTTGATACCCAATAGATCAATATCTTTACAACGTTCAACAATATCTTTCATTTTGGTATTATTCCCTCTTCCAACTACCGCCATAGCTGGATGATTTCCATCGACATTATGTATCATCCTGGCGATATCATTGACCGCATCCCACATTTTGAGATTATAACTGTCATTTCCGGGAATATGGTCCAACTCATTCCCGATGGCCCACATAAGGAGTGCAGGATGATCTCTATATGTCCGTACAATCTCTTCCATCCTGTTGAACTGTTCTTTAACAGCAGTCCTGTCCCCGTAATCAAATCCATTTCTTTCAGCCTGGACGGGAAGGCCAAACAATACCGTTAAGCCAAGCCGGTGGGCCTCATCCATTACTTCTCCAACGTTTTCCCGGTAACCGATCCGGACAGCATTGCCACCATATTCAGCCACTTTATCCATATACTTCGTGCCAATTGTTCTGGCCCCCTTAATAAAGGATGGCTCATCATTTATAAACAATTGAAAACCATCACCGTCTTTTTTGATTTCTACCTTTAAGGGAGAATCACCTGAACTTTGTTCCCGCCGATTTTCATTACAGGAAAAAAGAAAAATTAC
>Ga0316198_10002487_pt1 | contig 11135 bp, 10 predicted proteins | sample OudBieAanoxic_MG_FD_204935 | JGI IMG/M metagenome (GOLD analysis project Ga0316198, IMG submission 204935) | Coastal sediment microbial communities from Oude Bieten Haven, Netherlands - site A anoxic | ecosystem: Environmental > Aquatic > Marine > Coastal > Sediment | place: Netherlands... | reverse complement strand
GCTGTTCAAGGAGTTGCGACCGCACCTGGCTGAGATGGCGCTGTTTGCCATCAATACCGGTTGCCGGGATGGCGAAATATGCCATCTGCGGTGGGATTGGGAAGTGAAGGTTCCTGCCTTTCAGACATCGGTATTCATCATACCTGGCCGGTATGTGAAAAATGCCGATGACCGGCTGGTGGTGCTGAACAGGCTTGCTGCATCAGTGGTGGAGACACAGCGTGGCAAACATCCCACGCATGTTTTCAGCTATAGGGGACAACCGATCACCAGGATGCTGAATTCCGCATGGTTGCGGGCACGAGAGAAGGCGGACCTTAAGCAGGTTCGAGTCCATGACCTCAAACACACATTCGGAAGACGCCTGCGCGCCGCCGGAGTGAGCTTTGAAGATCGTCAGGACTTGTTGGGACACCGATCGGGACGGATTACGACACACTACTCGGCCGCAGAGTTATCACGGTTGATCGCAGCGGCCAACGCAGTGTGTGAGCAAGACAGTGAGAAACCCGAACTGGTGGTTTTGCGTCGCCTCAGCGGCTCATAGGGTCACGCAAAATTCACGCAAAGGAATTTATGACTAGGATGTTTGTAACGGTAAGCCACTGAATTGATTGGTGGCCGGGGGCAGAATTGAACTGCCGACACGCGGATTTTCAGTCCGCTGCTCTACCAACTGAGCTACCCGGCCCAAAATCAGGTACTAGGTTCTAGTGGCGAGGGGCTAGGAAAAACCAAAACTTAAGCCAACATCGAACCTGTCATCTTGAATTTAAAAACAACACAAGGCCCCTTTTGGGAGACGCGTATTTAATCGGCTTGCTGTGCTGGAGTCAAGCTTTGGCGTGCTGGCTGATGATGCGCGCTACCGGGGTGGCCAGCGCGCGTTGTTGCGCATCTTCTGAATGGCACCAGATGATTTCACCTTCATCTTTCAGATACATCGTGTTTTGCTGCACCTGCACCCTGCAGGGCGTTATATCGAGATGATAATGACTGAATGTATGCCGGAAAGGGTCGCAGTCCTCGTTGCTCAGGACTTTCAGACCCCAACGCTGATGACACAGCTGCTCGATCTGTTCATCGACTTCTGCTTCGGGCAGGCTCCATAATCCGCCCCAGATGCCAGTTGGCGGGCGCTTCTCCAGCAATATGCTTCCGCTGGCTTCATCGGTAAGAATCAACAACCTTGCTGCTTTGACCGGCAGCTTCTTGCGTGGGCGCGGAAGCGGGTATTGTCTGACCTGATCAGTAACATTGGCCTCACAATCTGTTTGCAACGGGCATTGCGTGCACCGGGGTGATGCGCGCGTGCACAGGGTTGCGCCCAGATCCATCATCGCCTGGGTGTAGTCCGCGATACGTTTGTCAGGCGTGTGCTGTTCGGCAAACTGCCACAGCTGTTTCTGCACTGTCGTCGTTCCCGGCCAGCCGTCCACAGCATGGTATCGACACAATACGCGCTTCACATTGCCATCGAGTATCGCATGGCGCTGATCCAGTGCCTGCGCAAGAATCGCGCCTGCGGTTGAGCGGCCGATGCCGGGTAAGGCCATGAGCTGTTCGAATTCATCGGGAAATCTTCCGCGGTGTTCATCAGCAATGATGCCTGCCGCCTTATGCAGGTTACGAGCCCGCGAGTAGTAGCCCAGACCCGACCAGTGCTCGAGCACACGATCCAGCGGCGCACTCGCCAGCGAATTCAATTCGGGAAAGGCCTGCATGAAACGCCGGTAATATGGAATGACCGTAGCCACCTGCGTTTGCTGCAGCATGATTTCAGCTATCCATACACGATAGGGGGTACGCTGCTGCTGCCAGGGCAGATCATGGCGACCGCAGCGGTCATACCAGTCAAGTACTCGCGCTGAAAATGAGGCCGTTCCCACCTAGCCCGCATTTCTCATCAGGATCACGGGAGCAAACGCAGGATTCGTGCTCATAAGCGCCGCTCTGGAACGAAAAGCGTAGCAATGGCTACGGTTTGAGTGAAGAGCAAGCTTATGGACACGAAGACTAGCCCGCATATTGCATGAGAATGCAAAATTTTGGGGAAATTTCAGTGAGTCAATTTGTTCGATTGGCCGAAAAGCATAGCCATAGCTATGGTTACAGGTCAACCGGGCAAAGTGGCCGCTGAAATTTTTCCAAAAACTGCATAGCGTTGTTGGGCACATAGTGTACTTTTCAAATATACAAAAACTTTCAATCCCGTTCATGTACTTAAATGGATTTGTGAGCGTTCTCATGCAATATGCGGGCTAATCTGAACCGTGATAGGCACGCTTGAATAACACACGGTATTTTTCATCATTTCAGCTTTACTCCACAGGATTAATGTCTTATCAGTTTTCTACGCCGCCTGGTGAGAAATGCGGGCTAGAACAGGCCTTTCAATTTATCCTTTAACTTGTCCTTCAACTCTTCTTTGTACTGCTCCTCTTCTTCTTTAACTTTTTGTCGCAGTTTTTCTTTTTCTTCTTCGATTTCTTTGTTGATCCTCTCCCTGGCTTCGGCTTCGAGCATGTCGCCCAGCGCTTTCTTCAGCTGGTTCCTGTCGACATCGTAGGCCAGCTGCTCGAACGGCCCGTGTATACGGATGGACAACGGCTGATCGAGTAATTTTTCCGCCGTGGTATCACGCCGTGCCGGCTCCACGTCGACCAGTGCCTTGTAATCCATGTCATTGCGTACGATGTTTACAACGCCTTCACCTTTCACCTTGACACGACTGGAGTCGAGGATTAGATCCTTGTTGGTGATATCACCGTTGGCAACGACCGCACTGGCATGAACACGGTTGAAGGCTGTTTTCGTTTCAGGATCCAGGTTGCCGCGCCACTCTGCAGGAACAGCAATGCTCTTTGTTGTCAGGTAATCCGCCACCACATTGCGCACATAGTACTCAAAGTCCACACCATGCAGGACTGTTTTGGCCATATCAAATTGTAAATTGCCTTTTGCAGCCTGCTTTAACACAGAGACACGTGTACCTTGCGTTTTGATATTGACAAGCACGTTCGCCGCGCCATCCATGCTGACATCTTTCTGGCCAAAGATTGCTGCCAGCATTGGGTCCAGCACCGGGCCGGGCTGTAGATCAGAAGCTTTCATGCCTATCGAATAGTCCGGTATTTCCCCTTTTACATTCAGCATCACACTGGAAGTGGCATTGCCTTCGAGGGCCTTGAGCTCCAGCGGGTCGATACGCACCACCCCTGCTTTAGCCTGTGTCTTCATCAGGATGTCTGTTACCGGAATCTGATTGACCGTTACCGAAGCCATTGTCAATTCACCCTGCAGATCCAGTTTGCGCAACAACTCGATCGGCAGTTCAATTTCCGGCTCCTGTTCCGCTGTTGCAGCACCACCCGCTGCAGTATCATCCACCGGCACAGCAGGCACTTCACCCTCAGTTGCTTCTGCTGAAGGCGGAGCCATATAGGCATCGGCATTGATCGGGCTCATGTGTAATTTGTAACGCACCATGGGCTGCGTCATGTCCAGCACGTGCAACCAGCCTGTCATTTCCGATTCATCCAGATTCAGCTTGATATCATCCAGCTCAACGCGCTGTGCATCCGCTTTCACCCTGGATGCAACCGCAAATCCTGTCAGACTGCTTTCCTGTGCCATTGGCGGCAATGCGATTTCCAGGCGACTCATCAGCTCTCGCAGGTTTATGCTGTCAGTGTGGACAACACCGTTGATAACCGGCTCTGATAACAGACTGTTCACATCCAGTTGTGCATGCAGCGTAGCACCCAGAGTGGACACCTGCGTATTACTCAGTGTTGCAACTTGCTGGTCGATATCGATGTTAATGTCGCTTTGCAACACAAGCTCCAGCGTCTCTTTTAACAAGTCTGGCGCATTTGCCGATACTTCCAGCCTGAGCGCAGCCAGTAAAATATTTGAAAAAGCCTCATTAAACGTCAGGCCTGTAGTCAAATTGACCTGGGCATCCAGCTCAGGCTCATTATGTTTAACGTTTGTACTGAGCTGGATATCAACGGGTTCATTAAAACGAACAGCGCCTGTTGTCAGATCAAAATCGGATAAGCGTGAATGCACATTATTCTGCGCATCACTCCAGATGACTGTCGCACCCACCAGCTCAACACCGTTGATTGCCAATGCTGCGATTGCTGGCGGCTGTTCACCTGCTTCAGCTGCCTGTGCAGGCGCCTGCATTTCAGGTTGCTTCGCGGATGCCTCCTTACTCGCAAGGTCTGACCAGTTGTTATTACCGTCCTTATCAACTTCGAGTGAAGCAAATAAACCATGCAGACGAACCTTGTCGACTTGCAGTTCCTTTTTTAACAAAGGCAATAACATGACCTTGACATCGAGCTGCGACATGCGTGCAAACGGTTCTTCGCTGAAACCTTCAGCATTCGCCAGCATTACCTCTTCAACTTTAACGCCAATCCATGGAAAGAAAGACAAGCTGATATCACCGCCAATTTCAAATTCCCGGCCGGTCTGTTTTTCTACCTGGGCAGTAATCGTGTCTTTATAGTTATTAGGATCAAAGGTGAAGACAAGCGCAACCAATGCGAGCAGCAGGATTGCAACAACGACACTTAAAATCTTTAAAACAAGTTTCAGCTTTTTCATACGGTATTCTGGTCCTTAAATATTAAGCTTTAATTAGTGGTTCTAGTTCGCTGCACCAGTCACCCGACTTGCCGCCGGACTTGCTGAGCAATCCAACATCTGAAATGATCATGCCGCGATCAACCGCCTTGCACATGTCATACACTGTCAGCAAACAGACCTGCACGGCATTTAACGCTTCCATCTCAACACCGGTAACACCCCTGGTTTCAACCGATGCCCTGCATAAAACAGACTTCAGCTTCGTGTCCGCGGTTATCTCGATCTCAACATGGGTAAGTGCAATCGGATGGCACAGCGGAACCAGCTCCGGCGTTTTTTTCGCCGCCATGATGCCGGCAATACGCGCGACGCCCAACACATCGCCTTTTTTATGCTTACCATCGATGATGCGCTGCAGGGTTTCAGCCTGCATCCTGATACGGCCCTGTGCAATTGCCTTGCGTAAGCTTACCTGCTTACCGCCCACATCAACCATGTGAGCATCACCGGCATCATTAAAGTGATTCAGTTTAGTCATACCAACGTATTGATCAGTTGCAGTTTGCAGAGCTTAACAAGTGACAATGCGGTCATAAAGCCGTTATAGTTGTTTAATGCAATTAAAAGTCAAGTTTTTTGCCAGCCTGAGCGAGCAGACAGGACTCGCTGAGACCACCGTTAATGCTGACAACCCCGCTACCGTGCTGGATGCCTGGAAGCTGGCAACCGGCGATCAAACCATGCCGGTCAACACCTTATGCGCCATCAATATGGCCTATGCGCACCTCGACGACAGCATCAGTGATGGTGATGAGATCGCCTTTTTTCCACCGGTTACCGGAGGCTGCACATGACTGCCCTGCTGCGCGGCGGGGCTTTTGACCCATGGCAGGAACTGGCGCATATTGAGGCCGGTCTTGCCAAAGGCACTCATGGCGCCTGCGCCAGCTTTGTCGGCACCATGCGCGACTTCAATGTCGGTGATAACGTCCATTCGATGTCACTGGAACACTACCCGGAAATGACACAGCAGTTCCTCGATACGATCTGTACAGAAGCCAACGGGCGCTGGAACCTGATCCACTGCCTCATCGTCCACCGTTATGGCGAAATTAAACCCGGTGAACCGATTGTGTTAACGGCTGCCTGGTCTGCACACCGTGCCGAAGCCTTTGATGCCTGCCGTTACCTGATCGAGGAATTAAAGGCCCGTGCGCCCTTCTGGAAAAAGGAAACAACCGATACAGGTGAACGCTGGGTACATGATGCGCCCGGCGAATAATCAGCTGTAATAGTCATGACCCAACCGGGTAGATATTTTCTCTCGCAGAGGCACAGATACAGTTATGTGTATTCGTAGGAGCGACTTTAGTCGCGAATTGTTGATGTTCGCGACTAAAGTCGCTCCTAATACAACCTAAAACCTCGACGCCCTCTGTGACTCTGCTAGAAAACAGGGCGTTAAATCCCCCGGCAATGTCCTCCTACTGAATCAGCACAAACAACGCAGTGCGTCCACGCTGTATGTTCAGTAATATCTGCGAGTCCTTGTCACCGACGATTTGCTGCAGCTCTTTCAAGGTCTGAACCGGTCTGCGATTGACTGACAGAATGATATCGCCTTCACGCAGGTGAGCATTCCATGCGGGACTGCCCTGCTCTACTTCAGTTACAGTCAGATAAGTCTTGCCGCCGTTCTCTTTCTCTTCAATGGTTGCACCGGCGAGGCCTTGATTGATCCGGGTACCCGATACAGACAGGTCTTTCGCATCACGGATCACGGCAGTCATCTTTTTCTTCTTGCCTTCACGAATCACTGTAATATCCATTTCTTCACCGACACGCAGCAAGCCCACCATGTTGCGCATCGCCGATGCGCTTTTCACCGGCGCACCATTGATCGATACAACGACATCACCCGCCTTGAGCCCGGCTTCCTCAGCTGCAGTGTCTTCGATGACCTGCGAAATCACGACACCCTGATGCAGATCCAGGCCGAACGCCTGCGAAAGTTCAGGTGTCAGGTTTTGCATAATCACACCGAGCAATCCGCGGCGGACTTCACCGTACTCGATAAGCTGATCGACGATTTGCCTTACCATGTTGATAGGAATGGCAAAACCAATGCCGACATTGCCGGCACCACCCGCTGCCAGTATCGCGGTATTGATGCCGATTAACTCACCCCTGAGGTTGACCAGGGCTCCACCGGAATTGCCTGGATTGATCGATGCATCTGTCTGAATGAAATTTTCGTAACCTTCAATACCCAGGCCGGTACGACCCAGGGCACTGACAATACCGGATGTGACTGTCTGACCAAGGCCGAAGGGATTGCCTATGGCCACGGCAAAATCACCAACACGTAATTTGTCCGAATCCCCGAACGGGATCGCCTGCAATCCCTTGATATCGGCCTGTACCACAGCAACGTCGGCTTCAGGATCGGAGCCGATCAGTTTGGCTTTGAAATGGTGGCCATTATGCATGGTAACGGCAATTTCCTGCGCGCCCTCGACCACGTGGTGATTGGTGACGATATAGCCCTTGTCAGCATCGATGACTACGCCGGAGCCAAGACTCTTGGTTTCCTTGCGTTGCGGCATGTCATCATAGCCTTCGAAGAAACGCTTGAAAAACGGGTCATTCAGTAACGGGTGTTTCTGAACATCGACGTGGCCTGTAGTCGCAATATTCACGACTGCAGGTCGGGTTCTCTCTACCATCGGGGCAAGCGTCGGTATTCCATTGTCCGCATCCGGTGCCACATGAGAAATGGCAGGCCCAGGCAGAACGGAGAGTAAAAGACTCAATAGAACAAAACCAGACTTGTGACCAATCATAACAACTCCATTAAAGACAAGTGTTTGTGTGAGACAAAGCTCAACGCCGAGAGTTCAGGGCGAAAAACAGCTATTATCGGCCAGTTTCGCCCGACATGAAACCGCAGCCGATATTGCAGTTCACAGGATGACCTGCTAAGTTCGGCCACTCATCGCATTTCGCAGGATAAAAACCCATGTTACGAACTTCAATTACCCTGATAACCCTGTTAATCACTCCGATGATTGCCGCTGCGGCCAATGACCTGGAAACCCTGGAACAGAAAGCCAGCTACAGCTTCGGCGTTGATTTTGCCAAGCGCCTGGAACAACAGGGGATCGACCTTGATATTTCAGCACTGAACCGAGGCATCAAGGATCAGGCCACAGGAAACAAGCTGGCCTTCGAAGAAGGCGAGATGACCCAGTTCAAGGCCGAATATACCGAGAAACTGCGCGCCAAACTGCTGCAGGAACAGCAGGAGCTGGCTGCGAAAAACCTCGAGGCCGGCAAAAAGTTCCTGGCCGAAAATGCAAAAAAAGAAGGCGTGGTGACAACCGACAGCGGGCTGCAATACAAGGTCATCAAGAGCGGCGATGGGGCTATGCCAAAAGCTGACGATACGGTAACCACACACTATCGCGGCACACTGATCGACGGTCGCGAGTTTGACAGCTCCTACAGTCGCGGCCAGCCGGCCAGCTTTCCGGTTAAAGGCGTTATCAAGGGCTGGACTGAAGCATTGCAGCTGATGAAAGTCGGCGACAAGTGGGAACTCTACATCCCTTCTGATCTGGCCTACGGCGCGGCGCAGCGCGGCGAGGTGATCCAGCCCAATTCCACCCTGGTTTTCGAACTGGAATTGCTGTCGATCAAGTAACTTTTTCAACGCAAAGGCGCGAAGACGCTGAGTTATTATTAGCGTGACATTGCTCAAGACACGCTGTCATTTCGACGATCGCAGTGAGGAGAAATCTCCTGAATCCCGGGAGATCTCTTCCTTCGGTCGAGATGACATAAAGCGGTAGCCTGGATGAAGTACAGCATAATCCGGGTTGCTTGTTGCTTGCGGTAATGACCACCCCCGGATTACAGAATACATCCATGTATTCTGTCCTTCGGACCAGCCTTTAGCTGTTCAAATTTGATCCAATCAAATTTAGTCCACTTCGTTACATCCGGGCTACAAAAAGGAAGTCGGCGGGGTTTCTTGAAAAACAAACAGGTTTCTTTGCGGCCTTTGCGTCTTAGCGCCTCTGCGTTAAATAAACCTATTCAATATTCTGGATCTGCTCGCGCATCTGCTCGATCAGCACTTTCAGCTCCACCGAGACCTGCGTGGTTGAGATGTCCGCCGATTTTGAGCCCAGCGTATTGGCCTCGCGGTTGAGTTCCTGCATCAGAAAATCAAGTCTGCGCCCAACAGCTTCGTCGCGAACAAGCACGTCATTCAGCTCTGTTAAATGTGCATCCAGACGGTCCAGCTCTTCATCGACATCCATCTTCTGTGCCAGAAACACCAGTTCCTGTTCAAGCCGTTCCCGGTCGACACCGGCCTTGAGCTCCTCAAGACGGGCAGTCAGCTTTTCACGATAGCGTTGCTGGATGTCTGGCAGCTGCTGCCTGACGTTATCGACAATCTGCTGCATACTGGAACAACGGTCACGAATCAGCTTTTCCATGCGCTCACCTTCACGCAGCCTGTTTTCGATGAGTTCGTCCAGCGCCAGAAGCAGCAGTTTTTCTGACACTTCGAATATGGATTTATAATCCTGCTCGGGCTCGGCGACCACACCGGGCCAGTTGAGAATATCAACCGGGTTAATTTCAGAGGGCTGATGCAGGCGTCCATTGATCTGTTGACAGACATCGATGAGCGACTTGACCAGCGCTTCATTGACTTCGATGCCGGTCTCGGCAAGCTGTTCCGGTATAAATCGCAGCCCGCATTCGATCTTGCCGCGCTGCAATCGCTTGTTGATACATTCTCGCACCCGCCCTTCCTGCGCACGAAAATCTTCAGGCATTCTGCAATTGATATCGAGATAACGACTGTTGACCGACCTCAGCTCCCAGGTCAGCGTGCCGAACTTTTCACTCTGCTGCACGCGTGCAAATGCGGTCATACTTTTTATCATTCAGAACTCCATCAGTGCCTCATCAGAACGTGGGCCATTGTAGCACGCACATTCGTGCTGCCGTGTTGCTATAATGCGCCGCTCATAATGAAGCGGAGAACAGCATGAGACCGAGCAATCGCGCACCCGATGAGATGCGTACAATCAGCATCACACGAAATTTCACCAAGCACGCTGAAGGCTCGGTACTGGTCGAATTCGGTGACACCAAGGTTATCTGCACGGCTTCTGTTGAAGACCGCGTACCCGGCTTTCTGCGCGGCAAAGGCCAGGGCTGGGTCACGGCCGAGTACGGCATGCTGCCTCGCTCCACCGGCAGCCGCATGGGTCGTGAAGCAGCACGCGGCAAACAGGGTGGACGCACCATGGAGATACAACGCCTGATTGGACGCTCTTTGCGCGCCGGCATCAACCTGGAAGCCCTGGGTGAAAACACCATCAGCCTGGACTGTGATGTGCTGCAGGCCGACGGCGGTACACGCACAGCCAGCATATCCGGTGCCTGGGTCGCATTGCATGATGCCATCCAGTACATGATGAAACAGAACATGATTAGCAAAGATCCGCTGCATCACCAGATTGCTTCCGTGTCAGTAGGGATATACGAAGGTACCCCGATACTCGATCTCGATTATGCCGAAGACTCGAATGCAGAAACCGACATGAACGTAGTCATGAACGGCAACGATTCTTTTATTGAAGTCCAGGGCACGGCCGAAGGCCACGCATTCAATGCCGATGAACTCAATGCGATGCTGGCGCTGGCCAGGAAAGGTATCAGTAACATCCTGCAAGCACAACAGGACGCGATTGAATCATGACAGCCATACATAAAATTGTTCTTGCCAGTGGCAATGCCGGCAAGGTCAGGGAAATCAACAAACTGTTCGCAGACTGTGGCATTGAAGTCGTGCCACAATCAGATTTCAATGTGCCGGAAGTGCCTGAAACCGGAACCACCTTTGTTGAGAATGCCATTATCAAGGCGCGACATGCGGCTGAATGCAGCGGCCTGCCTGCGATTGCCGATGACTCCGGCATCGAAGTCGATGCCCTGCATGCACGACCCGGTGTCTGGTCTGCGCGATATGCCGGCGAAAATGCCAGCGACCAGGACAACAACAATAAAATGCTCGAGGAACTTGAAGGTGTGCCCGAGGAAGAACGCACCGCGCGCTATCAATGCCTGATCGTTTTCATGCGCGACCATACCGACCCGGTGCCCATCATTACCCAGGGCAGCTGGGAAGGCCGTATCCTGCAAGCACCAAGCGGAGAAGGCGGATTCGGTTATGACCCGATATTTTACGTACCAACACATGAGTGCTCTGGCGGCGAACTGCCGCTGGAAGTGAAGAACACCATCAGCCATCGCGCCATTGCACTGAACGCGATGCTGGAAGAGTTCAGGAAACATAAATACATTTAAAATTATTCAGCCGCAGAAAACGCGAAGTGCGCGAATACAACATGTATTAAAACCAATTTGCGCCTTTTGCGTTATTCGCGGCAAGTTTATATTTCTGATAGCGCTGACACCTTCACTTAACAACATGCCCGTTCTGCTCTGTA
>Ga0316198_10002486_pt1 | contig 11137 bp, 9 predicted proteins | sample OudBieAanoxic_MG_FD_204935 | JGI IMG/M metagenome (GOLD analysis project Ga0316198, IMG submission 204935) | Coastal sediment microbial communities from Oude Bieten Haven, Netherlands - site A anoxic | ecosystem: Environmental > Aquatic > Marine > Coastal > Sediment | place: Netherlands... | reverse complement strand
ACTGGGGTTGGCGATCGCATCGGTGTGGTCGCTCACGGTGGTCCGCCTGGTCGTGCCGCTGGCTTTGGTGGCCACGGTGGCAGCCGGCGTCGGGGGCGCCACAGCGGTCGAACTCCTCCTCCTCGGTGGCCCGGCGATCGCGGCCACGGCCGCAGCGATGACCGCAGAATTCGGACGCCAATGGGTGCAAGCTTCCGCCTACGGCGAGGAGGATCGATTCCCGCTGCGGTTCCCGGTGGGCGCCGGACTCGCAGCCATCGTGACATGGGTGCTGTGGGCGCCTGCGCTCGTCGCTGGCCCGCTGCTGATCGCTGCGCGGTCGTGGATTGCGGGCGTCGTGCTGTGTGCGCTGGCAGTTGGCGGCGTGGTGTTGCTCGGGCCCCGTTGGCACCGGCTGTCGTTGCGGTGGTTCGTGCTCGTTCCGGCGGGTGTCGTGGTTCACGACCCGGTGGTGCTGGCCGACACGTTCCCTCTGCGAACCGCTCAGATCGACTCGATCGGGCTGGCGTCCGCCGACACCGAAGCAGCCGACCTGACCGGCCCGGCGAGCGGTTATGCCGTCGAGGTCGCCACGACCGAATCGGTCACGGCGGTGTTCGCCTTCACGCCGGCCGAGCCCAACGGCCGAGCAATCCACCTCCGGTCGTTCCTGATCGCGCCCAGCAGACCCGGCCGTGCCCTGCTTGCAGCGAAGGCCCGCGGCCTCCCCGTCGCATGACCGTTACCTTTGGTGTCAGACACCAGACGTAACAGTCAGCGGCAGATACCGCCGCCGAGGACTCGAGTGTTGGAGGTGTCGTAGAGGACGACGCTCTGGCCAGGCGCAACCCGCCGCTGCGACTGGGCCCAGCGCACACGGATGGCTTCACCGTCGGCGCTGACCGTTGCGGACACCGCTCGGCCGTGCGCGCTGCACTGAACCAGCACCTCGCCGTCGACCGCCCGATCGATCCAGCTCATCTGATCGACGACGAGGTCGCTGCGCAACAGGTCGACGTCGCTCCCGACGGTGACGGTGGCTGCCTCGGTGTCGACGTCGAGCACGTACCGCTTCGGACCGCCGCCGGGCAGGCCGATCCCTTTGCGCTGGCCGACCGTGACCAGCTCGACCGACTCGACTCGACCGAGCTCATTGCCGTCGGTGTCGACGACCGTGCCCGCACGAAACGGGATGCGGTCGCCGAGGAACGACGTGCGGCCACCGGTGGAGGTGATGAAACACACGTCCTGGCTGTCGGGCTTCGTGGCGGTGCGCAGATCGATCGAGGCGGCGAGTGCGCGCAGATCGGACTTCTGCATACCCCCCACCGGAAAGATCGTGCGGGCGAGCTGCGCCTGGTCGAGCATGTGCACCACGTAGCTCTGATCCTTGGCGTCGTCGGAGCCACGTTCGAGCGTGTAGCGGCCATCGGCGGTGCGACCGATGTTCGCATGGTGGCCGGTGGCGACGGCGTCGAAGCCGAGCAGGTCGGCACGTTCGGCGAGGCGGGCGAACTTGACCGACCGATTGCACTCGATGCACGGATTCGGCGTGACCCCGCGGGTGTGCGCGTCGATGTACGGCGCAACGACGTGCTCGTCGAAGTCGTCGCCGAAGTTGAACACCAGGTGATCGATGCCGAGCTGTTGCGCAACGCGGCGGGCGTCGTCGACGTCGGACACCGAGCAGCAGCCGGTGTCGCTGTCGCCTCCCCAGAGCTTCATGGTGACGCCGACGACCTCGTGGCCGGCCCGCTGCAGCAGCAACGCGGCCACCGACGAGTCGACGCCGCCGGACATCGCGCACATCACCTTCATGAGGTGCTCCGCACAGCGTCCGCGGTGGTCCGCGCAACGGCTGCGGTGGTCTGCCGGCGAAGTCGGTCGACCGACGCACCGATCACGTCGATAGCCCGTTCGACGTCGGCCGCCGTGGTGGTGTGGCCGAGGGTGAGCCGCAGTGCGCCGAGCGCGCTCGATCGATCGACACCCATCGCTGCGAGCACATGTGAGGGCTCCATGGCGCCGCTCGCGCACGCCGAGGCGGCCGAGGCGCAGACGTCTGCTTCGTCGAGCAGGAAGAGCAGCGCTTCGGACTCGATTCCGGCGACACACACGTGAGCAGAACCGGCGACCTTGTGCGCGGCAGGCACCGTCTCGGTGACGCCGTCCAGTCTGTCGCCAAGGCCTGCGACCAGTCGATCGCGAAGCACCGTCAACCGCTCGTTCTCCTCGGCCCGGTCGCGGTCGGTGAGATCGAGGGCGACTGCAGCGGCCACGATTCCGGCGGTGTTGTGGGTACCGCTACGACGCTCTCGTTCCTGGCCCCCACCGACGATCAGCGGCTCGACCTGCGGACCGCCGCGCTCGACGAGGACACCGACCCCCTTGGGCCCACCGAACTTGTGGGCGCTCAACGACAGCAGGTCGACGAGCGGGGTGATGTCACGCAGATCGACCCAGCAGGCCGACTGCACGGCATCGGTGTGCAGCAACGCATCGGGAGCGTGCCGGCGCACGACGCGGGCGACCTCGGCGAGGTCGGTGATCGTGCCGACTTCGTTGTTGACCGCCATGACACTGACGATCGAGACGTCCGGGGTGGCATCGAGCACCGTGGCGAGTTCGTCGAGGTCGACGCGTCCGTACCGGTCGACGCCGACGATCCGGCCTCGGTCGCCGAGCTGCTCGACGACGTGAAGGACGGCGTGATGCTCGACCGCCGGGCACACGGCAACGCCGCCGCGGCGGGCGATGGCACCGGTCACCGCCATGTTGTCGCTCTCGGTACCGCAGCCCGTGAAGACGACTTCGTTCGGGTGACAGCCGACAACACGGGCGACGGTGTCTCGGGCCTCGTCGACGGCCCGACGGGCACGCCGGGCGAAGCGGTGCGAACCCGACGGGTTGGCGTACAGCTCGGACAGGTAGGGCATCATCGCCTCGACCGCCTCGGCGCGCATCGGCGTCGAGGCAGCATGATCGAGGTAGGTGAGGCCGGATTCCGTCACCCATCCCACGCTATCGAACACGCCACAGGTCAGGGCCGGAGTCCATCTGCGACCGTGCCGTAGCCTCGACGCGATGCGGGGATACGACGAACGTTCATACGGCGACGGATTCGCGGACGTGTACGACGAGTGGTACGCCGACGTCACCGATGTGGAAGCGACTGTCGACCGGATGGTCGAGCTCACCCACGCCGGCGCACGGATACTGGAACTCGGCGTCGGCACGGGGCGCCTCGCCGTGCCGATGGCAACGGCCGGGCTGACCGTCACCGGCATCGACAGCAGCGAGGCGATGCTGGCCAGACTGACCGAACGTGACAGCGAGCGGCGTGTTCAGGCGATCGTCGGCGACATGGTCGACGATCTCCCCGACGAAGCGTTCGACGCGGTGCTCGTCGCTTACAACACGATCTTCAATCTCGTTGCCGAGGGAGACCAGCAGCGACTCTTCCGAGACGTCGCCGGTCGGCTCGAGCCCGACGGAGTCTTCGTCGTCGAGGCGTTCGTGCCCAGCCAGCATCCGGACGGGAGTTCGTCGATGGTCGACGTGCGTTCGATGGCGGTCGATCACGTCGTGCTCTCGGTGTCGAGCAATCGTCACGACGACCAGCGCGCCGAGGGACAGTTCATCCATCTCTCGGAGTCCGATGGTGTTCGGCTCCGCCCCTGGTCGATCCGATGGGCCACACCTGAGCAACTCGACGCGATGGCGACCGCCGCGGGGCTTCGGCTCGCCGATCGGTGGGCCGACATGGCGGGGGCCCCGTTCACCGACGACAGCACGCAGCACGTCTCGGTCTACCGACGGGCAGCGACACGATGACGAAGTACGGACTCGGTGTGCCGAACGGAGGCGACTTCGCCGACCCCACCCGTCTGGCAGCGCTCGCTCGCGACGCCGAGACCGCTGGGTGGGATGGCTTCTTCCTGTGGGATCACGTGATCCGGCGTCCGCCATGGCAGCCGATGGTCGACCCCTGGGTCACGCTCGCGGCGGTTGCGATGGCCACCGAGCAGATCATCATCGGTCCGATGGTCACGCCGCTCGCTCGGCGGCGGGTGTCGGTGATCGCGCGTCAGACGGCGACGCTCGACCGGCTGGCCGCAGGGCGGCTTCGGCTGGGTGTGGGCCTCGGCGCCCCCGACGACGAATTCACGAGATTCGGCGAGGACGCCGACCCGAAACGACGAGCGCGGATCCTCGACGAGTCACTCGATGCGCTGCAACTGCTCTGGTCAGGCGAGACCGTGTCGTATCGAGGGGACCACGTCGTGCTCGACGAGGTCGAGTTCACCCCGACACCGGTGCACGGCCGCATCCCGATCTGGGTGGCGGGCGGCTGGCCGGGCGGCGCCCCGTTCCGGCGAGCGGCGCGCTTCGACGGCGTGTGGCCGGTTGCGAAGGCCGGCGGCTATCTGACGGTCGATGACTTCGTCGAGTGCGTCGCAGCGGTTCGGAACCAGCGGCTCGGTGACACCCCGTTCGACGCCTGCTTCATCGACCGCAGCCCGGCCGGTGGCGACGCCGAGACCTCCGACAAGCTGGGCCGCCTGGCCGACGGCGGGATGACGTGGTGGATCGACTCCCTCGACGACCCGAGCATCCCCTTCGAGGACCACCGCACCCGCGTCCAAGCCGGCCCTCCCCGCTGAACCCCCTCAACCGAAAAATGCGCACGGCGGCGCCACGGGCGGGCAATTCCGCGCACATTTCGGGCTCAACGATCCACCGGCGCCGAAACGTGCGCGGATCGGCCCGCCGGTGCGGTGCTGGCGCACATTTTTCGGAGATGGGGGATTCGGGGGGCGCGGACCGGGGTCGGTCGACGGCGGGTCAGAACGAGTGGTAGCCGCCATCGATCGTGATCACATCGCCGGTGTGATAGCTCGATGCTCGGCTGGCGAGGTACACCGCCAGGCCGCCGAAGTCATCGGCAGTGCCCCAGCGACGCATCGGCACCCGTGGCAGGACGTTGTCGACGAATTTGTCCCACCCGAATGCACCGGCGGTCATGTCGGTCTCGATCCATCCGGGCAACACCGAGTTGCAGCGGATGCCGTGGCGCGCGTGTTGAACAGCGATCGCCTTCATCATCGAATTGACGCCCGCCTTCGACGCGCCGTAGTGCTGGCCTGACTGCTGACCGAAGAACGCTGATCCCGACGTGGTGAACACGATCGAGCCGCCCGCCTCGTCACCGTCGCCATGGCGCGACACCATGTGTTTGGCAGCTTCGCGGGAGGTGAAGAACGCGCCGTCGAGGTTGATTCGCATCACGCGTCGCCACTCGTCCGAGGTCATCCCCACGAAGCTCGACGCTTGGCCTCCCACGCCGGCATTCACGAAGCACGAATCGACTCGACCCAGTTCGCCGATCGTGTCGGCCATCGCCTGCTCGACCGCCGCCTCGTCGCCCACGTCGCACACGATCGACAACAACTCGACGTCGTGACGACCGAGTTGTTCGATCGCGACGTCGTTCTTGTCAGGGTTGGTTCCCCAGATCGCCACGTCGGCGCCGTGCGCGGCGAGCGAATCGGCCATTCCGAGCCCGATTCCGCCGTTGCCGCCAGTGACGAGCGCTACGTGGCCGGTGAGGTCGAATGGTGATCCAGCGGGAAGCGGCATGGGGCCGACGGTAGGGCGTATCACGCGCTGTGGCAGCAGTGGAGATAGCGTCGGAGCTGCATGTATCTGGAGCGAGTCCGCCAACCCTCCGACCTGCGAGACCTGTCGTACGACGAACTGAACGATCTCGCAGGTGAGATCCGCGACTTCGTCGTCTCGGCGGTGTCGGACACAGGAGGCCATCTCGGCTCGAACCTCGGCGCCGTCGAGCTCACGCTCGCCATGCACCGGGTCTTCGATTCGCCGACCGACGCGATCCTCTGGGACACGGGCCACCAGGCCTACATCCACAAGATCGTCACCGGACGACAGCCACAGTTCGAACAGCTTCGCCAACAGGGCGGGCTCTCGGGCTATCCGAGCCGCGAAGAGTCCGAGCACGACTACATCGAGAACAGCCACGCATCGACGGTGCTGTCGTACGCGTACGGCATGGCGGTCGCCCGCGACCTCGGAACCGACCCGCATCGGCACATCGTTGCGGTGATCGGCGACGGCTCACTCACCGGCGGCATGGCCTACGAGGCGATCAACAACATCGGTCACAGCGACAAGCAGGTCATCATCGTCCTCAACGACAACGGTCGCTCCTATGCGCCCACGGTGTCGATGCTGTCCGCCAGCGCGCAGGGCCGCGACGAGCAGGCCAACCATCCGAGCGTCACCGATCGGGTCACCGACAAGCTGTCGCACGCGCTCACCGACATTCGCACCAACCCGGTGTACGTGCGTCGCCAGCGTCGCCTCGAGGAGTTCCTCGGCCACCTCCCGGTGGTTGGCCATCAGGCCGAATCGGCAATGGATGCGTTCAAGGCCGGGGTCCGCGAGTTCCTCCAGCCGCCGTCGTTCTTCGAGGCGCTCGGCGTGCGCTACGTCGGACCGTTCGACGGCCACAACGTCGAGGAGATGGAACACGCGTTCCGCAATGCGATCGAGCTCTCCGAGGACGGACCGATCCTCGTACATGTGCTCACACAGAAGGGTCGTGGCTACTCGCCGGCGGAGGACGACGACGAGAAGCACCTTCATGACGCGCCAGTCTTCGATCCGCTGGTCGGCCCCCCGAAGGCGGTCTCCACCGGCTACACCCAGGCCTTCGCCGACGCGCTCCTGAAAGAGGCCGAAGCCGACGATCGCATCGTGGCACTCACGGCGGCGATGCCCGGCCCGACCGGGCTGTTGCCGTTCCAAGAGCGGTTCCCCGACCGGTTCTTCGACGTCGGCATCGCCGAGCAACATGCCGTCACCGGCGCTGCGGGCATGGCGATGGGTGGCCTTCGCCCCGTGGTGGCCATCTACTCGACGTTTCTCAACCGGGCGTGGGATCAGGTCGTCTACGACGTCGCCCTCCACCGCCTGCCGGTGATCTTCTGCCTCGACCGCGCCGGTATCACCGGACCCGACGGGGCGAGCCACCACGGCGTGTACGACATGGCGTTGTTGTCGAAGGTCCCCGGGATGCGGGTGCTCGCTCCGTCGAGCGCGCAAGAGCTCGCGCAGATGCTGCACGATGCCGCCACGCTCGTCGAGGCCGGCCCGATCGCCATCCGCTATCCCCGCGGCGCGGCTCGACAGGTGCCCGAACAGGAAGTCGGCTCGGGCCTCACCGCCCGCAAGGCGGTCGTCGGTTCGGGGTCCACGTGCATCGTGGCGATCGGCAAGATGCTCGAGACCGCCGAGAAGGCCGCTGCGGCGCTGGCCGCAGACGGCGACCAGGTGACGGTGTGGGACGCTCGTTGTTGTACTCCGCTCGATCCGGCGATGATCGCCGACGTGGCCGCGCACGACCAGGTGATCACCATCGAGGACGGGATTCGCGACGGCGGGATCGGCATGTCGATTGCCGATGCTGTGTGTGCGCTCGACCAGTCGACCCACGTCGAGGTGCTGGGCCTTCCGACCAAGTTCATTCCGCACGACCCGAAGTCCGACGCGATCCTGACGAGGTTCGGCCTCGACGTCGACAGCATCGTCGAACTACTCCGCTCGATCTGACTCCGGGTCCGGGCGGGCCCGGCGCCGTAGGCTCGCAGCGTGGTTTCCTCGACCGACGACCCGTACGCCGCGTTCACCCACCTGCGCTTCGAGCGGCCGAGCGACGGTGTGTTGCTCATCACCCTCGACGACCCCGAGCGCCTCAATGCGACCGGCGCCGACATGCACCTGCAGCTGTCGAAAGTGTTCCGCACGGTCGATGACGACCCGAGCGTGCGAGCCGTCGTCGTCACCGGCGCCGGATCCGCGTTCTCGGCGGGCGGCGACCTCGACTGGATCGCCGAGCAGGTCGGCGACTACGCCCAGACCATCCGGGTCATGCGCGAAGCCGGCGACATCGTTCGCACGATGATCGACTGCGACACGCCGATCGTGTCCGCCATCAACGGTGTCGCTGTCGGTGCCGGTCTGGCGGTCGCCCTGATGGCCGACGTGAGCATCATCGACGAAGACGCCCGCCTCACCGACGGCCACATCCGCCTCGGCGTCGCCGGCGGCGATCATGCGGTCGCCATCTGGCCGCTGCTGTGCGGCATGGCAAAGGCCAAGTACTACCTGCTGACCGCCGACTTCCTCGACGGGCGCGAAGCCGAACGGATCGGACTCGTGTCGAAGGCGGTGCCCACCGACGAGGTGCTCTCGACAGCGATGGGGGTCGCCCAGAAACTCGCCGCCGGGCCGGTCGATGCAACACGCATGACCAAGCGAGCACTCAATCATTGGCTGCGCCAGGCGCTCCCCAACTTCGAGGCGTCGCTCGCCTACGAGATGCTCAACTTTCTCGGTCCCGACGCCGCGGAGGGGTTGGCGGCGTTGCAGGAGAAGCGCCGCCCCGACTTCCAGGGCGGGGCCGGCACCAACGAAGGAGACGTGACATCGTGAATGCACTGGACGATCTCGACCTGTCGCACGATCTTGCGTTGGCGCTCGACGTGGCCGATGCCGTCGATGCGTTCACACTGCCGCACTTCCGCGAGGCCGACTTCACCATCGACTGGAAACGGAACCAGACCGAGGTCACCGAGGTCGACCGGCGCGCCGAGACGATGATCGTCGACCAGTTGGTCAGAGAGCGCCCACAGCACGGAGCCTTCGGCGAGGAACACGGGATCACCGGCGATCAAGGGTCCCCGTGGCAGTGGGTGGTCGACCCGATCGACGGCACCTCGGGGTTCGTGCGCGGCATCCCGATCTGGGCGACGCTCATCGCGCTCACCCACGTCGAGCATGGCGCGGTGATGGGCGTGGTGTCGGCGCCGGCACTGGGTCGACGCTGGTGGGGCGGCCTCGGCCTCGGCGCTTCGATGACCGTGTTCGGTGACGAGCGACCGATCGTGGTGTCGACCGTCGACGACCTCGCCGAAGCGCAAGTGAGCATCACCCACAGCAACGGTTGGGATGCGCTCGGGCTCACCGATGCGCTGGTGAGGTTGCAGCAACGTGCTCGTCGATCGCGTGGCGTCGGCGACTTCTGGCAGCACATGCTGGTGGCCGAGGGCGCGATGGATGTCGCAGTCGACGCCGTCGGCGTGGCACCGTACGACATCGCCGCGGTCAAGCCGATCGTCGAGGCGGCCGGAGGCAGCCTCACCGATCGCTTCGGGAACCGGACCCACGAGCACGAGACCGCGATCAGCACCAACCGATTGCTGCACGAGGTGGTCCTCGCAGAACTGAGCGACTGAGCCCGGTCTGCGTGAGCGCACGCGCTGCGGCCCGTCGTCGTCGCTCACACAGAACGCCGAGACCGTGAGCGTCGGCAAGCGGGTACCGTTGCGCCTCATGTCGAGCGACGCACCATCGCCAGCCGAGAAGGCCGTCCGCTTCGATGTCGCGTTGGAAACGACGGCGATCACCGCAGGTCGAGGCGCAAGCGGCGCTTCGCTGGCGCCGGCGCTCTGGGCGTCGAGCACGTGGGAGTCGGAAAGCCTCGACGATGCGCACCGCCGCGCCACCGCGCAACGCCACGAAGGGTTCTACTCGCGCTACTCGAATCCCACCGTGCGATCGTTCGAGGAGGCGATCGCCGAGCTCGAGGGCGCCGAGACGTCGCTGGCGTTCGCCTCCGGGATGGGGGCTGTCGCCTCCACCGTGTTCGCACTGTGCTCCTCGGGCAGCCACATCGTTGCGCAACGTCAGCTCTACGCCGGCACGCTCGCGTTCCTGCAGGGACCATGTCGACGGCTGGGTATCGACGTCACCTACGTCGATGTCGCCACACCAGGCGCATTCGCCGATGCCGTCGAGCCTGGCCGCACGATGCTCGTCCTGGCCGAGACTCCGTCCAATCCGCTCCTGGAGTTGGCCGATCTCGACGAGCTGGGGTCGATCAAGGGCCCGTTCACGGTGGTCGACTCCACGTTCGCCACGCCGCTCGGTCAGCAGCCGTTGGCACATGGCGTCGACATCTCGCTGCACTCGGCAACGAAGGGAATCGCCGGCCACAACGACGCCACGCTCGGTGTGATCTCCGGCGACGACGACGTGCTCGGGGAGATCTGGTCGTACTCGGTGCTCCACGGCGCAACGCCGTCGCCGTTCGACGCGCTGAACGCGCTTCGGGGTCTGCGCACGCTGGGTGTGCGGACTCGTCAGCAGAACGACACCGCTCGCTCGCTGGCGGTCACCCTGGCCGATCATCCCGAGGTGCGTGCTGTGCACTACCCCGGCCTGAGCGAGCACCCTCAGCACGCGTTGGCCACGAAGCAACTCCGTCAGTACGGAACCGTGTTGTCGTTCGAGGTCGCCGACCGTGACGTTGCGGCCGCACTGCTCAGTCGGCTGCGCACCGCTCGAGTCGCAACATCGCTCGGCGGGCCGGAGACCATCGTGTGCCATCCGGCGACGTCGACGCATGCGAGCTTGACCGCCGACGAGAAGTTGGCGGCCGGTGTCAGCGATGGCCTGCTTCGCGTGTCGATCGGTCTCGAGGATCCCGCCGACGTCGTAGCCGACTTCGAGCAGGCGCTCGAGACACCGGCCTGAACGTCACTCGACGATCGGAAGCGGCGACGGACCGAAGCTGAACCAGCCGTCGATCACCGCCTCGATGTCGGCGGCGTCGCCCTGCCAGTCGTAGGCACGGACCTGCGATCGGCTGCGGCGCCCGAGACGCGACCGGAACAGCTCGAACGTGGTCGCACCGCGCAGCGTCACGTTCGACGCCGCGGTCTGGTCGCCGGTCTCCATCGACCCACCATCAGCGAAGGCGATCTCCAGTCGGACCGGGGCGTCGACCAGCGCGAACAGCGCCAAGTCGATGATGGAGTTCGACCGCGCGCCGGGCAGGCCGAGGGCGTGGCGGACGTCGTGCTCGTGACTGTGACAGTCGATCGGTGGACGATGCTCACCGCCCTGCTCGATGATCTCGGCGAACATCGGAGCCTGCTCGGTCCATCGTTCGAGGAGTTCGTCGATGCCGAACGATCGGTTTCGTTCGACCTGCGCAGCTGTCCATGCCTCGCCAGGTGCACCGTCCATCCGCCCGGCTGCTGCATCGTCCGGAATGCCGGACACGTGCGAG
>Ga0316198_10002484_pt1 | contig 11141 bp, 6 predicted proteins | sample OudBieAanoxic_MG_FD_204935 | JGI IMG/M metagenome (GOLD analysis project Ga0316198, IMG submission 204935) | Coastal sediment microbial communities from Oude Bieten Haven, Netherlands - site A anoxic | ecosystem: Environmental > Aquatic > Marine > Coastal > Sediment | place: Netherlands... | reverse complement strand
CTCAGGCGGGGTTGAGCTACCGAGGATCACAAACTATTTCGACCTATTTATAAGGCCTCGATTCACTCCGTTGGCGTGGCTACCTACAATCCCGCCTCGGGCGGGATTAACAGCCACCCGCTCTAGCCCCGCCACAGGCGGGGTTGAGCTACCGAGGATCACAAACTATTTCGACCTATTTTCAAGGCCTCGATTCACTCCGTTGGCGTGGCTACCTACAATCCCGCCTCTGGCGGGATTAACAGCCACCCGCTCTGCCTATTGAGCTACCGAGGATCAAGATGTATCAAAATTATAGAGTATGACTTTTTAGTCGACTCGTGTTGGATTGTCAACCCCAAATTGACCGCTGGGTCTTCCATGAACCGCCTATTCTACCAGCCGCAGTTTGATCGAGAGTTCGTCCAATTGGGCTTTGGCGGTCGCAGATGGTGCCCCTGTTAGCAGGCAGGAAGCCTTCTGCGTTTTTGGGAAGGCAATAACGTCACGGATGGAACTCTGCCCACACAGCAACATGACCAGGCGGTCGAATCCAAAAGCGATGCCGCCGTGAGGTGGGGCGCCGGAGTCAAGGGCCGAGAGGAGGAACCCGAACTTTTCCCGGTATTCCCCCGGTGCCATGCCCAAAGCGCTGAACACCTTTTCCTGCAGATCGACCTGATGAATACGGATGCTGCCGCCACCGATTTCAGAACCGTTCAGAACCAGGTCGTAGGCCCGAGAACGGACGGCCAGCGGATCCTGGGAAAGAAGATCATAATCTTCCTCCAGCGGGGCCGTGAAGGGGTGATGCAACGCCTGGTAGCGTTTTTCATTTTCATCGTATTCCATCAACGGGAACTGGGTCACCCAGACGAAGTTAAAAGCGCTCTCATCAATCAATTCGAGCTTCTTGCCTAAGTAATTGCGTAAATGTCCGAGAGCTTCATTGGTTACTTTCGGCTGGTCGGCAACGAAAAAAACCAAGTCACCCGGCTGCATGTCGATGCAACGTGCCAGGTCGTCTTTTTCTGAATCACTAAAAAACTTGGCTATCGGGGACTGCCACTCATTGTCCCTGACCTTGATCCAGGCAAGTCCCTTTGCCCGATAGACGGAAACAAAAGCGGTTAGATCGTCGATATCTTTGCGGGACATATCGACACAGCCTTTGGCGTTCAGAGCTTTTACGATGCCGCCCTTTTTTACGACGCTCGAAAATACCTTGAAATCGGAGTTAACGACAATATCAGAAACATCTTTCAATTCCAGGCCAAAACGGGTGTCAGGTTTGTCAAGACCATAGCGTCCGACGGCCTCTGAATATGACAGCCGCGGAAAAGGTGTATCAAGGTTTAGGTCGAGAACATCCTGGAAAAGCGTGGAGGTCATTCCCTCGGCAACACCCATCACGTCCTCTTCGCCCACAAAGGCCATTTCCAGGTCGATCTGGGTAAACTCCGGCTGGCGGTCCGCCCGGAGATCCTCGTCTCTGAAACAGCGCGCGATCTGATAATAGCGGTCGAAACCTGAAATCATCAGCAATTGCTTAAACAGCTGAGGGGATTGGGGCAATGCATAAAACTGTCCCGGGTTGACCCGGCTCGGCACGAGGTAGTCCCGCGCACCTTCCGGCGTGCTGCGTGTCAGAAATGGGGTTTCGATATCCAGGAACCCGTTGGCGTTCAAATAAGAACGCACGGAAACGGCTGCCCGGTGACGGGTGAGGAGATTGCGTTGCATGAGCGGGCGCCTCAAATCGTGGTGTCGGCTACTCAGACGCACCGTTTCGGTGACCTCGATGTCATCTTCGATCAGAAATGGCGGGGTCTGTGCCTTGTTGAGGATCTTCAGTTCCGTAACCAGCACTTCGATCGCACCGGTTTTCAGATTAGGGTTCACCATTCCTTGCGGGCGATTATCCACCGTCCCACGCACTGCCAGAACGAACTCATTCCTGATAGCATGGGCTTTGGCATGCACCGCTTCAGCCACATCGGGGTTGAAAACAACCTGGGTGATCCCATACCGATCCCTCAGGTCGACGAAAATGACGCCACCGTGGTCTCTCCGACGCTGCACCCAACCCATGAGAATAACTTCTTTCCCGACGTCGTCGCGCCCCAGTTCGCAACATGAATGGGTTCTTCGCATGTTTCCGAGTTTGTCAGCCAACGATTCCTACTCCTTTCAACGGTCATTCACCGTATAGCATTCAGATTGGACAAATATCAGTGCTGTTGAATCGTTTCTCGTACACTTTCCACGATCTTCTCCAACTCGATCCGCACCTGTTTCTTTGTCTTCATGTTTCTCAGGACAGCGGCGCCGTCCTTGATCTCATTGTCGCCGATAATCATCACGAAATTCGCGTCCAATTTATCGGCCCGCTTCATCTGACTCTTGAGGCTTTTGGCGCCGAAATCCATCTCGGTCCAAAGACCCTGTTCATTCCAGCGATTACTCCACAAAAACGCCAATCTTTGCCCTTCCTCGCCCAGCGCGGCCACAAATAGATCCGGCGATTTTGGTTGCAACCGTTTTTGCTGCCCCACTATTTCGGCGAGTCGATCCAAACCGATGGCAAAACCAGTAGCCGGCACATCAGGGCCACCGAGTACTTTCACCAGGCCATCATAGCGGCCGCCTCCGGCAACCGCACTTTGGGCGCCCAGTGCACCGGTCTGAATCTCAAAGGTCGTGCGCGTATAATAATCGAGCCCCCTGACCAGGCGCTTGTCGGTTACATATCCAACGCCGAGACTGTCGAGTGATTCGCGAACCAAATCAAAATCACGGCGGCAAACCGCACATAAATGGTCGAGAATGGACGGGGCATCGGTCATCGCCTTCCTGCAGGAAGGCACCTTACAATCGAGCACCCGCAGGGGATTGCGCTCCCGCCTTCTGCGGCAGTCCTTGCAGAGGCTATCGTCCAATTCCAAAAGGTAATCGGCCAGAGCCCGGCGGTATTGCGGGCGGCAGTCAGGACAGCCAAGAGAATTGACGTGGGCTTGAACATCGACAACCCCGAGCCGGTTCAGCAACGTCATCAACACAAAAATCAGTTGGACATCAATCAATGCTGAAGCCACACCGAAAACCTCGGCATTTATCTGATAGAACTGCCGATAACGCCCTTTCTGGGGACGCTCGCGGCGAAACATGGGGCCGATGGTATAGAATTTTTGGACCGGATCCGCCGCGTACATACGATGCTGAATATAAGCACGAACAATCGAGGCCGTTGCCTCCGGCCGCAGGGTGATCAAATCACCCTTGCGGTCCGGGAAAGTGTACATCTCTTTCTCGACGATATCGGTATCCTCCCCGATGCTGCGGGCAAACAGTTCCGTGCGTTCCATGATCGGAATCCGGATTTCCCTGAAACCGAAATCTTCAAACAGCGCAGCAGCCGTTCGCTCGATCTGCTGCCACGTCTCGATTTCCCCCGGTAATATGTCCTTGAACCCTCGTATCAGTTGTATCATAGCGTATCAATATGCGGACTGTTCAGAAAACCGCCGGTTGTAGGATTGCCATTATGTGTAAACCGTGATTGATAACTTAGGAATCATATATTCGTCAACAATTTATACACAGCGTCATAATAAACTGTGTTTTCGTTCCCTGACCGGATCAGCATTGCAGTTTGCAATATCCCATGTTAATAGGCCCCTGGTGTCAATTCCATTCCATCAAGAGTATCCTGGAGATTTCGTATCATGCGCTCAGACATCCTCAAAAAAGCCGTTGAGACCATCCCGCACCGGGCATTGCTCATGTCAACCGGACTTCGAAAAGAAGATTTTTCGGACAACAAGCCGTTTATCGGTATCGCCAACAGTTACAACGACATCATTCCCGGACACATCCATCTCAATGATCTTACCCAAGAAGTAAAAAGAGGCATCCGGGATGCCGGCGGAGTGCCCTTCGAATGGGGAGTTCCGGGAGTCTGTGACGGTATTGCCATGTATGCCGAAATGCGACTGAGCCTACCCAGCAGGGATCATATAGCGGACAACATCGAAATCATGGTGCTGTCTCACTCCCTTGACGGTTGGGTTGGCGTGACCAACTGTGACAAGATTACACCCGGCATGCTGATGGCCGCCGGCCGCCTGGACCTGCCTGCGGTCATTCTTACCGGCGGGCCGATGAAAGCCAACGTCGTCGATGGGAAGAAGTACCACCCGATCATGGGATTCGGCCTGGTAGGAGAAGTCAAAGCCGGTAAGATGTCACTGGCAGAGGCCGAAGAACTTCTCCCTTGCATGGTTTGCGGTGCCGGTTCCTGCGTCGGACTTTATACGGCCAACACCATGGCCGTGGTTACTGAGGTCCTGGGCATGTCGCTTCCCCGATGCGCCACAACTCTGGCTGGAGACACCCTCAAAAAGCGGCAAGCGTATGATTCCGGACGCAGGATCGTTGACCTGGTGAAGCAAGGTCTGACACCCCGCAATATCATGACAGCGGCAGCGTTCGAAAACGCCATCCGTGTCGATATGGCCATGGGCGGTTCAACCAATACGGTTCTGCACATCCCCGCCGTGGCCAAGGAAGCCGGTATCGACATCGATGTGGAAATGTTTGACCGAATTTCCCGCGAAACCCCGCATCTGTGTTCTATTATCCCGGCAGGGCCCTACGAAATGGCAGACGTGGACGCCGCCGGTGGTATCCCGGCTGTTCTTAAGCGCTTGAAGGACCTGATTCAGGACGGTAAAACGGTTGGCGACCTCAGTATATCGGATATGGCCGCCAGCGGTGACATCCGGAATCCTGAGGTTATAAGAGGCCTGAACGATGCCTACCATAAAGAGGGCGGTATTGCCGTACTTAAAGGCAACATCGCCCATAGCGCAATAATCAAACAGACGGCCGTTGACGACGATATGCTGGTGCATAAAGGGCCGGCAAAAGTGTACCACTCGGAGAAGGCGCTTCTGAGCGCCATCGAGGCAAAGCGCATCGCTGAAGGCGATGTATTGGTGCTGCCGTTTCAAGGGCCGGCGGGAGCACCGGGCATGCCGGAAATGTTGACGCCGACCGATGCCATTAAAGGCGCCGGTTACAAAAAGGTTGCCCTGATTACCGACGGTCGTTTTTCGGGAGCCACCTCGGGTCCCTGCATCGGACATGTTGAAATGGAAGCATACAATGGTGGCCCGATCGGCGCCATTAGAAACGGGGATATCATTGATATCGATATTCCCAGGCGCACATTGAATGTCAAACTCGAAGAGAATGAAATTCGGCGACGGCTTGCCGAGGCAAAATCACCTGAGAGAACGATGACATCATTGCTGGGGCGCTTCCGAAAGGCTTATAGCGGGATCAACTGTTATGGCAGAATGCCTCAAATTTAGGCAGCAGGATACTGCCGTTGGCATCAGCCGGATCGCACTGTGTCTCAAATCCTTTGGCCCACTAGTGGATAAATTCTAATTCCCATCCACAAATGATCAATGGCATTGTTGAATGTTCAATTCATGAATGAGAATTATACCGCTTTTCAAAAATAAATTCCGAAAAACAGAAGGATGGTAAAGTGATTGTAGAAAAAACGTTCTAATAACTGAACGTTTTTTTGACAACCACTATAGTTCTGCCGTACAAGGCCGCACTCAGGTTTGCAGCGAGGCGTTCTTTTCAACCGTCGCAGCCGGTACTACGGAAAATCCCGCCGAGGCGGGACCCAGCGGAAGAAAGACCATTTATGGGTGGTTACCAGCTAAATCCTGTGCAATGCCAGCGGACGATCGAGTTTCTCATTGGCCTTCTTAAGCTGAGTCTCCCCTGAAATGACAGCCACAGCCTGATCGTCCCGACTGGGATCAAAATATTTCATTGCCGCTTCTTTCACCCGGCGGCTGTTCAAGTGCAGGAGGCGTTCCTTGAATTGCTGCCGGGCCTCATCCGTAAGGTGGATGATCTTGCGGTAAAAGGCCTTTCGGGCCGCCGGCCCTGGCGGATCGGGCTTGTCGATTTCGGAACAGACTTGCAACACGGCTTCGTCGATATCCGTGTCGCTGTAAGCATCTGAAAGCACAAAGGCGGCAGCCTTGTTGAACACGTCTATGGTAGAGACGATGTGCGGATCCCTGTATGATGCCAGGCAAAACAGCCCGTCCTCCGGGTTGTATAACGAAAATCCGCCGTAGGCCCCACCTTTTTCACGAATCTCGCGATGGAGGTAGAGTGACCGCAGGAATTTTCCGATAACCGCCAATGCCGGACCGTCAGGATGCTCCATTCTGACGGTTTCAAAGGCCTGGGCGACGAAGGAAACAGCTGATGAGGTGCGCCACCCCTCCCTGACCAAACCGTCGGAGGCAGAAACATTCGGCGGCCGAAAGGTGCCACCGATATCCTCTGTCTCCGATGGGTTTTGCAACCGTCGGCAAATGTCTATCACCGACGGTGTGGCTGATGCAATGACACTTTCATCACCGATCAGTGCGACCTTCATGTTATCCCTGAAAAATACCGATCGCCGAATAGTCGCCATATTTTCAGCGAGCTCACTCAGTTTAATATCTGTTGGGGTTTCAGATAGTTCCTTTATTGTTTTTAATTGTGACACACCGGACCAGAGTTCACTCAGGTTCCGGGTTGTGGAGAACTTGCGGCTCGCGAGTGAAATGGCCAGACGATGGCCGTTATGAATGACCATTGATTCGAGGGATGCTCTGTACTCCATCAGTAAGTTTTTCAACCGGCTCAAATCAGAAAAATCGGCATTGAAAATCAGCTCTTCGACGATAGCCAACATCGGTTTCTGGTTGCGGTCGAGGCTCTTGGAGTTGAAAGAGACAAACGGAATACAATTTCCGTCGTCGTTAAAACGGGTTCTGGAATGCGCGACCAGACTAACGCCGCCAGTGTAACGGTCGATGCGATTGGCCATCGCCGTGTAATCATATTCTGCTGTTCCTATCTTTGGCAAAGTGTAGCAAAAGAACGGAACAAGAGGAACTAGAGCCGGAGGTATCTCTCCGGCACCGGCGGCAGTCGCAAAATAGAAGATCCCCGACGTTCTCTGTTCGTAGGCGGTAACCGGAGCATCCGTATTTATCTCACGACCGACAATGCGCGGAACATCCGCCGGAACATCAGCCCGTGAGAGTGTCGGCAAGCAGGATATATCTTCTTCGGTCTCCTGTATTTTCTCCAAAGCTTTAGCGTCAGAGACGATATTGTCGATATCGGATTGCTGCAAGCGGGTACCTATTTTCGATAGCTCCCGCGTGACCCTTTTTTCTTCCTTTTCGGCCATCTGTTGATCGGGCAGCAATCTGAAAAGAAGACGGTGGTTATTGCCAAGAAGGTATTTCCGGATACACTCCTCAAAGATGCCGCCTTCGGCCACCTGGCGTTGAATCCACTTGAGGTCGTCATCCAACCGCAACCTTTTCAACGGATCACCCCCATGAATCCAGATTCCAGCGATGATGAGCAACTGCTTTATGCCGTACGGATACGGTGTATTGGTAACCTCTTTACGGTGAAACTCGATTTGGTGTAAGGCCGAAGCGATGAGGGATTCATCAATACCTTCGGTTGCCAAGCGATCGAGCACGTCGAAAATGACTGCCTGGAGTTTTTCCACCGCCGACGCCTGCATATCTTTGAGGCCGGCGACAAACATGGTGTCACGGTTGTCGGCATCGAATCCGGCCACATCGCAAAGCGCCGCTCCCAGCTGAGAGTCGATCAGAGCTTTTCTCAGTGGAGATCCGGGATTACCAAGTAGTATCTGCTCCAAAAGTGCCAGTGCTAAGACCTCTTTACTGTCGCGGATATCGGCAGTGAGCCATGCAATGCAGGCCTGACATTTGCTTGCTGGATCTTCGCTCTCCGACAGTGGATAGTAAAACGTGGCTTGACGCGTCTGCCGCCAACGTGGTTGCAGCGCTACCTGCGTGTCGGGCTGAATACGCTTGAATTTTTTTAGGATTTTTTCTTCGATAAACGCTAACTGGTCTTGCAACGGCTGGTTCCCGTACGTATAGAAATAAGCGTTGCTGGGATGATAGTGGTGTTTGTGAAATGCTTTTAATTGCGCGTAAGTCAACTGCGGAATAACTGACGGATCTCCACCGGAGTTGTTGCTGTAGGTAGTGGAGGGGTAGAGAGCCTTTAGCAGAGAGCGCGCCATTACCTGGTCGGCAGACGACATGGCACCTTTCATCTCGTTGTACACAACGCCCTTGTATACCAACTGTGGGGAAGCCTCGCCCCCAGTCAGTTCCCCGGTTGTCTCCAGACGATGCCCTTCCTGTTTGAAACTCAGTTCCGCGAGCTTGGGGTAGAAAACCGCATCGAGGTAGACGTCCATGAGGTTGCGGTAGTCTTTGGGGTTCTGGGTTGAAAACGGGTACATTGTCCAGTCCGAGGCGGTGAAAGCATTCATAAAAGTGCTCAAACTGCGTTTGAGCATCGAGAAGAAGGGATCCCGCACCGGGTACTTTTCAGAACCACACAGAACCGTGTGCTCCAGTATATGCGCAACGCCGGTCGAATCCTTAGGAATAGTTTTGAATGCGACGGCAAACGTGTTTTCGCGGTCGTCATTGCTGAGATGGATATGCCGGGCACCGCTGGCAGCATGCTCGAGTTCATAAAAGAAAATTCCAGTTTCCTCAACCTCTTCGATTCTTTTGACGGAATATCCGCCCAAAGTCCATTGTGGATGAATACCGGGGTTGTTAGGGTCTTTTTTTTGATCCATCGCTAAATCCTTCTTTCCTCTCTATTTTCTATTTGGCAACGTAAACGCCGCGTCGTACCCGTTCAATTGAACCGTTTTTATTCAGCCGGAAAATAATGTTTCGAACTTTTTTGTCATCGAAACCCGTTTTGGCTTTGATTTCCGGCAGCCCGGCCCCCTTTTTCAAGCCACGAATCACCACCAGGACCTGCTCAACGGCGGATGAACTGCTGCGTGTTCGCGGTTTTCTGGCCCCGACAGCATTCGCACCGGCTCGGCGTCCCCTCCTGGTCGATTGCGTAGATTTGAGTAGCCTCTCGATCTGATCCAAACGGGTCATCAAGCGCTCGACATCTTTTGTTGTGGGTATTTTGTAATTATGCATAAAGAATTTTACCATTGCATCAAAACTTATGTTTTTGGTCTTGCGCTTTGCCATGGAGATCCTCCTCTATGATAAGGGTAATAGCAAATGTATTTTCCCAAAGAGAGAAAAACCGAAATAACAATAGGTTAAAACTATTGAACATCATATTAAAAGTCAAGCAACTGAACGTTTTGACTATAACGGGTTTCAAAACCACTTTTGATCCGATTCTGAGACTTTTGGTAAAATTCCCTGGTGAAATTTTATTACTCTGCCTTGAACCGTTCTAAGGCATAAGACCGAATTTAATATCATGATATAGAGAGGCGATGACTTTATAAACATCGATATTGGTTGTAAAAAATCTTTTCAAACTGCTACCCCATATTACAATCAAATTAGACCCCTCACTTTAGGTAATAATTCCTGTGAATCTTGACGCTGCCGCTTGATCTGAGAATTATACCCTTTTTCAAAAATGAATTCCGAAATACGGAAGGGTGGTATAAGTGGTTGTAGATAAAAACGTTCGAATAACAGAACGTTTTTTGACAACCACTATATAACCTGATTTAATCCGACAATTTCGGAACTCTTTTTCAAGGAGAGACTCAAGTCAAAATTTGTATCCCAGAAAGCCAAGGATGAAAGGCACCGGGTATGACCTCACCACACGCGCTTCTTAAGGCCTGGAACATCAAGGCGAACAAACGTCTGGGCCAGAATTTTCTGACCGATCCATCCACAGCGGCCATGATTGTTACACGCGCAAGCGTTAGTTATAAAGATGTCGTCCTAGAGATCGGAGCGGGCTTAGGCGCTCTGACCGTACCGGCGGCCCGATTGGCTGCCAAACTGTACGCCGTGGAAAAAGATTCCCGACTAGTGGATCTCCTAAAGGCCGAACTATTGGCAAACAATATTACCAATGCTATCCTTTTGAATAAGAACATCCTTCAGGTCGATATCTCAGCCTTGGCGGCTGAATCCAATAGAAAACTGATCGTCCTGGGCAACCTGCCATACAACATCTCTTCGCAAGTCTTGGTACAGTTAATATCATCTCGAACCGCAGTTAAGCGAGCCGTGTTAATGTTTCAATTGGAACTGGCCCAACGTTTGACGGCCGATCCGGGCGGGAGAGACTACGGTCGTCTCTCGGTGATGATTCAGTATTGCGCGACAATTCGGTCCATTAGCCGTGTATCTGCAAACCAGTTCACACCGCGACCCAAAGTGGATTCGTCAGTTCTGGAAATAGATTTTAACAAGTCGAAGGGCCTTGATGCCGATGATGAACTTTTTTTCTTTAAGGTTATTCGGGCAGCTTTCGGAAGGCGCCGTAAAATGTTGAAGAATTCTCTGGCGGGAAGTGCGTTGGGGATCGACGCCGACGGCGCCCGGCAGGCCCTCGCAGAAGCCCGGATTGAATCGTCACGACGCGCCGAGACATTGGATGTAGCAGAGTTCCTGGCGCTCAGCGCCAGCCTGAAAAAAATGCTTCATCGGCCATCCACCGCCGGTGAAACCATTCTTTAAAACCGGGATGGATCGTGAAAAGATCCATTCCGCGGGGCACCATGGATAACAAAATGGCTATGTTTGGCACCCGATAGGCCCGATGTCGAAACGCGGATCGTTGAATTTAAAAAAGTTTCAGCGCTGCCAAATCCTGTCACCATCATTCTTATTCTACATATGATCGGCCACACTGACCGTCCGATCGCCAAGCATGTTTACGTAACTGCCCATCTCGTTATCATACCAACCATAAATAACCGTCTGGGTGACTGGAATCCTGATCATGGTGTTGGTGAGCTGTTCGATAACATGCTTATCAAGCCCGGGAACGTTTGCTAAATCAATGGTGACTTCTGCCGTACGGGTGTGGGTTTCAAACCCTTCAATGATGGCTGCCGCACGTGGGACACCGATGATATCCCCTGAGACATTCTGCTTATCTGAATAGTGCAGATATCCATTCGGATCGAGGGCTGCTGCCTGACGGTAGACGTCATTGACGGCCCCGCGTCGAATCAGTTCCTGATCCGGCTCTTCCTGGAGGTATACGACCAG
>Ga0316198_10002483_pt1 | contig 11141 bp, 12 predicted proteins | sample OudBieAanoxic_MG_FD_204935 | JGI IMG/M metagenome (GOLD analysis project Ga0316198, IMG submission 204935) | Coastal sediment microbial communities from Oude Bieten Haven, Netherlands - site A anoxic | ecosystem: Environmental > Aquatic > Marine > Coastal > Sediment | place: Netherlands... | reverse complement strand
CCTATAAATATTAAAAGAATAAATAATAAAAATAACTTATACTTTTTCATATTACTTCATCAACTTTACTACGCCAGGAGTAGTAAAAGCTTCCCCTTTATACTCTAAGACAGCAGCATCTTCACCTAAATAATCCACTACCTTTGCTTCTCCTACTTTATTCTCTTCGAATCCTAAAAATTTACCGTTGAATTCGATCTTTTCTCCCTGCTTATAGACACCTAATTTTGTCCCTATTTCTATATTACTTTTTTGACCTGCATTGATATAGATTTTATTTCCAGTTATTTTGGCTACATTTGCCATCCAAGGTGTTCTATCCACCGTTTCTATGATATTATCCATAACATCTATGGCTGCTGCTCTAAAGGCTTCTTGCTCTAATCCTTCATCATACCCGCCTGTATTACCTACTCCTAGAGTAGTGCCGTATTCGACGTCTGAGACACCCTCACCTTGGTCAGATAAGACTACTTCCCCAGTCCTTACATTTATCATCTTCATATCAAATGAGATCTCGGCTCTTTGAGTTTTACTGCTGGAGATTATACCTTTATTCCCAGTGGTATTTACAGAATATTTAGTGATTGCACCGGTGATAACATAGTCTGCATCTTGAAATTTTCTCTCAGATGCCAACTGCCCCTGTCCCATAGTATTAGAAAAATTTATCTCCTGCATTACTTTGGCTAGGTCTTCACGTTCTAAGACAATAAACCTGTTACTTTTTACCAGCTCTGTAGTAATAACATCAGTTAAATTATTTCCCAATCTTCTGCTGCCGAATCTAGTTTGATTTTTAAATTCAGCTATGACAACTTTTCTTTTAGGAGATACCACCCCTTGTACAGAATCATATTCTCTCATACTTTGAATTTTATTATCTTTTCTTACATTAGATACACCTTTGTTGTTTGAACAAGCACCCAGTGTTAATGTTAACAAGGCAGCTATTAATAGTTTTTTCTTCATTATTCGCCTCCTAAGCTCATATTTTTAATTATTATATCCAATATTTCATCGGAAGTCTTATCTGTTTTAAATCCAGCAGCCTTAATATGACCGCCGCCGCCAAAAAGACCAGCCAAGGCATTTACATCTACATCATATTTAGATCTGAAACTTCCTTTAATGTGTCCCTTATCCTCTCTAAGAAAGAGCGATAGGCTTGCATCTTCATAGGAAAGAAGCAGTTCTCCCAAACCACCAGTATCATCCTTTCCAGCTCCTAATTCAGCAAGTTCTGCTTCACTAATATAATAGTACACCAACTTTTGGCTATCTACAAATTTAAACTCAGATAGAACCCGGCCTGTCAATTTTAATTTTTCCATAGATTTTGTATTAAAAAACCTTTTTATAACTTCGTCTGGTTCTACCCCATATTCTAATAGTTCAGAAGCTGTTTTAAAGACTTTTTTAGTGGTATTTGAATGTTTAAAGTTACCAGTATCATTAACTATACCTGTATAAAGAGATTCTGCTATGCCGTGATCTAGTTCGATCTCTGCTTCTTTGAAAAAATCAAACAAAATTTCTGAAGTAGATGAAATATCTCCTACATAGTTATAATCTCCAAACCTGTCATTGCTGATATGGTGATCGATATTCATAACTTTAGTATCTTCTCCTTTTAACTCCCTTACCCTTCCAATCCTGTTAAAATTACCACTGTCAAGACAGATCATAAGATCAAATTCATATTTTGAATCATAATTTTCTAATTCCTCTATCAAGATAGAGTGGCTCAAAAACTTTAAGTTTTCAGGGACTTTATCTTCCAGGATAAATCTTAAAGTTTTATCTAAGTAGATCTCACCCCTGCCTTCCGATTCTTTTCTCAAAGTTTCATTTAATTTATTTAAGGCTAAAAGTAGAGCCAAACCACTCCCTATGGCATCTCCGTCGGGGCTGGTATGTCCTGTAATCAATATCCTATTGCTTTTTTTTATAACTTCTAATATCTCACTAAACTTATTGTTCATCCTTGTTCACCTCGATTATGTCTATTCCCTCTCGCAGGAGTTTCTCCGCTGTTATTCCATTTCCAGAAACTATATTTTTCATAAAAGTCCCATCATATATAGTATCTATTCCACAAGACGGGCTTTTTCCTTTTAAAAGGGCAAGTTTTATCTTATGTTTCAATACTTTTTCTAAAGCTTTACCGGCTCCCGCTTGAAATTCATCGGTGACATCTATACCTTCAATAGTTACTACTCTGTCACCACTTCTTTCAGCTGATGGACGGGGGATCCTTAATCCTCCCTCTACTTCGGGGCAGGTTTCTATAAATTCAAACCTATCTTTTAGGAGTTCTCCTACAATATAATTATAACTGGCCGTACCTTTATATGAAGTTTTTCTTCCAACAAGACAACTACTGATTAGGAGAGATATTTTTTTCTCCACTCTGACACTTTTATCGGTATAATCTATGATAGATTTGATATAATTTTTATCTTTAATCACATCTAAAAGGGGGATCAGTACAAAATTTCGTTCCTTATACCTGGGATGAGGAATAACTAGATCCTTGTTATTTAATCTGAGATTTCCATAGGATATAATATCTATATCCAAGGTTCTAGGCCCCCATCTGAATTTTCGTTCCCTCTTTAACTTTAACTCTATCTTTTGGAGTTTTCTGAGGAGTTCATAAGGTAATAACTGAGTTTTAATCTCTATGGCACAGTTTAAAAATTCATCTTGTTCTACATATCCCACTGGATCTGTTGAATAAAACCTTGAGATAGCAGTAACTTTAGTTTTTTCCAGTTGAGATATGGCAAAGATTCCTCCTAAAAGATAGTAGTATTTATTCCCTATGTTAGATCCCATACTGAGATAAACTCTAGTCCATTTCATAGTCTTTTGCCTCTCTAGTTATCCCTACTCCTACATAATCAAAACTTCCATTTATAGGAGCTCCAGGTTTTCTGATCTCTACTTCTACTTTTTCTATACTGTATTTAACCATTAAAGTATGAGCTATCATCTCAGCTAAAGCTTCGATTAATTTAAATTTTTTATTCTTTATGATATCTTCAACATCATAATATACATCTACATAACTTATACTTTCATTGAGATCATCTGTAAGACCTGCCCTCTGCAATGATCTATATAAGATTACATCGGCATAAAAGTTTTGTCCCAATATATTTTCCTCAGTCAAAGCACCGTGATATCCATATGCTTTTATATTCTTTACTATGATTTTGTCCATTTTCCCCCTCCTCGGTGACAGCTCATTTATTGATTCAGAGGTTTAAATCCTTCACCTAATACTTCATAAACCTCTGATATTATCATAAACGCATTGGGATCTACCTGTTTTATAAGAGCCTGGAGATCTCTGATCTCCTTGTTTTTTAAGACAGTCATGATCATTGATTTACTCTCATCTGTATAGAGTCCCTTTGCAGATATAGCAGTCCCACCTTTTTTTATATCATTTATTATTATTTCCCTTATAACTTCATACTTATCACTTATGATATAAACCATCTTAGTGTATCCTACACCTTCAAAGATCTTATTGATAACCACGTTGGTTGTAAACATTGCAATGATTGCATATAATCCTTTTTCTATTCCAAAGATAGCTATTCCACTGGCTATAATAATCGTATCATTGATCATCATGCAATAACCCACTGGTATCTTAGTAATTTTATTGACCATTTGAGCTATGATATCGGTTCCGCCAGTACTTCCACCAAATTTTAAAACTAATCCTAGACCTACTCCTAATAAAATACCTCCAAAGAGTGGTGCCAATAAAAAGTTACTACCCTTTGTAAAATCGATCACATTTTCTAATCCTACAAGCTTTCTAAACAGGTCTATATAAAATGATAACATTATGATTCCAAACAATGTTTTTGCACCGTATTCCTTACCAAAAGTTTTTACTCCTATTAAAAATAATGGAATATTGATAAATAACATACTAGTCCCAATAGACATATTAAATGTATAGTATAGGATCGTTGCTATTCCTGTTACACCTCCACTGACTATCTTTGCAGGAACTATGAATAACCCGATTCCTATAGCAGCTATAATTAGTCCTAAATTTATTACAAAATAATCGATTGCCAATGTTTTTACCTTTCTTTTCATTTCCTTTTTGCCCCCCTAGTTATGTTCTATATAAATTCTTGATGCCTTACCTTACCCTTGTATGCTTTTTCAGGATCATAACCATATTTGATAGCTATTAAATTCATAATAGTAGTTTCTACCATGGTAGCTGCATTTCTTCCAGAACTTATATAGAGTTCTGCATGATCTACAGGATGACCCAAAACTTCCACCTGAACCCCTTTAGAGCTGGTTTTAGTCAAATATTCATCGCTTTTTAATTCCTTCAGTTCTATGATTGCATCCAATCTTTTTTCTTTTCTTACAGACCCCAATCCATAGAGTGCCTTTATATCTATGATTCCTATTCCTCGAAGTTCCATAAAATAAGGTATCTTATCGGCTTTTCCTACCACCATTCCGCTGGGATGTTCATGAAAAGTTACCTTATCGTCCGTTATCAACCTATGCCCTCTGTGGATTAATTCTAGAGCAGTTTCACTCTTACCTATTCCACTTCTTCCTGTGAGGAGTACACCGAACCCAAACATCTCAACAAATACCCCGTGCATGGTGATTTTAGGAGCAAACTTTTTTTCTAAAAATTGATTTAAATCTGCTGTTAATTGAGTAGAAGTTCGGTCAGAGACCAGCATGATCTTCTTTTTTTCCCTGGATAGATCAATAAAAGATTTTTCAATCTCATCTGCATTTGCTATGATCATAGCAGGGAAATCAAAATCAAAAAAATTGTTTAAATTTTTATATCTAACATCGTCATCTAAACTCTTTAAATAATTCAGTTCTCCTTGGGAAAATAGTTGTAAACTTTTGGATCCATTCTCATAAAAGACTTCATAAAATCCAGAAAGTGCCAAAGCAGGGTTGTGAAGTGCGGTTTTAGTTATATAAGTTGTCTCTAAAAACTCTTCTCCTGTAATAACTTTTAAATTAAACTCATCGACTATTTTTTTTACTGTCAAAATATTTTTTTTCATCCCATCACCTTTCTTATTTTGTTTATTAAAAGCGATCATTTTTGCAGTTTCTTCTAAAAAATATTCAGAAGAATTCATTCCAATTTGTTTCAACCTTTCATTTATGGCAGCTGTTTCGATTATTACAGCTAAATTCCTCCCCTTACGTACTGGAAGGCTCAGCTTAGGTATCTCAACACCTAGGATCTCCTCGAATATCTTGTCTATTCCCAACCTGTCATAAAATTTTTTCTTGTCCCATTTTTCCAGGTTAATATATAGATTTATTTCCTTAGTTCTCCTGGTTGCAATGATCCCATAGTTATTGGTAATGTCTATATTTTCACTGCCGGTTCCCAAATAAAAATGTGTTTTCACATTACTCTTGTCAAAGCCGTTTTCTCCCAACAGGATATCACTTCCAATTTTTTTTATAATCATATTTTCATCGGTGATATACTTATGTCCCCTTTCAATTAGTTCCAAGGTGGTCCCAATCTTTGCATCTTCATAACCACCTATCAAAACTCCAATTCCCAAAATCTCTATTAGAACATGTTTCTCCAACCTTATTTCAGGTGCTAATTTTCTTTGGAGAAAATATTTTAATTTCCTTATGACAACTGCCGTTTTATTTTGAGTGGTCAGAAGTGGTTTATTATGCTTTATAGCATATTCTATAAAATCAGGGTGAATCTCTTTCTCACAGGCTACGATAATACAAGGAAAGTTATAGGAAAAATATTTTTTTAACCTATCTTTTCTATCCTCAGAAGAAAGAGAATCGATATATCTCATCTCCTCTGTTCCCAAAATATGCAGCTGCTTGTTGAGTTCATCTCCTTCTACTAAAAATCCAGTTAATTCTGCTCCAACTCTATGTACTGTAGGGAGTAAGATCTTTCTTTCTAAATTATCCAATCCCCCATAGATTACAGTGAAATCAAAGGCTTTCACTAGTTTTGATAGCCTTACAAATTTTTTAATCATAAGTCCCCCTATTGTTATCGGTGTCATTTGTGACTAATTTTTATTTTTCTTTGTTTTATAAAAATCATCTGGTCTGATCCTTAATTCTATTTTTTTTCCAGCTGTCTCTTTCTCATTTTTGTTGTCATCTATATCTTTATCTATTTTTTCTATCTTCACAACTTGTTCTATACTTTCTTTTTTTTCTCCTGAAATATTTTGAAAAATAAAATATAGTCCTAGAACAACTACAAAAATTAAGATAATCCTCCAAAATAAAACTTGCTTTTCCGTCATAATTCTACCTCATTTGAATAGATGCTTTAAACTTAGACAACAGATAAAATGATCCACAGACAACTATAACTTTCTTTGTTTTTTTCGCCAGGTCAAAGGCTTTTATCAGATCATTTTCTACCCTTTGATTTTTAAAATCAGATACTAGATTCAGTAATTGATTTCCTGTAGTTCCCCTATGAAAATCTTCTAATGATGTAAATATTATCTCATCACTAAACTTTGAAATTTCCTTTAGTATTCCATGTCTGTCTTTATCTTCTAAGATAGAGACCATGGCAACTACATCTTCCCTCCTGTATTTTGACAGGATATTCTCCTTTAATTTAGATGCAGCATCTACATTATGAGCTCCGTCTAGTATTATGAGGGGTTTTACTTTAGAGTATATTTCAAATCTCCCGGGCCAGTAAACTTTTGATACTGCATCCTGGATATTTTTATCCGATATCCCTACTTTTTTTAGTGCTTCATATGCCCCTAAAAAATTATTTACTTGATATTCTCCATAAAGGGATAGGTTAAACTCCATATTTTCAATATAAATTTTAGTTCCAAAGTTTTCTGTCAGTTCAAATTTTACCCCACTATATTTTTTTATTACATCTGTGTAGTCTTTGGTTTTTTCCTCAACAGCAGCTATTAATTCTGGTTTAGAGTCAGCAATCACCACAGGACTGTCTTTGATAATACCACATTTTTCACGTGCTATATCGGTTAGATTATCTCCCAAAATGTTTGTATGATCCAAGGATATATTGGTAATTATCGAAATTTCAGGATCACAGACATTGGTTGCATCAAATCGTCCACCTAATCCAGTCTCTAAAACTACATATTCACATCCACAATCTTTGAAATAATCAAACATCATTGCAGTGGTTATTTCAAAAAAAGTAGGATGCAGATTGTTTACCTCAATTAATGTTCTTACCTTTGTGTAATAAGAGCATATATTTTCATTAGATATTTGCTCTTCATTTACCACAATTCTTTCATTGAATTTTTCAATATGAGGTGAGGTATATTTCCCCACCTTATATCCTGCTTCCAATAAACCTGCTTCTAAAATACTTGCGGTAGAACCCTTCCCATTGGTTCCTGCAATATGCAGAATCTTATAGTTGTCTTGGGGATTCCCCATGAGTTTTAAGATGTTTTTTATATTATCTAATCCTAATTTTATTCCCATATTGGTAAGAGAATATAGTTCTTCCAAGGTTTTATCTATATTCATAATTTAACTTCCTTTTAATTAAAATTATATTCTTTTCATCATTTCTACAATTAATTTTTTAGAGTTCTTCGCTGCTAATTTTACAAATTCTTGAAAATCTGTTTTAGCATCATCATTTGCCTTATCTGAAATAGATCTTATGATTACAAATGGAGTCTTGAATAAGTGGCAAACATGCGCTACTGCTGCCCCTTCCATCTCTGTACACTCGCTGTTGAAAGTTTCTCTCAACCAATTTATCTTTTTAGGTTCAGCTACAAATAGATCTCCACTTACGATTCTGCCTGTATAAATCTTTTCTTTATCAAATAATTCTAGTGCACTTTTTTCAGCTATCTTAATTAACTTTTCATCGGCCTTAAAGATAGAAGTATCCATTCTAGGGATCTCACCATGTTTCATTCCGAAAGCTGTACAGTCAAAGTCATGCTCTATAAGTTCATTTGAGATAACAATGTCTCCTACCTCTATGTTAGGGTTCGTTCCACCTGCTACTCCTGTAAATATAAGTTGATCTACTTTAAATCTATCAATTAATAGAGTTGTGCATACAGATGAATTTACCTTACCTATTCCCCCTTCTACCAATACTATTTCCTTTCCTTCCAAAATCCCTTTGAAGAAGGTAATATCTAGTATTTTTTCCTCCTGTAAATTCGAAATCATATTTTTTAACTCTATTATTTCCTCGTGCATAGCACCTATTATTCCTATCATTTTTATATATCCTCCTAATTAATTTATTATATAAAATTATATCAAATTAAATTGAAATCACACAATTTTTTTTAATTTTAATAGGATTATTTTTAAAATATAGGTATAATAGGCTAAATATAATATAAATGGGAGGAACTGTTATGAATATAAAAAAATCAATTTTAATTTTAACTGTTTTAACTGCAACGGCATTTGGCGGATGTAGTGCTAAGGAAACGAAACCAGAGTTAGGTACCAATGTAAATTATGAAAAGATGAAGGAATACCCTAAATGGGTAATCCAGCCAACTTACGATAGAGGTATTGCCGGTGTAGGGTCAGCACAAATGACCGATCTTGGTTTTGATTTTGCTAGAAAAGAAGCTATGGCCAGTGCAAGACTTGACCTTGGAGGACAGATTAGAACTAAAGTTGATGGATTATTTAAATCCTATACCAGTAAAATAGGGGTAGGAGACACTACTAGTGTAGATACCCTTACGGAAAACATAACAAAGGAATTGGTCAGTGTAGAGCTGAAGGGAGCTTCTCTGAAAGAGACTTGGATATCTCCTGAGGATGAATTATTTGTTTTGATGACTGTAGACAATGAAAGGTTGATCGAGAGTGCAACAAAGGCTATAAATAATCCTAGTAATTATACCGATGAAAATTTACAATTAAAAATAAAAGCTGAGTCCTCACAGGCTGAGTTAGAGAAGGAATTAAATACTTATTTTGGCAGCTCTAATGATGAAGATTTTCCTGCTGCGGATAAAGACATAAAAGAAGTTAAAGAAGATACTCAGGACGAAACTACAGAAACAAATTAGGAGGATAAATCATGAAAAAATTAATGGTATTATTTTTGGGTATTCTTATGACTATCTCAAGTTTTTCTAAAACTTTGGAAGGAGTAGGAATGGGGAACAGTGAAGTCACAGCAAAAAAAGAAGCCTTGGCAGATCTATCCAACCAAATACAGGTGACCATCAAAAGTAATTTTACGAGTAATAAAAGTCTGGCTAACGGCCAGTCAAATAGAGAAGTTTCATCTGGAATATCTACCATTTCAGAAACAAACATCTTAGGTGTAGATTTCAAAGTCAAGAAAAAATGGTTTAGATCACAGTATACCGCTACTGCTACTTTGGATGAAACGAAGATATCTCTCTATGAAAAAAAAGCTAATGAACTTAGAGGTCTGATCAACAGTAATTATACCCAGTCTTCTCAAACAGAAGATTTGAACCTTAAAAAGAACTATTTAACTAGTGCTTTAAAAAGCTATGAGGAGTTTGACTCATATAGAAATGTTGCTATTATATTAGGGAGTACCAAAATTTACAACCTGCCCTACACAAAAACTCAGATAAAAAACAATTTGGAATCGGTGGAGAAAAAAATTAATAGCGATAGCCTCTATAACGGTGTAAATATCCTCTATGTTAAGAGCAGCGGGAAATTTAACGATGGTTCTAAGGAGTATTTTGACAATTATTTCTATAGCATGTTAGCTTCTATATCTCATGACAATGACGATAAGATAGCTGTCAGTAGTGACAATGATTCTACAGTGAATACCTTGGTGAAAGTTGTATTAAACAGCAACCATACATCTACTAGACCAGCAGTTCTTTACAATAAAAAAATGATTACTCCAGAATCTTTTGTAACGACACTAAATATCACAGTGGAATTGTACAATAAGAAAAAAGTAGAAAACTTACTCACTATAAGTGCTACTGGAGAAGGAACCGATGAAAATTCAAAGGAAGCTGCCTATGAAAAAGCAGTAAAAAATGGATTTGAGCAGATGAAGGAAAAATTAAAGAAATCACTTATAAAATAATCTTACCAAATAAAAAACCTGTGGAAATTTCCACAGGTTTTTTATTATCTTAGCTTAACATCCTTTAATTTTTTCCCCATTAGCCTTATGGTACTTAGAGCCAATGTTTTTGTAGGATCTAAAAACTCTCCCTCTATTTTCAATCTTTCAAAGGCTACAGGGAGTTCTGTACACCCTAGGATGATCTTGTCTATCCCTAGATTAGAAAAATAATCTAATACCTGGCCTATAGAAACCTGATCTATATTATCCTGCCCTTCTTTTACCTTGTAGATAAGTTCCGTGACAATTTCCTGCAAATCTATAGGAGGTACTTCTACCTCTATCCCGTATCTATCGAATATAGTCTCATAGATATGTCCCTTATAGGTTCCCTTGGTTGCCAAAAGCCCAACTTTTTTGACACCATCCAATTCTTTGGCTACCTCATCTATCATATTTATAAAGGGTATCTTCACTGCCCTACAGACTTTTTCATAAAAATAATGAGCTGTGTTACATGGCATGACTATAAAACTAGCACCCATAGCTTCTAATTTTAAGGCTGAATCTACAAGATGTTTTTCCGGATTCTCACCTTTCCCTAAAATATACGCTGTTCTATCAGGAATATCGGTATAACTGTCTACCAAAGTGTGAACATGGTCACTATCTTTTTTTGCATCGGTGTATCTTACTATTTTATTTAATAGATCAATTGTGGCAACAGGTCCCATCCCGCCTAAAACTCCCGCTATTTTCATAATTTTCAGCCCCTCTTTTCATTCAGTTGATTATTTGATATAATTATACTAAAAATATATATAAAATAAAAAGATATTAAAGCTATCGTATTGATATGATATAAATATAAATAATAATTTATAAAAGGGAGAACTAATATGGACATCAGACAATTAAAATATTTTTTAGCCATTGCAGAGACAAAAAATATAACTAAGGCAGCCAAAAAACTGTATATTTCACAGCCGCCGCTGAGCCAACAGCTAAAATTATTAGAGGAAGAATTAGGAGTAATACT
>Ga0316198_10002481_pt1 | contig 11143 bp, 10 predicted proteins | sample OudBieAanoxic_MG_FD_204935 | JGI IMG/M metagenome (GOLD analysis project Ga0316198, IMG submission 204935) | Coastal sediment microbial communities from Oude Bieten Haven, Netherlands - site A anoxic | ecosystem: Environmental > Aquatic > Marine > Coastal > Sediment | place: Netherlands... | reverse complement strand
TTCGGAGGCCGCTCTTCGACCACGTGCCCAATAAAACCATGGTCGACCCCGAGACCGGTGAATTCTGGGAATCCGCAGACGACGTCGCTCTGTACCTCTGGATGCTCGAGCTCGCCGGCGACCATGCTCTCCACATCTGGAGAATCACATGTTTGTATAACTTCCACTCGCGAACCGAGTACCGGTTGGATCGAGAGGGCCAGCTGGATCGACAGAACCGCATTCGAAAAGGCCCGAAGGCGGAGGCGCTCGAGAGCCTCTAACGGCGGCCTGCTGCCTCGCTCAGTACCGCACGGAGATGACCGAGGCTTTTTTTGGACGAGTAGTTGGCTTCCACATGTCGTCGCCCGGCAGCGCCCATTTTCTCGGCCAGCTCGGGTTCCCGCACCAGCCGCAACATTCGGGCCGCCATGCCTTCGACGTCGCCCTCTTCGACAAGGAATCCGCTGACGCCGTCCTGAACTGCCTCGACGATGCCGCCGTGGCGGGTAGAAATCACCGGCAAACCGCACGACGAGGCCTCGAGCACCGCCACTGGCGTTCCTTCAGAGTCGCCGCCGGCGGCCCGTAGAGAGTGCTGAACGAAAACCCGTGCCCGGCACATCCAAGCCACGACTTCGTCGTGGTCGATGACTCCAGGAAAGTCCACCTGATGGGCCACGCCGAGTTCCTTGACGAGATTGATGCATTCATCACGGAGTGGTCCGTCACCCAGCATGACGAGGCGCGACTGAGGCTCTTCGGCATTGACCAAAGCGAAGGCGCGAATAGTCAACGCCGGCCCCTTCTTCTCCACAAAACGACCCAGTGCCAGCAGGAGCGGTGGCGCTGTTCGAGGTCTGGCTCCCTGAAATCGTCCGATATCCACACCGCATGGGTTGCAGACTGTTCGCTCCTTCGGGCTCCCGAGGCTCACCAGGTGGGCGTGCATGTGGTTCGACACCACCACGACGCGGGAGGCTGACTGAAACAGGCGCTCGTACGGTTTCTGCATGGCCGTCAACGTTTCTTTTTGATAGGCATCAAAACCGTGAAAGTGGACGACAAGAGGTATCCGCGAAAGCGAGCACGCCTCTATGATGGTGACCGCGGTCGGCCCGTACTCTGCGAGCACGACCTCAACCTCGGCACGTTTCAGGAACCGCGCCAGCGCTCGCGAATACAACAAATCGGGTAGGCGTCGTCCGATCGCACCCTGGGCTCGCACAACGGTGATTCCCCGCCCGAAAGCGAGCATCTTCGCCATAGTCGCCCAAAGTCCGGACAGGAGGCCTTCGTCGTCACCGTGGAAGAGGGGTCTCGGCGATCCCCAGACGACCAGTGGGTCGCCAAAGAGACCCTTGATGTGCGACCCAATGAAGGATTCAGAAGCCACGTTTCGTTCAGGAATGACGATTGCGAGGCGCGGTGCTTCGACGTCCATCAGTTTGGGTCCTCAAAGCGCCATACCCCAGTCGTTGCGCAGAACGCGTCGAGCGATTTCCCGCCCAGAATCTCCGCGACCGCTGCCTCCACCTGGATGGCGTCGACCTCGCTGCCCAGATCGGCTATCTCGAGGACGTCGGCCCACTCGGCCCAAATCGGGTTTCGTTCCAGCGCACGTTCGAAATCGAGGGAGGCGACAAACCGGATCGCGGCCGACATGGATTGCTCGATCCACGGCTGCGGGTCGAGGCGTTGGAGCTCACACAGGTCCTTGAGGTTGACCACGTGATACTCGTCCGCCAGCATCGTGCAACCATAATCGCGATCGATGTAGCCTCTCGGAAACACGAGGCACCGAGCACGCTTCCGGACCCACCAGTACGCACTCACCAGAACCCGGTAGGCGATGAACCGCAGAACCCGTTCACCAAACCCATGCGGAACCTTCCACGACAGCAGGTGCGGCAAAAATCGATCGACGATTTTCAGCGGCGTGCTCTCACAGGCGAGCCCAAGCACCTCCTCGAGTGCTCTCAGGCCCTTCTGGTACTCGCCCCGATACCGGTCGCTGCCGGTGATTCGCCGCATCTGCGCGAGCACACAGAGAGCCTGGATATGGGTATTTAGACACAGTGAGTTATTCTTCGAGCGCCCGAGTACCGGACCCGACGCTCGCAATGGTGTGGATCCTTCGTCAGAGTCGTGGAGGAACCAGAGACGGTCACCATCGAGCACCTCGGTGAGATTTCTGATCGCGAAATCAGTCACCTCTTCGGCGGCGGCAAGAAGATCTTGATGCGGCACCAGTTCGTGCTCGGAAAGAAGAAGGCGCACCCCATCCCACAGCATGCGCGAGTGGACCTCCGGATTCTCGCTCCAGAAACCGTGGCGCCACGATTCATCAGAACCGAGATCAACACGGACCGACCACGCCACAGCCCTGGCCAGCGAACGGTAGAGTTTCTTCCCGGTTTCGTTGTGGAGGGCCATGAAATAGCTCCACCACGCAAAGGCGCACTGCTGACACCTGAAACGACCCTGCCCCGCGTCACGCGGATCGAAGACACCGGCGTCCACAAAATAGTTCCAAAGGTCGGCCGGCGACGAAGCATCGAACCAGTCAGATTTCAGATACCGTCGAAGCTCGAGGTCGTTGAACTGGAAGAGGTCGGCACGGAGCGTCGCGGACCCTTCGGTGAACGCAACCATCGGCAGGTAAACCGTCACATCTCCGGGTGTCGACAAACGAAGGTTGAATTTCGGGGCATCATCGAGCTCCCACCAACTCTCGACCTCGACGTCATCTACGATCTTCAGGCGCCCGTGCTGGTCCATTCGGCCGACGACGATGCCTCGCGGCAGCCACAGCAGTGGCGTCTCTCCATCCGCCCCCCCGGTCAGCAGGGTCCCCATCCGTTCATCGCTGACGAAACCACTGGAGTCGGTGGCAAAAGTGAACGACGCGGAAGCGTCGCGTTCATTCGGGGTCCAACGCAGGAAGCGGATCTCGATCCCCTCTTCGGGTAGCGTGTCATAAACGATTTCACAACGGGCGGAAAGTCGAACCAGGCTTCTGACGAAAGCGGACGACTCGAACAGGATTGTCTCACCCGGCAAAGGTTCGGAGGGATCGAGGCTCTGGTCGTTGCGGCGGGACTCGCCCCCGCCGGTCACCTGGACATGGTTCTTCTCAAGCATGTCGCGCTTGAATGGAGGTGTGTTCCCAGCCCAATGATCACTTTCCTCGCTGTAGGACGCGTTCGTAGACCTCGGGCAAACGGGGAGCGAGAAGTTGCCACGAAAAATTTTCGACAGCGTAGGCCCTCGCGGCACGTCCGCGTTTTTCGCGCTCCTCGTCGCTTTCGATAATCCTGACAACCGCATCCACGATTCCGTCCACCTCCCCGACGGGTAGCAGGTCTGCAAACGAAGAATCCACGTACTCCGCGACTCCCCTCACATCGGTGGAGACGATCGGTATGCCGCAGGCCTGCGCCTCGAGGATGGCGTTGTTGGCGGTCGCATCGAGCATCGGCAGGAGGAGGAGCGCTGAACGCCGATAGAGGTCTCGAAGTTGTTCGTCGCTAAGGCCTGCGTGAAAAAACACGCGGTCGTGGCGGGCGACTCGGAGCAGTTCATCGGCCGAACGAGCGACAAGGGGTATGACGAAATCGAAGCCGATCGTCGGGTACCGTTCGAGCAGCAAATCCACCGCATTGGCCAGCGTCCGAAGGTCGCGTAACCAATGGCCGACAACAAGGCATCTCGGTTCGGAGGGCCGTCCGATGGTCCCGTCCGCAGGGCAGAAAAAATCGACATCCACGCCGTGGTGCGCAACGAATACTCGTCCGGGAAGGATCTCCTCCCAAAACTCGGCCTCCCGTTGGGTGACCGCGACAATTCCGTCGAGCGGCTTCACCGCTTTCGGATTTCCGTGGACCAGCGTCCACCAGGATCTGGGCTGGTGGGCCGTAGCGACCAGAGCACAACCGTCGGTTCTCGACCGGTCCGCCAGCAGACCGAAGTCCTTTTCGAGGTACATGAGGTGGATGAGGTCGGGTCGTTCCTTCTCCACCACCCTCTGCACCTCCCGCTCCAGAAGATAACTGTGTGCATCATAGATCGGGCTCTCGCTACAACCCCGCCGGCGGCGGTCGAGGTACCGCCTCCGGAACGGACCAAGGGGAGCGTTTCGGCGGTAGACGTCGATGAAACGCCAGTCCCCGGCGCTTATTTCGAGATAGTCGCACCCGCGATCGTAGCCGCTGTGGTGCCCCATCCATTCGATTCTGGATCGGGTGCGGAGAATCGGGATCTCAGCCATACCCTTGAATCATACCCCTTTACAGACACAAGCTTGGCCAGCCCGGGACCAGTTCACCACGCGGTTCGATCATCCACCGCTTCGAACCCCGCTGTTGCCGCACCTACCGTCGGCGCAGCCAGGCTCCGGGCCAGTGAGTGACATCGTTGGTCAGCTCGCTTTCGTTGAAGGGCCAGGGTGGAGTCTCGAGCACGAACTCGGGGTGGGTTGCGGCAAATTCCGCGGCAGCGTCCATGGGATTGTTCCAAATCCAGCTAGCATCCCCCCGAGGTGCGTCCGCCAGAAACTTAGCGAGTCCATCAGTGGCGATCAAATACGAACCCGGCGTAACAAGCCCTTGATAGGCTGCTAATTCGGCTGTCACGTGATCCTTTTCGTGAGAAGAATCCAAAACAACCAATACCTTTTCGTTGGGTTTGATCAGGTCCTTGACCTTCGCGATGGTCTCCGGGTCAACAGAACTGCCCTCGACGAGGTTTATCAGCGTATACAGCGGGTGAGATTCTATGGCCCTGCGATTGTGGGGCCGGATGTCGATGTCGATGCCGATGACCCGTCCGTGTTCGAGCAGGCGACACAGACTGGCATAATAAATCAAGGATCCACCATGAGCGATACCGGTTTCCACGATCACATCCGGTTTCACTGAAAAAATGGCTTCCTGTACGCGAATCATGTCCTGCGGCAGCTGGATGATAGGCCTGCCGAGCCACGAAAAAGTATAGGAATACTTCTGGTTCCAGCCGACCTTGACCCACAAATCGGACAGAACCTCGAAGGACTCCTTACCATAAAGGTCCATGGAACCTCGGTCCGGGCCATCCTCCCAGACAATCGTTTTGGCTTCGGTATCGATGGTCAGTTTCATAGCAATCCGATCATTGGCTGGTCAAGATTTCATCTCGCAAACCGGGTGGCTCAATCGCTGTCGCAAGCAATTGAATGGTCGGCATCCGCCAGGAGAATATCCACACCAGACGTCTTCAGCAAGAATTCAGATTCTTCCCGGTATTCCGGGTTCATGAGAATTAACGTCTTTACTCCCCGTTCCCCTGCCCCCGCCAAGTCCGTAATGGGATGCCCGGTACCCGCAATAAATTTTCCCTGCTTGTTGGAATTGATGTCCACCACGCATTCAATCAGGGATGCGTTCGGATCCAACAGGTTGGCTAGGGTCGCGCCCTTTGCTCCGGCACCCCATAGTCCCACGTTTCCACTTTGCCGATACCCGTACAAAACCTCGCGCCAGCCATCCAGAAGTTTCTGTTCGCGAGCACCGAAGGTCCGGGCGGCACGTTCAGTTGTAGCCCCGCGAGCGCTGGGACCGTCTCGCTCGACGCCCACCGCCCTGGCTTCCGTGAACAGATATTGTCCACCGAAGACCCAACGGTTTTCGGTCATTTCAAAGCCGGACCGGGCTAATGCGGTTGAAAGTGACTCAGGCGAAAACATTGAGCAGTGTTCGTAAAAAAAGTCCCAGACAACCCGGTTATTGAGGATCCAATCAACATCCGGCGTTTCCAGGTAGATCCGCGAACTCTCGTCAATCGCGATCCGGAGGGCCTTCAGGAAATCCACCGGGTCGGCTACATGTTCGATGACGTGCCGACAAACCACAACGTCTGCCTTAACGCCTTCGGCGGTCTGGTCGAAATTCCGCGGAACAAATTTAACGCGGCCTTGAAGCGCCTCTTGGGGGCCGGTATAGCTCGGATCGAATCCTATGGCGGTGTTGTTGTAAGGGTTATCCACCAGCAGCCGCAAGAACTGTCCCTGCCCGCACCCAACCTCCACAATGCGTGAATTGCGCAACCCTTTCTCCATCAAGAGGTCGTCGGCAATCGACTCCATGTGCCTCTGGAAGCGGGGCGAACCGCTCTGGTCATTGTCGTAATCGCCGCCATAGGACAGCTTGGCCGGATCGAACGCCCGATTGAATACGAAGCCACACGAATTACACACCGTCATTTCGAGTTCGCCGAAGGAAATGGCACGGGCCGACCTGGCGTCCCCCTGCAGAAGGTTCTGGTGCACGGGGACGCCCTGCCGATGCAAAAACACGGTGCCACCGAAAGCACCGCACACGGGACAACGCAACCGGCCGTTCATAAACCGCCGTCGCGAAGCCGGTCCCGCCACCAGGAGATGGTCGCTTCCAGTCCAGTTTCGAGGTCTATTGACGGTTCCCAGCCAACCTCTCGGTTGAGCCTCCTGGTATCCGCCGCCAGGACCGGTGGGTCGTTCTCTGGAGTGGATTTCGCACCCAGACGGATGAGATCGCTCCGACCCAGCATTTCGCCCAGCACATTTATCAACTCGCGCAGCGGCAGGGCGTTCCCCGAGGCCACGTTGACCGGACCTTCCACATCGCTGTCCACCAGGGCCGCCAGGGCGGAACCGGCATCTGTCACGTGCAGAAAGTCCCGCACCTGTTCTCCGCGAGTGCACTCAGCGGGCTCGCCCGACAGCAATGATTGGATGACCGACGCCACCAACCGGCGCGGGTCCTCGCTCGGGCCGTAGAGAAAGAAAATCCGTGCCCAGGCTCCGGAAATGTCGGCCTGGGCATTCAACGCCGACATCAGCGTATGAAGCGCGTGTTTGGAGATTCCATAGAGGGTGGCGGGGTTGCACGGTGTAACCCCTTCGATGCAGGTCGATGTCTCACACATGCCCTCTCCAGGAGGAGCGGGAGAATTCGTTCCCTTCACCGTGACCTTTGGCGCCGACCAGTCGTACTCGGCGCACGAGCCCGCCATCACCATGCGTCGTCCCCCATGTTCATGGAAAGCCCGCGCCAGGGTAAGGCTCGCAGCAACCCAATCGAGATTTTCGAACGCCTCCCAATACTTTCCGTGCTCGGTGCACCAAGCGAGGTGAAGCAGATGGCTGGGGGTTACATCATTGAAAAGACACCGGACGTGGTGCGGTTTCAGAAGGTCAACGTCATGTTCGACCACACCAAGCACATCCAGAGTCTCGCCGGGCGCAACAGCCCCGTGCACCTCGAATCCACGTTGACACAGAGGGGCCAGGGTATTGCGACCTACGAACCCGCTCGCGCCTGTTACTAGGATTCGCTTCACGATAGATCTTCTCCCGTCGACCGATTAGACCGCAAGCTTGTGACCGATAACCATTCTCCCGTGAAAAACAAGACTGTCATCACTCAGTCGCCGAGCCGAACAGGCGTTTCATGAAGAAATGCCTGCCAAGAGTCAGGCTCCTCCGAAGAAGCTTAAAAACAGATGCGTCATAGCGCAACCTGATAATCCTCTGGCACTTCCAGGCGAGACGCACTCTCTCAATCATATTCAGTGAGTACACCGGGTCGCGCCAGGCAATTTCTCTGAACGCACAGAACGCAGTCACCGTATGTGGAAACACCGCTTGAATCTTCGACACGCCCAACGTGTTGGCGATCTTCGTATACGAAACGGTTGATCCGCCGAGTGCTCGATTCAACCAAATTGACGACACCGTTACCACGTTGCCCAAAAATGCAACCGACGCGATGACCAACCAATCGCCACCCATGACATTGATCATTCTCAGATCTGCCACCTGCTCGCGTCTCATCAGACCGTAGAACGTGCCGTTTTCGGAAACCTGGCTGTAATACGCGGCAACACGGTCTTGCGGTGAATTCTGGAGTAATTGCATTTCCACGCCCGGGTGCGGTTCACCTCTATCCTGGTAATAGACGGTTCGTCCACAAGCCAACGAGACATCCGGATTCTCATTCAGCGTTTCAACGCACACCTCGACATATCTCTCGGACAGCCAGTCGTCATGACCCAACCACATGAAATAGTCGCCTCGAGCCGGGTCGAGCACCGCGTTGAAATTTGCGGTCGGACCAACGTTCACCGACTGCCTTTCATAGGAAACTCTCTCGTCTTCAGCGCAGACACGCTCACAGATATCACGAGTGTAATCCGTCGACGCATTATCGGAAATCAACACCTCAATGTTGCGATATGTTTGATTCAAAATGGAATACAGCGCTCTTTCGATCCCATTCTGTCCGTTGTACACAGGGACGCCGATACTCACCAGCGGAGTTTCGGGACCATTCATCGAGGACGAAATCCCACAAGATTCGGCTCGATCAACTCAGCGATGAAAGACGGTTTGGTCAACGGACGAGTCATGATGAGAAAACTTCCAGCCTCGGTATCGCCCTGACGAACCGTGTCCCCCGCCCTACCAGCTCCGCGTTCTGCTGCCTCACTTCATCAGCGATATTCCACGGCAGAATGAGCACGAAATCGGGGGATTCTTGCTCCAGCGCAGACGGCGGCAGAATGGAGATGCGGCTGCCCGGCAGGTATTTCCCTTGTTTGGCCTCGGCCGCATCGCAGACGAACGGCAGCAAGTCAGGGGTCACGCCGGCAAAGTTCAGCAGGGTGTTCCCTTTTGCGGCTGCACCATATGCAGCGACAGTTTTGCCTCTCATTTTTTGCTCGTTCAAAAAACCCAGCAAATCGTCTCGGACCTTTTCCGCTCTGGCCTGAAAACCCCGATAGGGCGCCAGCGTTTGCAGCCCACGATCGTGCTCTTCTTCCACCAACCCATCCACCGTGGGCGCCGTCTTCCGAGGATCATCCGCGTGACAACCATATATGCGCAAACTACCTCCGTGGATGGGCAGCTCCTCCACGTCCCATACCCGCAACCCGACCGCCTCGAAAATGCGCCTGACTGTGAAGAGCGACAGGTATGAAAAGTGCTCGTGATAAACCGTATCGAACTGATTGTGCTCGAGAAGCCTCATCACATGGGGAAACTCCAGCGTAATCGTTCCGCCGGGTCTGAGCGCAGCACCCAGCCCGCGCGTGAAATCGTTGATGTCCGGAACATGGGCATAGACGTTGTTACCCGCAACGAGATCGGCTTGCTGACCTTCTACGGCAAGCCGCCGCCCGAGCTCGAGGCCGAAGAACTCGCGCACCACTGGAATTCCCAAGCCTTCTGCAACCTCGGCAGTGCTCTCCGTCGGCTCAATACCGAGACACGGGATACCGGCTGCGACAAAATTTTTGAGCAGGTAGCCGTCATTGGAGGCGACCTCGATGACCATGCTCCTATTGTTGAGTTGCAGTCGTTGTGTGATTTCCTCGGCGTACCGCGCGGCATGGGCAAGATATGTTGTCGACGTGCTGGAGAAGTAGGCGTAATCCGGTCTGAACAGCTCGTCAGCCTGCGCAAAATCCTCGGTTTGCACGAGCCAGCACCGATCGCAGACCTTTATTTCGAGAGGGTAGGTAATCTCGGGGCGCGCCAGATCGTCCGCCGTCAGATAGGCATTCGATGGTGGCGCAGACCCGAGATCGAGAACCGTGTGTTTGAGCGGTGTTTCACAGTGGCGGCATTTCATACCACGATGCCGGTAAATCCTGCTTCGACGAATGAATGTTGAGCATCCGCGTCAGAAAGCTCCGTGATTTCGAGCGGCCACTCGATGGCCAGAACCGGATCTCGCGGATTCAGACCACCCTGTGCCTCGTCATGGAAGGCGGACGTGTGGAAATACAACAGCTCCACATCATCGGTCAGCGCCTGAAAACCATGGGCAAAGCCTTCGGGGATGAGCAGCGCCTTCTGATTGTCAGCCGAAAGCTCTTCCGCATGCCAATGCAGAACGGTCTCCGAACCCCGCCGCAGGTCCACGGCGACATCCCATACCCTGCCGCGCAGACAGTTGACCAGCTTCATCTCCGCATGGGGCGGGAGTTGGAAATGCATGCCTCGCACCGTGCCTATTTTGGTAGTCACGGTGTGATTGATCTGGGCTATCGGTATTCTCCAACCGGTGGGCATCAGCTCCTCAGAACAGAACAGGCGTGACAGAAACCCGCGGCTATCACCCAGTCTCCGGCGTTCAATCATTTTCAACCCCACGATTGGGAGCTCTGTGACGGTCAGTCGGCTCATAACAGGCCCTCGTATTCGGCAATCTGCGTCTCGCAGAGATCTCGCGCTGCCGCGCCCTCAGCCAGCGTGCGATACCACGACATCGTTTTTCCGATCGCTTCTTTCAGTTCCCAACGAGTTTTGACTCCAAGGACGCGATTGGATTTGGTGATTTCGAGCGCCAGCCACTCTGCTTCGTGCAGGCCATCGCCGCCGTCTCCGAAATGGATCTTGCCGCTGCCATAGCTGTTGCGGGCAGATTCCACCACCTCGCGCACAGTTGCTGTCTGGTCCGCCTCCGGACCGAAGTTGTAGGCCCCCGCCAATGCGGGTTGCCGCCAAAGCTCTTCGGCGAGAGTCAGGTATCCAGCCAGCGATTCCAACACATGTTGCCAGGGGCGTATCGAGTCTGGGTTACGAACCCTCAGCGTCCGCCCCTTCTGCCACGCGCGTACAGCGTCGGGGATCAGACGATCTTCCGACCAATCACCACCACCGAGGACATTCCCCGCTCGGGCGCTGGCGACGGCTATGCCCTGCTCTGCAAGAAATGCGTTACGATAGCTGGCCGTCACGATCTCGCTCGCCGCTTTGCTGGCACTGTACGGATCGTGGCCGCCCAGTGCATCTTCTTCACTGAAAGGCCGGGACGCTTCGTGGTTGCGATAGACCTTGTCGGTTGTGACGATCACCGCAACGCGCGCGCAAGCCAGCCCACGTAGTGCATCCAGCACATGCGAGGTGCCCATGACGTTGGTTTCAAATGTTTCTACGGGCTCGCGGTAGCTCGGGCGCACCAGAGGTTGAGCCGCGAGATGAAATATTATTTCCGGCTCCGCTTCGTCGATCAAGATCTTCAGCGCTGCTCGCTCTCGAATATCACAAAATCTGCTCGTGCAGATTTCTTCGATACGGGCGAGCGAGAAGAGATTGGGATCGGTGTTCGGAGGCAGGCTGATGCCGGTCACCTCGGCGCCC
>Ga0316198_10002480_pt1 | contig 11146 bp, 8 predicted proteins | sample OudBieAanoxic_MG_FD_204935 | JGI IMG/M metagenome (GOLD analysis project Ga0316198, IMG submission 204935) | Coastal sediment microbial communities from Oude Bieten Haven, Netherlands - site A anoxic | ecosystem: Environmental > Aquatic > Marine > Coastal > Sediment | place: Netherlands... | reverse complement strand
CAGAGATAGAGCGCCACGAGCAACGATCCGATGACGGTTCCACCGATGCGAGGTGTGTCGATCAGCAACGCCGACACCACAAAGGCAAACGCGGAGCCGAGCAGGAACGATGCGACAGCGGCGACCATGTTGACCACATAGCGGGGCTCAAGGATCTTCGCGACCGTAATTCTCGTCCGAAGGAAGGTCGCCATCTCGACGTTCGCATCGAACGCAAGGGACGACGCCGCCACGAATGCGATCGCGAGGAGCCCAATCTGCAGGGCGTTTCCAAGGTACTGCGCCATGGCGAGCTCCGGGCTGGGGGGCGGGACGGCGACCTCCACCCCTCCCCCGAGACGCTCGACGATTTCGGGAAGGTATTTGGCGGTCGCGGGTCCCAGCACCGCGAAGAAGCCGAAGATACCCAGGAGTATCCACACACGATATGTCCGTACGAGGCGCTGGTACTCGAGACGCCAGAGGCTCATCGGGTCACCTCGAGGAAGACATCTTCGAGGCTGCGTTCGACCGGTCCCACCGACACGATCGGCACGTCCGCGCGTCCGAGGGCCCCGAAGAGTTCGCGCTCGAGCACGACGCTGCTCGCGGCGGTCACAGTGATGACTTCGGATTCGATGCTGACTCGAGTCACCCAACCGTATGACTTGAGAAGGTCGACGAGTTGTGTCCCGTCACCCCTGATCCGAATGGCGTAGCCAGCCTCGTGCCCAGCGTTGCGAACGAGCTGATCGAGCGTTCCTTCGTATACGAGTTGACCTTGTTTGAGAATGCCGACCGTGTCGCACACTTGCTGGACGTCGTCGAGGATGTGGCTCGAGAAGACCACCGTCGACGCACCCCGCAGTTCTCCCACCATATCGAGAACCTCGCGCCTCCCCGCCGGATCGAGCGCGGCGGCCGGCTCGTCAAGCAGCAGAACCTCCGGCTCTCCGACAACGGCCGCGGCGAGGCCGAGCCGCTGCAGCATCCCTCGAGAGAAGCCACCGACCTTGCGGTGAGCGACGTCCGAGAGCCCGGCCTGTTCGAGAACGGCGTCGACCGCGCTCTCGGGACCGTCCGGGGCGACCAGCGCCCGAGATAGATCGACCACTTCCCGTGCCGTCAGCCAGGAATCGAACCGCGGCGTGTCCGGCAGAACGCCGATGCGGGCTGCCTCGACGTCGAACGCGCCGGCCGACGGGTTCCGCAAACCCGAGAGGATGCCAAGGAGCGTCGTCTTGCCTGCACCGTTTGGGCCCACGAGACCGTAGACCGAGCCACGCCCGACGGCAAGGGTCACATCGTCAAGCGCAACGGTCTCCCCATAGCGTTTGGTGATGTCCCGTGCGTCGACAGCGATGCGTTCCATGGTTCAGCGTGATGCTACCGCGCGGACGTCGAGGGGCTATTCGCTTCGCTCCCCAACGAGTCCCTCAACTTTGGTGCCGGGCCCAGGATGTTGCGAGCGAACTCCTCGAGGTTGGCCCCGTGCTCGAAGGAATACGCGACGAGCGGCACGTTCCTTCCCTCATTGGATCGAATCTCGGGAAACCGCTCAGCCAGTTCGTCACTCCACACCCACATCGACACCTCCCAGCACCGCAGTCCAACACACAGTCCGAAGATACCTCAGGTGTCAAACAGCCGTGACCGGGAGAAACACCCGTGTGTGGTTTCGCGGCAGCACGCGCTTGGATTCGGCTCCGCGCCACGAAGCGAATCTGATCAGTCCTGCTGACGGCGCAGCCGCTGACGCTCTTCGATCTGGCGCCGCACCGTCTTCGTTGCGTGGCGAGTGGCACGCCACTCGTGGTACGCCACAACAGGACCCGACGTGCGCCACCAGCTTCGTAGTCCGACCCCGCGTCTCGAGCGTGCCTGTTTCGTAACTCTCCGCTCTTCTCTTCGGCGGCGCAGTCCGACCATTGCACCAGACGCTGCCGCGGCCCCGTACGTGGGGCGCCGTTGCGAACGAATCGCGACGGCCGCGCCAAGAGCCAGTGCGAGGGCAACCGCGCCTGCTGCGACCCACACAAACGTGTTGCTCGAGTCTGAGCCGCCACCGGCGGCGCCTCCCAGACCGAGTGGCACCGGGTTTGGCAACGTCGTTGTGGGCGGAACGGTTGTTGTGGTCGAGGAGGAGGTGGTAGTAGTCGCCGGCCGCGTCGTGGTGGTGGTTGCCGGCCGCGTCGTGGTCGTCGGCGGGATGGTGGTGGTCGTGGAGGTTGTGGTCGTGGAGGTTGTGGTCGTTGTGGTGGTCGGCCGCGTGGTGGTCGTCGGCGGCCGGGTCGTGGTCGTCGGCGGCCGGGTCGTGGTCGTCGGCGGAACCGTCGTGGTCGTCGAGGTTGTCGTGGTTGAGGCGGGCGCAACCACGTTGACCGTGAAGGAGCCGCTGCCCCCGCCCGCGTCGAAGAGCGACACCGAATATGACCCGGGCGCGGCACTTGCCGCCACCCGTACGCTCACCTGGCATGACCCCGGCGTGGTAGGACAGGCACCGCTGACTCTGGTCAGCGGTGACGATAAGGAGACACCAATCCCCCCAACGTCGCTCGTCACGGATGTCGACACCGTCCGCTGTTGACCCGCCTCGACGGTTGCCGATCCGGGGCTGACGCCGGTAATCGCAGCCTCCGCGGGCGGTGGCGAACTCCCAATGAGGAGGAGCAGCAGCACACCAACGGGCATCAGCCTCGCGACCTTGCCGGTCGGTCTGCGTCGAACTGTGATCACCTGTTGACTCCTCAGTGCGGTCGTCCGCCTGGAGTGTATCGGTCCTACCGGCTCCCGCCACTCTTAGTAGTGGAATTCCTACTGCAGGGCAGCGCCGCCGCTAGGTACCCGCCGGCGGGATTGACTCAGCATCGAAGCTCACGGCGGTCGATCCCATACGGACCGTCATCTCGGTCCGCAGCGGAGCCGCATTGTAGACGTAGCCGAGCAAGGGAGCCCCAACAAGGTCGAGTTGGTGCCGCAACTCATCTGCGGAGCGGACATCGGACCCGTGGCGGACCACCACCAGACCCCGGTCGGCCACCCCAGCAAGGTTGTTTGAGTATGCAACGCGAAGGAGCGGTGGAAGGTCCATGAAGACGAGGTCGTAATCGGCGGATGCCTCTTCAAGCAAACGCTGTGTGTTCGGAGATGAGAAGAAGTCCGACGGATCGGCGACCTTCGAACCCATCGGCAGCAGCATCAAAGTCTCATTCTGAGTACGGGCGACGTTGACCAGCATGCTCTTGACGGACTTCTTGCTGCCGCCGACGTCGGAGAGGCCCTGAAGATCCCGGGACGGTGCCGAACCCATGAGGAGCTCGGTGAGCTTCTGATTCCCGAGGTCGGCGTCGATAACCAACACCCGCGCCCCGCCCCGGGCAGCGGCGTAGGCAGTGTTCGCGACAACCACCGACTTTCCGTCGAAGACTCCCGACGACAGCACAGCGATCGACTTGAACCCCAGACTGCCCTCTTCGCCAGCCGAGGCACGCTGTTGGAGGCGGATTGCCCCTGCGACGAAGCGGAAAGCCTCGGCCGATGCACTAGCCGGAGCATCGATCACAGGCAGCAAGGTGCGCACCCGCTCCTCGCCGAAATCCGGGATGTCCGCGAGGAAACGCGTCTGGAGCACTGCTTGCGGGGCGTGCCGGTCGCCGAACGTTCTGCGTCCGCGGCCGAGCAGCCAGGCGATCGCGACGCCGAGTACCAGGCCGAAGAGGAACCCAACGACGACGTAGAGCGTGATGCTCGACGGTTCTGCGATCTCTGCGGGAGAGTAGAACACAACCCCGCTGCCCGCGATCTCCGCATCAACGCTGAGCTGATCTCGCCGGGTCTGGAGATTCCCGAGCCGGACGCGGGCGTCGTCGACCTGAGTCTGAAGCAGCACAAGCGTCGCGTCATCTTCGTCTTGAGCCAGGAGTGTCTGCAACGTCACGATCCGAAGATTGAGCGCATTGAGCCGCGCCACGATCAGGTCGACATCGTCGGCGTCGGCACCCGCAGCCGGAATGCGAATGGCAAGCAGTTCGCGTTGCGCATCCTCGTATTCTTGCTTGACCTCTTCCCGCACCTCATCGGAGACGAGCAGCTCAGCCCATTGGTCCAGCGTCGCAGCGATCTCCAATTCCAGTTGTGAAATAGTGTCGTCCAAGCCGATCAGCGATGACTCATATGCAGCGGCGGCAGCGGTTCGGCCAACCTCCTGATAGGCCTCGGCGACAGCGTTGGTGACGGCAATTGCTTCGTACTCACCGTCTTCTCCGCTGGCCGAGTACGAGATCACGATGAGATCGCCCGTATCGCTCGGCGCCACCGAGAGATTCCTCTCGATCTCGTCGATCGATACGGTCACCGGTGGTTCGAGTCCTGCCACGATCTCGGAGGCACGACGGGCAACGATACGCGAGCTGATGATCGCGGACTGGCCCTGGACATAGCGCTCTGAGTTCTCCGGGACGAGTTCGCCGAAGAGATTGGTTGCAAGAGGGTCCCGCACCGCGATCGTCGCCTCGGCTGTCCATTCCTCGGCATTGTTCGCGTAGAGCCACCCGAGGCCGGCAAACGCCAGCGCAAGGAGGAGCACGACCCACCTGAATCGCCATGCGGACTCGAGAACAGTGGGTTCAGGTTGTGAAGTCGATTGCACTGCCATGATCAAACAAGCCTATCGGTCGCACCGAGGGTACGTTCGGGAGAAAGGTATCAACCGCGAGGTGCCGCCGGCATGCCCTCGACGTTCTGCTCGGGCCCGCGTCACGAGAGGGCCACGTTTCGAACCACCTCAATGACACGATCTTGCTGGCCCACGCTCAGCGAGGAGCTCGATGGCAGGCAGAGTCCTCGGTCGAAGAGGTGTTCTGAGACTCCGCTCGTTGTTGAAGGAGCGCTGGCGAATACCGGCTGCATGTGCATCGGCTTCCAGAGCGGTCGCGACTCAATGTTGCGCCGAGCCAATTCGTCCATGAGCTGGGAGTTCGTGGCCCCGAAGAAGCCAGGATTGATCAATACCGCTGTCAGCCAGCGATTGGATCGACCGTAGCTCGCCTCGGGCATGAAGCTGAGGCCGGGCAGGTCGCCGAGCGCCGATTCGTAGCGGCCGAAGATCGCCCGCCGCTTCTCGACCCGATCGTCGAGCGTCTCGAGTTGGGCCCGGCCGAACGCTGCCAGGAGGCTCGACATCCGGTAGTTGAACCCCGTCTGGGAGTGTTCGTAGTGCGGTGCGGGATCACGAGCTTGTGTGGCGAGGAAGAACGCCTGGTCGACGAGGTCGTCCTCATCCGCGAGCAACGCTCCCCCCGTCGACGTTGTGAGGATCTTGTTGCCGTTGAATGAGAGGATTCCCAGTCTTCCGAAACCTCCAACCGGCCGGTCTTTGTACGTTGCTCCGAGCGCCTCAGCTGCGTCTTCGATGATCGGGATTCCATGCTCGGCACAGATCTCCCTGATCGGGTCGTAGTCGGCAGACTGCCCGACGATGTCGACCACGATTGCCGCAGCCGGCGGTCGCCCTTGGGCAACAGCATCATCGACCGCTGTGGCGAGAAGCTCAGGGTCCATGTTCCACGAATCGGCGTCGGAGTCGACGAACCACGGGTCGGCACCCACGAGTCGAAGCGGCGCGACACTCCCCACGAATGTGAACGACGAGGCGAGCACCAGATCCCCCCGGGTGACGCCAAGCACCTCGAGGGCGAGATGTATGGCCGCCGTCCCGGATGAAAGAGCAAGCGCTCGGCGCACCCCCACGATGTCCTCGAGCTGTCGCTCGAACTGTTCAACGTACGGTCCGAGCGGTCCGATCCAGTTCTGCTCAATCGCCTGCTCGATGTATCGAAGCTCGGCTCCGGCCGCGTCCGGAGCCGACAGGAATACCCGGTCGTCCATCCACCCCTCCTTGTTCCCACCCTAGGCGGCCAGTTGCGTAGCCCGACGCAAACCGCTGCCGAGCACGCTAGCACGCCATCGTGGCCAAAGCAGCGGGGAGTGGTCTTCTTGCTACTCCGAGTGCTGGGCAGGTATACTCGCTCGCGGGCATATCGGAAATACGGGGGCAGCATGTTTGTAGATGGGCGTACGGTGCCTGATGGATCGAGCGTTGAGGTCGACCTCTGCATCGTAGGAGCTGGGCCGGCGGGAATCGCGCTCGCTCTCGAGTTCTTGAATCGACCGGGTGTGAAGGTCGCGTTGCTGGAGACGGGCGGTCTCGACTTCCACTTGAACCACCAGGATTTGGCGGATGCGGACGTGGTTGGACACGAGTACTTCCCTGTGAGGGAAACACGCATCCGAATGTTCGGCGGATCGACCATTTCGTGGGGTGGCATCCTGGCGCCGCTCGACCCGATCGACTTCGAAGAGCGACCTTGGGTGCCGAACAGCGGCTGGCCGTTCGGCCGCGATGAACTCGATCCCTACTACGACCGGGCCTACCCCATCTGCGATGTCGACCCTGCGATCGCAAACTCGACCGTCGACGATCTCGGCGGATCGGGGGAGATCCCAAATCCGACCGACGACATGGCGTGGGATCCGATCTACTTCAGTCCCCCAACTCGTTTTGGGCGCAAGTACGCGCGGCAGTTTGAGTCCTCGCAGAACATCACAACCTATCTGTTCACGACGGCGGTCGGTGTGCAACTCGTGCCGAATGGTGAACGCGTCGACGGACTCGAAGCAGCCACGCCCGCCGGGAACCGATTCGTTCTCAACGCACGCCAGTACGTCCTCGCCGGGGGAGGCATCGAGAACGCTCGACTGCTGTTGTCGTCGCGGGATATCCAACCGGATGGAATCGGAAACTCGCACGGTATCGTCGGACGGTACTTCCAGGAACATCCTCGGGCGATCAACCGCTATCGCCTCCCTGATGACCTGGGTGATCTAGGAAACCTGGTCATCGGAGCCGCCGGAACTCTGCGGTTCTCTCGACTCGGCCTGACCGCCGACGTGCAGCGGCGAGAAGACCTTTTGAACTTCATCGTCAACCTCTCCTTCGGCCATGCCGGCCAGGAGACGCCGCAGTTCGAGGCAGCGCGCAGAATCGTCAATGCCAAACGCTCGCCCTGGTCTGACAGTCCGTACTACCAGGACACGGGTGGTGGACCGAATCGCGTGCGGATGGAGGACGTGATCACGTGCATCAGGCGCCCGGATCGCACCGTCCAAAGCCTCGTGGGCGCCGCACTCAGACCCCCAAAGATGCGCCGGTGGTTGCAGGTCAATTGCAGCGTCGAGCAGTTGCCACGATCCGACAATCGAATCGTCCTGACCGACGAACTCGACAGGTTCGGATTCCCAAAGGCGCGATTGGAGTGGACCCTCGACGGTGCGGAAGAGAAGACGTACCGGCGTGGGATGGAGCTGACCCTGGAGGCACTCGAGACGTACGCCCCCGGAATCTCCCATGGACGCTACGACGACCCGGATCCCTGGCCGGATGAGGCCATCGGAACGTGGCACCACGCAGGCACGACCCGAATGGACTCGGATCGGACGCTCGGTGTCGTTGACGCCGACTGCAGAGTCCATGGCGTCGAGAATCTATTCGTGAGCGGCTCGTCAGTGTTCCCAACGAGCGGAGCTACCGCCCCGACCCTCACAATCGTGGCGATGTCGCTCCGCCTGGCGGAACACCTGAAACCTCTTGTGGTGCAGGAATAACTAGTTCCCGGGCGCCGCGCCGGATTGAACCCACGCGATCGTCCCATCTGATGTAGTATCGCTCTGGAAGACGGGTTCGGGCTGAACCCGTTGAAGACGGGATCCTCCTCGGGCGGAGGCAGATCCTGCCCGAGGCATAGTTGGGCACATAGAGGTTGGAACGAGCGGGGGACGGCATCTTGCAGAATCTGGAGGGGCGCCGCGTCACGGACGTGGCTGGGGAGTCAGTGCCGACGCGGCCACAGTTGCGCGTCGTCGAAGAATGGCCGGTCAGGGACGGAGCGTACGAACGGTGGTTCAAGCCTGGTAGTGATCGCTTCGTCGGGCTTGTGGCGTCGATCATCACGCTTCCTCTCGTGGTGGTTATCGCAATCGCCATCGCGTGGAACATGGGTCTGCCGGTGATCTACCGCCAGCGTCGGGTCGGCCTCTACGGCCGCGAATTCACGGTCTACAAGTTCCGCACCATGCACGCCGATCGCAGAACCGCCGACGTCCCGATCGCGGACAACGAGCGTCGCGTCAACCACAAATCAAAGGACGATCCCCGTCATACGGACCTCGGCCGCTGGTTGCGGCGATGGAGCCTCGACGAGATTCCCCAGTTCTGGAACGTTGCGAAGGGCGACATGAGCCTCGTCGGGCCCCGCCCAGAACTCCCCAGCATCGTTGCGAAGTACGAGCCGTGGCAGCATCAACGCCACGCCGTCCGGCCAGGGTTGACTGGACTCTGGCAAGTCTCTGAACGGGGCGTGATACCGATGCACGAGGCAACCGACATAGATATCACATACGCCGAAAGTGTGACCTTGCTCAACGATTTCCGGATTATCATCGCCACGCCATCCGCCGCGTTTGGCTCGAATCGCGGTCACTAGTTTCAATTGCCTAGGGGCATTTGATCGGGTCGGGGGATGAGGGGAATGGGACATGAAGGTGCTCGTATTGGGGGCCGCTGGGTTCATTGGCTCGAATCGCGGTCACTAGTTTCAATTGCCTGGGGGCATTTGATCGGGTCGGGGGATGAGGGGAATGGGACATGAAGGTGCTCGTATTGGGGGCCGCTGGGTTCATTGGCTCGAATCTCGTTGATCACCTGATCCACGAGGGTGTCCACGAGGTTGTGGGGGTCGACATCTCGTCGGACAAGCTCGCCGGCATCTCCGGCCCGGGCTTCCAGTTCATCGAGCTCGACGTGACCAAGAGCGGCGATTCCATTGGTGAGCTCGTCGCCGATGCCGACGTGGTGGTTGACCTTGTCGCGTACGCGAATCCGAGCCTGTACATCTCGGCACCGCTCGCCGTCATCCGCCTCAACTTCGTGACAAACCTCGAGACGATCGAGCACTGCGTGCGGCACGGCAAGCGCCTCTTCCAATACTCCACGTCGGAGGTCTACGGGAAGCCGTCGGGGCCGACGTACCGGGAAGACGAATCCGACCTGATTGTTGGTCCAATCTCAAAGCAGCGATGGGTCTATTCGGCTTCGAAGCAACTCCTGGAACGTGTGATCCATGCGTACGGTCTCAGCGGCGATCTCGAGTACACGGTTGTGAGGCCGTTCAACTTCATCGGCCCGCGTTTTGACTATCTCGTGCCCGCCGGAGCCATGGGAGGCCCACGCGCCTTCTCCCACTTCATGTCTGCGCTCCTCACCGGCGGCCCCATTCGTCTCGTGGATGGCGGTGAACAGCGGCGCTCCTTCACCTACATCGACGACGCGAACGACGCGTTTTCCGTCCTGCTCGACAGCCCGGGGGCCACCAACGAAGCGTTCAATATCGGCAATCCGGCGAACGACGTGTCGATTCGCGACGCTGTTGCGTTGATGATGCGGCTCTACGAGGAGTTCACGGGGATCACGCCTGAGAATGAGATCGTCGACATCTCAGGTGAGGTGTTCTACGGGGAGGGCTACGAGGACTCCAATCGGGTCGTCCCCGATATCAGCAAACTCGAGGCACTCGGGTGGCGGCCGCGCTACAACCTGGAGCAGACATTCGGCGCAACCATGGCCAGCTATCTCGAAGGCGGTGCCTCGGGGAATTCGGACGCCGTCGCATGAGCCTCTCGATGCGGACACGGACAGCCACCGTACAGATTGTCGCCCTCCTCGCGTTCATGACAAGCCTCGTTCTCGTATCGCCCGTCGGTTCGAATGAGGTCGATCCCCGAATCGACGGTACCGTCCTCGTCGTAGCGCCTCATCCGGACGACGACGTGATCATCTCTGCCGGGATCACATTCAACCGACCCGAAACGTACATCGCCTTCATGACGAACGGCGATTCGCACACCTTGCCGGACGGAACCATCCCGCCGGGGATCGCCGAGACCCGACAGGCCGAGGGTGTCGCTGCCCAGGCGATTCTTGGCCGCTCCGAGGACGAACTGATTTTTCTCGGCTACCCGGACTTCTGGCTTGCATCGGCATGGGCCACCCACAGTCCGGACACTCAGGCGGGGGCGAGTGGCAGAACAGCGACCTTCGCATCCCGCGGCCTCGGCAGGACCGACTGGCACGACTACCGCACCGGCAGCGTCGGTCAGCACGGCGCCTACAACCACGAAGGCATCCTGGACGACATGGTGGCGCTCATCGATGACCTGCGACCGGATCACGTGTTCACCACGAGTCCCGAAGACGGCACCTCCGATCATCGAGCAGCGTACGCGGCGGTGAAGGCCGCCATGAATCAAGTGCACGCCGATGATCCAAGCTATGTGGCGCACCTCCATTCGTCGGTGGTGTGGCAGAACCCTCCGGATCCAAAGCTCAACGAACTGTGGCCCGAGCCCTATCTCCCGGGAGGTCCGGTTGTTCCACATTCGCCACCCGTCGACGCAGCGACACGTGCCGCTCTCGGAATCGGTGGCGAATTCGCTCCAGATTGGGATGAACGGGAGATCTTCAACGTCCCATCCGAGATGCTGGTTGATCCCGATGCCGGATACAACCCGAAGTGGGAGGCGCTCCTGGCGCACGCCACCCAAGGTGGTGCTGGCACGTACATCTCCAACTTCACGCATGCCGACGAGTTCTTCTGGGCCGAGGCCATCCCTGAGATTCCCGTCACCGTCGACGACGGACCCTTCACGGTCCAGCAGAGTCAGAGCTTCTTGACCAACGGCGTACTCGACAATGACATCGGACTCGAGCTCACGGCTGGCATCGTGGACCAGCCAGCCCATGGCACTGTGATCCTGGATCCGGATGGTTCGTTCACGTATACACATGACGGATCGGCCGAGACAAGCGACACCTTCACCTACCGCGCCACCGACGCCGTGGGGACAATCTCGAGTCCCGCGACCGTCACGATGGAAGTGATCCCCCTACCGGTCACTACGACCACCACCCCGTCAGGTGATGGCGACCATTCGGTTGGGTTGGTGGATCCTGGGTCGGGTCGGTGGTATTTGTATGACTCGGCGGGTGTGCAGAAGACGTGGTTCTACTTCGGGAATCCTGGTGACTATCCGATCTACGGCGATTGGGATGGTG
>Ga0316198_10002479_pt1 | contig 11146 bp, 7 predicted proteins | sample OudBieAanoxic_MG_FD_204935 | JGI IMG/M metagenome (GOLD analysis project Ga0316198, IMG submission 204935) | Coastal sediment microbial communities from Oude Bieten Haven, Netherlands - site A anoxic | ecosystem: Environmental > Aquatic > Marine > Coastal > Sediment | place: Netherlands... | reverse complement strand
GAAAACGCTTTTTTGCGGATTCGCTGCTGGCAAATTGCGGCAGCATTACCTTTACCGCCGTAGGCCGCTTGAGCAGGGCATGTTTGGCGCGATATACCGTTCCGTTCCCGCCCCCGCCGATTTTGTACAGCAATTTGAAAGGGCCCAGTTTGCGGCCGATATGTGAAACCGCTTCCCGGAGGTCATGGCGAAATTTGCGCACGGCATCTACGGTCAAGACCAGGGCCAGCAGGAAACCCAGCCCGAGAATGACTGTCAGTGAGATGTTTCGTTGCAAGGACTGCTGTCCGAGAAAGTCGGATTCGGGTACTAAAATGCCGGTCCAAAAACGCATGTGTTCAGGGTGATCGTCATTCCACTCAAAGCCGGCCCACCAGCTGCGTCCCTCAAATTTGAAAGAGAAGGACTGGCGGGTGCGTCCTTTCTGTTCCCATTCCGCCGCGCTTGCTTGCAGTATGGGCATGTCCACCTCGCTAATCGTCTTAAGCAGCACAGCATTCACAGCGTTTTCGTCGCTATAGCGCCTGTCGGCCGGAAGGCCCACCAGCCGCAGATCCTGGGTGAGGACGAAAGCCACGCCATTTTCGGTCGGCCGCATCGCCTGGGTAAACCGCGATATATTCGAAAGCATAATGTCGACGGCTGCAATGAAGGGTTGGCCCGTACCCCGTTTACGCCAGCGCGTTGACAACGTAATCCCGGGTTTCTTGGTGGTGTGAAACAAGTACGGCTCAGAGGTTACGATCTCATTTTCCTCGGCCTGGAGGGCGTCTTCAAACCAGGGGCGTGTCTTCGGATCAAAGTCGTCTTTTCTGATCCAGCTTTCCAACATATTACCGTCTTTCCAAAGCTCAAGGCGTGCCTTGTCATTGCCCCATTCTTTCGGAAAATGCTTGCGGACTAAAAATTCAGATTCCAGAGGCTTCGGCTTTAAAATGCCCAGGTAGGCATTGGCTGAAGACACTTCGGTGATGATGATGCCGCTGACATTTTGATATTGATTTAAAAAAGGGGACAAACGGAAAAAGAGCTGTTTCATCAACTCGTCATCCTGCTCCTGAGACAATTGCAGCTGCTCAATGGCGATTCGCAGGTTGCTTTTTGCCGTTTCGAAAAACGACATAAATCTCTCCTCGATGGTCGCTGTCGTGCTGGCAATCAGTTTGCTTGAAAGATCTTTTACCTGTCTTTTATCAAAATAGGCCACTGCAGCGATGGCCAGTGCCAGTATAATCAGCATCAGCAAACCAAGATTTCGTAATAACCGACGATATTGGCCGGATAATTTCCTGTCCAGTGATATGCTTCCGCGCAGTGTTTTCATGGTATATTATAGATCGTAATGACGTTAATCAATCTAAGTCTTTTAAGCTTTGCATGCAAGATTCAAGTATTTGGTCCCGGCTTTTGATCGAGCGTCCGGCCTGCAGCAGATCATACATAATCTCCTTCGTGGATCGATCCGATTTCGTTTCGGTTCGGCCAGCGGCAATCAGGGGCCACAGCGGTTCACGAACGTTCGGCGGGAGTTGGTTCTCAAGGTACTCCAGGGCCGTACCGCGTAGGGCCGGATCTTCAGCCTGCAACGCATGGTAACATATATCCATTACGCCGGGGCCCAAAATGATGCCAAGAAGGTGGAACAGATAGCGCAGCGGCTCGACGCCCCGGGTCAACTTGAAGCCCGTAATGCTGAATTCGGCAATTTCCCGGTAGATAACCCGCCAGATCGCCTCGGTATCGATGGCCAGGTGCGAATGGTTGGTTTTGATGCGCGTCAGCGCTTCCGCGCAACGGAAGCGGACATCCAGCTCCCGATCCTCAAGCCCGAGCGTCAGCCCCTGCAGGGCCCGTTCGTTGTCGGCTTGTCCCAGCAGCAATGGAATCCGGCGTCGGATTAACGGATGCTGATGCTGATCCAGCAGGGCGTCAACCATTTGGCCGGTGGCAACGAAAACTAGCGGTTTTAGGGCATTTAGCGCTTCCTGTAACACGGTCTGACTGCGAAATAAAGGCAGAATGTGCGGTAACATGGTCGGGGTGATGGCTTTGTTAACCAGCACCCGGCGGATGCGGTTTTCGTCTTGACTGCGCAGATCCCGAATGACTTCGATTTCGCGATCTGCGTCAGTGTCGGATGCCATGGATTTGGGTGTCGATATGGCTCCTGGCCGATCGTCCGTTCGGTCCGCTGATACAATATCCCTGCTTCGCAGTAAAGAAATTTGCTGCAATAATTTGTCGCGATCGAGGCGGGTCTGAGTTAAGGCAACGGTGCCTTCTGTGGTCTTATCTTTGATTACAATGTTAGCGGCATCCAGAGTTCCATTGCGCAGGTTGCTTGCCAGCTGGGAAATGTAACCGCGATTCAGCAGAAAAATTAATATTGTCATGGCCCCTGCCAGAATCATTGCCAAGAGCAATATATAGCTGCCCGTATGTCCGGGAAGGAGCAATAGGCCCATGATCATCAGACCGCCCAGCATGTTGCCAAAGCGGTTGGCTCCGACGTCGATGATTATCTTGCTTGCGCGTTTGTCTGCCGGTGAAATCGGAGTGAAGAAAAGTTCATAGCCGGGTCCAAAAAAGGTGTTGGTTAACAAATTGGCGGCGCCGCGCAGCAGTGTAATCGTCATGAGAGAACGAAAGACGAAGGTGATCAGCCCGCCAAATATAATTCCGAGGGGCAGCAAGATTATGGTGCCGCCGAGTCCAAACCAGCGCAGTGCTTTGCTGCCGAAAAGGGTTTGGAGCAATAACGAGCCGATATCAATACAGATGTAAAAATAAGCAAAGAACGTAACCAGCTCCTCCTTGGAGAGGGAGACCTGGAGAGTCGCTTTAAACAGGTAATCCAGCAGGGCGACAACGGCCGCCAGCGTCAACATCAGAAGGGCCATGCGCTGGATTAAGGTGTTTTGTGCTGCGATTTTCAATATGCCCCTGGGGGGCGCCGGCTGGCCCTTGCTGCCGGTCTGTCCGCGGGTGACCTGGTAAAGGGCTAATCCGCTTAGCACGTGCAAAAGAGCCAACATCGCAACAACCGCACGGACGTCAACCATCTTGGCTATAAAATTGGCCGCTCCCGCACCCAGGATACCGCCTAAGGTGGCAAAGATCACCATCCGGCTGATAACCCTTTTGGCGTTGTAGGGATCATAGCGCTCGTTGATAATGGAATAAAACCCGCTGATCAACAGAGAGTCAACTACGGTAACGTGCAAATAGAGGATTATGGTGACGATATGAGGCCAGAACGCCAACCCCAGCCACTCGCCAACCGAAATTAGACCACTGAAAATGTACAAAGGCGGTGTCAACCGGGCCGGGCCGGACCTGGAAAGAATTCGAGAAAAAGCGACAACGGCAAGTGCTGAAAACACAGCAGTTGCGATCATTACCTTGGGCAGCTCGGTGACAGCAAAGTTCGAAAGAAACAGGGCGTCCCGTATGGTCTTGCCGCCTTGCAAATGCCCGATCATCAAAAGTGCTGCAGATGCAGCAAAAAAGATGGTAAATTTATCATTTAATTTTTTGCCCGCCATAATATTCAGTGCCGATCAATAGATATCAAAAAAGGTCGAACCGTGGCCTGTTTTTATTTCCAATCGCGTAACCTGCTCATCGCTTCTCAAAGAAATGACGGTTATAAATGCTTGCCCTTGGATCGCGATGCTGTTAAGCATTAAGACACGATGCGGTAAGGTATGCCTTTGGCCAATGATTCAATACCTTCGATTACACGTTCATATATTAGATCATTAGAAATAGGAATATCAATGTAAAATTTTTATAAAAAAGAACAATTGAGATGCGCTCATGCATGAAATAGTTAGTTTTCAATAACACCTATTTTACCCCAGGGGAAAAAAGCAGCTTACTGTGAAAGCGATTTGTTTATAAATGCGGTTACAGTTAACAGATTTTTGGGTAATCCTTACCTACTTGATATTCGTTATTCTGATTGGTTTTTTATGCCGTAAAGTTTCGGGAAAAAACAAAGAAGAGTATTTTCTTGCCGGAAGAAAAATTCCCTGGTGGCTGGCGGGTATTTCCATCGTTGCCACCACGTTTGCGGCGGATACCCCGCTGGCCATATGTGGCATTATCGCACGTAAGGGCCTGTCTGGAAATTGGCTCTGGTTCCCGTGGATGGGAATTCATGCGGCAGTCATTGCTTTTTTTGCCGCTGCATGGCGTAAAACCAACGTGCTGACCGATGCTCAGTTTATTTCAATAAGGTATTCCGGGAAGAGAAAAGAGGCGCTTCGGCTTCTGAGAGCCGGTGTGAGCGGTATTCTGCTGAATTGCATCATTCTTGCCTGGGTTTTCAGGGCGATGTTGAAAGTATCTGATATTTTTTTTAGTTGGGAAAAATGGTTTCCCAATTTATTTGAATTTGTCCGCAAGGTGTGGCCGGCAAACGGCAATTTTGGATCACCCAGTGAGGCCATTACGCTATTTTTAATAGTTTTGATTATTGCGATATATTCATCCATGGGAGGAATTCGCGGCGTCATTATAACAGACTTTTTTCAGTTCATTCTCACCTTTGTGGGTGGCGTGTGGCTGGCGATAAATGCATGGAATTATGTCGGAGGCCAGGATGGCTTATCGCAAAGCCTGGAGAGAATATATGGAAAAGGTCACCATTTTCTTGAACTTTTCCCCTCACCCACAGGCTGGATAAGCACACTGGAAATTGGATCGCTACTTTTTGCGGTTTACCTGTTAATTCAATCGATTTCCGCAATAGATTCTGACGGTGGCGGTTATATGATGCAACGACTGGCCACGACGAAAAACGCTAAAGATGCAAAAAAAGCTTCCCTTCTTTTTTTTATGTTTCATTATCTTATCCGAATTTGGCCGTGGTTTATCGTTGGCCTTGTCGCAATTATCATTTTTCCTACAGGCCAGGTTTCAGGCACGTACGAGGGTGTTGAAATATTTTTAAAGGACAGAGAGAGTGCTTATCCCGTTCTAATGACGCTTTTGCTTCCCTCAGGAGTTTTAGGGCTCGTTTTAGCCAGCCTATTGGCTGCATTTATGAGTACTGTCGATACGCACATAAATTGGGGAGCTTCATATATTGTCAACGATTGGCTCCTGAAAATTTTTCCCGGGGTTTCTAATAAAGTCCAAATTAGAGTTGCCAGAATGGCAGTCGTCGTTTTTCTTCTTGTTTCATTGATAATCAGTTTTCATATCGGATCGATTGAAAAGGGGTGGCGGGCTGTCGCAACTATCGGCGCGGCCTTTGGAATTCCGACGGTATTACGATGGTTCTGGTGGAGGTTGAATGCGGATGCTGAATTCCTGGCAATCGCTGCAGGCATTTTAGCCGGTTCTTTTTTTGCTTTTTTTACCGATATTTCTTATGAATTTCGTTTAATTTTAACTGCGTTTTCTAGCTTTTTAGGGGTGTTGATTGGCGTGTATTGGGGTGAGCCGACCACGGCGAATACACTCAACGATTTTATATTGAAGGTGAATCCAATTGGATTTTGGCCTGACCGGTCATTGAAACAGAGCTTTAAAGAGCTTTCGATAAAACTACTTCAATGGTTTTTAATTTGTTCTGGACTGATTCTGTTATTGGTTGCATTTCATAAATTCATATTCATCGGTGGCGTTCTTTTCTCGATTTTACTTTTCGTTTCAGGAGGATCATTAGTTTATTTGGCCATTTCCGGGGTTGCCAAACTCAACAAGCTTTGGGTGTCGCATCCAACACATTCTAATAGCAGATAAATGTTTACGCCGTGAAACATCTTTTCAATAAACATCTTTAACATTAATCAACTATCAGATGGCTCACCATCAGGGTCGCAAATAGGACACCGCGGGTATCTCATCATTCAATGTGGTCCGGAATGTAAAGGTTGTCAGCGTTGCGTGGGCCGGATAGCCATCTGCAATTCCAAATGAAACTAGCCGGCTTTTGTGTCTGGGGATCAGCGGTTGGCGGTGGGCCCACAGGACTGCAAAGGCGATGACATCGCCGTGGGTGACCGCTGCGATTTGCCGGCCGGCATATTGTCGGCGACAACGATGGAAAAATTTTTGTACGCGGTAGACGATATCAGGCGGTTGCTCGAAATTATGATCTGATCCGGTATAGACATCTCCGTGGCGCCTATCGACCTCCCGCGACGGGCGCCCATCGAAAGGGGTGGCCACTTCAGAAAGCAGACTGGAAATACGCAATTTCAGATCGGAATGGAATTTAACCAGTTCGACAGCCGTCTGGCGGGCGCGTAACAGGGGGCTGCTGAAGACAGCGGCCAGGCGCCGGCAGTTCAGCGTTTCTGCCGCCCGGACGGCCTGGTGCTTTCCCTTATCCGACAGGCCGAATCTGGACAGACGGCCATAAAAAACCTTATCCGGATTGTAGACCTCGCCGTGGCGCACGAATGATATTGCTGTTTCCATCCGGCTTTTCCTTCCGATCACCGCAGATGGGGCAATTCTGCATCTGCAGGGGTTTTTCCAGCCCGCTTTTTTCCAGCAGCGCTTCGTCCTGCAATAATTCCAATGTGGGCCCATCAGCGGTGACTCGGCCTTCGGACAGCACGATGGTTCTCTCACAAACATCGACGGCCATATCCAGGTCATGGGTGGCAATTACTTTGGTATGCTCAAAGGACTTCAGCAGTCTGATCAGCCGGCGTCGGGCCCTGGGATCGAGTTCGGATGAAGGCTCATCCATAACCAGGATATTGGGAGACATGGAAAGGACCGAGGCAATGGCCACCGCTCTTTTTTCACCTCCGGACAGTTTATAGGGCGGACGATGCTTCAAATGCGGCACCCCGACCGTCTCGAGCGCCTGCGTAACACAGGTTTCGACCTCATCAGGGGGCAGGCCCAGATTCAGCGGGCCAAAGGCGACATCATCAAAGACCGAGGGCATAAACAACTGATCATCCGGGTCCTGAAATACCATCCCCACCGTTCGCCGCACCGCTTTGACATTCTTTTTTGTCAGCGGGTAGTCCCCAATTCTCAGTTGACCCCTTGAAGGAATGAGATAGCCGTTTAAATGCTGCAGGAGCGTCGACTTGCCGGCACCATTGGCCCCGACAATCGCCACGGATTCACCATGGGTAATCCGAAAAGAGATCTCTTTGATGCCCACGGTACCGTCGGGGTAGCTATAATGCAGATCAGTTGCTTCGATTATATGATGGCTCATCTGGTAAGCTCCGTTATGACACTACCGATTAAGACAGGCAGGTTATAAAACCGCATCAGAATAAACACGGCCAACCACCCGAAAATAAACACGATTTCCCGGGATCCAAATCTGAGCGGCTGCATGACATGGATCTCGCCTTCAAATCCCCGGCAGCTCATGGCCAGGTAAATACGCTGGGCGCGATCCATCGTGCGCAGCAGCAGTTGGCCCACAAGGGAGCCGTAGGATTTGAATCCGGTTCCTTCTCCTCCAAAAGACCGCAGCGCCCGGGCCCGAAATATTCGAGCCGCCTCATCGACCAGGACAAACATATATCGGTGCAGAAACAGCAGCTGAACCACAAAAACTTTGGGAGCGCCCATCTTTTCAAGGGCCATGCAGACGGCATTAAAGCCGGTTACGGCAATCAGGGTCAGGGCGGCGCCAACCGTCAGGGCAAAGCGAATCAGGATCGACGCAAAGGATACCCATCCTCCGGATATCTCGATGCCGGCCAGGCGGATCATGATTTCGCGGTCCAGCCACGGATTAAAAATACCCAGCATGATGGCAAAAGGCGAAACCAGTACCAATTTTTTCAACAGATAGGCCGGCGGCACATTGCCGATTGCACATAAAAAAACCGGATAGATGAAAAAGGGGATCAGGGCTGAAATTTCATATTTACCAAAGGACACAACCATAACGATAAATACAAGGGTGGTTAGCAGTTTGGCGCGCGGGTCCAGCTGATGGACAGGGGTTTGCTGGGAGGAAAGCGTGTCCATGTAGCCGATGTCAAAAAAGTGTCGATCGATGGCAGCCATATCAATATCCTAAACCAGGGCGTCCATGTTGGCGGGTCTTGCTGGTGGGTGAGATGATCTCCAATGCCCCTGATGTAAAAAGCGCAACCTGGATTTTGCAAGAGTGATTATTATTTGAACTTCTCATTAATTTTCATACAAAATTCAGGTACAGACTGTTTGGTTTATGCTTAGCGCTTGCGGCGTTTGAGCACAAATCCGATGGAAACTGCCAGGATTAGCGTGATCGCTCCACCGACCAGGCCGGCAACAGTCGTGCCACCGTCAGCGACCGGCCATGAGTCAGACGTCTCAACCGGTGGGTTGGCAGCTGGGCTCTTAAAATTGTAATCCGGTAGTAACGCCGCTTTTTCCTGCACTTTTCCCAGGGAGGTATGAATCCCTTTGCCAGGTCCTTCCAACTCATGGGTTCCGGTCGCTTTAAAGATGGACCATTCCAATCCGTCCGGCCGGTTGGAAGCAAACCAGCTCAATACACCGCCAGTTAAAACCGTCGCCACCAGGAGTCCGATAAGAACCTTTCGAAATGAGCGATTACCGACAACGACATCTCGAGGTGCCGATTGAATCATTTCCGGACGCGCTTTCCAGATAAAAAATACCACAGCCGCGGTCGCCAGTCCTTCGACGAAACCGATGGCCAGATGAATGGGCTGCATGAACAAGACAAACGTCCCAAGAGGTAGCATCGATACGCCGGATAAAACGGTTTGAAGGACAACACTAAACGCACCCAGCTGAAGGGCGACAATGGCCGCAAGGATGGCTGCCGCCATCAGACGACCGTCACTATGCCGGTTGGCGACAATCGGCTTATAGACGAGCGGATAGGCTACGAAACACGGGTAAAAACCAAGATTAAATATGTTGCACCCCAGCGCCAGCAGACCGCCGTCAGCAAAAAACAGGGCCTGAATAAACAGCACGGAAGCCATGGTGAGAAAGGCCGCAGGAGGTCCGAGCACAATGGCCAGGATCATCCCTCCTCCAAGATGGCCGCTGGAACCGGTGCCGGGAATTGTAAAATTAATCATCTGGGCTGCAAAAATAAATGCGCCCACCACGCCCATCAAGGGTATTTTGCGATCATCCAGATCGTCTTTGAGCTTTTTAGAACAATACCCGATCAGGCCCGCGGATGCTGCCCACATGGTACCACCCACTGCAGGTGAGATTAATGCATCGGCCATATGCATTGTCAGATTCCTTTCGTAAACAGTTCATCTTACCGGTAAATCAGCCCATATCACTCATCAGCCCCAAAAAACCATTCAGGGATGGTCCGAAAACCATTCAATGGCCTTGTTGTGGATTTTGCGATCTGAGTTTTTTCTTATATGGATGACATGCTCCGGTTATCCCGTTAAATGTTGTTGAGGATTAATTAGAAAAATACGCGGTAATATGTCAAGCTAAAAACCGATTTTATGCGGCTTGGTTTACCAGAGAGGGGTACAGTGAGCGCCTGGCAAATACAACGCAGAGCCTGACCGCGCGTTTTATTGGCATGCGCCTCGCTTGATATCAGGATGGCCGCTTGAATATCTTTAGAGCAAATTTTCCTAAAGCGAGTGCCAGCAGTATTCCCACCACCGGAACAATGATGGTTTCCGGAGGGCATAAGCCAACGGTATCTATGGGGAAAAAAGCAGATAATTCGACTATGTCGTTGGAAGCCATATGAGATTTCACTTGCGTTTAATGGCGGCGGCCTCCCATTATGCGCCGTCCTTCATCCGTGAAGCGCTATCCTCAGGTCAGCCCCCATTCTTTCATGGCTTCATAGTAAGCACGAATATCGGTTTTGACCAGCTTTTTAATTTCAACGCACTCCCGGTTGCGGCACTCGGTATCATCGGGAGTTATACAAACCCGGGTGGCATAACTTTCATCATAAACCGTTTGTTCCGTCTATTTTACGGCTGAATCTTGATAATGACCAGGGTGATGTCGTCTTCGGATTTTTGTCCCCGGGTAAACTGATTCAGTTCGTTATAAACGGCAGCTACAATATCGCCCGATCCGGACCCGGCGTTTTTTCGAATGATATTACGAAACCGCTCCTTACCGAACATTTCGCCGTTGCTGTCAATGGCCTCCCAGATGCCGTCTGTTCCGATGGCAATAATCTGGCCGTTGGTCAGACCGCTGATGTTATTCTCATGGTAGTCAAAGTTTTCCTTCACCCCCAGGGCCACACCATCGCCTTTCAGTTCGGTAAATACGTCTCGCCCCGGGTCGTAAACCAGGGCGGGATCATGGCCGGCCCGGACCCAATCGATCCGATCTTTTTCAGGATCGATGGTCAGGTAAAACAAGGTCATAAACCGGCCGGTTTCCAGGACATCCCGGGTTAAATGACGGTTCATGGCCGAAATGATTTCTGAAATGGTTCCGGGTTGAGAGGCGCGCATCCGCAAAAAGGCCCGGGCCGTGGTCATCAGCAGGGCCGACTCAACGCCATGGCCGGAGATATCTCCCACCACGACACTAAAGGGACCCTTCTTGGTATCGCGCCGCCAGAGAAAATCAAAATAATCGCCGCCGATCTCGTCGCAGGAGACGTTTTTGCCGGCGATGTCAAGGCCCTGAATCACCGGTTTGTCCTGGGGCAACAGGCTTTTCTGGACTTCACCGGCCAGCGCCAGGGCTTTTTTGTGCTCGGTCATGTCAGTGATAAAAGCCATGTTGCCGATAACATTGTCATTGTCGTCCCTGAGGGTGCTGCCGTGAATCAGAATCGGGATCTGACGGCCGTCCTTGGCTATCAGGGTGCCTTCTAATTTTCGGTATTCCCTGGCCAGGATGCTGATCCGGTGGCTTTCCATGAATTGTTTGAATTCTTCCGTCGCCAGATCCAGGGGAGTCTTGCCGATGATCTCTTCCCGGGGGTATCCCAGCAGGTTGCAGTAGGCATCATTGACATCCACGATTTGCAGGTTCTCATCCATCAAAAGAAAGCCCTCGCCGGCGGTTTCGACAATTCGTCGAAATTTTTCTTCACTTTTGCGCAGCTCTTCTTCCGCCAGTTTACGCTCGGTGATGTCCACCAGAATGCCCTGATTGTGGGTTTTATTCCCATCCGCATCTCGGACCACCGATGTCTGGTCTTCCACCCAGCGAACATCGCCGCTTTTGG
>Ga0316198_10002477_pt1 | contig 11152 bp, 7 predicted proteins | sample OudBieAanoxic_MG_FD_204935 | JGI IMG/M metagenome (GOLD analysis project Ga0316198, IMG submission 204935) | Coastal sediment microbial communities from Oude Bieten Haven, Netherlands - site A anoxic | ecosystem: Environmental > Aquatic > Marine > Coastal > Sediment | place: Netherlands... | reverse complement strand
GCCTTGCGGGAGCGCGACTGGCGGATATCCTCGAACCAGACGACGAACGCCAACCTGGGTGAGGTTGCTGGTGAGGTTGCTGATGTCGTTTTTCTGCTTACAAGTGTCATCAATTGTGTTTCAAATGGCGCTGGCTCGTTGGCAAAGAAGGAGGAAGTGCCGTGACGAACAAAGAGGAGTTGAAGGGTCGTGCCCGCAAACGGCGCGTGTCTGTCACGACTGTTGACCGTCGAAGCTTTCTGAAGCTCACGGGTGCGGCCGGCGTGGCTGCAAGCTTGCCGCTCTCGCAATGGCTCGCGCGCGCGCGAGCCGAAGGGTTGATCGAAGGTCTGTCGGATCCCGCGCTCCAGCCCAAGTTCGCGACGTACGTCCCCAATGCGCTCGACCCGGGCTTCATCTACGACACGAGCAAGGGCAGGATCAAAGTCGCCGTCGGTCCCACGGTCCAGGAAACCGGACTGGTCGACTCCAATGGCGCTCCGCTCCCGACCCCTCTTTGGGGCTATGGAGACAAGGGCTTCTACACTTGGCCCGGACGCACGTTCCAAGTGCAAAGCGGAACGCCGCTCGAGGTGAAGTGGGAGAACCGACTCACCGATCTGCCTTATCTCATCACGAACCTGCAGGGCGAATCGGTGGTGGATACTTCGCTGCACTGGGCGTACAGCTTGCCCGGCTACGAGAGCTACAGCATCGATGCGAACGGCACGCCGATCGTGATGCACTTGCACGGCGGCCACACGGACTTCCAGTTCGATGGCAATCCGGAGTTCTTCTTCAGCCCCGGCTATGAGATCCGTGGTCCGCAATGGGTCGAGAAGAAGTACGTGTATCTGAACGACCAGCCGGCTGGGAACCTCTGGTACCACGATCATGCGCTCGGGTTGACGCGCCTCAACGTGTACGCGGGTATGGCGGGGTTCTACTTCGTCCGCGACGACATGGATACCGGACAAGCCGACAACCCCCTCGGTCTTCCCGCGTTCCCCTACGAGCTCGCGTACGCGATCCAAGATCGCATGTTCAAAGACAACGGTGAGCTCTTCTATCCTGCGTTCGAGGGCGACCCCTTCTGGGACGATTTCATCACCGGCGAAGAAGCGGACCCGCCCTTCCCCGGCGGCCCCTCGGCGCTGGCCGAGTTCTTCGGCGACCACATGGTCGTCAACGGCAAGATCTGGCCGAAGACCGATGTCGAGCCGCGGAACTACCGCATGCATTTGCTCAACGGGTGCGATTCGCGCTTCATGGTGTTGCGATTCCGCGCCGCGCCCGCCGGGTCGACAGACTTGGGCCAGGCAGGCCCACCGCTTCCCTTCTACGTGGTAGGGAGCGATCAGGGCCTCGGCTCGAGCCCCGTCCTGGTGGACACGCTCGTCTCCGAGCCGGGCAGCCGGTACGACGTCGTGTTCGACTTCTCCCAGGCACCGATGGGCAGTCGCGTCATCATGGAGAACCTCGGAGGCGACGCGCCCTTCGGAGGCGACTACGGCGACGCCCTCGCGGCCGAAGACTTCTTCCCCGCCAGGCAGACCGACCGCGTCATGGCGTTCGACGTCAACCTACCACTCGACAACGGCGTGCCGGACAGCTTCCCAGACTCGTTCGTCGGTCCGTATCAGGGGATCAGCGCCGGGGTCGATCGTCTGCGCAAGGTGGCTCTCTTTGAAGGTAAGGACGAGTACGGACGGCTACAGCCGCTTCTGGGAACGGCGGAGCCCGCGACCGATTACGACGGCAACCCGATCAACTGGCCCGATACGCCCGGGTACCAGAACGCAGGCCTCGTCGGTCCCATGGAGGGTTCTATTGCCTGGCACAGCCCGACCACCGAGAATCCGGCGCTCGGTGACACCGAGGAGTGGGAGATCTGGAACGCGACAGGCGACGCCCACCCCGTGCATCTTCACTTGGTGCACTTCGAGATTCTCGGTCGCGAAGAGATCGTTTGGGACAGCCACACGATCGAGGACGACCGCGTCATTCCGAACGACGTGTATGCCAGCCCCGCCGGTGACGGCACCTATCTCGAAACACAGACCGTGGTGCAGCACAACGGCGACGAAGGCCACGGTTTCAAGTTGGTGAACCTAACCTACGGGCCTGCCGTTGCTCCGATGGACGAGTACGTGGAGAATGCACCCAAGGACATGGTGACGGCGCTTCCCGGACAGATCACCCGCATCAAGGCCACCTTCGACAAGCCAGGCCGCTACGTCTGGCACTGCCACATCCTCTCCCACGAGGATCACGAGATGATGCGGGTCCTGCACGTCGGTCCGGGGGCGTAACCAAACCCCTTCATAGATACCGAGCGTGTCTAGTTGACACGCAAGAACAGAAACCGGCCGCCGTTGGAAATGGCGCCACCGAACGAGCCACGGAGCCTCGGCGTAGCTCTCTTAGCCCATCGGGCTCAAGCTGAGCCCCCAATGGCGTGGAACCAGATGTCATGTCGCCTGGGCCGCGAACCTCAAACGGCGGTTGTAGTGACTATCTGCTCTACAGCGCGCTTGACGTGGCCCAGTCCCTCGCAGGTCAGCCCTATGGCGGCGACATCGACATTCACCCGCGCTTTCGTCCGACGGCTCTCCTTCGCGCCATGTCGAATCTCTCGCACGCGGAGCCCCGCCGGCCTAGAAGCGCGATGCGCTAATCTCGATATCTGCGTGCTGCCAAGCGGTCTCGAAGCGTCGCTGCACCTCCTCGGCTTCACGCGTCCTGCCTTGGGCGCGTAGGCTCTGCGCCAACCCGAATAGCGACCAGCCGTTGTCCGGGAAGCGGGCGAGATCTTCACGGTACACCTTTTCGGCCGCCTTCGGCCGACCGGCGTCGAGTAGAGTTGCGCCGAGGTTCTGCCGCACCGGGTAGAACCAATCGGGTGGCTCGCCGTAGATCAAGCCGTCTTCGATAGCGATGGCCTTGCGGAGCTCGCTGACTGCGATCTTGAAGTGTTTGCGCGCAGCCGCGATTTCTGCGCGAAGCACTGCGGCTGCGATTTGCGCTAAGGAAGACGCCGGATTGAGACCCCAGATTCGAATCTCCTCCAGGCGTGGATCGGACGCGATCGCTTGCACACGCGCCAACTCACCCTTCGCTTCCTCGGGCTTTGCCGCCCGCGTGTATGCGATGCCCCGCGCGTAGTGCCACACCGCCGTTGGGTAGAGGAGGTCGGCGTCAGGAGCGGGCTCAACGAGAATCTCGTCCCACATGCCGAATCGCACGAGCGCGTAGTAGGGGATGGCGGAGAAGTGCTGGAGCATTGCCATCTGCGGCTCGCGCATCAACGAATGGTCGACGTGCCGGGCGGTCTGGCGCGCCGCGGCCAGCGCATCTGCACTACGGCCTTCCATCGTGGTGGTCGCCCAGAGGAAGTGATGGTTGTGCGGCACGTAGGCCACGGGGTAGATGCCTTGCGCGCGACATTGAGTCACGTAGTCGTTGTCGGCCTCGACGGCGAGCTCGTTCGCAAGTGAGCCGTCGTGGTAGCGCCCGACGCGAATGTAGATGTGCGACGGCATGTGCACGAGGTGGCCGGCGCCAGGGACCACGCGCCGCAGTCGGTCGGCCGCTCCCTCCCCGCGGGCCGGGTCCTCCTGCTCCACCGCGTGGATGTAGAAATGGTTCGCGCCGGGATGGTCGGGGTCGCGCTCCAGCACGAAGTCGAGCGTGGCCAAGACCTCTTCGGTGAGCGGCTTGGGCTCGCCGGCTTCGGTCCAATAGGCCCACGGCATCGTGTCCATCATCGCTTCGGCGAATAGGGCCTGGATGTGGAGGTCCTCTGGGTATCGTCGCGCCACCGAGCGCATCGCATCGGCATAGGCTTGGTCGAGGGTAGAGCGGTCCGAAGGAGCTGTCGCCGCGTATCGGGATTCGAGCGCCTCGATCAGGGAGCGCTCCTTTTTGCTGACATGCTGTGCGCGCGCTTTCGCGTCACCTAGGGTTTGGTACGCTTTGTCCTCGCGATCCGGCGTAGGGACGGGGTCGTTGATGTTGGGGCCGAGCACGAGCGCGGCGCCCCAGAAGCACATCGCACATTCGTCATCGAGCCGCGCCGCCTCACGAAAGGAGCGCTCCGCTTCCAAGTGATTGAAGCCGTACGCCAAGGTCAATGCTTGGTCGAAGTATCGCTGCGCGAGCTTGGAGTCAGTCGTGATCGGCCAGTGCAGTTCCCCCATTCCTTCGAGCAGCGGCGCCGTCGCCTCCGACTGCTTCGCGTCTGACAGGTCGGTCTCCAGCTGCGTGGTCTCCGTCGGCTTGGTCTTGGCCGATGAGGCACAACCGGAGATGACGAATACAGCGCAGAGAATCGCAACTGATCGCACGCCTGCATCCATGGTGGTCCTCCTCGCCCCATTTCTACACCCACTGGCGCCGACCGCGATAGTCCCAGTCTGGGCGCATGGGAAGAACGAACGCCCTGCCTGCGCTGTGAGTCACGCGACATGAAATCAGGCACCGTGTAATTCGGCGTTTACGGTGAGCCTGATGGGCTAACAGACGGGAACAAGTGCATGGACTGCCAGGGCGAGAACTGCGTCAACGGGTTCGCCTTCGGAACCGTCCACTAGATCGTGTTTCCCGATGCGGCCGAGGGTTTCAAGAGTTCCTGACCATGGATTTCCGTGTCGTGGACACGAGCGGCACCTACCCCGACATCGAGTGCGACCTGGACTTGTTCGCCAGCGGCGTGCTCAGCCTGTCCCTGAACGGTTGTATACAGGACCCCAGCGCACTGATAGTCGAAGTGATGTGCGCCATCGCACACGGTGGCGGAGGAGCGTGCGTCATGAAGAAACAGCAGATTCTGTGGTCCATCATCTTGGGTTCGATGCTCGCGGCCACCGGTTGCGGAGACGACGGCACATCAGGAACCGACGGCACGGAGAAGGGTTCGTGCGAGACCATCTGCGACAGCCCCTGCCAGTTGTTTGAACGCGCCGACTCCACGAGCCCCACCTGCCTCGCCGATTGCGCCGACGCCGGCTACGATGGCTGCGAGTCGGAGACCAGAGCATTGGTGTCCTGCGCCGAGCGAGCCCAAGCCGGCGACTGCAGCGTCGACCCAAACCCCGCCTGCGGCGCAGAGTCGGACGCCTGGAGTGACTGCCCCTGATTCAACTTGCCCGCACCCAACAAACCCAGGTCGTAGACTTCGTCGTGCTTGGACAGGGCAGAAAACTGATCGCCTACGGTGTAGGGGTCAGAGCCAGGCACCGTAAGGTGCTCGGATTCCCGTTCGTTTTGATGGGGCTTGCGCAGGACTTACGCACGAGACCTTGCAAACGCAGAACGTGCGCTTCTTGATTTGAGCCGCGACGTGGATTTCTGACGAATTCCATCGAAGCGCGCCCATCAGCCCTGGCAGGCTTCTTGCTGGCCCCTTTCGACATGGAATCGCATCAGCGGGGCAAAGGGTCGGCGGCAGCCACCTCGGGCTTTCGCTTCGTGTTCGGGTTTGCGCTCGCGGCATCGCTGTCACTGCCGCTCTCAACGAGCGGCTGCAGCGAAAGCGGTGTTGGCACTGGCGGTGGTGGCACTGGCGGTGTCGCAGGAACCGGTGGCGAAGGCGGAAGCGGCGGCATGGCCGCCGAGTGCAGGCTCAGCGCCGAATGGCAGACAATCGGCGAATGGGGCAGCGAGTCGCTCTCCTACGGCAACGTCGTTCTTGTCCAACACCCCATCGACGAGAGCCTCTGGCAGGTGGTGTCGCGAACCCACATCGGCACCAGCGACCGGTTCGACGTCGCGCTCTTTCGTTCCGTCGATGAGGGGACCAGCTGGAACCCGGTTTCGACATGGGAGTTTCCCGACGAGCGAAGGGGATGGCAGACGGACGCGGTGATGACGGAAGACGGCGTGGTGTTCGTCGTCCTGCGGGACTTCACGTATGTCGACGACGTGCCCCCGGCGCTGGATCGACGCGTGAAGCTCTTGCGCTACGAGCCCGGCGGTGACCTCATCGATGTCGGCACATTCCAGCCGGAGGGTAGCGAAGACACGCGCTCGATCAACATCATGGAACGCAACGGCGTGCCGTACTTCATCGCGTTCGACGGGGACGCGGTGCCGCCCGACTGGTACATCGTGAAGTACGAAAGCGGAGCGCTCGAGACGGTCGATGTCATCCGCTATCTCAACGAGACCAACATGGTCTTCGTCCGCGACATCGCCGAAGCGCCCAACGGTAAGATTTGGGCGGTCGGCCAGGGTCACGACGCAAGCGAGGAGGCGTGGGCGGCGACGACTTGGGAAGAAGGCGATCGCGGGTTCTCACTCATCGCGGAGCTCGACGCCGACCCGAGTGTGAAGGAAAGCGACACAGCGATGGCGCTGGCGTTCGACGAAGACGGCCGGTTCTGGATGTCGTACTACACGATGCCTTTCTTTCCCGATCTCACCCGACGCTGGCGAGCCGGACACGGCACCTTCGACGCGCCCGAAAGCTCGTTCACCATCAACGACGACTTCAGCCTCGACCCGAGCAAGGCGAGCGACACGCACAAGATCGCCGTTCACCCAAGCGGAGTGGTGTTCACCGGTGGCTACGCCATCGATGAGCTCTCGCAGCAATGGGGCATCGTTCGCAAGGGCACGATGGAAGGATACGCGCTCAGCGACCAGTTCAATCGAGATGGCGACGGAAGCCACCGAACCAACGTTTCGAGCATCTTGGTCGATTCGGATCACAACGTTTGGGTCGCCTACATGTCTCGTCCGGCGTCGAGCTGGAATCCGAATTCCACGACGATTCGCAAGCTCCCCTGCGTCCGCTAAGTGTCTCGCCGTCGGCGTTGCATTGCCAGGTCGTCCAGCGGCAGACCGGGTTCTCGAGCACGCGCGCGTAGTAGAACGCCGGATGAGCGGCGTCGAACGACGGGTCGGTCCAGGTCGCGCAGAGCTCGGGGAAGCCGCCCGCACCTGGTCGGGCCTCGCAGGTGTCGAGGTCCACACTTGCGCCGTTGTTCGGGTCCCCGCCGACGTCGAACACCTGGACGTGGTACTTGTCCGCATCATCGGGCCAGCCCCTGACGATGTGGGGCCCGCTGGTTCCGTACGTTTCGTTGCGACGCAAAGCGTTGAAGATCGCCTCGCGCGAGCTCTGCTCGGCGCAGACCACGGCGAGCCCGGCGCCGGTGTTGGAACCAAGCCCGCAAGCTCCATCGCGCGACGAACAGCAGACTCGGGCGGTGCGTCGATGCGTCGCTGCACCAAATGCACAAGCTCACACCACAGCGTGAGAGTTGCCAGATCATGCAACGCCGCGATCGAAATCTCACCCGCATCAGCGACCTGCAACACCAACGCCCTCGCCGCCTTCCGAAGCTCACTCATCTCGACTACCGACGACGGCTCGACCGGGACACCGTGTCCGGAAAGGGTCGTTTGCTGGCCTTTTCCGACGCCTGCTGACCCTTCTTTCTCCAATCAATTCAAAGATTGCGCGGACCGAGTGTCGACTAAGGATCTAGTGAGGCAAAACTCGGGGAGGTTCGAGTCCTCTCTTCCGCACCCTTTGCTTTCGCGCGCTTGCGCTACACCACTAGCCTCTTCGTTGGGTCGCCCTACCCCCTGGTGTCCCAATCGGTGTCCCGAAAGGACTGATTCGGCGGTCGGCTGCGGTTTGTGGGCGCCCTCATGCTCTCGACCGCCGTCCGCCAAATCCTCCGGCATCTCGGTCTTCCCTCAGACCCAGTCGAGCTCGCACCTGCCCAGACGCCCCCAGAGCTCGACGATGCTTGGGCGTGTTGACCGCGCTTGTTTGCCGGTCTCTTGGCCCATTGGGCGCATAACGAGGCTCCGATGCTACTCGTCGCGTCGATCTTTGCGGCGAGAAGTGAGGTACACGATGCCTCCGATCAACAAGACCAGTGCGCCGCCCGCGGCCTTGCCGTCGAGCTCGGGCACGCCTCTGGCAGTGCCCCCTTGTCTGCTGGCCGGATTACGGCTTTGCCACTTGCTCGAGCTCATCGCGTCGGCAGTCAGGGTGGGGGCGAGGGCCCAGAGTCCTAAAATGAGGGATAGGGTAGTGATGAGGTGTTTCATGTGAGGCTCTCTTGATTACAACAAAGTACAATTGCTCCTCCGCAATGAAAACGCAAGGCCGTTGTGCAAGAAGAAGGGATGGTTTCGGTTGCCTTCGTGGCCCAGAGTTCAATTGAATACCCTTTCGGGTCATTGGGATGTGAAGAGAGAAAGGCCCTGAGGCCGTTTGCGATCTCGGGGCCAGCGCACCTATCGGGATGCCAAGGAGGGTCTCGGGGGCTGTGAATTGGGTTCGCGGACGGGCTCCTCAGTCAACGTAGGCGCCGGTGAGCGGCATCGCGTCTTCGACTTTCAGCATTGACCAAAGATCCGATCGAGGTTGGATCCTTTCGCCCGCGTGAACGAAAGGTGCACCTACGACCGCCAAGACGAAACAGATGTCGCCTGTCGATTCGGCCAGGTTGCACATGGAAGAGCCAACCAATCTAATCACGATCACGGGCTTCTCGCTGTTCGATAGGCCGCCCGACTTTGAACGCTTCCGCAAGACACTGGAAGTTCGCCTGCCCACCCTGGATCGCGTCACGATGCGCATGGTGGAGGTCAGGCGCTCTCCATTGCCGGCAGCAAGATCGAAAACATGATGGGCTGGGTTCCACAAGCGGGACGACTGGGCCTCCGGGTCAGCGTCTTCAGTTAGGACGGCGAGGTGAGCGTGGGAGTGATCAACGACGCGGGCCGCGTGCCCGATCCAGAACGAATCACCGCTGCTTTCCGCGCCAGGTTCGACGACTTGCTGGCCATCGCCACTGCGGCGGAAGCCAACGGATAGGCAGCGATCGCCGAGGAGAGAAGGTCGGTCGCCTCTCTCCGGCAGCCCGTCAGGACAAGAGCCCGTAGTGCTAGGCTCCCTCGATGATACCACTGGACGCTTGCTTGGGTCGCCGAAGCAGCCGGTGTCCCGAAAGGACCGATTGGCGATTGGCGCTTGGCGGCGCATGCGGAGAGGTGCACAGTAGCGAACGGATGGACCGGGATGCGCTGAGGCGGGTGCTCGACGTCCAACGATAGAAGAAGGCGGATGATGCACATAGGATTCGTCGTCAATGACGTCAAAACAGAAGAAGCCGGGTTCACCACCGTCCGACTTGCGACCGCGGCGGTCAATCGGGGACACACAGCATGGCTGATCGGGGTGGGCGACCTGGCCTACGATGCCACTGAAAAGGTGTGTGCGCGGGCGACCTCCGTCGTCAAGAAGGCGAAGTACAAGGACTCTGCTGCGTTCCTCGCCGAGCTCCACGGCAAGAACGCCGTGAAGGAGCGAATCACCGTGGACGACCTCGATGTCCTCATGCTCCGCAACGTACCCTCAGACGACGTCACCGCGCGCTCGTGGGCCGCGAGCGTGGCCACGGAATTTGGGCGTGTTGCGATGCGGCACGGAGTAGTCGTCGTCAACGATCCGAACGGGCTCGCGAAAGCAGCAAGTAAGATGTACTTCCAGCTGTTCCCGGAGGAGGTGCGGCCACGAACGCTCATCACGCGCGACTCCGGGGAGATCAAGGCGTTCGCCAAGGAGCAAGGCGGCAACATCGTACTCAAGCCACTCCAGGGTTCCGGAGGCGCAAGCGTTTTTCTCGTCAGGCCGGACGACGTTCCAAACCTGAACCAGATGATCGACGCCGTCAGTCGTGACGGGTACGTGATCGCTCAAGAGTATCTTCCGGCGGCGGCCGAAGGAGACATGCGACTTTTCGTGATGAACGGCCGTCCCCTGCAGGTGAAGGGCAAGTACGCTGCCTTCCGCCGACGCCGAGGCGGTGGTGACATGCGAAGCAACATCCACGCGGGCGGCAAGCTGGCGGAAGCCGAAGTCGACGCGACGGCCCTTCGGATCGCGGAGATCGTGCGGCCGAAGCTGGTCCAAGACGGCATGTTCTTGGTCGGACTGGACATCGTGGGTGACAAGCTGATGGAGATCAACGTGTTCAGTCCCGGCGGCCTCGGGAGCGCGCAGAAATTCACGAAGGTGAACTTCAGCCCGTACGTCATCGATGCCCTGGAGCGGAAGGCGAACTACATGCAGTTCTACGGACGCAACTTCGACAATGTCGACATGTGCACCCTGTGAACGCCCGCGCCTACGTCTTCTAGCAGAGCTACCTGTGTACAACTCCAAGCACGCGCCGTTCGGTCGGCAGGCACGAATCGTCGCTTCGGCGCGGACCGGAACGCTCGCCGGTCGGCCGCTGCTCGGCGCTTTTGCGCTCGCCGCACTGTTGTTCGCCTCCGCACCGACGGCCGCGCAGCAGCTCCCCGAGCTTCCCGTCACCCCTGCCGGCAACGCTGGGCCTACTTCCGACCCTACGAGCCTCGAAGCAATTGCGGCTCGCCGCACCAACATTGCAATGGAGCTCGAGCGGACGGATGGGACCCTCCGCGACGCAGAGCCTACGGACATTCGGCACGCGCTCGAGGTGCAGAGGCGGCTGCGGACGATGGAGCAGTTGCTCTCTGCGCAGGCCGCGCTCGGCGCGCGAGACCCTGTCGCCGATCAGCCCTCGCGACCAACCTCCGAGGTTCCCTCCGCGCTCACGCTGAACGCCCTCTACGAGGCGCAGTACGCGCAGAAGCAAGCGGAGGACCTGGCCGCGAAGGCCAGCGACGCGCTCGCAGCCGCCAAAGAGAAGCTAGCGAACGCCGAAAGGGAACGTCGAAGAGCGCGGACTGAGCTTGAGGACGCAGATTCTGAGACCAAGGCGGATTTCGCGAGATCGCTCGAGCTTCGCGAGCTCGAGAGTCGCGCCGCGCAAGAAGAGGTGTATCTTCGCAGAGCCGAATTGCTCGCGTGGCAAGTTGCCCGCGACCAGGACGCGGATGCCGAGATCGAAGCCCGTATCGAACGGACGCGCGAGGCGCTCGCGAGAGGGGAAGGAAACTCGACCTCCGTCGACGCGGCTGTGAACGAGCGTCGCGATCGCTTCGTTCAGCGGCGCGACGCCAACCGTCGACGCCTCGCGACCGTGGAGCTCGCCCTCCAGTCTGCGCAAAGTCGGTATCTACAACAACCGGAACCATCCTTGGAGTCGCTTCAAGAGGTTGAGGCACTGACGGCTCATCGTGACCTGCTGCGGCGGGAGATCGAAACGATCGAAGCAAGGCT